>Ga0207684_10002693_pt1 | contig 17744 bp, 18 predicted proteins | sample KBSK5501metaG_FD_184342 | JGI IMG/M metagenome (GOLD analysis project Ga0207684, IMG submission 184342) | Corn, switchgrass and miscanthus rhizosphere microbial communities from Kellogg Biological Station, Michigan, USA - KBS K5-50-1 metaG... | ecosystem: Host-associated > Plants > Roots >...
GTGTGAGCTCCACCCTCCGCGGTCGGCGGTCACGGCGCGCCGACCGGAGGCCCGCATGGCGCTGAGGAGCGCGACACCGAAGACGCCGAAGATCAGCGCGAGCAGCAGCACGGTGGACGGACCGACCTTGCTCCGCGGCGCGGGGCCGCCTCGCGCCCCGCGTGGGGCTCCGCCGGCGATGCGCGAGTACACCTCGTCGACCGCCGCCTGGAGGCCGGCGGCGTAGCGCCGTTCGCGGAAGCGCGGGGCGATGGCGTCTCGGATGATCGAGGCGGCGACGGCGTCGGTAATCACCGGCTCGAGGCCGTAACCGACCTCGATCCGCAGCTTGCGCTCGTTCAAAAAGATGACGAGCAGGACACCGTTGTCGACGCCCTTGCGGCCGACCTTCCAGCGCTCTTCCAGCCGGACCGCGACGTCCTCGACGCTGTCGCCCTCGAGCGAGGGAAAGATCGCGATGAACATCTGCGCGCCGGTGGCGCGCTCGCGCTCGGCCAGCGTGTTCTCGAGCTGCTGGCGCTCAGGTGCCGACAGGACCCCGGCGTAATCGTTGACACGGGCGCTGGGCGCAGGCGGAAGAGTGAGGGCGAGGGCGAGAAGGACGCCGAGGAGCAGCCTAGAACTTCACTTTGGGCGCCGTCTCGCTGCCCGGCGCCGCCTCGAAGAACGCCTTCGGCTTGAAGCCCATCATTCCCGCCACGAGGCTGCCGGGAAAGATGCGCAACCGCGTGTTGTAGTCACGGACGGCGGTGTTGTAGCGCTGGCGCTCGACCGTGATGCGATTCTCCGTCCCCTCGAGCTGGCTCTGCAGCGTCAGGAAATTCTGGTTGGATTTGAGCTCGGGGTAGCGCTCGACGGTGACGAGCAGGCGGCTGAGCGCGCCGGACAGCTGGTTCTGCGCGGCCTGGAATTTCGCCATCGCCTGCGGGTCGTTCAACGCCTCGGGAGTGAGCTTGATGCTGGTGGCGCTGGCGCGCGCCTGCGTGACTTCGGTGAGCACGGTCCGTTCCTGCGCGGCGAATCCCTTCACCGTCTCGACGAGGTTGGGGATCAGGTCCGCGCGGCGCTGGTAGACGTTCTGCACCTGCGCCCATTTCTCGTTGACGTCTTGCTCGAGCGTGACGAGCCGGTTCTGAACGCTGACCGCCCAGCCGACGAGGCCGACGATGACGACGACGATCACGATGAGGGCGATCAGGCCGGCGCGCATGCCTCAGGGATTATACTCAACGCCGTGTCGGAAACCCTCCCTCTCTATCGCGTGATCGCGAAGAACACATCCACCGGCGAGAACAAGATTCACGACGACGTCACCGCCCGCCGGTATGGCTTTCCGGGCGCCCTCGTCCCCGGCGTGACCGTGTACGCCTACATGACGCAGCCGCTCGCCGCCGCGTTCGGGCCCGCCTGGCTCAGGCGGGGTACGGCGAGCGTCCGCTTCGTGAAGCCGGTGCTGGACGGTGACGAGGTGACGGTGACGGGCGTGGTCACCGCGCGCGACGGCCGCGGCGTGACCGCGACGCTGACGGCAGCCACGCCGAGCACGCCCGAGTGCGCGACGCTGACGGCCACGATCCCCGCCGGGCAGCCGACGCCGGTGAACCTGGCGGGGTACGGCGAGGCACCGCTTCCCGAGCCGCGTCCCGAGGCCACGCGCCCGCACTGGGCCTCGCTCACCACGCTCGGCACGCCACGCGCGGACTACGATGCCGCACAGGCGGATGCCTACGTCGCCAAGGTCAGCGAGCCGCTGCCGCTCTATCGCGGCGCCGCCGGGTGGGTGCATCCGGGCTTCCTGCTGGAACAGGGCAACCGCGCGATCGATCGCAACGTGGCGATGGGCCCGTGGATCCACGTCGGCACCGCCGTGCGCCATCTCGGCGGCGCGCGGGTCGGCGAACGGCTGGCCACACGCGGCCGAGTGCGCTCGCTGTTCGAGAAGAAGGGTCGCGAGTTCGTCGAGGTCGACGCGGTCATCGTCGCCGGCGATACCGCGCGGCCGGTCGCCCATCTCCTGCACACCGCGATCTATCGATTGCCTCCGCCCGCCTGATTGCCTCACCGGAAGGCGCGTGCTAGAAACGTCCATTCCGACTGGAGGCTTTCGATGGATCTGACGCTTTCATCCGAGGATCGCGCCTTCCGCGACCAGGCCCGCGCGTGGTTCTCCGCCAACGTCCCGGGCACCGAGCTGACGACGCTCGCCGAGCGCCGCGCCTGGCATCGCACGATGTACGAGGCCGGCTACGTCGGCATGGGCTGGCCGAAAGAGTACGGCGGCCGTGGCGCGACCCCGATGCAGCAGGCCATCGCGACGGACGAGATGGCGCGCGCCAACGCGCCGGCGCCGATCAACGGACTCGGCGTCGGCTTCATCGGGCCGACCATCATCGTGCACGGCACACCACAGCAGAAGGAGCGCTACCTCAAGAAGATCCTCACCGCCGAGGAGATGTGGTGTCAGCTCTACTCCGAGCCCAACTCCGGCTCGGACCTCGCCAGCCTCCGCACGCGCGCCGAGGACAAGGGCGATCACTTCCTCGTCAACGGCCAGAAGATCTGGACGAGCGGCGGTCACATCGCGGACTGGGGGATCCTGCTCGCGCGTACCGATCCCGGCGTCGCCAAACACAAGGGCATCTCGTGCTTCCTCTTCAACATGCGCCAGCCGGGCGTGGAGGTGCGGCCGCTCAAGCAGATCACCGGCAGCTCGGAGTTCAACGAGGTCTTCATGACCAACGCGCGCGCCGAGCGGAGCGACCTCATCGGTCGGCTCGGTCAAGGCTGGGAGATCGCGCAGACGACGCTCGGCTTCGAGCGCGGCGGCAACTCGATGGCGCGCGTCACGCGCTACGCCTCGGCATTCGACCGACTGGTTGACGCGGCGAAGAAGCTATCGCGTGGCGGCCGGCCGCTGCTCGACGATCCCGTCGTGCGGGCCAAGCTCGGTCGCCTCTACGCCGAGATGGAGGTGCAGCGCTACGCCGCGCTGCGCGTGCTCTCGGCGCTGCAGAAGGGCGACTCGCCGGGCGCGGCCTCGTCCATCACGAAGCTGTCCTACAGCGAATTCGAGAAGCGCTACTACGAGCTGTGCCTGGAGATTCTCGGCCCCTATGGGCAGGTGACCGACGGCGGGCTCGAGGAAACCACGCTCGACGTCGACTCCTCGTCGGGCGTGCGGTCGAGCTGGGCGTACGCGTTCCTGTGGGCGCGCGCGGGCACGATTTATTCCGGCTCGTCGGAGATCCAGAAGAACGTCATCGGCGAGCGCGTGCTCGGGTTGCCGAAAGAGATCCGCGCCGACCGTGTGAAGGCGTAGGGAGGCCGGCGTGGACTTTTCCTTCAGCGCCGACCAGCAGCTGCTCCGCAATTCGGCGCGCGCGTTTCTCGACGAGCACAGCAAGCCGGCGCACGTGCGCGCGCTCTGGGACGACGTGCGCGGTGAGAGCGACGCGCTGTGGAAGGAGATGGCGCAGCTCGGCTGGCTCGGCCTGGCGCTGCCCGAAGACGTCGGCGGCAGCGCGCTCGGACTGGTCGAGACGGCCATTCTCCAGGAGGAGCTCGGGCGCGCCGCCTGCCCGTCGCCCTATCTGCCGACCGTGCTCGCCGCCACGGCCATCGACCGCTTCGGCGGGCCGGCGCAGAAGAACCGGTGGCTTCCCGCCATCGCCTCGGGCCGCGCGCGCGCGACGGTGGCGCTGCTGGAGCGTGATCTCGCGTTCGACCCCGAGGCGATCCAGACGCGCGCCGAGGACCGCGGCGGCAAGGTCGCGCTGAGCGGCACCAAGCAGTTCGTGCCGTGGGCGCACGTGGCCGACGTCGTGCTCGTTCCCGCGCGAACCGGCAATGCGCTGGCGGTCTACCTGGTGGAGACCTCGGCGCCGGGGCTGTCGATCACGCCGCTGAAAGGCATGGACCCGGGCACGCGCCTGGCCCAGGTCACGCTCGACGGCACGACCGTCGCCGCCGAAGCACGGCTTGGGGCGGACGCGCTGCCGTTCCTGCTTCTGCGGGGGGCCGTCGGCGCCGCCGCAGAGATGCTCGGCGCCTCGCGCCGCTGCCTGGACATGGCGGTGGAGTACGCCAAGGTCCGCGAGCAGTTCGGTCAGCCGATCGGCTCCTTCCAGGCGATCCGCCACAAGTGCGCCGAGATGCTGCTCGAGGTCGAAAACTCGCACTCCGCCACCTACTACGCGGCCTGGGCGCTGGACAGCGGCGCCGAGGACGCGGCACTCGCGGCCTCGATCGCCAAGTCGTACGTCAACGACGCCTCGCGCAAGGTATGCGGCGACGCCATCCAGGTGCATGGCGGCATCGGCTTCACCTGGGAGTACGACCTGCACCTCTACTTCAAGCGCGCGAAGGCGCTGGAGCCGCTCTACGGCGATGCCGAGCATCACCGCGAGCTGATCGTGCGCCGCGTGGCGCGCTGAGATTGTGCGGTGCCCGATCTGCAGACTCCGCTCGAGGGCGTGCGCGTCGTCGATCTGACGAGCTACATCGCCGGCTCGTACGCGGCGACGATGCTCGCCGATCTCGGCGCCGACGTCGTGAAGGTGGAGTCACTCGAGGGCGATTCGTTCCGCGAGCTGCCGGGCTTCTTCGCCTGGAACCGCGGCAAGCGGTCGATCGCGCTGAATCTCAAAGCGCCCGACGGCCGCGCGGTCGTCGAGCGGCTCGCGCGCGATACCGACGTCGTCATGGAGAACATGCGGCCCGGTGTCGCCGATCGCCTTGGCGTCGGCGACGCGACGCTGCGCGGCCTGAACCCTCGCCTCATCTATTGCTCCACGACCGCGTTTGGCTCGAGTGGCCCGTACGTGGACCGCCCGGGGTTCGATCCGCTGCTCCAGGGCCTCGCGGGGATCATGGCGCTGCAGGGCTTCGGCGGGCCGCCGCAGTATCTCCGCATCGCCGTCGTCGATTACTACGCGGCGGCGCTCACGGCCCAGGCGGTGCTCGCTGCGCTGTTCGTGCGCGAGCGCACCGGGATCGGGCAGAAGGTGGAGACGTCGCTGTTGCACGCGGTGACGGCCCTGCAAGCGGGAAACTTCGTCGATTACCCGGGAAAGCAATCCGTGTTCCGCGACAATCCGACCTATCGCCTCTATCAGGCAGGCGACGGCGAGTGGCTGTTCCTCGCGTGCGGCAACCAGGCGTTCTGGGTCAAGCTCTGCCAGGCGCTGGGGCTCGAAGATCTCGCGCACGACCCGCGCTTCGGCTCGTGGATGCTGCGCCTGGACAATCGCGCGGTGCTGTTGCCGATCCTCGAGGCGCGTTTCAAGGCGCGCCCGCGCGACGCGTGGCTTCAGACGTTGCTCAGCCACGACATTCCCGCGGGGCCCGTGCACAGCATCGACGAATTTCGCCGGCACGAGCTGACGCGCCATCACGGGATGGCGCGCGAGTACGATCACGCCGAGGTCGGCCGCCTGACGCTGCCCGGGTCGTCGCTGCTCTTTTCCGCGACGCCGACCCGGGACGTCGGCCCGTCTCCCACGCTCGGCCAGCACACGGACGACGTGCTGCGCGCCGCCGGCTACACCGACGCCGCGGTCGCCGACCTTCGCGCCCGCAAGATCGTCCGCTGATCCACGTGACGGGAAGGAGTCTCGCGTGAGCACGACCTACGAGGCCATTCGCTACGAGGTCGCCGACGCCATCGCGACGGTGACCCTCCACCGGCCCGACGTCCACAACGCGATGAATGACACCATGCGCCGCGAGCTGACCCGCTGCTTCGACGGCCTGGCCATGGACGATACCATCAAGGTGATCGTCGTCACCGGCGCCGGCGAGCGCGCGTTCTCCGCCGGCGCCGACATCCGCGAATTCGTGGCTCCGCTCGTCCCGGTGCAGTTCCGCGAGCAGCGCCGGCGCGTGGATTTCCGTCAGGCGATGGACCGCTGTCCGCAGCCGATCCTCGCCGCGATGAACGGCTTCGCGTTCGGCGGCGGGCTCGAGCTGGCGCTTGCGTGCGACATCCGCATCGCCGCGGTCAGCGTGCAGATGGGCCTGACCGAGATCAACCTCGCCATCATCCCGGGCGGCGGCGGCACGCAGCGGCTGCCGCGGCTGGTCGGACGCGGCAAAGCGCTGGAAATGATCCTGACCGGCGCGCGCATCCCGGCCGACGAGGCGCTGCGCATCGGCCTCGTGGAGCGCGTGGTGCCGACCGGCGAGGCGTTGAAAGCGGCCATCGAGCTCGCGCGCACCATTGCGGCGAAGGCGCCGGTGGCGCTTCGCTACGCGAAGGAGGCGGTCGTGAAAGGCCTCGAGCTGCCGCTGGCCGACGGGCTGCGCCTGGAGGGTGATCTCTCGACGCTGCTGCGCACGACGGAGGATCGTGTGGAGGGTGCGAAGGCATTTCTCGAAAAGCGCGCGCCGCGCTGGACGGGCAAGTAGCATAATTCAGCGATAGATGCCGTTCTCGTATTACGCGCGGCTCACGCGCGCCCAGCAGGCGATTTATCGGCGGAGCGACGCGATCAGCGAGGTCCGGCTTCCGCAGGCCGAGCGATTCGCCGCCGCCGTAGACGCCGTGGAGTCGGCCTTGCTGGCCGAGGACCGGGCCGCCACGCAGGCCGCCAGCGAGCGGGTGATCGGTGGTCTCATGGAAGTGCTCGGCGCGCCCCCGGTCCGGCTCGAGGTCCTGGCGGCGCGGCCGCACGCCCGCTGGGGCGAGCTGCACGGGCTCTACACCGCCGAGCGGGGCAAGCGCCCGAAGATCCAGCTCTGGATGCGCACCGCCAAGCAGAAGCGCGTGGTGGCCTTTCGGACATATCTGCGAACGCTGCTCCACGAGGTCGGCCACCATCTGGACTACACGGTGCTGAAGCTCGAGGAGTCGTACCATACGGAAGGGTTCTACAAGCGCGAGTCGAGCCTCTTTCACCAGCTCGTCACGGACCTCAGGAGGAGCGCGATGCCGACGATGGAAGAGTACGGCAAGCAGCCGCGCGAGCAGCGCATGAAGCGCCTGGAGCGCACGGCCGACGAGCTGACGGCGGCGCTCCGCGGCCACGGCGATGAGACGCTCTCGCGCCGCCCCGACGCGAAGAACTGGGCCCCAAAGGAGGTCGTGTGCCATCTCCGAGACGTCGAGGAGGCGTTCTTGCTGCGCTTTCAGACGATCGTCGCCTCCGACAATCCCCGCCTGTCGGGTCCCGAGCCCGATCGGTGGGCCGAAGAGCGGCAATATCTGCGTAACGACGCGGTGGCGGCGCTCGCCGCGTTCCGCAAGCGGCGCGCGGAGACGCTGGCGTTCCTGAGCCAGCGCACGCCCGGCGAGTGGGAGCGCGGAGGCACCCATCCCGTGCGCGGCACGATCACGCTCGACAATTTCCTGACGCTGATGGCGTGGCACGACGACAACCACCTCGATCAGCTGAGGCGTGCGCTGGAGGGAAAGGCCTAGCGGAGGGGTCGCCTCTTCGGGATCATCTGTCGGAGATTGGGAAGATTGCCGATTCGCTGCCCTTCCCTCCCTCTCACCGGAAAGCCGGCATCGGGCTGTTGCTTGCTGCCCGTGCTCCGGAGAAGCCGGCGGGCGCCGCGCGCATCGAGCGGGGCGAGCCCCCGCTTGCGGCGGGCGCTCTGCACGCACGCGAGAGCTCCCGCCACAATGGCGGCCGCCGCCGACGTTCCGCCGAAACCATTCGTGTACCAGTGCTCCTCGAGACCCCCGCTCAGGTCGCCATATCCGGTCGTCATCACCTCCCGCCCCCATGCCTGGGCGTCGACCATCGAACCATAGTTTGAAGAGGACAGGCGTGACCGCTCCCGGCCGTGATGGCCGACGGGCGGCACACCCGCGCCCACGACGATGGCGCCAGAAGCCGCGGCGCCGCGCCTGAACGGGTTTGTCCAGGCCGCGGGAAACCCGGCCTCACCATGGTCGAAGCGGTCGTCGTCGAGGCTCACGCCCTCGTTGCCGGCCGCGGCGACGACGATGAGCCCGAGCGACGTCGCGTATCGGATGGCGGCGAGGTCGTCCGGCCACCACTCGACAGGAATATGGTCGCCGTCCGGGCCCGGACGCTGTAGCTCCAGCAGAATAATGTCACCGGTATCGAGCACGGTGCCGTTGACGGTCAGAAGGTCGGCGGCGGCGTGGATCGCCGCCGACGTCTCCGCCGTGCCCGGCACGAGAGTCTCCGGAAAGCCCGGCGCGCGGATGGAAATCGCGCGGATGTTCGCGTTCGGGGCGATGCCCGTCACGCCGAAGCCGTTCCTGTCACCACTCAGGATGCCGAGGATGGCGGTGCCGTGATTGCGCTCGCGCAAGCAATCGATGGGCTGGCCGCCGACCACGCCGCCGAAAAAATCGGCGAGGTCTTCGTGGCGGAAGTTCCAGGCCCGCTCGATGTCCACGATCTGGGCGCCCGTGCCGTCTCCACCCTGCGACCACGCCCAGAACGCGTCGATTCCGTCGGGCGCCTCGCGGAGATATCCCTGGCGATGGAGATAGTTCGGCGTGGGCGTGATGGCGTGGGGCAGCGCCTGGATGGGGTCGGCGCAGGTCGTCATCTCCAGCGGAACGTCTGCCGGCGCCTTGCGATATGCGACGGCGTGCCGGCGCAAAGCGCGTCGGATCCGCGGGTGATGCTCTTCGCGCGCGATGACCTCGTGGAACACGGTGAGGTCGGGCACGCGCGGACGCTTCGCCCGCAGCTCCTTCACGTGGTCGACGAGCTGGGCGCGCGGACGGCGGAAGAGTGACCCGAGCCGGCCGCCGGCTCCGCCGACGGCGTCCTCGAGTCGCCGGTAATCGACCTCCGGTGTCGCGGCGACAATGAGCTGATCGCGCAACACTTCGTTCGGATAGGCGCGTCTGGCTTGGCTCGGCATCGACAGCCCTCCTCGGCCTCGGCTTGACAAGGTGTGCACCGCCGCCTAGAGTCGCGCGGGATACTAGCACCACCTGCAGTTCGTGATCCGTCGACCGGAGGCCGTCGGCAACTCGGATGAGCGCGCGGTTACTCGTGCTGGGTGCGGGCGCCGGCACCGCCAACAATCTCGTCAGAGTGCTGCGCGCGAGCGACCCCCTGATGACGATCCTGGGCGCCCACCACGATCGCTTCGTCCTGCGTGGCGCCGCGACTGACCGGCGATACCTGCTGCCGTCCACCTCGGATCCCGACTTCGCCGACGCGCTGAACGGCCTCATCGCCCGGGAGCGCATCGACGTCACGCTGCCGACGAGCGACGCCGACGCGCGCGCGCTGGCCGTGATGGGCGGAACGCTCGGCAGCCGTACCCTCCTGCCGTCTCTCGCGACGATCGATCTGTGCCAGGACAAATACGCGTTCGCCGAGTTCCTCGACGCGCATGGCGTGGCCGTGCCCGAAACGGTGGCGCTGAAGACCCTCGATGACATCGATGCCGCCTTCGCGACGCTGGCGCGTCACCCGCGTCTGTGGTGCCGCAGGCGACGCGGCACGGGCGGGCTCGGCGCGCTGCTCGTCGCGCGGCCGGAGCAGTCCCGCGCGTGGATCGCGTACTGGGCCCAGATGCGCGACGTCGATCCGTCGGAGTTCACACTCGCCGAACATCTTCCGGGACGCGACTTCGCCGGCCAGGCGCTGTTCGCCGACGGTGAGCCGATCGCCGCGTGCGTCTACGAGCGGCTGTCGTACCTTGGCGGCGCTGCCGCGCCGGCGGGCGTCGGGCTCGCCGCGCTGGGCCGGCGCGTGGCTGATCGACGGGTCACCGATCTCGTGACGGCGGCGGTGCACGCGATCGAGCCGCGCGCCTCCGGCGTGTTTTGCTTCGACGCGCGGGAAAACGTGGACGGCGTCCCGTGTCTGACCGAGATCAACGCCGGCCGCTTCGGGCTGAGCGCCATCCTGCTCGACCTCGCCGGCAAGGTGAACATGGCGGCCACGTACGTACGGCTTGCACGCGGTGAGCGCGTGGAGCCGATCGTCGAGCCCGAGCCCGCCGAGGACTGGTACTTCGTGCGGGACTACGACGCTGCGCCGGCCGTGCTGCGCGCGGACGATTTCTTCGACGGAATCGAAGAGACCCGTTAACCACACCAGGAGGACGACGTGCCAGGACCCCCGAACAACAACGAGAGTTACGTGATCTCGATCTCGATCCCCGGTCCACTGACGGCCGCGCAGATCAAGAAATTGAACAAAGTCGTCAAGGCGGCAGCGCAGAAGGTCCATCGCGACGCGACGTGCACCGAACAGAAGTTGGCACCGAAGCGGTGAGCGACGCGGACGAGTACCGTATCGAGATCGCGGACCTCGATCGCCACACGGCCGAGGCGCTGCGGCTCGAGATCGAGCGCTTCGCGCGCTCGGAAGGCATCGCGCTGACCGCGACGGTCAAGCGCACGCCGCCGGCCCCGAACTCAGCGTGACGCCAGCGCGCTCGTCGCGCGCGCGGCCCACCACGGCATGCCGAGCTCACGGAGCGCCGCTGCCGCGCCCCCAACGAGGTTGCGGGCTTCCTCGTCCTTGCCGGCGCGCGCGGCCAGGCGGCCGCGACCGACCTGCATGAGCGCCACCAGCGGCCGCATCCCGAGCTCAGTGGCGAGCCGGGCCCCGTGCTCGTAGTGCTCGAGCGCGCGCTCGAGCTCGCCGGCCGCCAGCGCGACCTCGCCGAGCGTGCGCCGTGTCCACGCCAACCACCCGAGCGCGCCGTGCGCCTCGGCAAGGTCGAGCGCGCGCTGCGCGTGCGCGGCGGCACCGACCGCGTCCCCCGCGGCGAGCCGCGCGTCGGCGAGCGTCGCGTACAGCAGCGACTGACCGCTGACGAGCGTCAGGGACGCCGCTCTCGCGACCGCCTCCTCGAGAAGGCTCTCGCCCTCGCCCACACGGCCGGCGAGCACGTGCACGGCCGCGAGGGTGCACGCGATCCGCGAGAGCCAGAGCAGGATGTGGTGCTCGTGACTCAGCGCGACGCCGCGCTCGAGGACGGCACGCGCGGCGTCGAGCTCGCCCTGCCGGAAGTAGACGACGCCCAAGCCCGCGCAGGCGACGATCAGATTGAGCGGCGTCTCGACCGACTCGGCGATGGCCACGGCATCGCGGCCGTGCACGACGCCGTCGGCGAATCGGCCGAGCTCGGCGAGGGACCAGGCGAGCGTCGTTCGCTGGTGGACAGCGGGCAGCTGAGGAAGCCCGAAGCGGTCCCGCCGGTTGTCCCCGACGAACGCGACGTTCTTTGCGAAGAGCTCCGCCGCGCGCTCGTACTGGCCGCTGTCGTATAGCGCCTGTCCGAGATACGCGGTCGACGCCACACGAAGGCCCTGATCGTCGAGTGACTCCGCCAGCTCGACGGCGCGCATACTTGCCCGGCGCGCCTCGGCGGCATTCCCCATGCGCAGCCGGAAGTGGCCGGCGGCGTACAGCGCGCCCTGGCAGAGGCGGCGGCGATCGTGGAGCTGCTCGGCAAGGCGCTCCGCTTCGCGCAGATGGTCCGTCATGCGCGCGAACTCGCCGATGGGCAACAGCGCCGTCCGCAGGTCGAACCGGAGGTCGATCGCCTGCTCGTTGCGTTGGCGGCTTTCGGGCAGCCGCTCGAGCGCGGCGAGGGCGCGCTCGAGAAAGTCGGCGGCTTCGCGGTGGGCGGAGCGGCTCAACGCTTTCGCGCCGGCCTGCCAAAGATACTGCACGGCCCGGTCCCACAGACCACCGACGAAGGCATGGTGCGACAGTCGTTCGACCAGGTCCAGCCGGCGCGCGGGATAGAGCTCCTCCATCGCGCTGAGAATCCGCCCGTGCAGGGCGCGCCGCTGCTCGGGCAACAGGCGCTCGTACGCCACCTCCTGCATCAGGGTGTGAGCGAAGTTGTATTCGATGTCGCCGGCCGTGGCGCGCTCGTGCACGAACTCCCCGGTCTGCAGGCGAGCGAGCCAGCCGGCGACCACGTGCGAGGGCTGGTCGACCAGCGCGGCGACCAGCGAGAACGGAATGTCGCGGCCTACGGCCGAGAGCGTCAACAGGAGCTCGCGCTCCTGCATGGGCAGGCGATCGATGCGGGACACGAGCAGCTCCTGGATGGTCGCCGGCACCCGAACGTCTGCCGAGAATCCGCTGCGGTCACGGACCGCCCGCGCGAGCTCCTCGAGGAACAGCGGATTGCCCTCGGCGCGCGCGAACACGGCGTCCATCAGCGAATCGGCGATGTCCACGTTGCCGAGCACGGAGCGCACGAGCGTACGACTGTCGGCGGGCGTCAGCGGCTCGAGCGGCACCTGGGTCGCGTACGACTTGTCGATCCAGGGGGGCCGATATCCGGGACGATACGTGGCCACGAGCAGAATGCGCGCCCCCGCCATCGTCTCGACCAGCGACGTCAAGAACTCTTCGGACGAGCGGTCGATCCAGTGCAGATCCTCGACGGCGAGAACGACCGGCAGCTCCTCGCTCGCCCGCACGCAGAGCCTGCGCAGCGCCTCGAAGACGCGCGTCTTCATCGTCTCGGGATCCGACGACTCCACGGCCGCGTCGCTCGCGACACCCAGGATGTGCAGGAGTGCGCCGGCGACACCGTCGGCGGGCGCGCCTGCCCAGTCGAGGCTTCGTCGCACCCTATCCGCGACGACGTCAGGCGGATCCGTGTCCTTCACCCGCGCGACGGCTCGCGCCAGCTCGATCATCGGCCCGTACGGCACCGCGCTCCCGTACGAGACGCAGTAGGCCTCGAGGCACGCGGCCGGCTGGGCCGCGATCATGCGGCGGAATTCGTGGAGCAGCCGCGACTTGCCGATGCCGGCTGGTCCCGCCACGCCGACGGCCTGGCCGCGACCGCGCGCGGCCGCCTCCAGGCGGCTGCGCAACAGCGCCAGCTCTTGCTCGTGGTCCACGAAGGCGACGACGCGTCCGCCGACGCCGAGCCGCGTGCGCACGTGGCCGCCAAGAACGAAATGGTGACGCGGCTGATCGACCTCCCAGAGATCGAAGCGGCGCTCGAGAAACGGGCCCGCCGCCTGGCTCACGACGATCGCCTCCGGTGTGCTCAGCGCGAGCAGCTCGTCGAGCACGGCAACGGCTCGCTGGCGCGCGTCCACGTCGATTTCCTGCCGGTCCGCGCCTTGCGCGACGAGCGCCTCCGTCAGGTGGATCGCCGCCTTGAAGCGCGCGCCGATGCCGCCGGTCTTGCGATCCCGCTCGACGGCCTTCTGCATCGCCATCACCGCGTGTCCGGCGCGCGTCGGCGCGTCCTCGGTCGGGCCGAGTCCGAACGAAGCGAGCAAACCCGACGGCGACAGGCCCTCGATCCGGCCGCCGAAACCCGCCACCTTCTCCACCAGCGTTTCGAGCGTGCGTCCTGCGTCGAGCACCGCATCGCCGTCACCCACGAACTCGACGCCGGCGCGGAGCAGCGTCACGCGCCGACGCTCCCACCGCAGCGGCGCTGACGCCGCCTGCGGCGGGGCGGGCGCGGCCACGGGCGGGGTGGCTTTCGCCGCCGCGGGGACCGCGGAGGGTGCCGCGGGCTCGACGTCGCGGTGCAGCCCGTATTTCTCGATCCGGGCGCGCAGCGTATTGCGAGAGATCCCGAGCAGCAGCGCCGAACGTGAGATGTTCCAGCCCGTTCGATGCAGGACCTCGACGAGCCGGTCGCGAACGGCGTCGTCGAGCGAGGCCCGGTCGTCCTCGGGCACCGCCGCCCGCGCCGAGACAGGGGCCTGCGGCAGGCCGAGCGCGGCGACGGAGATCTCGCCGTCCGCGTCGAGCAGCGCGAGCCGCTCCATCAGATTGGCGAGCTCGCGGACGTTGCCCGGCCAGGAATAGCGCAGCAAGGCCTCGCACGCCTCGGGACTCAGTCTGCGCTCGCTAATGCCGTAGTCGGTGCATGCGCGCTTGAGGAAATACTCGGCGAGCACCACGATGTCCATCCCACGCGCGCGTAACGGCGGCATCGTCAGCGTCACGACGGCGAGGCGATGATAGAGGTCCTCGCGAAAGCGCCGGCGCCGGATGGACTGGCGCAGATCCTCGTTGGTCGCGGTGATCAGCCACACGTCGATCGGCTCGTCGCGCGTGCTCCCAAGCCGGCGCACCGTTCGCTCCTCGAGCGCCTTGAGAAGCTTGGCTTGCAGCGCCTCGCTGAGCAGGCCGATCTCGTCGAGGAAGATCGTCCCGCGCTGCGCGGCCTGCAACAGGCCGGGCTTGGCGCGGCGCGCGTCCGTGAACGCCCCACGCTCGAAACCGAACATCTCGGCCTCGAGCAGGGTCTCGGGAATCGCCGCGCAGTTCACGTCCACGAAAGGCCCCTCCCTCCGCGGGCCGACACGGTGGAGCATTCGAGCGAGCAGCCCCTTGCCTGTGCCGGTCTCGCCTTCGATCAAGACCGGCGGCACCCGATGGGCGTCGCGCTGGCGCTCAAGCAACCGAACGACCCGGTTGCGCAAGGCTTCGATCTGCGGGCTGTTGCCGATCAGATCGCTGAGCGCCGCGTCCATGGCGCGAATGATACAGCGCCCCGCCCCCCTGGTCAGGACACTGTTCAAGAGTTGACCACCAGACGGTTGACCACCGGTCAATCCGCTCTAAACCACTGATTCGTGGTGATTTTAGTTTGGTACCCCGATTGCGATATCTCCGGTCATCGTCGACGCACTGGGCGGTTCGGAGGGAAAGGGACGGGCAATGAACCAGACGTTTCGCGAGACCTGGGTCGCGACGGTGCTATCCGCTGTCGTGGCGATGCTCGCGCCGGCGATCGTGATCGTCACGGTCGTCGATGCCCTGGCGTTCGAGGCGGCCGACGCCCCGGCGTACGTGCACTATCAGCGGGCGGACGAGGCACTCGCCGCGGGCGACATCGTCCGGGCGGTGCGGCACTGGCGTGAAGGATACACGCTCGCCATGGCCACCCGGCGCTGGGAAGGGCTCGTCGAGGCGGGCGATCTCTACCGGCGCATCGGCGCCCGTGGCGGCTTTCACACCGACGCGCTCGTCCGCGCGCGCGACTGTTACCTGACGGCGCTCCTGCGCGCCCGCGGCGAACGCTCGCTCGACGGAGTGCTGCGGGCGACCGACGCCTTCGTCGATCTCGGGGACGACGCGATCGTCGAGCGGGGACTCGAGATCGCGCGACACGTGGCCGCGAGCGACCCGGATCCGCGCGCCCGGGAACGGGTGCAGCGGCTCGCGGCGCGCTGGGCGGCGCGCACAGGCCGCGCGGATGCGACGCCGCCGGCGGAGACACCGCGATGAGCCCGCGCCAGCGCGCCGCGATGTCCGCGCTCGCCGCGTTGAGTCTGTGGAGCCTCGCGTTTCTATTCGGCGTCGTGACGGAGCGGATGAGAGCCGGGTGCGACCGAAGCGGCGCCACCGCGCAGGCTCACGATATGGAGGAGCGACGATGACGGACGCGTGGCGACAGCACCTCGACGAGATGGAAGACGCGATCGCAAGCGGTCAGGCGGCGGCGGCGGTGCGGGCGTGGCATCGTGCGCACGCGGCGGTCATCGATCATCCTGGCTGGCAGCCGATCGCGTGCGTGGCGGAAGCGGCACGGCGCATCGGCGCCATCTCCGGATTCGCCCGCGCCGCCGAGGCGCGGGCCAGGGAGACGTACTGGATCGCGCTGTTCCGCGCCCACCGTGAGGGCTCGCTTTCGGGCGTGCTTCAGACGGCCGAGGGGTTCGGCGCGCTCGGCGATCGCAACATGGTGGAGCAGTGCATCCGCATCGCCGAAGGGCTGGCCACACGCGCCGGCCACGAGAGCGGGCAGGCGCAGGACGTGCGAGCGATCGCGGCCGACCTGCTACGCCGCTACTTCGATGCGCCTATCGAACGTGCGGCGCGATCTCCTGCATGAACCGATCGAGAAGGGGCCGGGGGTCCTTCGGGAAAAACATCGTCGGAATCCACACCATGCTGACGCCGGCGGCGGCGAGCCGACCCAGCTTGTCGCGGATCTCGCCGACGGACCCGACGAGCGCCGCGTCTTTGGCGAGGGCCTCGGCCATGCCGAAGCGCTTGGTCAGCGCGGTGCGCAGCCGGTCCGCTTCGTTGCGATCATCGGTGATCGACAGCGCCATGTTCGCCGAGTGGACGATGGAGCGCGGATCGCGGCCGGCGGCGCGGCAATGGTCGTCGAGGATGGCGCCCTTGCGCCCGAGCGTCTCGGGCCCGCCCCAGACGTTCCAGTGATCGGCGTGACGCGCGGCGATCTTGAGCGTGACCTTCTCGCCGCCGCCGCCGATCATCAGCTCGGGATAGGGACGCTGCACGGGCTTCGGCGCGAGCGGGGCATCGCTGAGCTGGTAGAAGCGTCCTTTGAAGGTCGTCTTGTCCTGCGTCCAGAGCGCCTTGAGCACCTGGCAGGCCTCGTCGAGGCGCGCGAGCCGCTCGCCGACCGTGTAGAAGGGAATGCCGTAGGCCTCGTGCTCGTTCTGCTGCCACGCGGCGCCGACGCCGCAGATGAGCCGGCCGCCGGAGATCACGTCGACCTGCGCGGCCATCTTGGCGAGCACGGCGGGGTGTCGATACGTGTTGCCCGACACGATCGTGCCGACACGGAGCTTCGGCACCGCCGCCGCCAGCGCGGCGAGGGTCGTCCAGCACTCCATCGTGTCGCCGACGCGCTCCGGCGTGTTCGGCATGAAGTGATCGGTGACGCAGGCGGCGTCCCAGCCGCTGGCCGCCGCATGACGCCAGAGCTCGAGCACGGCGTCCCAGGTCGTGTTGCCCATTCCCGTGAAGATTCCAAAGCGCATGTCATTTCACCACTGGGGTTCGATTCTGGTACTTGGGAGACACCGCCGACGGCGGCGGCGTGTCGGCCGCGCGATCTCCCCTCGAGGGTTTCATGTCGACCCAGCCCTTGGCGCGCATGCACTCATCGTCAAGGGTGCCGTCCTTCGTCTTCGAGCAGTCGGCGTAGTCGCGCCGAAACTCGGCCGTCGTGTACGGCTCGCCGACCTTCATCCACTGCTTCTCGACGGCGCAGCCCGCGAGGGCCGCTACGACGAAGAGAGCCAACGGAAACCGGGTCACTCGCATTGCGTCGCATTGTACCGTACCGGGTGTACCCTCTAAGCGGTAACCGCCATGCGCGACCGTTGGGGCGACGGCGTCTGGTCCGCTCTCCTCGAGACCCGGGAACGGCTCGCAGCCATCCTGCCCGGACTCTTCGTGTTGGTGGTGCTCCTCGGCTTCGGCGTGCTGCTCGGCTGGGTCGCCAAATTCGTTCTCGAGCGCGGCGCGCGCGCGTGCGGCTTCGATCGCGTCATGGAGCGCTGGGGTGTGACCGCGTCGTTGCGGCGCTCGGGTGTGCAGCGCCCCCTATCCCGCGTGCTCGGCCTTCTCGCCTTCTGGGCGATCTTTCTGATCTTCGCAAGCGCCGGTGTGGACGCGGTGGCGGTGCCCGGCGCTCACAGCGCGACGGCGCTGCTGCTGGCCTTCCTGCCGCCGCTCTTCGCGGCGCTCCTCATCCTCGTCGCCGGCTGGCTGCTCGCGAACTTCCTGAGCCGAACGATCCTCATCGCGGCCGTCAACGCACGGCTGCCAGAAGCGCGACTGCTCGCGCGCGCCGCGCACTGGGCCGTCGTGCTCTTCACCATCGCCACGGCGCTCACGCACCTCGGCATCGGAAAAGAGATGGTGCTGGTCGCCTTCGGCATCACGTTCGGCGGACTCGTCCTTGCCCTGGCACTCGCCTTCGGCCTGGGCGGCCGCCATCTTGCGGCCGACCTGCTGGCGCGTCGCCTGCGGCGCGAGTCACCGCCGCCGCAAGAGCGCCTCACGCATCTGTAAGCATGGGGGCCCCGA
>Ga0207684_10002697_pt1 | contig 17739 bp, 15 predicted proteins | sample KBSK5501metaG_FD_184342 | JGI IMG/M metagenome (GOLD analysis project Ga0207684, IMG submission 184342) | Corn, switchgrass and miscanthus rhizosphere microbial communities from Kellogg Biological Station, Michigan, USA - KBS K5-50-1 metaG... | ecosystem: Host-associated > Plants > Roots >...
ACAAGGACAGCTCTCCCTGATGGTTGGTGGCGACCAGGCTGCCTATGAGCAGGTCAGGCCTGTTTTGCTGGATATCGGCCCAAAAGTAAACTACGTTGGCTCGAACGGCCTGGCCGTCCTGATGAAGATCGCTATCAACCTCAACCTGCAGGTGCAGATGCTGGCCTTTTGCGAAGGGCTGCTGCTGGCCGAGAAGGGTGGTATTCCCCGCGAAACTGCGCTCGAAGTCATGTTAAACAGCGTCATCGCTTCGCCTTCGCTGAAGTATCGCACGCCTTTCATCTTAAAAAAGCCCGATGAAGCATGGTTCGACGTCAACATGATGCAGAAAGATATGCTGCTGGCCCTGGAGATGGGCAGGGAGCTTGACGTGCCCCTCCCCACGGTTTCAGTGAGCAACGAGTTTCTCACTGCTGCCCGCGCTATGGGCCTGGCAAAGGAGGATTTCGCCATCGTTTACAAAGTGCTGGCAAAAATGTCCGGCCTGGAATCGTAGGTATTTCTCAAGCCCAATGGAGAATAACCGTGTTGCATCCCGAAACATCTCATTCTGCGGAGGAAGTGGGAGGCGTTACGTCCCTGGAAGGGACAACCGTGGCAAATACACCGCCGTCAACAATCGAACGCGAGCGCTGGCTACATATGTACATGCAGATGCTCACAATCCGCGTCTTCGAAGAACATGTCAACGAGTTGTACACCAGCGCCAAAATGCCGGGTCTTGCCCACCTCTATGCAGGTGAAGAAGCCGTAGCGGTAGGGGTATGCGAGGCCCTGCGGCGCGATGACTACATCACCAGCACGCATCGCGGCCACGGGCACTGCCTGGCAAAGGGCGCTGCGGTCGATAGGATGTTTGCCGAACTGCTCGGCAAAGAAGCAGGTTACTGCCGGGGTAAGGGCGGCTCCATGCACATCGCGGACCAGGAAACCGGCAACCTGGGTGCCAACGCCATCGTTGGCGGCAGCGCAGGCATTGCTACCGGAGCCGCCATGTCGAGCAAAATGCGCGGCTCCGGCCAGGTAACGGCCTGCTTCTTCGGAGATGGTGCGCTCGGTCAAGGCGTCCTCTACGAAACCATGAATATGGCATCGCTGTGGAAGCTGCCGGTAATTTACGTCTGTGAGAACAATTTGTACAACGAGTACACCCACTACTCGGAGACGACGGCGGGTACGGTGAGTGGCAGGCCCCAGGCCTTTGGCATTCATACGGAAGAGGTAGATGGGCAGGATGTGCGGGCCGTGTATGCTGCCGCGCAGCAGCTAGTAGAGCGGGCCCGCCGTGGTGAAGGACCTGCTTTCATGATCTGCAACACGTACCGTTTCTACGGTCACCATGTAGGCGACATCCAGCGCTCGTACTACCGCTCCAAAGAAGAGGAGCAGCACTGGAGGACCCAACGCGATCCGCTCATGCTGCTCAGCGCCTGGCTGATCGATCAGCGCCTGGCCGATCCGCAGGTCTTCGAAAAGATCGAGCAACGAGTACGGGCCGAGGTCGCAGCAGGAGTTCAATTCGCGCTCGACGCGCCATTCCCGGACCCAGGTGAGGTAGATCAAGATGTCTATGCTTAGGACAACATCCAGCCAGGAGAGTTTCGGGCCTGGGAAGGGCCAGCAAACGCGGGAGATCACTTTTGGCCTGGCCATCCGCGAAGCTTTAGCCGAAGAAATGCGTCGTGACCCACGTGTATACGTCATCGGTGAGGACGTGGCCGAGGCCGGGACGCCATTCAAAGTGCTCTCCGGACTGGTCGAGGAATTTGGGCCGGCGCGCGTGATTGACTCGCCAATCTCGGAAGCAGGCATTACCGGGCTGGGCGTGGGGGCAGCGATGACCGGCATGCGCCCGGTAGTAGACATTATGTTCGGCGACTTCATCGGGCTGGCAATGGATCAGATCGTCAACCAGGCCGCGAAAGTTCACTACATGTCCGGTGGTAAGCTCAAGGTACCGCTGGTCGTGCGCACGACGCTGGGCGCCACGCGCCGCTCGGCGGCACAACACAGCCAGAGCCTTCACGCCTGGGTGAGCCATATTCCCGGCTTGAAGGTGGCGTTACCCTCGACACCCTACGATGCGAAGGGGCTGCTGAAAACTGCCATCCGCGATGACAACCCGGTGATCTTTTTCGAGGACAAGATGATGTACCAGTTGAAAGGCCTTGTGCCCGAAGGTGAGTACACCATTCCCCTTGGCGTCGCCAGTATCAAACGCGAGGGTACCGATATTACCATCGTAGCAACCAGTAGCATGGTACAGGTCGCCCTGGCCGCGGCAGAGATACTGGAAAAATTGGCTATCAGCGCCGAGGTCATTGACCCGCGTACAACGTTTCCCCTCGATAAACAGGCACTGATCGAGTCGGCTAAGAAGACCAGCCGTGCCATCGTGATAGACGAGGGCTACGAGCGTTACGGCGTCACAGCCGAGATCGCCTCGGTGATCGCCGACGGCGCGTTCTACTATCTCGACGCTCCGGTCAAACGCATGGGAGCTATGGACGTACCCGTACCTTTTTCGCCGGTGCTGGAAGATCAAACCGTCCCCACCGCTAACTCCGTCGCGGAACTGGCCAAAACATTATGCGGACGAACCTAAATGTAGGGGGAGGGCTTGCCCCTCCCCGGATACGAAAGGCAGCGCGATTATGGCAATCAAGACCTATGGGCTGATGAGCGTAGATTGGGAAGAGCGCGTTAACGTTGAACGGCTGCGCAGCGAGCGGCTGGCACGCATTAAGAAGCTGCTCAAAGAATCCGAGTTGGGCGCGTTGTTATGCTTCGACATGGGCAACATACGCTACATCACCGCTACCCATATCGGCACCTGGGCGATGGACAAACTGGCTCGCTTCACACTCCTTCCACAGGACGACGAGCCGATTATGTGGGACTTCGGTTCGGCTGCGCGCCATCACCAGCTCTACTGTCCCTGGCTGGGGGAGCGCTCCCGCGCCGGCATCTCCACACTGCGCGGTGCAATGTTGCCCGAGGCTGGCCGCGCTGAAGATGTAGCCCGCAAGATACGCGTCGAACTGGAACAACGCGGGCTGCTCAACGAACCTGTAGGGGTGGACGCTATCGAATTACCGGTTCTGTTTGCTTTGCAGGCAGAGGGCATCAAGGTGGTGGATGGCCAGCAGTTGATGCAGCAAGCTCGCGTGATCAAAACGCGGGATGAAATTACCCTGCTCAACTCGGCCTGCATGATGGTAGATGCCGCCTATGAAGAACTCTATCGCTTCATGAAGCCTGGAGTGCGCGAGAACGAATGTGTTGGCCTGGTGAGTAAAGTGCTGTACGACCTGGGTTCAGAGCACGTGGAGGGCGTTAACGCCATCTCCGGTGAGCGCTGCAGCCCCCACCCACACGTCTTCAGCGACCGGGCGTTGCGACCGGGCGACCCGGCGTACTTCGATATCCTGCACAGCTACAATGGTTATCGTACTTGCTACTACCGCACCTTCTCCGTTGGCAGCGCTTCGCAGGCAATGGTAGACGCTTACAAGCGCTGTCGCTACTACCTGGATATAGCTATCGATGCCATTAAACCCGGAGTCACCACCACCGATATCGTCAAGCTCTGGCCGAAAGCGGAGGAGTTCGGGTTCCCGAACGAGGAAGCGGCCTTCGCGCTGCAATATGGTCATGGCGTGGGGCTTGCCATCTGGGAGAAACCAATCTTTAGCCGCCTGGTTTCCCTCGATCACCCGGAGGTGATTGAAGAGGGCATGGTCTTCGCGCTCGAGACCTTCTGGCCTGCCAGCGATGGCTGGTCGGCAGCACGCATTGAAGAGCAGCTTGTCGTCACCGGGGACGGCTGCGAGGTTATCACCCGCTTCCCAGCCGAGGAACTGCTGGTAGCTGGCGTGCGCTACTATACAGCCGGTGGCCCGCTGCCTGCCACGCGAGAAACCCAATCCCATTTGAACAGCCTTAGCAATGGCTATCGGCCTGCGTCTGCGGCAGCGCAAACCAGGGGCCAGGAATCCGTATTACAACCGTAAGGCTACAGGAGACCCATCATGGCTACACAGGTCATCTTACCTGCGCTGGGTATGTCACAGGATACCGGGATCATCGTGCGCTGGCTCAAAGCCGAGGGTGAGGAGGTTGCAAAGGGCGAGCCATTGGCAGAGATCGAGACCGATAAGGCCACCGTTGAAATAGAAGCGCCTGCTTCTGGCATTCTTGCTCAAGTCAGCGGTGCTGTCGGCGTCGAGATCCCGGTGGGACAGGTGATCGCTTCTATTGTGGCCCCTGCTGAATTGCCAGGGGCGGGCGCTGCTGCCCCATTGAAGCCTGCCTCCGGGGCACCCTCTAGCGATGGACGCGTGACGCCACAAGTCGGGACAGGTCTCCCCCAGGCCAGTCCTTTAGCCTCGCGCATTGCAGCCGAGCACAACCTGGACCTGGGGTCGATAAAGCCGGCGGGAAAGCGTATCCAGCGAGCGGATGTGCTGGCACACATCCAGGATCAGCAGAAGGCAGCGCCCATCGCAGCAAGCCAGGCCCAGGAGCGCCTGCTGCCAGCCTCTCCCAGGGCTCGCAGGCTCGCGGCAGAGCATGGGCAAGATCTCGCGTCGATCCAGGGCTCTGGGCCAGGCGGTGCAGTGCTGGTTGCCGATGTGCAGGCAGCAAGGGCACAACCTGCGCTCATCCCGGCGGCAGGGGAGGTGATAGCACCCACCGGTGAGCATTTGAGTAACACCTGGCGTATCATGGCCGAGCGCACCACCCGGAGTTGGACCAGTGTGCCACACTTTTATCTTGTCAGAGAAGTCAACGCGAGCCGTCTGATCACCTGGCGTGAGCAGCTCCAGAAGCGCTTAGCTGAAAAGGTGACGTATACCGATCTGCTTGTGAAAGTCGTGGCGGCAGCGCTGCGCGAACATCCGCGACTCAACGCCTCCTGGCAGGCAGGTTCGATCACCTGGCACGACGAAATCAATATCGGGCTGGCGGTAGCCACGGCGGAGGGATTGGTCGTGCCGGTAATCCAGCGGGCGGATGAACTTAGTGTGCAAGCCCTTGCCCAGGCCCGCGAGGACCTGGTCGCAAGAGCCCAGGCCGGCAAACTGCGTCCACAGCATATCCAGGGTGGTACCTTTACTATCAGCAACCTGGGCATGTACGGGATAGATGCCTTTAACGCCATTATCAATCAACCGCAGGCGGCTATCCTGGCCGTGGGTCGCATAGCTGAGCGCGTTGTTCCTGTAGCGGGTCAGCCATCGGTTCAGCCAATGCTGGTGTTTAGTCTTGCATGCGATCATCGCGTGGTAGACGGTGCGCGGGGCGCGCAATTCCTATCTCATCTGGCAGACCTGGTGGAAGAGCCGCTGGGACTTTTGGGTTAGCTGCTTGATGAGCTACGCGCAAAGTCTGAGATGATATGCGGGGGTACGAACGTATTCTTAAGGGCAGGGCAGCAGGGCAGGGCGGGGGCAAGGGTCGCCCCTACCATACACGGCCTGGCAAGCCGACCCACCCGTGTATGGTAGGGGCGACCCTTGCGGTCGCCCTGGGTACGGTCGCCCTGGGTACGGTCACCCTGGGTACGGTCACCCGCGTTGCTGTTGGGTTGTACCTAATTATCTATGCAATATTTTCTATTTGAAGCTGGCTATCCGGCCAGCATTGAAGAAGGAGGAAAGACATGTTCAGAAGATGCGCAACATGGCTGAGAAAAGCCCTGGTCACTTCTGCAACTGCAAGCCTGGTACTCGTTTTTGTCGTTGCCTGTGGTAGTGGGCAGTCCACTACTACTACAAGCAACCAGAACAAGACGCCGGTCAAAATCGGCATCTCGCTTTCACTAACTGGAGATTTCTCCGCCGATGGGTTGGCATTCCAACAGGGTTACCAGCTCTGGAGAGATGACGTCAACAAGAACGGTGGCCTGCTGGGCCGGCAGGTTCAACTGGACATCCTCTCGGATGCCAGCAGCACCGACCAGGTGCAGACCAACTACCAGACGTTGATCAACGTTCGTCACGATGACCTGGTATTTGGCCCGTTCTCCACGCTCCTGACCAAACCGGCGTCAGTGGTTGCCAACCGGTTTGGATACGCGTTTGTAGAGGGTGCGGGTGGCGGCCCATCCGTCTTTACCAGGGGGTTGACCAACATCTTCGACGTTTCACTACCCGTTGCAAACAACCTGGTCGCCTTTGCCAACTATATCCTGGCCCTGCCTGCCTCACAGCGGCCCACCTCGGTAGCCTACGCGACTGAAGATGATCCGTTTACGCAGCCCCAGGTGGACACGGCGAGGGCAGTTTTGGAGAAGGGTGGGATCAATACCGCTTCCTACCAGGTGTACCCGGCAGAGACAACCGACTACACCCCAATCGCCGATAAGATCATTGCATCTGGGGCGCAGGTCGTGGTCGTTGGCACCCTGCTCAATGACGTCAGTGCATTTATCCAGAGGTTCAAACAGCAGCACTATAACCCCCAGGCGCTCATTGCCACGGCAGGGCCCGACCAGGGAAGTGCATTTCTCAATGTGATTGGCGGTACCCAGGCAGCGGAAGGCATCATGGTCCCGAACGGCGGCTGGTTTGCGGAAGCCAATACTCCTGGCAATGCCCAGATGGTGCAGGAGTACGTCGCCAAGTTTGGCGGCACATACGATGGCATTAGCTCGGATGTCGCGGAAGCATACTCGGTTGGGGAGGTAGTGCAGCAGGCTGTGACGAAAACTGGCACTCTTGACAATACGAAGCTGATCGCCCAACTGCACTCGGGTGCTACATACATGACCGTACAGGGTCCGGTGAAGTTCGATAGCACAGGCCAGAACACCGCCGCGACGGCGTACCTGTTCCAGTGGCAGGGCGGGAATCTGATCCCTGTGTTCCCCGCTAACGTAGCGCAAGCAAAGGTAGAGTATCCCAGGCCCAACTGGCCCTAAATCTCTCGCGTCGTGGAGGGACTGGCTCCCTCCACGATTGCAAACTTTTTAATGGGGATAGCGGAACAGCCAGCAAGGGCCGATAATGAAGTTTAACAAGCAACACCGGTAATACGCCGTAGGCGCACAATTTATTGGCGCACCGCCGATTTATCGGCCATTTGGCCCGTCGATGCACTCCCCAGGCCGATAAATCGGCGATGTGCACGATAAATCGGCACCTACGAAATGGCCCGTTGTGATCAGTAAAACTCATTATCGGCGGTGGGCGCGATAATATCGAGGGGCGAGCGAAGCGAGGTTTCATGAACGCGAAATTAATTGTTGATGCCATCATCACGGGCATACTGACAGGCGGCGTCTATGCCTTAATGGCGTCAGGGCTAACGCTCATATTTGGCGTGATGGACATCATCAATATAGCGCAAGGCGCGCTGGTTATCCTGGGGGCATACTTGAGCTATGCGCTGGCGCAGAACTTCCACATCGATCTTTTCCTGGGCCTCCTGATTACCATGCCCCTCATGTTTCTATTCGGCGTGCTGCTCGAGACAGCTTTCATTCGCCCGCTCAAACGAGAGCGCACGATGTTCTCCATCCTGGTAACCTTTGCGATCGCACTGATCATCGAAGGAGTGCTGGGGGCCATCTTCAGCACAACTCCCATACAGCTGCGGGCGTGGTATGTCGATGCATCATTCCCGGTAGGCAGCTTCTATCTTGCAGACGTCTATGTCTTCGGCTTTATTCTGAGCGTCGTCCTGTTAGCAGGTCTCTACGTACTTTTATATCGCACCAAATTCGGCTACGGCCTGCGTGCCACTATCCAGAATCGCACGGCAGCCGAACTCATCGGCATCAACGTGGAGCGGGTTTCGGCGATCACCTTTGGCATTGGCGTAGCGCTCGCGGCGGCAGGGGGTATGGTTTTCGGAGCCACGACCGCTTTCAATCCAGGCAGCCACTATGACCTGATCTCGCGCCTGCTGGTAATCATCATTCTCGGAGGCATGGGCAGCTTTAGAGGAGCCTTGATTGCTGCCGTGACCATGCTTGTAATCGAGGACGTGACCGCCGTCGTCTGGTCCCCCGTGTGGGCCAGCACCGTCTTCTTCATACTGCTGGTAGTTATCCTGCTGGTTCGTCCCCAGGGCCTCTTCGGACAGCTTCAAGGAAGGAAGCAATGAGGATAGTCAAAGCATTGGGGCTTATTGCCCTCCTTGCCGTATTCATCGCGTTTCCATTCGTGTTCTCAAACCCTGCTGTGACCATCATAGCAGTCTTCACCATCTTCTACGCGGCGGCAGCGACAGGCTGGAATATCTTTTCGGGCTACAGCGGCTATATTGCGCTGGGCCATGCCGCTTATTTCGGCATTGGCTCGTATGCTATCGCTCTCATGGCCCAGGCTTGGAACGTTCCCGCGGGGTATGCCCCGTTCTTCCTTGTCCCGCTTGCGGGCCTGGTGGCCGCTGTCTTCGCAGTGCCATTCGGGTGGATTGCGCTGCGCACGCGCAGGCATACCTTTATCGTCATTACGATTGCCACTTTCTTCATTATGCAATTGATGGCCTATAACCTGCGCAAGATCACCAATGGTTCGGCAGGTCTGAGCTTGCCTATACCATTTGACTGGGGTGGAGATTTCTACAACCTGCCGTTCTATTTTGTCGGCCTTGCCATCCTGCTGCTTGCCCTTGCTACCTCGTGGTGGGTGCGCAACTCCAAATACGGGCTTGGATTGCTGGCAATCCGCGATGACGAGGATAGAGCTTTGGGGCTGGGGGTCAATACAGCGCCATTCAAACTCATCGCCTTCATCATCTCCGCTTTCTTCGTCGGCATGGTAGGCGCTGTACACGCGTACTTCAATGGCTCCGTCTCTCCACCTTTCGCTTTCGACGCGCTCTTTGACGTGGCCATCGCCTTGATGGCGTTCCTGGGAGGACTGGGCACACTGGCCGGCCCGGTTCTGGGAGCGCTCATTTTGGAGCCAACTCAACAGTACTTCACCTTGCAGTTCAGTTCAAATGGCTATTACCTCATAGTTTACGGCGTACTTTTCCTGGCGATCATTCTTTTGTTGCCGGAGGGTATCTTGCCAACTATACGCAAGCGGTGGTCCACGTGGGCAGCTGCACGCGACAAAACGCAAATCGATCCTGCTGTAGCTGCTGTCGCAGGTCAGGAACAAACCGAGAGTGCAGCAAAGAAGGACGAGGTAAATCTATGAGCATGCTCGAAGCATATAACGTCTCTAAAGCATTTGGTGGTATTCACGCCCTTGATACTTGCTCGGTCGCCGTTGAACAGGGCACGATTACTGGTTTGATCGGCCCCAATGGCTCCGGCAAGACCACGCTTTTTAATGTCATGACCGGGTACGAGCGGGTGGATACAGGCGATATTCGCTTTAATGGCAAATCCATCCTCAACTCGACGCGGATAAGGTGTTCAGGTTTGGTATTCGGCAGGACATTTCAACTGACCCGCGTCTTTCCCAGGCTGACTGTACTGGAAAACATGCATGTCGCGGCACAGCGCCAGGGGACCAGGGCCTTGCTCAGCCGCTGGAGTACCTCGCACGAGCAGCGGCGCGCACTGGGACTGCTGGACTTCGTAGGCCTGACGCATCTCAAGGATACGCCGGCGGCTAACCTGTCGTACGGCCAGAAGAAGTTGCTGGAGTTCGCGTTCGTCCTGATTGCCGAGCCGCAGGTGATCTTGCTGGATGAGCCGGCCGGGGGCATCAATCCAACCATGATTAACCAGCTCTCAGACCGCATTCGCACCCTCAACAAACGCGGCGTAACCTTCCTCGTGGTCGAACACAACATGGAGTTTGTGATGGGGCTGTGCGACCCCGTGATGGTGATGCATCGCGGCACGAAAATCGCCGAAGGAACGCCCGAAGAGGTACGCAAGAATCCCGCCGTGCTAGAAGCCTATTTAGGAGATTGAAGCATGTTATTGAGGCTGCACAACGTTATTGCCGGCTATGATGGGAGCGATGTGCTCAAGGGACTTGACCTCAACGTCGAGAAAGGATCGATTACCTGTGTTGTCGGGCCTAACGGCGCCGGAAAATCAACGGTGCTGCGGGTCATCAGCGGCCTGTTGAAGCCGCGCCAGGGCGAGATTACCTTTGATGGGCGATCTATTGGTGGGTTGAAGCCGCGCCAGGTGCTGTCTATGGGGATCGTGCAGGTGCCGCAGAACCACAGCTTATTCCCTGACATTCCGGTGAGAGAAAACGTCAGGTTAGGCGCCTACATGCTCAATGACGCGGCGCTGGTGAGGAAGCGCTTGAGCGAAGTCGAAGAGCTTTTCCCGGTCGTGAGAGAGCGGGCCAGGGACAGGGCCGGGAACCTTTCGGGCGGGCAGCAGCGTTTAGTCGAATTCGCCCGCTGCCTGATGCTCGATCCGGCGCTGATCCTGCTGGACGAACCGTCGATGGGCCTTGACCCGCGGACGCTCAAACAGGTCTATGACACCATTGCTGTAATGCATAGCACGGGCAGGACGATCCTGCTGGTCGAGCAAAATGTACGCAGGGGCCTGGGTATCTCAACACGTGGAGTCGTGATGGAGAGCGGACAGGTGCGCCTGGAAGGAACACACAACGAAATTCTGGACAATCCACAGATCAGTCACCTCTATCTTGGGGGAACGCTGTCCGGTGCTTAGGCAAGGTTCAAATGAACGTGACAGTTCCTCACCACCAGCAAGATCCCGCCCCAATGAATGTTGCCGACCGCATCGGGGAAGGTGCGTCCTGCCTGCGTCCTGTAGGGACAAGGGGCAGGGTGGAGTGGATGAGGGGGCCTTGTGCTTGTCCTCGTGGGGATGCGACCATCTTGCCTCACGCAACCCAGACCACTCGTCATGCCACCAGGACAAGCACAAGGCCCCCACCCTGCCCCACGTCCACCCCTTGTCCCTACAGGACGCAGGCAGACATTCCCACTCATTCCCCCATTCGGTCGTCAACATTCATCAGGGTGCCTGTTCAAACGGTCAAGGACTTTTCTTCACATTGAACCTTGCCTTAATTAGAGAAGAGAAAGGACAGCTACATGGCCATTGAAGAACGTGTACAGATAGCCATCGACAACTGGGCTCCACGCTTTATCTCCAACGGCGTTGACTCCAACGACTTCCAGCGCGTCACAGAACGCATCGAGCGCTGGGATGACTGGAACCGCGAGTGGGCGGCATCCGCCGCCATGCATGAGCAGATGGGCCGGCAGGCCGAGCAGGAGGGAAATTACCAATCGGCAGCCTATCACTATTTTCACGCGGCGATGGACTACCACTTCGGTAAATACCTGTTTGTACAGCACCCGGATGAATTGAATGCAGGTCACGCCAAAGTATGGGAAACCTACCAGAAAGCGCTGCCCTATTTTGACTTCCCGGGAGAGCGGGTGGCTATCCCCTACGAGGGTGGAGATACCATCTACGGCATCTTCAGGAAACCCTGGCATACTCCTAAGCCTCCCATAGTCATCATGATTCCCGGCCTGGACTCCGTTAAAGAAGAACTGCATAATTACGGCGATGATTTCCTGCGCAGGGGTATGGCCGTACTGGCTATCGATGGCCCGGGACAGGGTGAAATGGAATCCCGCTATCCACTGCGCTTTGACTACGAAGTGCCCATACGCTGCGCCATCGATTACCTCGAGCAGCGCCCAGACGTGGATGTGACCCGTGTCGGCCTGATGGGAGTAAGCCTCGGCGGCTATTTTGCGCCGCGTACAGCAGCCTTCGAGCCTCGTGTCAAGGCGGCAATTGCCAACGCCGGGGCCTATAACTTCGCCGACCATTTTGAGCAGCGTCCTCTTTTGACGCGCGAGGCCTTTGTCTATCGCCTCAAGGTTCCCGACCAGGCGGCTGCGCGAACGATGCTGCAGGCCTTTGATCTCCAGGGCGTAATGGAGAAGGTGAAGTGTCCCCTGCTGGCGATCATGGGACGCCTGGATAGAATTGTTTCGCCCGGTGCAGCCGAACAGATGGTCGCGGAGGCCGGCGGAGAAGCAGAACTCTGGATGTTCGAAGACGGCAACCACGTCTGTAACAACATCCCTTACAAACACCGACCCCAGCAAGCCGACTGGATGCGCAGCAAGCTTTCAAACCCGGTGCGACAATAAGCATCAACAATCATCCCCTGCCCTACACCGAATGAGATGTTTTTTCTTGGGAAGTCTCAGGTAGAAAAGGTCCACTTCTCTCCAAACGAGCCCATGAGGCGGCCATGTATCCCTACTTGTTTTTGTGATAACTCAGTTTTGATAGAGCATGAGCTGATGCATATGCGTGCTATCAGTTTCGCCTTTCAGTTCTTTCATTCGTGCGATAACAAACGATGGGTCGAGCCGATGAAAGAAGTTTGCATCGACGGAAGCCAGGCGGAGCTTGCGGGATTGATCGATCAGAAATGTGCCTGGAATTGGCAGTTCCCATGAGTCATCGCCATTGTACTTGAGCAAATCCGCGCCGCCCTGTTGATACAGACTACGTCCAATCTCATCCATCTTAAAGACCAGCCCAAACTGGCGTGCAACCTGGTTGCCCACATCTGAGAGGACGGGGAAGGTCAGTTGTTGCTTTTCCACCGTTGAGAGAGTATGGTCTGGCAGCATTGGAGAGATTGCGACCAGCGTTGCCCCCAGTGCCTTGAACTCTGACAACACCTTCTGGTATGCACGCAATGCCATAGTGCAATACGGGCACCATCCGCCACGATAGAAGACAAGAACGACCGGTCCCTGTTCAAGCAGCCGTGAGAGCGTTACTTGCTGGCCCAGTGCATCGGGCAGGGTGAAATCGGGTGCCAGTTCATTTTCCTTCAGTGCGTTTTCAGCGATACTGGACGTAACAAGATATTCAAGGTGGCTATTCAACTGCTTTGCCACTTCCTCCGGCAGATATTTAGCGGCCTGGGTCACTTGCATATCTATCTGTTCCTGTAGAGGAAGGTTGGTTGGAATAGCACTTATCACCGCGTTCACGGTTTCTTCTGTTGGGAGATCAGTAGTCATGTTCCTTTTTTCCTTTTCATTCATATGAATAGAGCCATCAATCATCAAGATCACCTTTTATCAGGGGCTCATTCGTGCTTGCAAGTTCCATCTCCTTTGAATGTCGTCATGCGCATCAGGACGCCTTCACATCCAGACGACGACCTCATCTGTTGTTTGACTTTTCGGGTTGATCTTGACGGGTCGCCCAGTCGGTGCGAGAAGCGGGAGTGCGTCTCCCTGTCACATCGGCCAGGTTTCCTTTGTCATTACTATGACAAAACGAAACGAGGAAATGTGACCGATGATGGATACACACAACTGGCTGGTGGAGCAATTCGAGGCAGAGCGTCCTCGCCTGCGAGCGATGGCCTACCGCATGCTCGGCTCGCTCGCCGAGGCGGAGGATGCCGTCCAGGAGGCCTGGCTGCATCTGAGCCGTTCCGACACGAGCACCGTCTCGAACCTGGGCGGGTGGCTGACGACGGTGGTGGCGCGCGTCTGCCTCAACATGCTCCATGCGCGTGCGTCGCGGCGCGAGGAGTCCCTGGAAGCGTCCGTGCCCATCACCAGCCGCGAGGGCGGGATTGACCCCGAGGAAGAAGCGGAGCTTGCCGAGGCAGTGGGTCTGGCGCTGCTGGTGGTCCTCGACACGCTTGCTCCCGCCGAGCGCCTCGCCTTCGTCCTGCACGACATCTTCTCCGTGCCCTTCGATGAGATTGCTTCTCTCGTGGAGCGTTCCCCGACGGCGACCAGGCAGCTTGCCAGCCGCGCCCGCCGCCGCGTGCGAGGGTCGGCAATGGCGAAAGACGCCGATCTCGCCGCAAGCCGAGAAGTCGTTGGTGCCTTCCTCGCCGCCTCGCGCGAAGGGTCCTTCGACGCGCTACTGGCAGTGCTCGACCCGGATATCGTGGTTCGATCCGACCGCGCAGCCGTGTCCCGAGGCGCGGCAAGGGAGATCCGTGGTGCGCAGGCCGTAGCCAGGGTAGCCAGGGCAGCCAGGCATCTCCTGGGACACCCCCGGTTCGCACAACTGGTGCTTGTGGACGGAGCGGTGGGAATCGTTGTGGCCCCGCGTGGGCGTCTGCTGCTCCTGCTGCGTCTCACGATCAGGGGAGGCAAGATTGCCGAGATCGAAGCGGTCGCCGATCCTGCACACCTGCACCAGTTGCGCCTGGCAGTGCTTCCTGACTGACGAGCCGCCGTCCGTCTTTCGTACGTCCTTGTTCGGCGGTCAAGCCCATGCTCGTCTTCATCAACAGAGAGAGACCGAGAGGCCCATATTCCCTTTGATGGGTTGCAAAATCGACCGTTAAATGGCACTCATAGTTCAGCTTATGCTGTGTAAATGCTCATGGCATCTGCGAGCGTGGCATGAACCGAGATGAGTATCTGACACCAACAGCGGAGATTTTCGTAAGCTGGAGCAAGCAGCATATCCTTAGCGGATTTTAGAAGGGTTTTTATGTTGGGACCCCAATTAGGGTTCTTCCCGGCCTGGGCGTGTTCTGGCCCATCTGCGGGTCAGCGTTTCATGACGAGGCTCATGACGCTTTCATGACGCTTCCTCCTTAGACTAGGATCAGAGAGGGCGAGGTGCATCAGTTGGGTAGTGGCCCGAAACCCTGCCGGCTGAGCCTTGGAGTGAGGAAATGCTCTCAATTGAGGCAAACTACCTTTGGTCTTGCCTGACGGACGCAGTCCGTAGTGCCTTTCGTTCTGCCTGACCGACGCAGTCGGTAGACGCGCCAGCGTCGTTGGCAGAACGGGTAAGAACCGACGCAGTCGCGTTGGCAAGACCCATTTCAAGGTTCTGAAATTCACCAAAACAAAGAAAAATAGTACCATATAAGGAGTACTGTATGACTGACATCGAAACGCGAGACATGCCGCTGAGTTGGGACGTGTTTGTAACGCCTGGCATCCCCCTAAACATCACCAGCGACCTGCCGCCGGGCGCGCAACAGTGGATGTGGTCGCCGATCTCGGCGACCCTCATCTCCGGCCAGCGGGACGCCGTCCTCGTCGACGCGCTGATGACCGTCGAGCAAGCGCACGCCCTGGTGGAGTGGGTCGAAGCACACGGCAAAAACCTGACCACGATCTATCTCACCCACGGCCATGGCGACCATTGCTTTGGCATCGGAGCGCTCCTGGAGCGTTTCCCCACGGCCCGTGCGGTCGCCACGCCCGCGGTGGTGAAATTCATGCGCCAGCAGGCCTCGCCAGCGTCCATCGCGAACTTCTGGAACGCGCGCTTTCCGGGCCAGATCCCGAACCGGCTCGTGATCGCCGAGGAGCTCAAGGGAAAGGTGCTCGATCTGGAAGGGCGCGATCTGGTCGTGGTGGAAGTCGGGCATAGTGACACCGACGACACGACGTGTCTGCATGTCCCGTCCATCGGCCTGGTGGTCGCCGGGGATGTCGCCTACAACGACGTTCACCTCAACCTCGGCGAGTCAAACGCTCGCACCCGCCGTGAATGGATCGCTGCGCTCGATACCATCGAGGCACTGCACCCACGCGCGGTGATCGCCGGCCATAAGCGACCTGGGAACGACGACGGCACGAGAGCTGTACGACCAGATGCTTTCGCTCTATCCGGATCGGGTCAATCCGGGCGCGCTCTGGGCATCAGCGCGCGCGATCAAGGGCTGAGCTTTCAAAGGAGAAAGACGATGTATGCTCTTCAGATCTCGACGTTCGGCGAACCATCCGATGTCGTAGAACGTGTGGAGATACCCGATCCGGGTGCCCCCACGGCCAACGAGGTGCTGGTCGCCGTGGAATACGCGCCGATCAACCCCTCTGAACTCATGATGATCAGAGCCCAGTACGGTCTTCGGCCTTCCTTGCCCACTGGCCTTGGCAACGAAGGCGTCGGGCGCATCCTCTCGGTAGGAGAGGAAGTTAACCATCTCAAGGTCGGGGATCGTGTGCTTATCTCGTCCTTCTACCCCTCCTGGCGCGAGAGGCTCGTTTTGCCAGCAACGGACCTCTTCCCGCTGCCGCAAGGCGCTGATCCTCAACAGTTGTCCATGCTGGGTATCAATCCACCGACAGCTGCGCTGCTGCTAAGCGAATACGTCCAGCTCGCGCCGGGCGATTGGGTGATCCAAAATGCGGGCAATTCTGGCGTTGGGCGCTCGGTGATCGCCTTTGCCAGGGAGCGTGGCCTGCGAACCGTGAGCCTGGTGCGTCGGCAAGAACTCATCGACGAACTCGTCGCTGCGGGGGGCGACATCGTACTGGTGGATGGAGCAGGGGTATCCGCTCGGGTGGCCCAGGCCACCGGCAACGCGCAACTCGCGTTAGCGCTCGACGGCGTCGGGGGAGAAGCGATGCTCTCGCTGTCCGGCAGTCTGACCCCTGGGGGCACGCTGGTTGTCTATTCCGCGATGAGCAGCAAACCCGGTCTGGCAAACGTCATGGATATCGTCTTTCGCAAGGTGACGATTCGCGGCTTCTGGCTTTTCTACCCGGAGTTTCGCGCTTCCCCTAAAGCCCTGGAGGCCAGCAAAACGGGTGCCCGGCTGATCGCTGAAGGCAAGCTCCACATGCCTGTCGCAGCAACCTATCCTCTCGTCGCGGCCAAGGAAGCGATCGCTCATGCCCAAAGCGGCGGAAAGGTGCTGTTCAAACTCTCATAACAGTAGCCTTCCGCAGTCATCTGAACGCCTGCTCTTCTCTGCCAGCAGGTGGGACACACCTTCTGTCACTTGCTAAAATAGCCTACTGAGGTGGTGAACGGGGTGCAGCTTCATCCGTTGTGGGAGGCCCAGATGCTGAGTCAGAGGTGTCCGCACGCGAAAACGATTCGCTGTCATGCACATCCTGTAAGGGATTGAGCCAGCCGCCTAAGCCATAGCGGTGAGCACCGAGCAATTCCCAGGCACAGATAAGGCCAAGGGCAAAGGTGCCCAGCAACACAAAGAGCTGCCCATAGACGAAACCAACTTGGGTGGGATCGGTGATGAGGCCCACCGCATTTCTCAGTTCTAACCCGTAGAGGCCCAGACTCAAGCAGACCAGAATGGCTCGCCGCACAAAACTCTGCCAGCCCTTGCGCGGTCTCAGAAGCGACCATGCTTGGAGCAGGCTGGTCAACAGGGACACGGAGCTAAAAGGCAGGATGAGTGTGCCAAAGTTGATGTGGGGGATCAGGGCGACCAGCGAGATGAAGAACGCATTGATCAGGGCGGTAAAAGCACTGCCTGCGACAGCCCGTCGTTCCATTGGCGCCCGGCGAGTCACAATCTGCTCCGGCGCCAGAGAAACAGCCACAAAGAGCAGGCCGGCGAGCGCAGCTCCGGCACCGGTACTCGCGATGAAGAAGTCGAGGAATTGTGGAGGAACCATCAGATGAACTCCTTCCTGAAATCTTGTGAGCGTGAAGGTTGCCATCCAGAGTCTGAGCCATTGCTTCCATTGTAGTCTGCTGGATACCGAAACACAAGGGGAGCACTCCTTCGCCGCTCCTCCTCATACGCATCATTAGCTGAACAATACGACTAGCCCAAAAATACCATACTCCGCGTTTTATTGTTGAAGTAGATTGTTATATGATACAATTCTTCAGATTTGGACATCAATCAGGGGTGCAACAGCGGGCCGGCATAGCAAAGAAATATACCACATGCCCTGGGAAGAGGAGCGCTCAACACTATGTCTCGAAGCCGTTTTTTGACATCACCGTTTCATGCAGCACCTTTCATCCTTCACAGTAACATTAACAGATTGCTCGTCTATCGTGTGTGGTGTAGCGTAAGGACTGGCCATTGCCTGGAG
>Ga0207684_10002698_pt1 | contig 17727 bp, 15 predicted proteins | sample KBSK5501metaG_FD_184342 | JGI IMG/M metagenome (GOLD analysis project Ga0207684, IMG submission 184342) | Corn, switchgrass and miscanthus rhizosphere microbial communities from Kellogg Biological Station, Michigan, USA - KBS K5-50-1 metaG... | ecosystem: Host-associated > Plants > Roots >...
AGTGTCGAACGCCTTGCCGGGGCCGATCATCCCATCCCACCAGCCCAGCCCCCTGCGGGCCACGCCGTCGCGATCCTCGGCCGCGAACCCGTCACGCGTGCTCTCCTCGGGCGGCGTCTTCGCGAAGCCCGCCGCATGGGCGTCGCCGCTGAGCGCATGGCATACCAGGATGACGTTGTCGCGCCGGGGTGAAAGGGCACCGTAGGTCTCGTACGCCACGCGAACCGGGTGCAGCTTCCGCCCGCAGTCGAGCCGTACCGGCTCCGGCAGGTCGAGGTACTGCGTTTCGACCGTGCCGACCGAGCCGGCCGCGAGCGTCGAGGCTGGCTCTGCCATGGGGGCTATCGTAGCTTGCCCTGATCAGGGTATTGTCAAGCGTCTTGATAGGAAACCGGGGAGCGAAGGGGCGTCACCCAACATGACTACGGAAGTAACCAACGGCGTTAACGTGCAGGCACTGCTCGACGCGCGCGAAGTACTGAAGGGTGCGCCTGAGGCCGCACAGTTCACCTGGCGCGCGTCCGCCAAGTGGACGAGCGGCGTCCACAGCACGATCAAGGTCCAGAGCTTCTTCGGCCTCGGGGAGGAGCGGAACCACAAGGAAGAGTGGACGTTCGAAGCCGACCACCCCGAGGTCTTCGCGGCGGAGGACAACGGCATCACGCCGATCGAGTATCTCCTTGTCGGCCTGGCGAGCTGCCTGACCGGGGGCATTGCGTCCGTGGCGGAGAACCGCGGCATCCAGCTGCACTCGGTCGAGTCCACGGTCGAGGGCGGGCACGACATCCGCGGGATCCTCGGTGCCGACAGCGACGTCCGCAACGGCTACAACGACATCAAGGTGACGTTCACCATCGACGCGGACGCGTCGAGGCAGGAGATCGAGGCGCTGGTCGCCCAGTCCCAGAAGCGCTCCGCCGTGTTCGACGCTCTCACGAATCCTACGAACGTCACCGTCGAAGTCGCCTGAGCGGCCGCGCGGCGGCTTCCCGACGCGCGCGCTCCGGAAAACTCTGAGGAGCCACGCCATCGAGCGCACCACCACGGTCGTCATCGGCGGGGGGCACGCAGGCCTCGCCGCGAGTTGCTTCCTCAGCGACCGGTCGATCGACCACATCGTGCTTGAGCGCGGAGAGGTGGCCAATTCCTGGCGGCGCGAACGCTGGGATTCCCTGCGGCTGCTCACTCCCAACTGGCAGTGCCGCCTGCCGGGCCTTCGCTACGAAGGCCCGGATCCAGACGGCTACATGACAGTGGGCGAAGTGACCGAGTTCATCGAGCACTTCGCCACGGTCTCGCGCGCTCCCGTCCGGGCCGGCGCGAACGTCACGTCGGTCCGGCGCACCGACGATGGATACCACGTGACAACGAGCCGCGGCGAGATTCACTCCCGGGCGGTGGTCATCGCGAGCGGCGCCTGCAATCAGCCATCGGTGCCGCAGTTCAGAGAGGCGGTGCCGGCGTCCGTCGGGCAACTGACGCCGTTCGGCTACCGCGACCCCGCCCGGCTCCCCGACGGCGGCGTACTCGTCGTGGGAGCGTCGGCGACCGGCGTGCAGCTGGCCGCCGAGCTGAAGCGGTCGGGCCGGCCGGTAACCCTCTCGGTGGGGGAGCACGCGCGGTTGCCGCGCACGTACCGCGGACGCGATGTGCTGTGGTGGATGGACGCGTCGGGCGTGTGGGACCAGCGGTACGACGAGGTCGAGGATCTCACGCGGGCCCGGCGGCTGCCCTCGCCCCAGCTCGTCGGGACTCCTGAGCGGACGACGCTCGATCTCAACGCGCTCGCCTCGATGGGCGTCGAGCTGGTGGGCCGCTGGGCGGCGGTGCGGGACGGCCGTGCGTTGTTCTCCGGCGGCCTGCGCAACGTGTTCTCGCTCGCGGACCTCAAGATGGAGCGCCTGCTGGACACGTTCGACGAGTGGGCCAAGACGGACGGGCATGAGGCTGAGGCTGGCCCTCCCGAGCGCTTCACGCCGACCCGCGTGCCCGAGTCGACGCGGTTGCAGCTTGACCTGCGGAGCGGCGAGATCCGCGCGATCGTGTGGGCGACGGGCTTCCGGCCTGATTACGGGTGGCTCGACGTGCCGGTGATCGACGCGAAGGGCCAGCTGCGCCACGAGGGCGGTGTGGTCGACAGCCCGGGACTGTACGCACTGGGGCTGCCCGTGCTGCGGCGTCGCAAGTCCACGTTCATTTACGGTATCGAGGACGACGCGCGTGAGGTGATCGATCACCTCGCGCGGTACCTGGCCGTGCGCCGGTAATCCTGACCGCCGGGTCCTTCGGGCCGGCTATCGGGTACATCCTTGGTGGGGGATCGCCCCCGGGGAAGTGCGCAGGTGGAATAGGAGGAGGTATTCCGCGGTGACAGCCGACGCGGGCGACGGGGGCCGACCCAAGATCGACACTACGGTGCCCCATCCGGCCCGGATCTGGAACTACTGGCTGGGCGGCACGGACAACTATCCTGTCGACCGCCAGGCCGGTGAGCAGACCCTCGCCGTCCTACCCGAGATCGTCGATATCGCCCGCGCCTCCCGCCAGTTTCTCGTGCGCGTCGTGCGGTACCTGGCTGCTGACGCGGGGATCCGCCAGTTCCTGGATATCGGGACCGGGCTGCCGACTGTCAATAACACCCACCAGGTCGCCCAGCAGGTCGCCCCCGAATCAAGGGTTGTCTACGTCGACAACGATCCGCTTGTGCAGGTCCATGCCCGGGCGCTGCTGACCAGCAGCCCCGAAGGCGCCACCGACTACATCGAAGCCGACGCCCGCGACATCGACGCGATTCTTGAGGGCGCCGCGGCGACGCTGGACTTCACCCGGCCCGTTGCTATCACCATGCTGGGCGTCCTGCCGTTCATCGGCGACGATAACGAGGTAGAAGCGATCGTGACGCGGTTGCTGGCTGCCGTGCCGGCGGGCAGCTATCTGGCCGTCACTCACTCCACTAGCGAAGTCAGCGGTGAGCGGGTGATCGAGGCGGTGCGGCAGTGGAACCAGGTGGCCCCCACCCCCTACCGCCTGCGCAGCCCGGAGCAGATCGCCGCTTTCTTCGAGCGCCTGGAGCTGATCGAACCCGGTGTGGTGCCATGTCCACGGTGGCGGCCAGAACCGCGCGACATCGGCAACGTACAGGACATGGACGAGTTCTGTGCCCTCGGCCGCAAGTGAGCCAACAAATGTTTACGGGCCAGGGCCGACTAGCCCAGCACGGGCCGCCTGGCGTGCGGCTGGTCAGCCGGGAGGCGGGCGTGACCAACCGTTCGTCACTGCTGTGAGATCGCGCGCGGCGGATGCGGGATCCAGCGGGAGACGGCGCGCCGGTAGGCCTCGTACGGCCCGCCGAACCGGGCGCGCAGCCTCGGTTCCTCATAGCGGGTGACGAGCAGGTGGAAAGCCACCGCGAGCGCGCTGGCATACAGCAGGAGATCCACCGAGAGGAACAACCACGCCTCCCCGGAGACGATGAGCAGGGCGGCGATGTAGATCGGGTTCCGGACCCAACGGTAGGGTCCGGCCGCGACGACGCGGCGTGGTGCGTCCCACAGTCCCGGTGTTCCCCGCCCGACCACCGCGAAGACCCGCACACACCACAGATACAAGCAGACGCCGACGGCGATGAGGGGAGTGGCGTACCAGGCGGCTGGTGCCGGGGAAGCGCCGTGACGGGTGAGGATCACCCAGGGAACGTATACGCCTCCCGCGCCCGGCACGACGATGGTGAACAAGAGGTTGCGGACGATGAGGTTCAGCGTGCCGGCCATTTTGCGCTCATCGCTCCTTCGTGGCGGCCGCGCCTGCACCTGCGCCCCGTCCCCGATCACCGGAACTTTGTGCGCGACGCCCGGGGTGTCGCGGACCACAGCGGCCAGCGGTGCGGTAGGTGTGCGGCGGCTGGGGGGTCGTAGTGCCCAAGACCCTACGGTCAGCGCGGTCAGGACGGCTAGTAGCCCGACCTCGCCAAGGGCGTAGCCCGTGGTCAGGTGGGAGACTCCTCCTTGTCACGTCCGGTCGGTTTGGCGGTTCATAGCTGTGAACCCCCAGAGCAGGAGAATGTGACCGATGGACGAGGCTGACTGGCTGGCATCGCGCTTCGAGGAGCAGCGTGCCCATCTGCGGGCAGTCGCCTACCGGATGCTCGGCTCGCTCGCCGAGGCAGACGACGCTGTGCAGAACTCGTGGCTGCGTCTCAGCCGCGCCGACACCGCCGATGTCGAGAACCTCACCGGATGGCTGACCACCGTTGTCTCCCGGGAGTGCCTCAAGATGCTGCGCGCCAGCCGGAACCGCCGCGAGGAGCCCCTGGCCGATACCACGGTCGAGCCACCGGTGGGCGACCACGACGTAAGCGACCCCGAGGCCGAAGCGCAGCTGGCCGACTCCCTCGGTCCCGCGCTGATGGTCGTGCTCGACACCCTGGCCCCCGCCGAGCGCCTCGCCTTCGTCCTACACGACATCTTCGCCGTGCCCTTCGACGAGATCGCCCCCATCCTCGAACGCTCCCCGGTCGCCACCCGTCAGCTCGCCAGCCGTGCCCGCAGACGCGTCCAGGGCGCAACCCCACCCCAGCATGTCGAAGTCGCCCGCCAGCGAAAGGTCGTTGATGCCTTCCTCGCCGCGCTGCGAGAAGGTGACTTCGACGCGCTCCTCACCGTGCTCGACCCCGATGTCCGGTTCCGAGACGACAGCGCCGGGCTACCTGCCGGCGCCGCAGCGCTGATGCAAGGTGCCCGGGCTGTGGGCACCCACGCGCTCACCTTCTCGCGGAGTGCCCAGTTCGTGGAACCCGCACTGGTGAACGGAGCCGTGGGCCTCGCCATCGTCCCGCAAGGACGACTCATCGGGGCACTCGGCTTCACGTTCAAACACGACAAGATCACCGAGATCGAGGGGATCTCCGACCCCGTACGCCTTCGGCAGGTCGACCTGGCCGCGCTCGACGGTTGACGGCCCGACGGTCATACGGTGTAAGTGACGAGATCCCATGGTCCATCTATGCCGGCGTGCCGGGTAGTCCATGACCGCCTAGGCTGGCCATCGCCCGGTGTCGGGTGATTTCCTCCGCTAGTTCATTCCGGTGCTCGGTTACCCATCCGCTTGCGGGACGGTCTCCGCGGCCGGCGGCTCGCCCCAAGACAGGCATCACCGGTACTGCAGAACCGGTCCTGACACTGTGCTCGCTCGCGACGGCAAGGCTAAGAAAACCTTTTCCGTAGACGCGAGCCACCGGGCCAGTGCCGCGTCAACCCCGCTTGGCCTGGACTCGGACAGGTATTCTTGGAGAACAGGCTCGTCAGTGGGAGAGGCCCGAGCCGGTGGTTGCTGTCCCGCTGCTGGCCGGGGAACGCGGCCAGGAAAGGGATTTCTGATGGGGGAAACCCGTTCGGTGACGATCGCTGACGTCGCGGCCCTGGCTGAGGTGTCGATCGGCACGGTGTCGAAGGCGCTCAACGGGCGGGGCCAGCTGCGGGCCGAGACGCGCGAGCGCGTGCAGGCCGCCGCCGAGCAACTCGGCTTCCGGCCGAACCCGCTTGCCCAGGGGCTGCTGTCGGGCCGCAGCTACACGGTCGGGTTGATCACGACCGACAGCTTCGGGCGGTTCACCATTCCCGTCATGCTCGGGGCAGAGGACGCGCTGGGCGAGGGCAAGGTGTCTGCCCTGCTCTGCGACGGCCGCGGAGACCCGATCAGGGAGCAGCACTACGTGCGGACCCTGCTGTCCCGCAAGGTCGATGGCATCATCGTCACCGGACGGCGCACCGACCCGCGGCCGCCGATCGTGTCCGACCTGCCCGTGCCGGTGGTGTACGTCATGACGCAGTCGCAGAACCCGGATGAGCTCTCCCTGATCCCCGACGATGAGCAGGGCGGCGAGCTTGCGATGCGGCATCTCGTCACCGGCGGCCGGACCCGCGTCGCCCACGTGACCGGTCCGGAACGTTTCCTGTCCGCCCGCCAGCGGGCGGCCGGCGCGCGGAAGGTGCTGGCTGGCGCCGGGCTGGATTTCGCCGCTGGCCAGGTGCTCTACGGAGAGTGGAGTGAGGAGTGGGGCCGGCAGGCGGTGCACACGGTGCTGCACGCCGCGCCGGATACCGAGGCGATCTTCTGCGGCAGTGACCAGATCGCCCGGGGCGTCGCGGACGCGCTCCGCGACTCCGGCCACCGGGTGCCCGACGACGTCGCACTGGTCGGCTACGACAACTGGGACGTGTTCGCCACGACGTCCCGCCCGCCGCTGACCACAGTGGACATGTGCCTCAAAGAGCTTGGCCAGCTGGCGGCCCGCAAGCTCCTCGACGACATCGGGGGCAGCCCCAGCCACGGGCTTCACAAGCTCGCCTGCCGCCTGGTCATCCGTGAATCGACTGGAGCACGCCGGATTCTCCAGCCTGCCGCGGTGGCCGTAGCTCCCGGTTCCGTTGCAGCGCAAGGCCAAGGTACATAGCGGCGATCCGGCGATCGAGGCGGGTGACCCGGTTGGCCGGTGACTGGCTGGCCACTTGGTGGTCCCGGGCAGCCCGAACCGCCGGGCAGGCTCACCCCGGTGCCATCAGCGGGTAGCTACGCAGAACAGGTCCCCCGGCTTCGCGTGAATGTTTCGCGAGAACTCCGGAATGCGGCGGAAAACGATTTCTGTGTCACACGCGCGCTACCTCGGCAATCGGGCGCGCGCGTCCGGTGAGTGCCCCGTCGCCGCGAGACTGACCGTTGACGGGCGTGCGGGACAGTTCTAAACGTTAGCGCTAACAGCTAGCGCCAGCCGAGTCGCTGGTCTCCGGAGCAACCGTAATGAGGGCTACGCCATGGCCTATTCGCCTCTATCGCCATGCGCCACCTACATCAGCTACGCCACCCTGAGCGTCCTGAGTGTCCCCAGGCTCTTATCAAGCCGCCCGGGTCGTGCACTGAACCAGCCCCGACGGGCCAGGGTCCCAGGTCAGTGGCCACGGCGACCTTTGTCTCTCAAGCCGGCCGCTGATCACCTTCAGCCAGGACGGCGCTACCGGATGCGCCTGCTATCCACCTCGCAGGGAGGTCGTCCGTCCGGCGCGCCCCGGCGGCCGGTGATGACGCCATGAGGCATCCCGTCACGAAGCGCCACCTAGGGCGCGGCCTGGCCGCCATGCTGGCTGCCACACTCCTGCTGGCCATTACCGGCGCTCATCCCGTCAGTGCCCAGCCGGTCGCCTTCACCACGACGAACGTCAACGTGGGCAGCGGCCTGTGCCTGGACGACCCCAGCTCGCAGACCACCGCAGGCGTTCAGCTCGTCCAGGGCACCTGCACTTCCGCCAGCAGCCAGAGCTGGACGTTCACGCCGGTATCCGGCACAGCCAGCGCCTACACCATCACCTCGTTCGCCGGGCTTTGCGTCGATATCTCGGGACGGTCGACCGCCGACAACGCGCATGTCATCCAGTGGACGTGCAACGGCCAGACCAATCAGGAATTCCAGCTGCAGCCGGTAACAGTAAGCGGGGCCAGCAGCACCTTCAACCTGACAGCCGTGCATTCTGGCAAGTGCATCGTCCCAGCCGGGGATGCCACGGCCAATGGCACTGCGGTAGTCCAGTTGCCGTGCACGACCGCCGCGACCCGTGTGTGGCGGCTGCCCGGCTACGCTTCCGGCAGCGGAAGCGGAAGTGGCTTCCAGGGGCTGCCCAGCTTCAGCACCAACGCCTGCCAGAATCCGAGCCTGCCGCGTGCCTATGGCACGAACTTCCCTGTCCCGTCCGATCCGAACGGTGAGGGCTTCGCGAACGACACGGTGATCGGCTGGGACGGTAACTACTGGCCGGTCTTCGAGTACCTGTCGGGGTCGTTCTTCGCCCGCGGCGTGATTAACACGTACACGCAAGGCAGCACCAGCTACTGCGGCGCCATGTACACCTTCAGCGCCTACGACTATGCCGGCGCTCCGGGCGCCCAGTCCGTGCAGTGGACCGAGGACAGCGGTTACCTGCCCGCCATGACGACCACCCGCACCGTCGGCAGCGTCGTCATCTCCATCAAGGACTTCGCCAACAAGGTGACCATCGGCGGCAACCCGTTCCTGCTGGTGTACGTCCGCGTGTCGGTGACCAACAACGGCTCATCGGCGGTCACCGTGCCGCCCGGCGGCTCCGGCCCGAACTTGATCCAGCTGACCAGTTCATCCCTGGCCACCGTGCAGCCCGGGCAGACCAACAACAGCGACTTCGTCGTGGCGGTCGACAACTTCGGCACCGGCGCAGCGCTGCCGGCCGGCACCGCGCTGTCCGGAAACGCGCCCAGTTATGACACCGCCTACAGCCAGATGGTGTCCTACTGGAACAGCAGGCTGGCCACCACGGCCAGCTTCACGCTGCCGAACCTCACCCTGCCCAACACCGGAAACCTGGCCAGCCCGGGCACCGCGCTCTCCAACGCATTCAAAGCCGGCGCCATCTACAACCTGATGATGCAGGTCGGGGAGAACGAATTCTCCGCCGCCAACAATTACGCCTGGCTGCTCAACCACGACGTGCCGGGGGAACTACAGGCCAAGTTCGACAGCGGCGACTTCACCGGGGCGCAGAACCTGCTGCTCACCGCCCGGATATCGGAAAGCCCGAGCTTCAGCGAGGTGGGTGCTAACTGGTACTGGGACGGCGTGTGGAAGACGCCCGGCACGTGGGCCGACTATCTCCGGCTGACCAATGACACATCGTTTGTCAGCCAGTATTTCCACGACGACGCGAGCGGCTCCAGCCCGTGGGGCCCGAGCCTCTACACGATGATGCACACCTTGTACAGGTCACAGCTCGCCTCCGACGGCGCGCTCGTAAGTAACAACGATAACGACTCGCAAGGGCGCTGGCTGTTCAGCGACTTCTCGGCTCTGGAGGGACTGGCCGCCTACAAGTACATCGCGACCCGGATCGGCCAGACGAGCGAGGCGCAATGGGCCGACGGCGCCTACACCCGCCTCCTCAACGCGGTCAACACCCTGGTCAGCGCCAACGAATCGGCCAACAGGTTTGCGTACCTGCCGTGCACGGTCAACCAGCCGAACTCGGCCAACCGGTGTGGCACCTACAACGACGCCAACTGGGCCTCGCCCGGCTGGGTCGGCCAGGACCAGTGGTCCACCATGCTGATGGGCGGCACCCTGACCGGGAACGTCGGCGACCCCGGCCAGATCGACAACATGTACCAGATGGGGTTCAGCAGGCTTGCCGCGAACGGCCTGCCCTACCCGACCTTCGGCGCGTTCACCGGATACTCCACCGCCTACAACACCAGCTACTCCAATGACGGGCTGTATAGCAACAACTACCGGGACCTTCCGATCACCAGCTACGCCTGGCAGATCGAGACCACTACCGGCGGCCCGAACGCCTGGTGGGAAGCCAACGGCTCAGGGCCAAGCCCCAGCAACCCCTGGATCGGCAACCACGCCCCGCCGGAGTTCGGCGCCTGCCCGTACGGCTGGCCGATCTCCGGCCAGCAACTCGGCCTGCTGCAGGCGATCGCCGCGACCGGCCTGTCCGCCTCCGGCACCGGGCCGTACACGTATGCCGAGCCGCTCTATATCGGCCGGGGCATCCCGAATACCTGGATCGCCGTTGGCCAGACGATCGCGGTGAGCAACCTCACCTCGGCCTACGCAGCCAGTTCCGGCAGCCGCAGCACTTACGGCGTCTCGATCGTGGTTACCAAGCCGGCCGCGACGCGGGCCGTCACCGTGAGCATCACCGGAACCCCGCCCGGCGGACCCGTTTACATCCAATTGCCGGTCTTCTTGTCCACGGGCGTGAACTCGGTCAGCGGCGGCAGCTACAACTCAGCCACCCACACCGTGACCGGCACGTCCGGGACCGCGCAGATCGTCATCACGCTGGCCAGCTAACCCGTCATGCGGCCATCCCCGCATGCCTGCCGCACCCAGAGGAGATATCCCATGAGGCTCAGCCCCCTGCGCCGAACTCCGCGCGAACGTGCTGGACGTGCCGTTATCGCGGCCGGCGCGGCCCTGCTCATCTCCAGCGCACTGGTCGCCGCAGCCATCCTCCCGGCCGCCGCTGCGACCGGCTGCCAGGCCACATACACGATAAGTTCTCAGTGGAATGGCGGCTTCACCGCCAACGTATCCATCACCAATCTCGGCAGCCCGGTAACCGCCTGGACCGCAGGCTGGACGTTCCCGGGCAACCAGCAGGTCACCCAGATCTGGAACGGCAGCGCCACACAGTCCGGTCCGTCCGTGACCGTCGGCAACCTCTCCTACAACGGCTCAGTCACCACTGGCGCAAGCGTTTCCTTCGGGTTCAACGGCTCCTACTCCACCACCAACGCCGCACCCAGCCAGCTGACCTTCAACGGCACGGTATGCACCGGAATCGTCAGCTCCCCAACGCCGACCCCGACACCGACCACGACACCGACCACGACCCCAACACCGACCCCGACCCCAACACCGACCACGACCCCGAGCCCTCCGCCCGGCCCGCCGAACGCTCCGGGCACGTGGACCGCGGCTCCTGTCAACCCGGCCACCGGCGGTGCGGCCACGTTCCTGTGGCTGCTGACGGATGGCAGCGTCCTGTCCAACGGCTCCGGCCTGAACCAATGGGTCAAGCTCGTCCCCGACTCCCATGGCAACTACGCCAACGGCACATGGGTGACACTGGCCGCCAGCCCCTATGGCATGGGGGCAGCGCAGGAGCACCTCCTGCCTGACGGGCGCTTCTACCAGGCCGGCGGTGAGTTCATCTACAACTTCCCCGCGGGCAGTTCGGCAAATGATCACAACGCCGTCCAGCTCTACAACCCGGTGACCAATACCTGGTCGCTGGGCCAGGAAGGCCTGTACGGCGCGCTGCAGGACAGCGGCAGCGCCACCCTGGCCAACGGGCGCATAGTGTCCAGCGACCTCAGCGCCGCGCAGACGCAGATCTTCAACCCCAGCAGCAACACGTGGGCCGCCGCGGGCACGCGGCCGGCCTCCGCTGGTGAAGATGGCTGGGTGACACTGCCCGACGGGTCCGTCGTCTCCATGAGCACCGGCCGGCAGTACCGCTACAACCCCAGCAGCAGCACGTGGATCACGCTGCCCCCGGCGCCGTCGGGCTACGCGAACGGCGGTGTCGACCCGGCCACCACGACGCTCATGTCCAACGGCAAGATCCTGGTCATGGGCGGTAATACCTCCGCTATCTATACCCCCGGAGCCACCCCCAGCGCCCCGGGAAGCTGGGCGCAGGGCCCCGGGATGCCGCAGGGAAGCTTCGTCGATGACTCCTACGCCGACCCCGAAGCGAACGGGAAAGTCATCTTCGACACAGTAAAATGCAGCTGGGTGACCGGCGCCTGCGGCAGCGCCTCCGGACCGCAGATCGTCGAGTACGACCCGGCCGCGGGCACCATGACCACGCTCAGCGAACCCCCCGATTCCTCCGGCCAGGCGGTGAACTTCATCAACCTGCCCAACGGCCAGGTACTCGCCGCGGCGGGCGGCCGGGACTGGATCTACACCCCGGTCGGCAGCCCGCAGAACTCCTCGCGGCCGACCGTCACGTCAGTCACAGCAAACAACAACGGCTCCTACCACCTCACCGGCACCCAGCTGTCCGGCTTCGTGACCACCGGCGAAGATGACTTCCAGGACCCGCAGAATTTCCCGGTCGTCTACCTGACGAATTCGGCCGGCGGCATCTACTACGCGCGTTCCTCCAACTTCAGCACTATGGCGCCAAGCACCCCCGGAGAGGTTGAGACCGCCGACTTCACCCTTCCCGCGGGCCTTCCCCACGGGACCTACAACCTTTATGTATCCGCATGTGGCATTTCCTCGGGAACGTCATACTCATTCACCTTCTGATCCATGCTCAGCGACGGTCCGCCGGCCCGGGTCGGCGGACCGTTTGCGTCTCCCCTTCGTGAGCCAGCCTCACCACGGCACCCGGCCAGGACGCATGCCATAAAGAACCACGCCCAGCCCACCGGGGCGGGCAGCCGCGAAGAGAGCGCCCGGCCGGGGCGAACTCCTGCTCCCGCACATGCTGAAGATCCCGGCCGCGATCATGCCTCAAGGCGGCTTACGCCGCCCGCCCCCGGAGGGTTCCCGTTGATACAGAGAGTGTCATACATGTAACATATTGTTGCTAGCTGAGCCTTGCCTGGCGCATCTCCGTGTGGTGCGCCCAGGTCGCGCTCCATAGGGGGGATCATGCCGGAGAACCTCATAGCAGGGCTCACACGGTCCTCGATCCGGTCCTGCTGTCTCGTGGGCTGGCTGGTGGCCAGAACTTGAGCACGATGAAGGCGCAGGGGGAGGACGGGCTTGCCGCGGGACAGAGACATGAAACTGTGGCCGTGCTCAAGGCGATGTGCCTGGACAACCTGCTATTGCTCGGCGCGGAGCGTATCTATCTCAAGGATCGCCTGAGCCGGTTCCTGTTCGTGAGCAAAGGCTGGATCGACGCCTACGCCCCGGGCCTGACCATGGCGGATATCACTGGGAAGACGGACGCCGATTTCTTCAGCCAGAAGCACGCCACGGCGGCGCTCGCGGACGAGCAACGCGTTATGCGCACCGGCAAGCCGGTGATTGCCAGCATGGAACGGGAGACTTACACGGACCGTCCGTTCGCGTGGGTGGAGACTACAAAGTTGCCGCTCCGGGATGAGCACGGCCGCATCACCGGCACCTTCGGGATCTCTCGTGACCTAACCCAGCAGATCAGCAACGCGAAGGCGCTGGCCCGCCAGGCCCGCCAGCTACGAATCCAGAACGAGCGGCTGCGCGAGCTAGACCACCTCAAGGACGAGTTCATCAGCGCCGTATCGCATGAGCTGCGGACGCCGCTCGCCGCCATCGTCGGCTACGTCGAGATGTTGCAGGATGAGCAGGCGAGCGGGCCGGACACCGGCCACTTCATCGAGGTGATCGGGCGCAACGCGCACCGGCTCTTCCGCCTGATCGCGGATCTGCTTTTTATGTCCGGGATCCAGTCGGGCCAGATGACGATGGAATTCCGCCGAACCGACCTAGCTAAGGTCGCCGCCGACGCTGTGGAAGACATGCGGCCTGAGGCGGCACGCAAGCAGATCACCCTGACCCTGTCCGCCTCCACGGTCCCCTCCATTGCCGACCCTGCCCGCATCTCCCAGCTCCTGGCCAATCTCATCTCCAACGCGGTGAAATTCACCCCGCGGGGCGGCAGTGTCCGGGTCGAGGCCAGTACCGAGAGGGAGGCGGCTGTGCTCACCGTTACTGATACCGGCCCCGGCATCCCGGCCGCGGACCTGAAGTCAATCTTCGAGCGGTTCTTCCGCAGCAAGGCCGCGACCCAGCAGGCCATCCCGGGAACAGGCCTCGGGCTGGCGATCACCAAGGCCATCGTGGATGCGCACGGCGGCACCATCGCCGTGGACAGCACCGAAGGCCACGGGAGCACGTTCAGGGTCCGCCTGCCACTGTCGCCCCCGCCTGGTTCCCGCGGCCAGGATGTCGGCCCACCTGCTCGGCGACTTCACCCAAGGGCTTTACCGCGGCCAGCACGGGCGCGAGTACCTGCCCGTAGCGTGGCGATGGCTGAGCATGAGGGCTGTCTTTCGGCTATCGCGCTGGGACACTGGCCATAAGCTCCTGCGGCGGGTCGGTCATCTGCCGGACGCCACGTTGTGATCAAGCTAGGTGACCAAGGGGTAAGGACCATGACGGAGATCGTCGCGTTGCCGGACGGGCGGGTCGCGAGTTACGAGGTCATCGGAAGTGGCAGGCCGGCGCTCATGTTCGCAGGTGGCCCCGGATTCTCAGCCTCCTATATGAACGGCGATGCCGAGTTGATGTCGGACGCACTGCGTTCCTATCTCATCGATCCTCACGGATCGGGGTCTTCCACGCCTCCGGCCGACCCTGCTGAGTACTCGCCCGAAGGGCACGCCCGCTTCTATGAACAAGTACGCCGGGCCCTGGGGTTGCCGGAAGTGCTGGTACTGGGCCACTCGTTCGGGGCGACCACCGCCCTCACCTACGCGGCGTTGCATCCGGAGAGCACGGCGGCATGCGTGGCCGTCGCCGCATTTGGTATCGGGCCTGACGCCGATGCCCAGGGCGGAGGTGAGGCTGACACCGAGTCCGAGGCCCTGTTGCTACGCCACGCCGGCTCGCCCTGGTACGAGAATGCGCGGCCGGTGATGGACCAGTGGACCGAACTCCTCCTGGCCGCTACCGCCCCGGCCGAGATGGAGCAGATGATGGCGACGGTGCTGCCTTTCTACCTCGCCGAACCGGACAAGCCTGAGGTGGCCGCAAGGCTGACCGAGCTGAACCGGGTCATGAAGGCAAACCTGGCCGCGGGCCAAGCCTGGGAAGGCGGACTGTATCAGTCGGTCGACCTGCGCCCCCTGCTCAGCCGCATCACATGTCCCACGCTGATTGTGGCCGGCGAGCTCGACTTTATTTGCGGCCCTGCGCAAGCCCAGCCGATCGCTGGCGCTATCGCCGGATCCGAGCTCGTCATGCTTGCTGGCTGCGGCCACATACCCAGCATCGAAGCACCCCAGGAATACCGTCACGCAGTCCTGGGATTCCTCCGCCGCTGACCGGAACAGCAATTCTCCAGGTTGACCTCTCGCCGATTGGAGGCTCGGTGTCAACGAGGTTAGGCCCGGAGCAGGTGGTCGTAGACGGCCTGGGTCGCAGCGCATGGGGAGATCCCGAGTTCGTCGCGAAGGACCTCGCGCAGCCTGGCGTGGACGTGGAGGGCTTCGGCAACGTTGCCCTGACTGGCCAGCGCGCGCATGAGCACCTGATACCCGCTTTCCCGAAGGGGGGCCAGGCCAACCAGGTGGCGGCCAGCCCGTACTGCTGCGGGGAGCTCGGTGCCGCCGATTCCCAGTGCCGCGACTGCGTAGGCCTCCAGCGCCCGAATCCGGACGTCGGCCAGATGCTGGCGCTGCTCGCCTATCCAAGGCGCATCTTCTCCGGGCAGAAACTCGCGTTCGGCGACGAACATTGCTACCAGAGACGGGCCCCAGGCGTGTTTCCAGCGGCCGAGCGCGACTTGCGACTCGGCCCGGTGCGCGGCCTCCGCGGCGACCTCCACATCGATGCGCGCGTCCTCCCCAAGCTGCAGACGCAGGGCTGCCCGGCCGTCGACGACTCCCGCTCCGAGAATCTTGCGCAGCTTGGAGATCAGGGCGTTGAGCCCGGTCTCGGCGGCGGCCGGGAGCTGTCGCGGCCAGATGGCCCCAGCCAGCTCGTCACGGCCGGTGAGCCGGTGCCGGTTGAGGACCAGGTAAGCGAACAGGAGCCTGCCCTGGCGCCCTGGAATACGGCCATCGAGGCGCTCGCCGTCCCGCTCGACGACTGTCGGCCCGCAAAGCTGGATCCTGGTGGATGGCGCCGGCACCAATGTCACGCCAACATTGTGCCAATAACGTGGGCGTATACAACCAGGAGGAGGACGCGATGGCCAGGATCATCCAATGCGAGTGCGGGTTCGTGGCCCGGGGACAGACCGACGTCGAGGTAATCGACGCGATCCGCGGGCACATGAGAACCGACCACCCCGCTCTGCTGGCCACGGTCGAGCAGGAGGACCTGCTCGGCTGGATCAAAGTGGAATAACCCAGACCTGCGGGAGGGCCAAGATGACCGCGCAAGACACTACGACGAAGTATGACGAATATGCGAGAGGCGAGGCTCTGGTCACCCCTCGGTGGCTCGAGGAACACCTCCTCGATCCCGCGCTGCGCGTGGTCGAGGTCGACGTGAGCCCGGCCGCCTACGATGCGGGGCACATCGACGGCGCGGTGCTGTGGAACGTCTACAGCGATCTCAAGGACAGCAACTATCAGCTCGCCAGCCATGCGGCGATCGAAGACCTGGTCACCCGCTCCGGAATCAGCCCTGACTCGACCGTCGTGCTGTATGGCTATGCACCCGCCATGGGCCTATGGCTGCTGAAGCTTCATGGTCACGCCGACGTCCGCGTGCTCGATTGCGCGCGGGGCACGTGGCAGGATGAAGGCCGGCCGTGGACCAGTGCCGCAGCCGGCCCCGTCGCCACCGGGTATTCCCTCCCCGGCCAGGACAACCGGATCCGAGCCGATCATCGGAGGGTGGAAGCCGCGATCGGCGATCCAGCGTGCACGATCGTCGACGTGCGCTCAGAAGCTGAGTACCGCGGCGAGCGATTCTGGCCGTCAGGCGGCTCCGAACCCGGGGGCCGCGCCGGTCACATTCCCTCGGCGGTGAACCTCTCGATCGAAGATGTCCACGATGAGCGCGGGTCGTTCCGGACCGCGGCCGAGCTGCGGCAGCTGTTCTCATCGCTCGACCTGTCCGGTGATGGCGAAGTGATCACCTACTGCACGATCGGCGGCCGGGCCTGCACTGCCTGGTTCGTCCTAGAGCATCTGCTTGGCCGTGAGCAGGTGCGGGTCTATGACGGCTCATGGGCGGAGTGGGGGAAGCTGCCAGCCACACCCGTCGAGCTCATCCATGGGCGGCGCGCGTGCTAGCACCGGCCCTTTGGGTTGCATAATGTTTCAGCTGTACCGACCCGGCCACGGCCGCGGAGTCACCTGTGGCGGGTTTTCGGTCAGGCCCCATCAGACGTCCCATATCCATCGGAGCGACGCTCTGTGTTCATAATGAATGGAACGGGTAACAAACGGGTCAGGCCAGGGTTTTCCCGTCGGCTGGCTGGCGGGCGGTGATCTGGCTGTGGAGTGCTTTGAGGGCGGCGACGTAGATCTCAGAGAAGGTGGGGAAGGGCTGGATGACGTCGCGCAGCACGGGTAGCGGTACGCGGGCGCGGATGGCCAGGGTGGCTTGCTGGAGCCATTCGCCGGCTTCGGGGCCGAGCGCGTAGGCGCCGGTCAGGTGTTCGCCGTCGCTGAGCAGAGTCAGGAAGCCGTTGGACTCGGCGTAGGCGCGCGTGTAGGTAGCTGTCTTGGCCACCTCGGACAGTGGGGTGGTGGCGCTGAACCGGGCCTCGGTGGCGCCGGCCGAAGCTGCTTGGGGGTCGGTGTAGACGACGTCGGGTATGGCCAGGTAGCTGGCCTCGCGAGGCTCGCCGAGGATGTTCGCGGCGACGACTTCGCCCTGGTACTTGCCGACGTGGGTGAGCAGCCGCACACCGGTGACATCACCGATGGCCCACAGCCGCTCCCCGGCGCGCAGGTGCGCGTCGACCCCTATGCCGTGCGGGCCGGCCTGGACGCCGACCGTTTCCAGGCCGGCGGGCACACGCGGGCGTCGGCCGGTGGCGACGAGCAGCCGGTCCCCGCGCAGCTCGCGGCCGTTATCCAGGGTCAGGACGTAGTCCTCGCCGTCACGCCGCGCGCCGGTCGCGTGCACGCCGAGAACCAGTTCGGCGCCGTCGCGGCGTAGGACCTCACCGAGTGCCTCGCCCAGCGGCGCGGGCTCACGGGCCAGGACGTGCCCGGCCCCCTCGACCAGGGCCACCTCGCCGCCCAGGCGGCGCACGGCCTGGGTCATCTCGGCGCCGACGGGCCCGCCGCCGAGTATCAGCAGGCGCCGCGGGATGGCCTTCATGCCGGTCACTCCACGGTTGGTCCAGACGCCTTCCAGCTCGCGCAGGCCCGGGACGGGCGGCACGACCGGATCAGAGCCGGTCGCCACGACCACATGCCGGGCGGTGTAGCGCACGCCCTCGACCTCGACCACGCCTGTCCCGGCGAGCTTGCCGGTGCCGCGCAGCAGATCGATGCCCTTGCCCGCCA
>Ga0207684_10002699_pt1 | contig 17723 bp, 18 predicted proteins | sample KBSK5501metaG_FD_184342 | JGI IMG/M metagenome (GOLD analysis project Ga0207684, IMG submission 184342) | Corn, switchgrass and miscanthus rhizosphere microbial communities from Kellogg Biological Station, Michigan, USA - KBS K5-50-1 metaG... | ecosystem: Host-associated > Plants > Roots >...
GCCACTGGGACGGCGCGGTCCAGCTCTGGCAGGAGCACCCGCTCGCGGCCCAGATCAGTGCGACCTGGGAGCCCGGGCAGAAGGAACCCTGGATCGTCCTCTCCGACCGATCCGCCGGACGGCAGCGGGTGCATACGTATGCGCGCCGCCTGCGGGTCGAATCGACCTTCCAAGACCTCAAACGCCGCGGCTGGGATCTGGAAGGGACGGTCATCGCCGACCGCGCGCGTCTGAATCGGTTGCTGCTGGTAGTGTTTCTCAGTCTGTGGTGGCTCGCGCACCTGGCCGCCTCGTGCGTGCATCATGGACAGCGCGCCCGGTTCGATCGCCACGATCGCCGGGACAAAGGAATCTTTCGCCTCGGGCGGCTCTGGCTGCTCGATATCCTGCGGCGGACGATCACCGAAATGAGTCTCAACCGGTGCTTACCCTTCCGAAAAACCCCCACGGGATGGGCGTTCTCGCTCCGCTTCTAAAAAGTGTCAGGGAGAGAGCCTGATCCCCCTGGCTCAGGCCGCCACTCGCGACGAGCTGTACGTGCTGGTCACCAATGATGAGCGATTGGACAATGAAGCCATGCTGACCCAGACCAAGGGCCGCGACCGCATCGAGAAACGCATCGGCATCTTCAAAGGGCCATTGGCCGTGCGCCCCATGTTCCTGGAGCAAGTGGAGCGGATTCGGGCGATGGTCTTCATTTGTCTGGTGGCGCTGCTGGTCTACAGCCTGTTGGAGCAGCGCGCGCGGCACGCGGGGTTGGCCATGACCGGGCGCAAAGTCCTGGAACGCTTTGCGGTCTGCAGCGCCGTGCTGACAAGCTTCGCCGACGGCACGACCCTCCTACTGGCTGCGCCCTTCTCGGCGTGGCAGCAGGAGTTCGCGGGACCGCTGGCCGTGTCCGATCCCAATCACTGGCTTGTGCCTCTCGATCCCTTACCAAGCTAGCGTGATGAATCCAGGCTAAGCTGCGCTTGGCACTGGCGGCGATGGGGCAGCCGGAGACGCACATTGGCGCGCTCTGCCGGGAGCTGGGCGTGACCCGCATAACGCTGTATCGCCATGTGGGACCGGGCGGGGCGCTGCGCTCCGGTGGAAAACGGCTGCTGGAGAGCAAACACGCATGTGCCGACACGAAATGCGCGACGAAGGGAGTTAGTCGGCCGCGTGGGGTTAGCAGGCAGGTTCTGCCGATGGCGGCTGCGACACCGGCTACGACGAATGCGCGTCATCGAAATACCACTTGACAGCATCATCGTTGTCAGGTATACCTAGATTCCATAAGGAATGTTATCTCCGCGCCCCTCATCTTCTTCATTTTCACCACCATGCCGGTTATGGAACCGCTGTTGCACGTTCTGAGCAGGACATTCGCTGGCACGAGTGATGTGATGGTAGGTGGCAAGAAGCGCCCAAGCTGGACGAACGCCCAGCGCACGGCCATGCGGGCCCTCACGCTCAGGCTGTCCCGCCGCGCGGGCAGAGCCGCCCACGCCGCGGACGTGACACGCATGACGCACTAGGAGCCCCTGGCGCACGCATCGTAGTCGAGTCCCACCTAGCGCGTCCACTGTGCGATATCCCTTTCAGGTGACCGCCTGGCCGAACGTATTGAACCTAGTGTCCCGAAGGCCATGGCGCTGCCTTCGGGACAACACCAACGCCCAGCCAGGCTGGCAGAGCCGCATGATCGGCGCATGAGCGTCCAGCGGTCCAGCATGCATGAGCCTGTCGTGTGCGCACTGGGCGGTTCAGTCTAACGAGCGCCGTGAAAGGAGTCACCTCCCGTGGAAGCAGAGCCACCTGAATGGCCGTCGCTTGACGAACAGCTCGCTGCGGCGCAGGCCATTCCTGGCAGCGCACTAGAGCAGCTGATCAAGGACAATCAAAACTTCGATCTCCTCCAACCGGAGGAGGCGCACGACGACGTCGGAATACCACCGTGGTTGCGGGTCTACTGGCGCAAGAACCATCCTGACATACCGCATTCCACCGTCAACCCCGGCGCCGGCTATCCTGACATCTTGGATCGCGTCTACGCATGGATGGTGTCACACCAGGATGAGAAGTGGGGTACACGGACGAATGCGCCGGATCAAACGTAGCGCAGCTGGCGGTGCTGGACGACTTTCGCTGCTTCTGTCAGGCAAGACGCCTCACAGGAGAGCGCAGCGCCAGACGCCAGCGCAACGGTGGTCCTGCTCACTGTCACCTTTGACCCGCTGGAAACCTGCGTGAGATCAGAGGGAGCGCGCATGTTGCGCCTCATGAGAGGTTCGCTCTATTTCGGACTCGCAGTGTGCGCGCACGTCTCCCGCTCCATCTCGTGGACAGGGTACCGCAACATACGACAAGGAGGGGTACGCAATGAGCGATCTTCGCATCTCAGGCGCGTCGACTTCGCCCCGCAGCGAGTCCGATATCCGCGTCAACTTCGGTGACCCCAGCAAGATCATCGCGGCGTCGAACGACATCAACAACCCCACCCAAGCGCAGTTCTTTTCGATCAATGGCGGCGTCACCTGGGGTCAGACGAACCTTCCCCCTATGCCAGGCGATGCGTTTCAGAGTGATCCTGCCGTCGACTGGACGTCCGACGGGACGGCGTGGGCGCTGACCATCGGCATCGACAGTAGTCAGATCAACCTGCTGGGGCGCTGCTTCAAGTCGACGGACTTCGGCGCGAACTGGACGCCTGACGCCTCCTTCGCGGGGACGCAGACCGGCGTTGACCGTGAGATCATGTGGGTGGATCACAGCCCAACCTCGCCGTACAAGGATCAGATCTACGCGACGTGGCACGTCGGTATTCCCGTCTTCGTCGCCCGGCGCACGGCTGGCGCGTCCGGCGCCTGGCAGCCGCCGATCCAAGTAAGTGGCGCTGAGACGACCGTGAAAGGAATCGGCGGTGACATCAAGACGAACAGTGTTGGCGATGTCTTTGTCTTCTGGCCGGATGCGGATGGCAGTCGGAACATCCTGGTCGCCAAGTCGACAAATGGAGGCGCCTTCTTCGGCGCGCCGGTTATCATCGCCACGACCTTTGCCACGTCGAGACGCCTCTCCATCCCGGCGGCCCCGTATGTCTATCTGGTGTCCCGGGGGGCCCGCGTCTATGTCTCCGCAGGCGCCTACCGAACGGCGACGAAGGACGTCGTCCATGCGGTCTGGACCGACTTGAGCGGTGACCCCGGCTGCACCTCAGGCAGCGGACCGGGCGCCAGTGTCAGTTCCACCTGTAAGACGCGAGTCTGGTACTCCCGCTCGACTAACGGCGGCGCGGCTGGGAGTTGGTCGACTCCCGTCAAACTCAACAACCAGGCATCACTGAACGATCAGTTCCATGCGAAACTGTGTGTGGACGAGAGCAACGGGAACCTGCTGGTCACCTACCACGATACGGTCAGCGACCCAGGGCGGCTCAAGACCGAGGTTTGGATGCAAACGTCGACCGACGACGGCCAAACCTGGAGCCCCGCCGTGAAGGTGACCTCAGCCCAGACGAACGAGACTAGCGCGAGCGCCAACGTCGGCAATCAATATGGCGACTATAATGGCCTGTCCGGTTTCGCCGGAAACTATTTCCCATCGTGGACCGATCGTCGCAGTGGCGCTGCGGAGGAGATCTGGACGTCACAGCTCTCGCTGATCGAGAAGCAGTGCTACTTCACCGTCGACAAGAGCACGTTTGGCCAAGACGAAGTCCAGGCCATGCTCCAGGCCGGCGCCCCAACCGTGGATGCCGCCTTCCACGTCGTGGTCGAGGGTTTCTCGGCCGGTAACCTGAGCATCGAGCCCTCAGACCTCAATGGCGCTCCCACCCATAAGCCGACGTTCAGCCACTCACCGCCCTTCGCCGGACTCGTGTTCGGGGAGCCTACCGCGCTTCTCGCGGAAGATTCGTCGCTGCCAGCCACGCCCCAGCGGTTTACCTGGGTCTATCCGATCTCCTTCACGGACGCGAGCGGCTTCACCCAGCCCGAAACAACCGTCGCCCTGAACGCTTCCTACACGAGCCTATCAGGGGTGACCGTGTCGAACAGCGCCGAGCTCAAACTCCTTCAGCAACCTGATCCGTATGAGACGGATGGCCCAACCTCCTGGCTGAGCACCGATCTGCGCGTGTTCCACATCAAGCAAGGTGAGTCGAAGTTTGGCGCTCCCGTCATGGGGAATGCGCCTGCCGACGCGATCGCCTTCATTCAACAGGCGCTCACGAATCTGAACCCGGGCGGGAACAGCGCTGGACAGTCGTTTGAGAACGATCTCGACCCCAACGCGACCGAGGTCGCGCTCAACCAGTACGACGCGAGCGGAACAAAGGCGATCTTCAACTTCGCCATCGCCAAGGTGCGCTATCGCGCGATCGCACAGGACGCGCAGGCGGTGCGGGTCTTCTTCCGGCTCTGCCCCGCACTAACGGTCTCAACCGCATATGATCCGAGCACCACCTACCGGACCTACTCGGACGGGGTGCAATACGGGCACAAGATTGCGCTCTTGGGCACGCAGAACAACAACATCCTCACCATCCCGTGCTTCGCCACCACGAGGGGCGCTCCGAGCGCGAACATGGACGCGCAGTTGGACATGCCCAACGTGCAGCAGACGATCGCCCACAACACGACGGGTGCGGAGATCGTGCGCTACTTCGGCTGCTGGCTGGACATCAATCAGCCGGATGACAAGTGGTTCCCGCTCAACCCGTCGAGTGACGGTCCGTTTGGTGGCACACTGAAATCCGTCCTCGAGTTGGTCCGAAACCAGCATCAGTGCCTGATCGCCGAGATCGCCTTCGACCCCGACCCGATTCCGACGACCCCAGCGCCAGTGACGCCGGGCACATCGGACAAGCTGGCGCAGCGCAACCTCACGCTCGTGCCCTCGGCCAACCCAGGTGACGTCGCCTCACGCCGTGTCCCCAATACCTTCGAGCTCAAGCCAACGCCTGCGCAGTCGACGCTGGGGCCTGACGAATTGATGATCGCGTGGGGGAACACGCCCGCCGGCACCGTCGCCCGCATCTATCTGCCCACGGTAAGCGCCGACGAGCTCCTCGAGCTCGCCGCCAAACGCTACAGCGCGGCGAAGCTGTCGCGCGTTGACGAACATACCATCGAGTGCCAGGTCGATCAGGTGACGTACCTGCCCATCCCGCCCGGGCCAAGCCTCAATCACACCGGCCTCCTCACCATCGATCTGCCGCCGGGCGTCCAGAAGGGGCAGGAGTTCCATGCCATTGTCCGCCAGGTGACGAGCCACAGCGCCCAGAAGATGGTCGCGTTTGTCGCCGAAGCGTTGGTCGAGGGGCAGGCGGCACATGAGACAGACGTGAGACATGAGACAGGCGTAACACCAGCGCCACCAGCGTCACCAGCGTCACCAGCGTCACCAGCCGCGCAGACGACCCAGACGACGGATCTCGGGGCATGGAAGCGAGTCCTTGGTACCTTCCAGGTCTCCATCCCCGTCCAGACCAAGCAGGTGATGCTCGCGCCAGAGGAGCGCCTGTACTCCATCCTGCGCTGGATCTTGGCGTCACTCCCGCCGCACGATCGCTGGTATCCAGTGTTCCATCGGTATGTGGGGGAGATTGCGCTGCGCGTGCAGGGGCTGGGCGGGAATCCGGCGCTGATCCCACCGTCTCCCACGGGCCAGTGGGCAGGGACGAGGTCCGTCCTCTGTCGGGCCTTGGCCGGCGTATCTGGCGCGCTGCTCGCCGCCTTGGTCATGGTCCTGGGTGTGCTCAGTGGAACGGTCCTTGCGCTTGCCGGAGCGATCGTCGCTTTCCTGCTCGTCGTGGTCGCCCTCGTGTGGATCACGCGCTGCCATCCCGGAGGGTGCCTGCTTCTGCGAACCGGTATCGCCGGCCTCGGTCTCGGCGCCGCAGGGCTCGCAGTCGCCGTGCTGCTCAGCCTGTCCACACCGCAACTGATGATGGCGCTTGCCATCAGCGTCGTCCTCGCCGTGATAGGGGGCATTATCGGGAGACTGGCGCACTGCTACTGAGGGAGCGCTGGAGGAGAGCCCCACTCGCGCGGCTGCCACACACGCCCGTGCGCCGCATGCGGATGGCTTGTCTCACACGTGACGAGATGAGGACGAGAGGAAGCGAGGGGAAGCGAGAGGAGGAGGAACAGCATCGTCGACGAGGAGAAGCGCAGTCATGCTGGTCGTGCTCAGCGCGCCGCATCCTCCCCTCCGGCGCAGGCGGGAGTGAGCGGACGAGCAAGCGCGCAACATCTGGAACGCCTTCGACTGCGCGGTGGCGGCGCTGGACCTGTCGACGATCGATGGACCCTACCTTGGACAGTGGAGCGAACGGCAGCTCGACGCCGAACGTTGCCGAACATTTTGGCCTGCCTGACACCGAGGACGCGTGTACGCCAATCGCGCAGTGATTTCCCTGTGCCAGAGCGCAGACGCCTCGTCCCGTCCGCCCGCGGCGATTCGCGCCTCCCCGATTCTCCCATAGGCGAGCGTCATATGCGATCAGTGTGCGCAAAGAGGGAAATTGGGATAGAGAGGGGCAAGCCGATGGCGACGTGTGATACCTGAGGCGCGCTGCTCACGCCGATTGAGGCGGCAGGGCGCGAGACTGGCAGACGCAATGACTGCCTGCGCACGCGTTTTCTGCGAACGATGGTGGACGAACTAGCGAGGTGGCATGGCGAGGAGTGCAAACGCGACCTGTGCTTCTACTACGCGATGCAGATGACATGGTCGGGCACACGCAGACACAGACTGGTGTGCCATCCCGCCCGATCCAGGACCAGGACGAGCTTCTTCTTGGGGCCAGCTTCCGCTTGGCGCGCGAAGGCGGCGAGCTCCATCTCAAAGAGCGGAATTTCCGTTCCCGCCCTTGACATCATGGGCCAGAGGACCTATATTCTGCCAACCTCGCGCGGGAATCGTCGGTCACTCGCGACGAGGGAGCACACCCCTGCCCGCCCCGTCTCACACGCATCCCCTCATCCCCAGAGGATGACGGCGAAGGAGGAGGAATGCGATGAAGAACTATGCAGCGAAATATGTGGCTGTCCTGATCGTGCTCGCTGGACTGGTCATCTCTCTGGCCGGAGGAGTCGGCGTTGCGGCGGCGTCTGCAGCCGCCAGGGAAGCGCGCGACGCCTTCGGCTTTCACAGCACGGACATCGCCGGGTTTCCCACCGGCAGAGTGATCCTTACCGGCGGCGGCGCGTACGTTCCCGGCACGACTTTCGCCCACGCAGGCGGCCACTTCCGCTGCACCGACTCAGTCTTGCAGGGGCCGCTCTCCACCAGCATCAAAGACGGCACCCCCTGTCTTGCTGGCCAAGGCATCCGCTGGGATACGGCGGGGCTGCTGGCGTCGACCACGTTGAAGTGCACGGGCGCGGCCGCCGAGCCGTTGAAGACCGCCACGACCGGCGACACCACGGTGGTGCTGGCCGCGGACTTCTATCGGCAGGGGGACGGCAACCACGAGTCGTTCACCGCGAAGATGGCGGTCTCGGACCACGACCTCGCGCCAGATATCGCTGGTGTCCAGACCGTGTGGATCCAGGGCGTGGGGTGCGGCACGGGCAGTGCCAACTTCAACTGACCGCCCTGGATGAATGCCCCTGGAGCGCGCCTGCCCAGCCCGACCAGCTTGCTCTCCTCACAGCAACGCGGCCGAGCGCACGCGTATACAATCAGCGCGCGTATCCGCCGCCCGTGGCCCCTATCGCCCTCGATGTCCGGCAGTGTCGGCCGAGATAGGAGGAGAGATATGAGGAGAGATATGAGGAGAGGATCAACTACCCAGCTGGGTAGTTGATCCTCTCTCGCATTCCTCAGCGAACGCTGCCCTTTCTTGGTGTTCTCCTCCCTTGGTTATGGGTCAATGACCACCGTGCAGGTGTAGGTTCCCGGCACGAGGTCGTCGAGTGTCCTTGGCGTGCCATCGGGTAGGTTCTGCGGTGAGGCGTCGCCTGTGCACTGAATCGTCGCTGAGGTCGCGCCGGCGACCTTCGAATGGAAGCTTACGGTGATCTGTGAGAGCGGCGTGTCCGTGGCGGAGAACGTCGTCTCCTGCCCATCGCCACAGGTCGAGTTCTGACTGACGCTCACGTTGTGCGCTGTCGTGTCGTCGATCTTGTAGCCAGTGGGAGCGGCGGTCTCCTGGACGGAATAGGCGCCGAAGGGCAGGTGATCCACGCAGATCAATCCCCCATTGGCGGTCGTGAAGGGGCTGCCCGCGATGGGGGTCCCATTCGAGCTGATCGAGAACTGGGCGCCATCCAGGCCAGGGTGCGGCGACTTGCTCGAGGTCTTGGTGATCTTGATCGCGCCCAGCTGTTGCTTGTTCGTGTAGGTGCAGGTGACGATGCTATCCGGCGTGACCGTGATGTTGGCCTGGGCGGGATTCGCGCCATCCTGCGCGCCGCTGGAACCTGCCCCGACCGCCGTGCAGGTCAGGCTCTCCAAGACGAAGTTGGCGGGTTCGGCGCCTTCGGTGACGGTGTAGCTCCCCGCTGGCACGAACTTGCAATCCTCAGTATTGGCCGCATTGTCGGCGTTCGTGTTGCCGTTGTCATTCAGCGAGAAGCTCGCTGGCGTGGTGTCGGCGGAGCAATTGAGATTGGCGCCCGCGATGGTCGAGGTGTAGCTAAAGCTCTGGTTGACGCCGCGCGGGTCGGTGTGCTTGATGATCTTGATCTCGCCACAGTTGGAGATATTCACCGGCACGGGCGCGATGAAATCTTTCACCTCAGCGGTGAAGGAGGACGACGAGCGGCTCTTGAGGAAGGTGCTGCCAAACGCCTCGCACGTCCCGGCAGGGAAGACGCCCGCGCCGGTCAGATTGACCGCCGCCTCACCGAAGAGACCCGTCGTGAGCGAAATGCCGGCGATCGGATCGCTGACCGTGCCCGTATTGACCGCGCCCTCCGCGAATCCGGCGGCGGTTAGATCGACATGTTGGCCCCAGCAGGGCAGCGTATTGGTGGAGAAGCAGTCGGAAGCGCTGTCGCCATGCGCCGCGGTCAGCCACTTGAGCAGACCCAGCGTGGGGGCGCCGCTCCCCGCAAAGTCATAGGTGATCAGGATGTCGCCCGCCGTTCGGTTCAGCGTCACCGGCCCGGTCGTTGTGCCGGTGAAGCCTGCGGTCGTGTTCTGGTTGATCTCAAAGTCGAGGTTGGCGTTGCCGATGTTGACCAGCCGCTCCCAGCCCAGGTAGACAAAGTTCTTGCCGCTGGTGAACTCACTGGCGATGTAGAAGCGCGTCAGGTCGTTCTTGTTCGGCGGGATCGAGCCGGTCACGACGGTGACGTCGGGGACATCCTCTTTGGTGCCCTGGCCGAAGGCATTGTCGTTCTTCCCGGTCGGCTGGTCGACGCCGGTCACGCGGTTCGGCACGTTGACCCAATCGGTGTTCCCCGCAGTGTTGACGACGAGGTTACCGTCATTGCCCTCGAACGTGCTCCCCGCGAGATTCGCAAAGGCAGGAACCGCCAGGGCGGCCATGAGCGCGAGCGCGCCGAGAGCGCTCGCCAGTACGCGGGTCCGGCGCCGAGTGAAGAGCGATCGAATGGTGTGTGGTCTCATTGTGCGCTTTTACCTCTCCTCTGCCTCAGCAGCATCAATGGCGCTGAGGCGACTGATGAACAACCGTCGTGTGAAGAGATTGTGTGATGATGGGAGGGTAAGCGTGTCAAGCAGCCGACACTGATCCCCCGTACGACACGCGCAGATCACTGCGGCTCTCTCCTGTCGACCCTCACAACTCGCGGCAATCACCTCCTTTCGTTCCCATAGATCAAGGCGCCATGTCCTGCTCCGGTGGATGTCACGTCGAGTGCGCAGGAGACACTGACGTTGAGTATGCGGCCGCTGTAAGACAGGGCGCCTGGATCCAGGTCATTGCTTGAGCGCCTACACGCCCGCTTGTTGGCGTGCGTTCGTCTGGTGCGGGCACTGCTGACCCAACATCAGGATGCGTCGCGTCACTCAGAGCGCAGACGCAATAGTATGCCTGTCTGCTACAAGACGCCTCGTGCGCGCGAGGGGTGTAGCCCAAGTCTCGTGCGCCGCTTGGAGATAACCGCCCTCCAGGCGTTGGGCAGAGGCAGCGTAACGTCCGTTGATTGCGTGTGGGTATGCGTATGGTTGTAATCTGGTTACGAGTGAACGGATACAATTGCAGTACGTAACACGCACAACGCGCCGCTCAGGGGCCGTCGCCGATTCTGCTCTCGCGAAACGGGCCTGGGTCATCTCCCTTGCCTGCGCGAAAGGGACGTGAAGTGACGCGCCCCTACACCAAGGTAGTTGCAGGAGGCGACGAAGTTACGGGTTGGGGCATGTGCTACACGTCAACTCATACCTGAGTGGTACGCTGCCCTTCTGCGGAGGAGGCAGCCACCATGGATCTGATAGACGGGCAATAAACGGTGTTGGAGTCGCTCATCGGCTCCATGCGAGCATGAGCTGCACGCGCCGGGGGTCACCGCAGACCCGGCGCGCACTAGGCATCCTGCAGGATCAGGGGCACAGCCCCAGTCCACTATCCACGAAACAGCGTGAGAACGTCCCCGGGATGCTCTCGGAGACATGATTCGTGGTGTCTGTAATGGCCACATTGGTGTAGCTGGCAAAGGCCAGCACGAGCTTTTGCCCCGACGGACACGAGAAGCCGCCCGCGCTGGGCGGATGGAGGGTCAGGGTCTGGCTGATGGTCCCATTCTTGCCCGAGGAGAAAGCGCCTGTGGCGCTGACCGGCCCAGACACCGTCTCTTTGTTGGTGGCTTTGGGGTGATTGCCGCCGCCATTGATGCAGGCGTAGACCGCTGTGCCATCGGCGCTGGCGACATAGGTGATGTTCTGGTTGTCGCCCAGCCCGGCTTCCTTGAAACTGACGTTGAGGTTGGGTCCTGACCCCGCAAACGCGGCGCTCGCAGTGATGAAGTGGGGGCTGGCCGCCAAGGCGGTGGAGATGGTCAGCGCGAGCAAGGCGATGGTGAGCACGAACGCGCTGCCGAATCGTCGCAGGTGTCGCATGGTACTGCCTTTTCTGTCCTGGTTTCCTTTCCTAGTCGCTGGTTGGTCAAGTAGGCGCATCATGTGGGAGCGAGCAGCGCGACGTGGGCAGCGCGTGCATCCGGAGCCGCACCGCGGGTGGCGGGGACAGTAACCAGGCTGCGGTTCCGTGCGCCTACACTCCGGCTAGCGCATACGCTGTAGAGTGCGGTTGACGCTGCGCGCCCTCCGCCAGAGAGCGCCTGTGAGCGTCGCGCTGCCGGAGGGGCTGGTTCAGGCGGGGCCGCATCAGGGAGCGAATCGCGCCCTTCACCCATCGTCCGCGCCGCGCAGGGCGGCATTCAGCAGCGCCCACCGCGTGTGACCGCGTCACGAGACAATGCGCCGCAGCGCCGCCTCGGGGCTCAACGGCAAGCGACTTTGTCCTCGATAGACACGCTGTCATGACGGGCCATCACCGTGATGACGCCAGACGCTGATTTCTTGTTCTGAGCGCTCACCTGGACGGCGGCGCTGTGCCCCGCCTCGAGGACGCCTTGGGTGGGGGAGACCGTGAGCGTGGGGGGTGGCTGCGCCTGCCAGGTGAAGGAGGCGGCGCCGACATTCTTGAGGGAGAGCGTGGCCGTGGCGCCGTGGAGGACGCAGGTGAGCGCCAGTTTCGGCGCCGGTCCGGGCGTCCCGCCAGCTGGAGGGGAGGACGCGGGCGATCCCGTCGCAAGCGCGGTGCCTGACCCGGCCAGTGCAGTAAGCGCCGCAAAGGAGGTGAGAGACGGCTCCTGGCCGCTCGCCGGCGCGAGACGTGAGGCGGCCAGCACCGCGAGCGCCGCCACCGTGACGAGGAGACCAGCGACGAGCAGCCAGCGCTGTGCGCTCGGCCGGCGTCGCCACGACAGCCGCTGCAGGAGCCACGCACGGGATGCGCCGAAAGCGAAGCGGAGGGTGGCGACGCCGGCCGGGAGCGGCCCGGAGGCGCGCGGCAGCGCGTCCCAGCGCTCGGGTGAGAGTGGCTGCATGAACGGAGAAAGCGCCTCGAGGTCGCTCAAGATCGCGGCGATGGTCTCGAGCGGCGCCTGCACGCGCGGATGGCGCACAACCCGTTGGAGTGGGTGATCGCTTCTCGGGCCCACTTGCTCGTGCTGCAGGCGGTGGACGACCTCCTGCAAGGAGCGCGCGCGGTTGGAGAGGATAGCCACCTCCTCGTGGAACGCGGCCAGGTCGTCATAGTTCCCATGCAGCCAGGTTGGCCCAGCGCGCGTCGCGAACTGCTCCAGCCGCGCGAGGTACGCATCAATGGTGATGGCAGGCAACACCGGCGAAAGCAGGCGGAGCGCTGCCTGCTCGGAGCGCCAGGCACGTCTGGGCAGTCCTGTCTCGACGAGCGCCACCCCCATCGCGACGGTGGCGCCATGGAGGTCGGTGAGGGCGTCGCGCGCCTCCGCCATCACGCGGGGGGTCTCGGCCAGCGCGGCGTCACGCGCGGGTACCTCGTCCTTGCTGCGGCTCAGATTATCCATCGCCACCCACCTCCCCGTCCCGTGAGCCGTGGTCTCGCTGTGTCCTGCTGACGATCAACTAACGATCAACTGCTCCGACACGGCCCATTCTACAGGGTGCGGTGAGGGCGGGCAACTCCCGGGGAGTGTTGGGTCAGGGACATCCTGTCTTGGAGCGGTTCACGGTGTCGGCGTGGGTGCGCCGTTCTGTTTGCCGTTGTCATCACCACTCTTTCCCTTGTATCTGAAGAGTCATGTAGGATTGGGCAGTGAAGGCCCTACGTGGACGCGAGAGGCCGTTCATCCCTCGGCCCTTTGAGGCCGCAAAAGAGCTTGGGCCGTCGCGTCCCCTCGCCCGAATGAGCCCGAACAGTTGCCAGGGCCAGTCCTGAGCTGAGTCCGTATCTTGCACGGCCGGGCCGACACGGGTGACATGAAGAAGTCGAGAGGAGACTGGAGGGCACATGAACGAGGCGGAGGAGGCGGCCGTTGGCAGCGATGTGGCTAAAGCGACGCTCGATGTGGCGGTGCGTCCGAGCGGGGAAGAGAGACGGGTGGCCACTGATCCTGCGGGGATTGCCGCCGTCGTGGCGTGGCTGCATAGTCTGCCACCCAGTGTAATTGTGGTTGAGGCGACCGGCGGCTACGAAGCGCCAGTGGTGGCTGAGCTCGGGATTGCCCTCGTCTTATGTGCCATGATGTAAACGCAACAAGTGTTGCATCTCATAGGAACATAAAATGGATGATCCGCTTGCTATGGGTGAGCCGCAGGGGCTAACGTGGGCGCTCCTGGTCCCGCAAGTGCCTGCCGTGCCGTCCAGCGCGCGCGTGCAACTCTGGCGACATTTACGGGCGGCTGGCGCACTGAGTATCCAGAACGGTGTCTGGGTCCTCCCGTTCACGCCAGCCCATGAGCAGCTGCTGCGCGACGAACTGGCCAGCATTGTGCGCCAGGGAGGAACTGGTCTGCTCTTTCGCGCCGAGGTAGCCGATGGAGACGACGCTCACGGCGAGGATCTCGTCACTCGATTCCGCGCCGAACGCGACCAGGAATACGCCGAGGTCTGCGAGCGCTGCCAGGCGCTACGTGCCGAGCTAGTACGCGAGACACAGGCCGGCAAGCACACCTTCGCCGAACTCGAAGAGAACGAGCACGACCTGGCCAAACTCGACCGTTGGCTCGCTCAGATCCAGGCGCGTGACTTCTTCACTGCGTCCCGCGCGTCTGCGGCCCGTTCGGCGCTTGCCGCCTGTCGCGCGGACCTGGCTGCCTTTGCTGCCGCCGTCTACCAGCGCGAAGGGCTCATGGATACTACGAACATGAAGGATTCCTAATATGCTATTGGCCTTGCTGGCGGCGCTCGCCTTGCTCGTGGGTGGCACGGGATTGCTGCTCAAAGGGGCGGATTGGTTTACGGATGGGGCCACGGACCTGGCGCGCGCCCTGGGGGTGAGCGCGCTCTTTATCGGCATTGTGTTGGCTGGGCTGGAACCCGAAGAGATGCTCACCGCCGCCATTGCCTCCGCGCGTGGCGCGGGCGACCTGGCGCTGGGTGACATCGTCGGGACGAATATCACGATTGTGCTGGCGGCGCTTGGCCTGGCCGCCATCATCCTGCCGTTCACCATCGATCGCGGCGTGCGCGTGCAGGCGATGATCGCGACCCTCGCCTCCGTGCCACCGATCCTCCTGCTCTACACCGGCGTCATCTCGCGTCTGGAGGGCGCGCTGCTGCTCCTGCTCTTCGCCGTCTACAGCGTCGTATTGCTGCGCGTGGATCGGCAGGCGCTCGCTCGTCAAGCCGCCGCCGAGCAGCTCGAACGGGAGGAGCTTGAGGAGATCAAGGAGCACGACGCGCTCGCCGAACGAGACCAGGTCGAAGGCATGGTCGAAGGCGAGGGTCGCGGCGCGCTCGTGGCGCGCACACTGGTGGGGCTGGTCGCCATGGCAGTGGGTGGCCCGATCCTCGTCGAGGGCGCACTGCGCTTGACCGCTGCGCTGGGTCTGCGACAGGCGTCGGTCGGCCTGACGATTGTGGCGCTGGGGACGGGCGCGGAGATGCTGGCGTTGGCCGTGGTGGCGGCGCGGCGCAAGCAGGCCGACATTCTGGTGGGGGGGATCCTGGGGTCATTGGCCTACAACCTGCTCGTCACTCTGGGGTTGGCCGCGGTCGTTCGCCCCATCCCCGTCGATCCCGGCATCCTACAAGTCGCCATGCCGGTCATGATCGTAGCCCACCTGCTGCTCCTGGTCGTGATCTGGCGTGGGCGCATGGGACGCCTGCTGGGCGCGCTGTTCCTGGCCGGGTATGTGGCCTACCTGGTCGTGGTCCTATGGCGGGGATGACGTGGGTGAAGCAGGTTGCTTCAGTTCCTCATGCCTGCTCGCGAGCTAGCAAACGTCCCACCAACCAGAACCAGACCGGTAAGAGCACGAGCGAGGGCAAGGTGACGACAAACGCCAGGGGCGAGAACGGCGCGAGCGCCGAGTAGAGCGCGGTGTCCACCGCGACGAAGAGGCCAATGATGCGCGTCGCTCCCTGCATGCGCCAGGAGGCCGCGGCGATCCAGAGCGCGGCGAGCACGTTCACGGCCAGACGGATGGGGAGGTAGAGTGACTTGGGCGTGTCGAGGAGCTGCATGAGATCAGTCGCGGTATCGACGACGAGCCAGATGTAGGCGGCGATCTTGGCCCACACTGGAGCGCTGAGCGCCGTGACGACAGGAAACACAACGAGGTGCTGCGCGACGGCTAGCACGGCCAGTCCAATCGCGATGGACATGGCGCTTGAGAGCGTCGCGTCGCGGACGCTGTGCACGAAATAGGTCGCCAAGTGGAGTGCGAAGAGGATGGCGGCGGTGTAGGCGGCATACGGCGCAATCTGCTCGGCGGGAGAGGGGCGGCGCAGGGACATCGTCGGCGATCTCCTTCTCAACCAACTACGAGGGGTTCGCCCAGTATAGCAGACCGGTGGTGGGTAGTCGTCAATCCAACGGACAAAGGGGATTCGAACTCAGCGCAACAGATTGAAAAACGCGAAATCGTCCCACGAAATTTCCAAATCCAATATGTCTGTATCTGTTAACTTGCTTGGCTGGCCATTCTAGACCAGGTTAGAACCCGCTTCTTCCTGAGCAGGTCTCCTAGAGCGTTTATCCTGCACTCTGGAGTATGGGGATCGAAATTGAACCTTGGGCCAGCTCTGGTCTTGAGAAATGATCTACCAGCATGAATCCTGAGCCGTAATTTGGTATTCTCGGCTTGGCGAGGTGGCATATATCATGTAGGATGGGGGCTTAATTGAATCTACTTGAACTGGGCAGGACAAAGCCATGAAACCGGCGCGCATCTTCATCAGCCACTCCGCTTCTGATAAGAGCTTTGCTACCGTTGTTGTTCAACAGCTCCGCGACAATACAACTGACCCGTGGATTGACCACGAGCACATTATCTCTGGAGAGGACATATTCCAAAGTGTTGGCGAAGCGCTTGATACTATGGACCTATTCAGTGTCCTCTTTTCCAAGAAAGCTCTCGATTCGGGTTGGGTTCGTGAAGAGGTCGAACATGCCAAGCTGTTAGAGATTCAAAAGAAACGCTCACTGATAATGCCGTTTATCGTAGATGGCACTAGTCATAGGGATTTGCCATGGTTCCTGCAAAAGATACACGTGCGCTCTGTGCCATCAGATGCCGTCGGCGCTACAGACATCGTAAACGATGTATTGGAAGCATTGAGGCGTCGAGAAACCACCGTGACATCAGGCAAGGTGGCGCCAAACCGAATCGTGCTGGATGATCAGATCAGTGCGCTTATTGACGGTATCGGTCCTGGAGACTGGGATAAGGCCTACGTTGCTGCACTGGAAGTGCTCCGACATACGGATAGATTCGGGCACAATGAGTCATTCAATGGGAGCGGGAGAAACCATAGAGGCGTGTATCGGCCTCGCTCCTTGGCTCAGTAGCCACGACATGCTGTTTCGCATGGCACAGCATCAAGATTTCTCAGTTCGATCCTCGGCAGCGAGCATTTGTATGAAGCTTGCGAATATCGCTCCCGACCTGGTGCCAATAGATGTTCTCACCCGTCTTGCCGTTCCTGACGAGGACTGGTACGTAGAAGCACCTGCCACTGCAGCACTGAAAACGCTCGTTGGGCGCCAGCGAGATGTGTTATACGTCTTCTTCCAACGACTTCACAGCCCCGCCGCAGACGTTCGCGAGTACGCGGCGAGTGCACTCGCAGATATTGCCCGCGAGGAGCCAGAGATCTTGTCGGCGACTGAGATCCGAAAAGAGCGCCAATATCTTAAGAAGCTCAATGACAAGGCGGCAGCGTCACTCCTTAACGACGCGCTTACACACCTCGACGGCGTCAAGGAGAAGGGGGCATACAAATACGGGATTTGATCCCTCGTCTCTCCTGACAAGTTCGAGGTAGGCAGAGACGGCCTTGGCCTGCGAAGGCTCATGCAGAATTTCGAACCTCGCACCTTCGTCCATTTCGCGTCTCAAAGCTGAGACAGATACCAAACTGTTGTAAGTCTGCTTGGCTGGCCATCCTAGACCAGGTTAGGGGTGTACCGATCTCACTGCACATCTGATCCCCTCACCGTCAGGGGGTCGCCAGCAGCCCGGTGAGGCCGCGGAGGAGGAAGATACCGCCGATGCCCAATCCGGTCGCGATGTTGACCATCCACTCATGCGTGCGCAGCCACGCGCCCAGCGCCGACAGGACACGCATCGCTGGCTTGGGCCAGAGCGCCGTCGCCAGCACTGGCAGCCACGCTGGCAAGAGGAGCACCGTGACGAGGAAGAGCACGGCGGCGAGTTGTTGTATCCACGCCAACCCCGCCGCCGCGATCGCCCGCTGCGCCGGCAGTGTCACCATCAGCGCGTCCGAGTTGGCGATCTGTGCGACCATGCCGAAGAGGAACAGACCACCCACACTCCCTGCGGCGAGGCGCTGGAGGCCGCCGGGCACGGGATCCTCCTCTTTCCCTGACACTTTTTGACCAGGAGCGAGGAAGGCAGGTAGAGCCAAGAAAAAGCGCTCCCGGTACCATGCATGGACCTCAAAACCGTGTCATGGGAAAGGAACGCTTCCCGCTCTGAACGCATCAGAGGGTCTGTGGGGCCAGTGGTCGGGTCAACTGCGGGCCTTCGTGCCGGAGGCGCCTGGGCGCCGCAGCAAGACCTTGGCATTTTTTGTCTTGGGCGTCGTGCTG
>Ga0207684_10002700_pt1 | contig 17722 bp, 14 predicted proteins | sample KBSK5501metaG_FD_184342 | JGI IMG/M metagenome (GOLD analysis project Ga0207684, IMG submission 184342) | Corn, switchgrass and miscanthus rhizosphere microbial communities from Kellogg Biological Station, Michigan, USA - KBS K5-50-1 metaG... | ecosystem: Host-associated > Plants > Roots >...
GGATGCGCGCCGGCTGCTGCTGGCCGGCGAACCCGAAGTCTGGGACGCGCTGACCCGCAAGTTCGAGGCGCAGCTGATCCACACCGCGCTCGAGATCACACGCGGCCGCCGCATCGAGGCGGCGCAAAAGCTGGGCATCGGCCGCAACACGATCACCCGCAAGATCCAGGAGCTCGGCCTCGACGATTGAGGCCGCAATTGGGCTGGATAGTCCGCGCGCCACCGCCTATGCTGAATGGTCGACCCGCGACGGGTCGACCACTGCGGCGGGCCACTACCAGGGGCCGATCTCGCGTGCAGCGTCAAGCCGACGGCCCCCGAGGGGACGTTCATGGCCACCTACATCGTGCTCGGCAACTTCACGGACCAGGGCATCAAGACCGTCAGGGAAACGACCCACCGCGCCGAGGCGGTCGAAGCCGCGGCCCGCAAGGCCGGCCTGACCATGAAGCAGACGTACTGGACGCTAGGCTCGCACGACATCGTCGCGATCTTCGAGGCGCCCGACGACACCGCGATGACCGCGTTCGGGCTGTCGATCGGCGCGGCAGGCAACATTCGCACGCAGACCCTGCGCGGCTTCGACCGCGGCGAGATGAACGCGATCCTGGCGAAGGTGAAGTAGCTCGAGGAGTAGCCCGGGGAGGGGCGCACGCGCCGCGCCCCTCGGGCGTCAGTCTTCGATCGTCGCGATCACCGGGGCGTGATCGCTCGGCCGCTCGTTCTTGCGCGGCAGCCGGTCGATCGCGCAGGCGCTGACGCGCGCCTTCAGCGCCTCGCTCACGAGGATGTGATCAATGCGCAGGCCGCGGTTCTTCTGGAACCCGAGCATGCGGTAGTCCCACCAGCTGTACTGCTTCGGCGGCTGCTCGAACAGGCGGAACGAGTCGTTCAGCCCGAGGCCGAGCAACGCGCGAAAGTGCTCGCGCTCGGGTTCGCTGCACAGCACCTGGCCCGCCCACGCGGCGGGGTCGTGCACGTCCTGGTCTTCCGGTGCGATGTTGAAGTCGCCCATCAGCGCCAGGTTCGGATGGCGCTCGATCTCGGCGCGCAGCCACTCGCGCAGCGCCTCCAGCCAGCGCAGCTTGTAGGCGTACTTGTCGCTGCCGACCGACTGGCCGTTCGGCACGTAGACGCCGACCACGCGCACCGGCGCGGCCACGCCGTGCTGGTAGGTGCCGGCGATCACGCGCGCCTGGTCGTCCTCGAAATCGGCGATGTTGCGCGTCACGTCGGCCGCCTCGCCGATGCCGGTGCGGTGCAGCAGCGCGACGCCGTTGTACGTCTTCTGCCCGAACCAGTGGCCGCTGTACCCCGCGGCCTCGAGCTCGGCCTTCGGAAACTTGTCGTCGGTCAGCTTGATTTCCTGCAGCGCAATCACGTCGACCGGGTTGGCTTGCAGCCAGGCCAGCAGTTGCGGCAGTCGCACCGCGAGCGAATTGATGTTCCAGGTGGCGAGTTTCAAGGTGTCGTCTCGAGGCAAGGTTCAATGGCCTATTGTGCAGAGCCCTCGCTCAGATGTGCAGCCAGGCCAGCGCGCCGAGTACGACGCCGATGCCGCTCAGCGCAAACACGCCGTACTCCAGCCACTTGCGCCGGGTCAGCAGCGCGATCGCGGCCATCGCGATCGCGACCTGCAGCGCGGTCGTCGCCTGGGCCCAGCGGTGGTGCTGGTGCATCTGCTCGGCGCTTCTGTCGTCCCAGGCCTTGGCGTCGGCCTCGAGCTTCTCGGCGGCCAGCTTGATCTCGGCCTTTTCGAGCTTGTAGCGCTTGACCTCATCGGTGTAGAAGGTCTTGCGGGATTCGGGCGCAAGCTCGAGCGCGAGCTCGCTCAGGTTCTGCTTGCTGCTCTTGGCCTGGTAGTAGTTCCACTGGTTCGACGCCTCGGTCTTCTTGATCGCCGCATCGTTCTTGTAGAGCCCGGCGTTGGCCTGCGTCGCGCCGCCCATGTAGGAGAAGATCGCGCCGATCGTCGCGATCACCGCGGTGGCCACTGCCAGCTGACCGGCGAGCCCCTTGGGTTCGTGCTGCGCGGCATGCTCGAGCTCGTGGTCGTGCGGGCCGTGGACGTGGAATCCGCCTTCTGACATCTCAATTCCCTCCGATACGTTTGTAGGTGACGAAACTGTAGGGCACGCCGTCGGCGCTGGTGTGACGCTCGCGCTCGGTCTCGACGAAGCGGCGGCGGTCCCACGGCGGGAAGAAGGCGTCGCCGTCGAACTCGGCGTCGATCTCGGTCAGCACCAGTTCGTCGGCCTGCGGCAGCGAGAGCGTGTAGAGCTGCGCGCCGCCGATCACGAACAGCTTGGGCGCATCGTGTGCGGCGGCGAGTGCGGTGGGCAGGCTGCTCACGGGTTCGGCGCCGTCGGCGTGCCAGGCCGGGTCGCGGGTCAGCACGAAATTGCGGCGACCCGGCAGCGGACGAAAGCGCGGCGGCAGCGAATCCCAGGTCTTGCGGCCCATGATGACCGGGCAGCCCATGGTGACGCGACGGAAGTGGCGCAGGTCTTCGCTCTCGCGCCAGAGCAGACCGTTGTTCTTCCCGATCGCGCCGTTGCGCGCGACCGCGGCGATCAGGCTCAGCAGGGGGCGGTGTCCAGTCATGGACCGCGATTGTGTCGCAGCGCGGCGGCCACGATGCCGAGCGCCGTGTGCGGCGCGGCACATCCGGCTCGGGTTCAGCTCAGGTTCAACTCACGTTTCAACTGAGCGACGCGGCTTCCCTGCCGTTCGCGAAGTGCTGCTGCATCAGCAGCCGCGCGCGCTCGGCGTTGCGTGCCTTCAGCGCCGCCATGATCTGGCGGTGCTCCTTCAGCGAGGCCTCGAGGCGGCCCTGCTTGAACAGCGAATGGTGGCGGTTCAGTTTCATCACCTTGCGCAGGTCGGCGACGAGCTGGTTGCGCCAGCGGTTGTCGGCGATCTCGAGCAGCTTCATGTGGAAGCGCTCGTTCGCGGCGAAGAAGGCGTCGCGGTCGGCGATCTGGCTTTCGAGATGCTGGTGCAGCGCGAGCAGTTCGGCGATCTGCGCCGCGCTGGCCGATTGCGCGACGACCATCGCGGCGTCGCTCTCGAGCAGCGCGAGCAGGTGGTAGACCTCGGCGAGGTCGCGCTCCGACACCTCGGTGACGTAAGCGCCGCGGCGAAGCTTCATCGTCACCAGACCCTCGGCGGCGAGCACCTTCAGCGCCTCGCGCAGCGGCGTGCGGCTGATGCCGTATTCGGCGGCGAGCGCCTGCTCGTCGATCCAGCTGCCAGGGTGCAGCGTGTGCGCGAGGATGCGCGCGCGCAGTGCCTCGGCGACCTGCTCGTACAGCGCGCGCTCGCGCAGCTTGCCCGGCACCGCGGCGGCGCGCGAGGGCAGGGCGGCTTGTTCGACGGCGATCGGCGGCTTCGACATGGGGGCGGTCGGTTGGCTGGCGGTGCGAGCTCGTTTTTGGCTAGAATTCAATTTTGAATTATGGAGGCGGGTGGCGCTGCCGTCCAGCCCCATCCATACTCGATACGGCGTCGACGCAGCGGACGCAGGAAACTCCGACCATGGCACAGGATCCGATCCTCAATTCCGACTCGCTGGTCGCTTGGGCGAAGGCCGCGGCCAGGTCCGCGCCCGGCGGCGACGCGAGCACGCTGAACTGGATCACCCCCGAGGGCCTCACGGTCAAGCCGCTGTACACCGCGGCCGACCTGCAGGGTCTGGCGAACACCGACACCTTGCCCGGCTTCGCGCCGTTCGTGCGCGGCCCGCAGGCGACGATGTACGCGGTGCGGCCGTGGACCATACGCCAGTACGCCGGCTTCTCGACCGCCGAGGCGTCGAACGACTTCTATCGCAAGGCGCTCGCGGCGGGCGGCCAGGGCGTCAGCGTTGCGTTCGACCTTGCCACGCATCGCGGCTACGACAGCGACCACCCGCGCGTGACCGGCGATGTCGGCAAGGCGGGCGTCGCGATCGATTCGGTCGAGGACATGAAGATCCTGTTCGACGGCATTCCGCTGGACAAGGTCAGCGTCTCCATGACGATGAACGGCGCGGTGCTGCCGGTGCTCGCGGGCTACGTGGTCGCGGCCGAGGAGCAGGGGGTTTCGCAGGACCAGCTCTCGGGGACCATCCAGAACGACATCCTCAAGGAGTTCATGGTCCGCAACACGTACATCTATCCGCCCGAGCCGAGCATGCGCATCGTCGGCGACATCATCGAGTACACGGCGAAGAACATGCCGAAGTTCAACTCGATCTCTATTTCCGGCTACCACATGCAGGAGGCCGGCGCGAACCAGGCGCTGGAGCTCGCGTTCACGCTGGCCGACGGCAAGGAGTACGTGAAGACGGCGCTGGCGAAGGGGCTGGACGTCGACGACTTCGCCGGCCGGCTCTCGTTCTTCTGGGCGATCGGGATGAACTTCTATCTCGAGATCGCGAAGATGCGTGCGGCGCGGCTGCTGTGGCACCGGATCATGAGCGAGTTCAGGCCGAAGAACCCGAAGAGCCTGATGCTGCGCACGCACTGCCAGACCTCGGGCTGGAGCCTGTCCGAGCAGGACCCGTACAACAACGTCGTGCGCACGACGATCGAGGCGATGGCCGCCGTGTTCGGCGGCACGCAGAGCCTGCACACGAACGCGCTCGACGAGGCGATCGCGCTGCCCACCGAGTTCAGCGCGCGCATCGCACGCAACACGCAGCTCATCATCCAGGAAGAGACGCACATCACGAACGTCGTCGACCCGTGGGCCGGCAGCTACATGATGGAGAAGCTGACGCAGGACATGGCCGACGCCGCGTGGAAGATCATCGAAGAGGTCGACGCGATGGGCGGCATGGTCAAGGCCGTCGACTCCGGCTGGGCCAAGCTGAAGATCGAGGCGAGCGCGGCCGAGAAGCAGGCGCGCATCGATTCGGGCCGCGATGTGATCGTCGGCGTCAACAAGTACCGGCTGGCGAAGGAGGACCCGATCGAGATTCTCGACATCGACAACCATGCGGTGCGCGAGAACCAGATTGCGCGGCTGCGCAAGCTGCGCGCGACGCGCGACGGCGAGACGGTGCGTGCCGCGCTGGTCGCGCTGACGGCGTGCGCCGAATCGAAGAAAGGCAACCTGCTCGATCTGGGCATCCAGGCGATCCGTGCGCGCGCGACGGTCGGCGAAGTGTCCGACGCGCTCGAGAAAGTCTGGGGGCGCCACCGCGCCGACACGCAAAAGGTGACCGGAGTGTATGCAGCCGCCTACGACAGTGCCGAGGGTTGGGACAAGCTGAAGGCCGAGATCGCCGAGTTCGCAGCCGACCAGGGCCGCCGCCCGCGCGTGATGATCGCCAAGCTCGGACAGGACGGCCATGACCGCGGCGCGAAGGTCGTCGCGACCGCGTTCGCCGACCTCGGCTTCGACGTCGACATGGGTCCGCTGTTCCAGACCGCCGAGGAGTGCGCCCGCCAGGCGATCGAGAACGACGTGCACGCTGTCGGCGTCTCGACGCTTGCGGCCGGCCACAAGACGCTGGTGCCGGCCATCATCAAGAGCCTCAAGGAGCAGGGGGCCGACGACATCATCGTGTTCGTCGGCGGCGTGATCCCGCGGCAGGACTACGAGTTCCTGTACGACGCCGGCGTGAAAGGCATCTACGGGCCGGGCACGCCGATCCCGGCGAGCGCGAAGGACGTGCTGGAGCAGATCAGGAAGGCGGTGGCTTGAAGCCGTTCTTCGTCTACCTGCTGCGCTGCGCGGACGGGTCGTTCTACGTGGGGCATACCGACGATCTGGCGCAGCGCGTCGCGCAGCACCAGGCGGGCGAGGTTGCCGGCTACACGCACGAGCGGCGGCCGGTGGAGCTGGCGTGGTCGCAGGAGACGGCGACGCGGGAAGACGCGCTGAGTGCCGAGCGGCGGATCAAGGGGTGGGGAAGGGCAAAGAAGGAGGCGCTCGTTCGGGGCGATTGGACCGCGATACAGCGGCACGCTTGGGGGACGCGCAATGCGCTGCCGGAGCATTTGGAGCACGCGCGGGCTTCGATACCTCAGCCCGAACGGAGGGTGAGGCAGGCTGGTCCTTCGATACCTCAGGACGAACGGGGGGTGGGGCAGCCCGGGCCTTCGGCACCCGAACCACCACCCGTTCGCCCTGAGGTATCGAAGGGTGAACGGCCCACGGGCACCCCGTCGGATGACAGCAGCCTCACCATCTCCCGCCTTCTGCAAGGCGAGCGCCGCGCCATCGCCAAGGCCATCACGCTGCTCGAATCCACCCGTCCCGACCACCGCCAGCAAGCCGACGCGCTGCTCAACACGCTCCTCCCCCACACCGGCCGGGCCATGCGCCTGGGCATCTCCGGCGTCCCCGGCGTCGGCAAGTCGACCTTCATCGAAGCGCTGGGCCTCGCGCTGATCGACAAGGGCCACAAGGTCGCGGTGCTTGCGATCGACCCATCGTCCAGCATCTCCGGGGGCTCGATCCTCGGCGACAAGACGCGCATGGAAAAGCTCTCGGTCCACGAGCGGGCCTACATCCGCCCGAGCCCGGCGTCAGGCACGCTGGGCGGCGTGGCCGACAAGACGCGCGAGGCGATGCTGGTGTGCGAAGCGGCAGGCTACGACGTCGTGATCGTCGAGACCGTCGGCGTCGGCCAGAGCGAGACCGCGGTCGCCGGCATGACCGACATGTTCGTGCTGATGCAGTTGCCGAACGCCGGCGACGACCTGCAGGCGATCAAGAAAGGCGTGATGGAGCTCGCCGACCTGGTCGTCATCAACAAGGCCGACCTCGACCCCGATGCCGCGACCCGCGCGCAGGCGCAGATCACGAGCGCGCTGCGCATCTTCAGCTTCCACGGCAACCCCGCGCATGGCGCGCAGCGCTGGGCTCCGCAGGTCGTGCAGATCAGCGCGCTGGCCGGCCGCGGCGTCGAGGCGTTCTGGGAGCAGGTCGAGCGCTTCCACACGCTGCAGCGCGCGAACGGCGAGTTCGACGCCCGCCGCCAGTCGCAGGCGCTCTCCTGGCTGTGGGACATCATCCAGTCCCGATTGCAATCCGACTTCCGCGCTCACCCTCAGGTCCGCGGCGCGCTGCCGCAGACGCTCGCCGACGTGCGTGCCGCCAAGGTCGCGCCGTCGGCCGCGGCGCGCAGCCTGCTCGATCTCTTCGAACAGTCGCTATCCACGAACAACTGACCCGACGGGACCACGACATGCACGACATCATCCAGCAGCTCGAGGCCAAACGCGCCCGCGCGCGGCTTGGCGGCGGCGAGAAGCGCATCGAGGCGCAGCACAAGAAGGGCAAGCTGACCGCGCGCGAACGCATCGAGCTGCTGCTCGACGCCGACACCTTCGAAGAGTGGGACATGTTCGTCGAGCATCGCAACCACGACTTCGGGATGCACGAGAACCGCCCGCCCGGCGACGGCGTCGTCACCGGCTACGGGATGATCAACGGCCGCCTCGTCTTCGTCTTCAGCCAGGACTTCACGGTGTTCGGCGGCGCGCTGTCCGAAGCGCACGCCGAGAAGATCTGCAAGGTCATGGACCAGGCGATGAAGGTCGGCGCGCCGGTCATCGGCCTGAACGACTCGGGCGGCGCGCGCATCCAGGAAGGCGTTGCGTCGCTGGGCGGTTATGCCGAGGTGTTCCAGCGCAACGTGCTCGCCTCCGGCGTCGTGCCGCAGATCAGCATGATCATGGGGCCGTGCGCCGGCGGCGCCGTGTATTCGCCGGCGATGACCGACTTCATCTTCATGGTGAAGGACAGCTCGTACATGTTCGTCACCGGCCCCGAAGTCGTGAAGACCGTGACGCACGAGGAGGTGACGGCCGAAGACCTGGGCGGCGCCGGCGCGCACACCACCAAGAGTGGTGTTGCCGACCTCGCGTTCGACAACGATGTGGATGCGCTCGCGATGCTGCGCCGCTTCTTCAACTACCTGCCGCTGAACAACCGCGAGAAGGCGCCCGCGCGGCGCAGCACCGACCCGGCCGACCGCATCGATCTGTCGCTCGACACGCTGGTGCCCGACAACCCGAACAAGCCCTACGACATCAAGGAGCTGATCGTCAAGACGGTGGACGACGGCGACTTCTTCGAGCTGCAGCCCGACTATGCGAAGAACATCGTGATCGGCTTCGGCCGCATGGACGGGCAGGTCGTCGGCATCGTCGCGAACCAGCCGCTGGTGCTGGCCGGCTGCCTGGACATCAAGTCCAGCATCAAGGGCGCGCGCTTCGTGCGCTTCTGCGACGCGTTCAACATCCCGGTGCTGACCTTCGTCGACGTGCCCGGCTTCATGCCCGGCACGGCGCAGGAGTACGGCGGCATCATCAAGCACGGCGCGAAGCTGCTGTACGCGTACGCCGAATGCACGGTGCCGAAGATCACCGTGATCACCCGCAAGGCCTACGGCGGCGCGTACGACGTGATGAGCTCCAAGCACCTGCGCGGCGACGTGAACTTCGCGTGGCCGAATGCCGAGATCGCGGTGATGGGCGCGAAGGGCGCGGTCGAGATCATCTTCCGCGAGGAGAAGAACGATCCGGCCAAGCTCGCGGCGCGCGAAGCTGAATACAAGGCCAAGTTCGCGAACCCGTTCATCGCCGGCGCACGTGGCTACATCGACGACGTGATCCAGCCGCACGAAACGCGCAAGCGCATCTGCCGCTCGCTCGTGATGCTGCGCGACAAGAAGGTCGACGATCCGTGGCGCAAGCACGGGAATATTCCACTGTAGCGAGCGCCGGCAGTCCGTTCGCCCTGAGGTATCGAAGGGTGAACGCAACGAGAGGCTTCGATACCTCAGCCCGAACGGAATGGACCGCGAGGGCTTCGATACCTCAGCCCGAACGGGATGTGTATGTTCAAGAAGATCCTGATAGCCAACCGCGGCGAGATCGCCTGCCGCGTCATCAAGACCGCGAAGAAGATGGGCATCGCGACCGTCGCCGTCTATTCGGAGGCCGATCGCGACGCGCTGCATGTCGAGCTCGCCGACGAGGCTGTGTTCATCGGCCCGGCGCCCAGCCGCGAGTCGTACCTCGTGATGGACAAGATCATCGCCGCCTGCAAGGAGACCGGCGCGCAGGCCGTGCACCCGGGCTACGGCTTCCTCTCCGAGAACGAGGAGTTCGCGCGCCGCGTCGAGGAAGAAGGCATCGTGTTCATCGGGCCGAAGCACGGTGCGATCGCCGCGATGGGCGACAAGATCGCGTCGAAGAAGCTCGCCGGTGAGGCGAGGGTCAACACGATCCCCGGCCACAACGCGGCCATCGATACGGCCGAGCATGCGGTCGAGATCGCGCAAGGCATCGGCTACCCGGTGATGATCAAGGCCAGCGCAGGCGGCGGCGGCAAGGGACTGCGCGTGGCCCACAACGACAAGCAGGCGTTCGAAGGCTTCACTTCGTGCCGCAACGAGGCGCGCGCGAGCTTCGGCGACGACCGGGTGTTCATCGAGAAGTTCGTCGAGGAGCCGCGCCACATCGAGATCCAGGTGCTGGGCGACGCGCACGGCAACGTCGTGTACCTGTGGGAGCGCGAGTGCTCGATCCAGCGCCGCCACCAGAAGGTGATCGAGGAGGCGCCCAGCCCGTTCCTCGACGACGCGACGCGCCAGGCGATGGGCGAGCAGGCGGTCGCGCTCGCGAAGGCGGTGAGCTACCAGTCCGCGGGAACCGTGGAGTTCGTCGTCGGCAAGGACAAGAGCTTCTACTTCCTCGAGATGAATACGCGGCTGCAGGTCGAGCATCCGGTGACCGAGTGCATCACCGGACTCGACCTGGTGGAGCAGATGATCCGCGTCGCGGCCGGCGAGAAGCTCGCGTTCACGCAGTCGCAGGTCGCGCGCAAGGGCTGGGCGATCGAGTGCCGCATCAACGCCGAGGATCCGGTGCGCAGCTTCCTGCCGAGCACCGGGCGGCTCGTCAGCTTCCGGCCGCCGCCGGTGACGATGGAGGCCGGCAGGCCGGCGCTGGCCGGGGGCGGCGTCCGCGTCGACACGGGCGTGTACGAAGGCGGCGAGATCCCGATGTTCTACGACTCGATGATCTGCAAGCTGATCGCATACGGCACCGACCGCGCCGACGCGATCGCGAAGATGCGCGATGCGTTGAACGCGTTCGTGATCCACGGCATCTCGAGCAACATCCCGTTCCAGGCAGCGCTGCTGGCGCATCCGCGCTTCGCGGCCGGCGCCTTCAACACCGGGTTCATCGCCGAGCAGTATCCGAAGGGATTCGATCCGGGCGCGGTGCCGCACGACGACCCGTGCTTCCTGCTCGCGCTGGCGGTGGCGACGAACCGGCGGCTGCTGGCGCGCTCGGCCGGCATCAGCGGGCAGCTCCCGGGGCACGAGCTGCAGATCGGCGGCGACTTCGTCGTCGTGCGCACCGATGCCGACGGCACGCGCCACGAAACGCCGGCGCAGGTGATGTTCGACGGCGAGACGCACCGGGTCGCGATCGGGGCGGCCGAGTCGGCGCTGCGCTACGCGATCCGCTTCACGACCCCGCTGCGCGACACGGCCCAGCGCGGCGAGGTCGATGGCCGCCCGTTCGCGGCACGGATCGAGCGGCTGATGCTCGCATTTCGGGTCAGCCACCATGGCGCGCAAGTCGAAGTGCGGGTGCTGTCGCCGCGCGCCGCGGAGCTCAACGCGCTGATGCCGTTCAAGGCGCCGCCCGACCTGTCGAAGTTCCTGCTCTCGCCGATGCCGGGCCTGCTGGTCGACATCGCCGTCGCGCCCGGGCAGCGGGTGCGCGCCGGCGAGAAGCTCGCCGTGATCGAGGCGATGAAGATGGAGAACACGCTGATCGCCGCGAACGACGGCGTGATCGCGAAGGTCACGGCCGCGAAGGGCGAGAGCCTGGCGGTCGATCAGGTGATCCTCGAATTTCAGTGATGGCAGTCCTCCGTTCGCCCTGGGGTATCGAAGGGCGAACGGGTGCACTGTGTGAGGTTTGACATGAGCACACGACCGTTCAAGGTTCTCGGCGTCCAGCAGATCGCGATCGGCGGGCTCGACAAGACGCGGCTGCGCACGCTGTGGGTCGACAAGCTCGGCCTGGCCATCACCGGCACGTTCCGCTCCGAGCGCGAGAACGTCGACGAGGACATCTGCGCCATTGGCAGCGGCCCATTCAAGGTCGAGGTCGACCTGATGCAGCCGCTGGACCCGCAGAAGAAGCCGGCGGTGCACGCGACGCCGCTGAACCACATCGGCCTGTGGATCGACGATCTGCCCAAGGCGGTCGAGTGGCTCGGCGCGAACGGCGTGCGCTTCGCACCGGGCGGCATCCGCAAGGGCGCGGCGGGCCACGACATCTGCTTCGTGCACCCGAAGGGCAGCGACGAGTTCCCGCTCGGCGGCGAGGGCGTGCTGATCGAGCTGGTGCAGGCGCCGCCGGAGGTCATCGCCGCGTTCAATACGATCGCGTCCGCGGGTTGAGCACCGGCACGCGCCGCAGCTGCTCGACGGCGAAGTCGACGAACGCGCGTACCTTCGCCGGGGCCTTGCGACCGGCCACATGCACGAGCTGCACCGGGATCGGCGCCGGCTCGAACTCCGCGAGCACGATCTTCAGGCGACCGGCCAGGATGTCGGCATCGACCTGGTAGGCGAGCGCGCGCGCCAGCCCCAGCCCGCGGATCGCGGCCTCGATGCAGACGTCGTTGGCGTTCGTGACGAGCTGCATGCGTGGCTGCGCCAGCTCGCGCTCGTCGCCGCGGCCTGACGCGCTTGCGCCGCGGTAGAACGCCCATGGCGCGTTCGCGCCGCCGTCCTGCGAGAAGCCGATCGCGTCGTGCTGCGCGAGCTCGGCCGGCACGCGCGGCTCGCCGCGCCGCGCGAGGTACTCGGGCGAGGCGATCACCACGCGCCGCATGGCGCCGACCGGCGCCGCGGTCAGCCCCGAGTCGGGCAAGCGGGCGATGCGCACGGCCACATCGAAGCCCTCGTCGAGCAGGTGCACGACGCGGTCGACGAACAGGCTGCGCACCGTCAGCTTCGGGTGCTGCGCCAGGAAGTCGAACACCACCGGCGCCACATGCAGCCGCCCGAACATCGCCGGCGCGGTGATCGCGAGCTCGCCTTGCGGCGCCGCGTGTGCGCCGCCGGCCGACGCCTCGGCCTCGGCCAGCTCGGCGAGGATGCGGCGGCAGTCGTCGAGAAACCGCTCGCCGACCTCGGTGAGCCGCACGCTGCGCGTGCTGCGCTGGAGCAACTGCGCACCGAGCCGCGCCTCGAGCGCCGCGACCGCGCGCGTGATCGCCGGCGCCGACACGCCCAGCTTGCGCGCGCCGGCCGCGAAGCCGGCCGACTCCGCGACCGCGACGAATGCGCGCAGGCTGTCCAGGTGGTCCATCGGTCGTGGTTCCTTCGTCGTTGTTCCGTGCGCTGCAAGAATCAAATGCCGATCGCGACGATTCTGCTCGACTCGCGACCACGATAAGGTCCCTGCTCACCGTCCACCACGAATGGAGCAGGACCCGATGAACACGACCAAGACACTCGCCGCCACCGCGCGCCCGGCCACGCCGATCCGCCTGTACCACCACGCCTTGTCCGGCCACGTGCATCGCGTCGAGCTGTTCCTGACGCTGCTCGAGCTGCCGTTCGAGAAGGTGCCGGTCGACATCCTCGTGAAGCGCGAGCAGCGCCTGCCGGCATTCCTCGCGCGCAACCCGTTCGGCCAGGTGCCGGTGATCGACGACGGCGATCTGACGCTGGCCGACAGCAACGCGATCCTGGTCTACCTCGCGAAGCGCTACGACGCCTCGGGGTGCTGGCTGCCCGAAGACGCGATCGGCGCGGCCCGCGTGCAGCGCTGGCTCAGCGTCGCCGCCGACCAGCTCGCGAACGGGCCCGGCGAGGTGCGCTTGTCCGCGCTGATCGGCAGGCCGTGCGACGAAGGCCTCGTCAAGCAGTCGTCGCGGCTGTTCGATCTGATGGACCAGGCACTCGCGGCGCAGCCGTTCATCGCTGCTGAACATCCGACGATTGCCGACCTCGCGCTGTATGCGTACACCGCGCACGCGCCCGAGGGCGGGTTGTCGCTCGAACCGCATCCGAACGTGCGGGCGTGGCTGGCGAGGATCGAGGCGCTGCCGCGCTTCGTCGGCATGCAGCGCAGCCCGTTGCCGGAGGCGACGGCATGAACGCGCATCGACTCCCTCCCCCGCTTGCGGGAGAGGGCGGGGGTGAGGGTGCGTCGAGCTCGCCGAGCCGCGACGCCACCGCGTTCCACGCCGGCGAGATCGCGCTGCAGCGCCGCGCGGGCGTGCACGATCGCCTGGCCGAGATCGGCGATCGCGTGATTCGCGACCACATGCCCGAGCAACACCGCGAGCTGTTCCGCAAGCTGCCGACGCTGATCGTCGGCAGCGTCGATGCGGAGCGTCGGCCGTGGGCGTCGATCCTGATCGGCGCGCCCGGGTTCATCCGCGATCCGGACGCGTACCGCCTGCGCGTCGCGGCGCGGCCGGGCTATGGCGACCTGCTGGGCACGCATCTCGTGCCGGGCGCGTCGCTGGGGCTGCTCGGCCTCGAGCCGCAGACGAGGCGCCGCAACCGCATGAACGGGCACGTGACGGCGCTCGACGACCGCGGCTTCGAAGTCCGCGTCGAACAGAGCTTCGGCAACTGCCCGCAGTACATCCAGGCGCGCACGCCGTCGTGGATTGCCGATGCGGTGATGTTCGCGCAGCCGCGCCCCATCGAGCAGGGCGACACTCATCTGAGCGAGGCGGCGAAGGCGCTGGTGGGCTCGGCCGACACCTTCTTCATCGCGAGTGCGGCCGCGCCGACGGACGACATCAGGATGCCGCGCAACGCCGGCGTCGATGTGTCGCACCGCGGCGGCCGGCCCGGCTTCGTGCGCGTCGACGACACGCCGCAGGGCACTTTGCTGACCGTGCCCGACTTCCGCGGCAACTTCTTCTTCAACACGCTGGGCAACATCGCGGCCCACCCGCATGCTGGGTTGCTCTTCATCGACTACGACGGCGGCGGCTTGCTTCAGCTCGGCGGCCGCGCACTCGTGATCGAGGGCGGCGACGAGGTGCGGCGTTTCGAGGGCGCGCAGCGCCTGCTGCGCATCGTGGTCGAGCGCAGCGTCTGGTCACCGGGCGCGCTGCCGCTGCGCTGGTCGGCGCCCGAGCCGCCAGCGCAGCTCGCGGCGACGGGGGTGTGGCATGACACGCCGCAGGAAGGTCTTGCAGCTGAGCTGCAGTGCTGAGCCCGCACTTGTGCAACCCCCAACAGAGGGTGTCCGTTTGGCATCCGGGACGCTGTTGTTAACACACTGATCCCGAGAGTCCCGATACGCTCCTTCCCCGCAACAAGCGGCCAGAGAGAGTCGCAAGCAACGGGGGAGGTGGAGATGAGGGGTTCGACCATTTCGGCCGGCGAGGTCGACGGCGCCGAGTTGCCTGCCGGGCAACCGAGAAACAGCGGCCTTGCCGCAATCCACGCGCTGTGCCTGATCGCGCGTCTGCACCACATCGCGGCCGACCCCGAGCAACTGGCGCATCAACTCGGTTGGCCGCCGAGCCACACTCCAGCGGTCTCGGACCTGCTGCTCGCCGCCAAACACCTGGGCCTCAGGGCCAGGCTGAGTCGCACCGGCATCGAACGTCTGAAGCATTCCCCGCTGCCGGCTCTCGCGCTGGTCAAAAGCAACGACGGTAGCCTCAAGGTCGTCGTTCTCGCCCAATGCGACGGCCGGCGCGTCCTGTTCCAGGACCCGAGCGGCACGATCCAAGGCGGCCGCCCGACCATCGAGCCACTCGAAGTTTTCGCCTCCCAATGGAGCGGCGAACTCATCCTCATCACCAGCCGCGCCAGCCTGGCCGGCGAACTCGCCAAGTTCGACTTCAGCTGGTTCATCCCGAGCATCGTCAAGTACCGGCGTCTGCTCGGCGAAGTGCTCCTCGTCTCGCTGTTCCTGCAACTCTTCGCGCTGGTCAGCCCGCTGTTTTTTCAGGTCGTGATGGACAAAGTGCTCGTGCACCGCGGCCTGACCACGCTCGACGTGCTCGTCGCCGGCCTGGTCGTGATCGTGCTGTTCGAGAGCGTGCTGAGCATCCTGCGCACCTACGTCTTCAGCCACACCACCAGCCGCATCGACGTCGAACTCGGCGCCCGGCTGTTTCGCCACCTGCTCGCCTTGCCGCTCGCCTACTTCCAGGCCCGCCGCGTCGGCGACTCGGTGGCCCGCGTGCGCGAGCTCGAGAACATCCGCAGCTTCCTGACCGGCAACGCGCTGACCCTGGTGCTCGACGTCGTCTTCTCGGTCATCTTCATCGCGATCATGTTCGCCTACAGCGTGCCGCTGACCCTGATCGTGCTCGTCAGCCTGCCGCTGTATCTGGCCTTGAGCCTGACCCTGATGCCGATCCTGCGCGCCCGGCTCAACGAGAAGTTCGCGCGCGGCGCCGAGAACCAGGCCTTGCTCGTCGAAGCCGTCACCGGCATCCAGACCGTCAAGGCCAGTGCCCTCGAGCCGGCGATGGCTCGACGATGGGACGGCCAGTTGGCTGCCTATGTTTCGGCCAGCTTCAAGACCAGCACGCTCGCCAGCTATGGCCACGAAGGCATCAACCTGATCGGCAAGATCGTCGGCGCGGCCACTCTCTGGTACGGCGCCCGGCTCGTGATGGACCAGCAGCTGAGCGTCGGCCAGTTCGTCGCCTTCAACATGTTCGCGCAGCGCGTGGCCCAGCCCATCATGCGCATGGCCCAGCTGTGGACCGACTTCCAGCAGACCGGCATCTCGATGGCGCGGCTGGGCGACATCCTGAACAGCCGCACCGAAGTGCCGCCGAGCAACGCGGCGAGCTTGCCGCCACTGAAGGGCCGCATCCAGCTCGACCAAGTCACCTTCCGCTACCGGCCCGAAGCCCCACCGGTGATGCGCGTGGTGAGCCTGGACATCCGCGCCGGCGAGGTCCTCGGCATCGTCGGCCGCTCCGGCTCGGGCAAGAGCACCTTGACCAAGCTCGTGCAGCGCCTGTACAGCCCCGAGCAGGGCAGGCTGCTGGTCGACGGCATCGACATCGGCCTGATCGACGCGGCCCAGCTGCGGCGCCAGATCGGCGTCGTGCTGCAGGAGAACCTGCTGTTCAACCGCAGCGTGCGCGAGAACATCGCGATTGCCGACCCGGCCGCGCCGATCGAGGCGGTGATGCATGCGGCCCACCTCGCTGGGGCGCACGAGTTCGTCAGCGAGCTGCCCGAAGGCTACGACACGATCGTCGGGGAACAAGGCACCGGCCTGTCGGGAGGCCAGCGGCAACGCATCGCGATCGCCCGGGCCTTGTTCACCAACCCGAGGATCCTGATCCTCGATGAAGCCACCAGCGCGCTCGACTACGAGAGCGAAGCGATCCTGCAACGCAATATGGCCGCGATCTGCAAAGGCCGCACGGTGATCGTGATCGCGCACCGGCTGAGCTCGGTGCGGCAGTGCCACCGCATCGTCGTGATGGACAAGGGCCGCATCGTCGAAGCGGGGCCGCACGACGCGCTGCTCAAGCAGCCGAAGGGGCTGTACGCGCACCTGTGGTCGATGCAATCGGGGGTTGCAGGATGACCTCCATCACCGACACCCCCGTTACCCCCGTTCGGGCTGAGCCTGTCGAAGCCCTCGTCCCCAAGCACCCAGTCGCCGACCTGCTCGCAAGGTACACCGCCGTCTGGCGCGCCGCCTGGTCAGCCAGACACGAGCTCGCCGGCCCAAAGCGCCTGGCCGACGAAACCGCCTTCCTGCCCGCTGCGCTCAGCCTGCAGGAGACCGCGACGCACCCGGCCCCACGCAGAGCTGCCTGGGCGATCTGCGCGCTCTTCGTGATTGCGCTCGCCTGGTCGATCGTCGGCCAGGTCGACATCGTCGCCGTCGCGCCTGGACGCATCGTCGTCAGCGAACGCACGAAGACCGTCCAGCCGCTCGAGCGCAGCGTCGTCAAGCGCGTGCTCGTGAAGGACGGAGACGCCGTGACCGCCGGCCAGGTGCTGGTCGAGCTCGACGCGACCAACGCGAGCGCCGACGGCGCCAGCGTGCACGAGCAACTCGCGATGGCCGCCTCCGAAGAGCGCCGCACTGCGGCTGTTCTCGATGCCTTCGATTCGGGGCACACACCGGTGCTCGTCAGCGCAGCGAGCCCGCGCGAGCGTGCGCAGCTGCTGGCCGAGTGGTCCGACATCACCGCCAAGCTCGCCAAGCTCGACGCCGAGCTCAGCCGCCGCCAAGCCGAGATCACCACCGTCCAGGAGACGATCCACAAGCTCGAGAGCACGCTGCCGATCGCAAGACAGCGCGAAGCGGACTTCAAGCGCCTGACCGAACAAGGCTTCATGTCCAGCCACGCCGAGCAGGACCGGACCCGCGAGCGCATCGAGATGGAAAGCGACCTGGCGACCCAGCGTGCACGGCTCAAAGAAGCCCAGGCCGCGCTCGGCGAGAGCCGCCAGGCCCGCGCCGCCTACCTCGCCGAGACGCGCCGCGAACTCCACGAGCGCCAGGCCCAGGCCAGCTCCAAGCACGAGCAACTGAGCCAGGAGCGCAACAAGACCGAGCAGCGCAGCCGCCTCACGCAGCTCACCGCACCGGTCGCCGGCACGGTGCAGCAGGTGGCGGTGCACACCGAAGGCGGCGTGGTGACGGAGGCTCAACCGCTGATGGTGATCGTGCCGAAAGACGCCGAGGTGACCGCCGAGGTCGTCGTCGACAACAAGGACATCGGCTTC
>Ga0207684_10002702_pt1 | contig 17713 bp, 16 predicted proteins | sample KBSK5501metaG_FD_184342 | JGI IMG/M metagenome (GOLD analysis project Ga0207684, IMG submission 184342) | Corn, switchgrass and miscanthus rhizosphere microbial communities from Kellogg Biological Station, Michigan, USA - KBS K5-50-1 metaG... | ecosystem: Host-associated > Plants > Roots >...
CTTTGCAGGTCGACCGGAAAGCGCCGACCGTTGCCGGCGTTGTTAGCAGTCAACGATTGCGTCGAACGCAGCATTTGATAGGCAAGGTCGGCATCGTGACGCGCGGCGGTCAACACCAGTTCCTGGCGCAACTGATTCAGCGTCTGCACCTCTTCGCGATCCGTTCGGTCGGCGTCGAGCGCCATCTGCCCGAGCACCGTCGCCGCGTCGGAAAATAATCCGCGCGCCCGCGCCTGGCTGCGATCCCAAAGCATGTCGGCCGCGGTGATCTGTACGCGCACGCGATTTTCAGGCAGCTTCATCCCCTGCGCTTCAGTGACTACCTGTTCGAGCAAAGCCGTCGCTTTGCGCTCAAGTTTCAGCTTTTCTTCCTGCTGTTGCCCGGGATCGGGTGTCGACTGGGTCGTGGCAGTTTGAGAAGGGTCCTGCGCAAAGCAATACACCACAGACACAAGCAAGATCAGAATCGGAGCAAGCTTCTTAATTAACATTATTTCTTACCTCGAAAAGCTGCTTGGAGAGCGGCCGTTACGGACGTATCTGAAAGCTTTAGACGGCAAACGGACCGGTTTGGTTACTTAAAGATCCATATTGGTCAGGAATCATATCACGCGCGGTGGGTCAGTTTAGAGCCGGACCGGCAATCTTAGCTTGCACGCCGGCCTCAGCATACCGGTGACGGATTTACTTGCCGTTACGCATGCGGTAATTTGTGGACTCTGATTGTAGCGCAAGTTGTTAACGTGCGACGCCGCAAATTACCAATTTGGGCCCCTGGAGATAACTTATGGAACAACGAACTGTCACGCATCACCGCTGGAAGGATATTCCCGAAGAGCCACTGTCTGACGTGCTGTCACGAAAGCTAATTACCGGCGACCGCATGATGTTGGCGCATGTCTATCTAAAGAAAGGCGCGATCGTGCCGCGCCATTCGCACGAAAACGAGCAGATCACTTACATCCTGGAAGGCGGCCTGCGTTTCTGGATCGGTGCGGATGAAGCGCAGGTGATCGATGTGCTGGCCGGAGAGGTCCTGCACATTCCTTCGCACGTTCCACACAAAGCCGAAGCTCTGGCAGATACGCTCGATGTTGATGTTTTCAGTCCGCCCCGGCAGGACTGGCTGGATAAGACTGATGATTACTTAAGACAAAAGTGATCGAGTTGGTAGATATCAATCCGCAGATTACTCCGATTACACAGATTTAGAACAGAGAGGTAAGTAGCGGGCTTGGCTTTGTTTTTGTGTTAGGCATAATCTGTGAAATCTGAGTAATCTGCGGAAAGAAAAATGGATCTCGGACTCAAAGGAAAAGTCGCACTCGTCGCTGCCGCCAGCCGCGGTCTGGGCCGCGCCGTCGCCGAAGAACTTGCCGCGGAAGGCGCTTTGTTGGTCATCTGCTCGCGTAACGCGAAGACGATCAACAACACTGCGAACGAGATCACGAAAGCGACAGGCGCCGAAGTACTCGCTTTGGCGGCCGATGTTTCCCAGGCCGATGACGTTGTGCGGCTGGTTCGATCCGGTATCGAACGATTCGACCGCATAGACATTCTGGTGACGAACAGCGGCGGTCCTCCCGCTGGACAATTTGAGAGTTTCAGACAGGAAGATTGGGAAGCCGCGACTCGTCTTTTGCTTTTCAGCGCGGTCGAGCTGGCACGCAACGTTTTGCCGGGCATGAAAGAGCGTCGTTGGGGCCGCATTCTTAACATAACTTCAATCGCAGTAAAGCAGCCGGTTGAAAACCTGATTTTGTCCAACAGTTTGCGGGCGGCAGTAACAGGATTTGCGCGCACGCTGGCAAATGAGGTCGCGCCGTTGGGAATTACAGTTAACAACATCATGCCCGGGTATACGCGCACCGAACGGGTCGAGGAGTTGTCACGCATGATGGCTGAGAAGGAAGGCATCAGCCCGGCTGAGTTTGTCGCGAGATGGGAAAAAGAGATTCCCATGAGGCGGCTGGGAGAACCGCGGGAATTTGCGGCCCTCGCTGCTTTTCTGGTTTCCGAACGCGCCAGCTATATCACCGGGACTTCGGTTTCGGTCGATGGCGGATGGATTCGGGCGTTGATTTAGCGCCAGCTGTTAGCTTGCGCCCTTGCCTGCGGGAAACTTCGTCTTGTCGGACTCAAGAAGTCAGTGTTACAGAACCGGGCTCGGTAGCGACCGGATGTTAGACTCGACGCGCGTACGAGATTCTCAATATCAATCGAAGCAGCAGCTTATGCTTCGAAGCCGGCTGCGAAGTTGAGCTTATGATCCGGTCGCTACCGCTCCCGGTTCTGTAACAACGAGTTTTGTTACCAGGAGATAAAAATGACCTGCACACATCTCGATCAGATTAATGATGTAACACCCAGCGCGAACGGCTGTGAAGATTGCCTGCGCATTGGCGCCACCTGGGTACATCTGCGCCTTTGCATGAGCTGCGGACACGTCGGCTGCTGCGACTCTTCACCAAACAAACACGCCACGAAACATTTTCATGCGACCTCTCACCCAATCGTTAAGTCCTTCCAACCTGGAGAAGAGTGGGGCTGGTGCTACGTCGATGAAGTGATGTTTGATGAGTTGTGATCGGAAACAGGTGCGTCAGATAAACAAATCGGCCGGCACGTGGAAGTAATCCGCCAACGCCCTCGCGTGAGTCTTGCTGATCCCGCGTTTGCCATTGAGGACTTCAGAAGCGATCCCCTTCGATCCGAATACTTCCCATAGGTGCGTTTGCTTTACCTCACGAGATTCCATCAGGTGTTGCAATACTTCTAAGGGAGTTGCGTCTCGTGGGTGGTAATATCGCTCCTCAAAATCTTCAACCAGCCTGGTAAGCAGTTTTAGAAGCTTCTCTTCTTCAGGCGACAATCCTTCGCCCTTGTCCATCAGTCTTTTAATAACCTTTAGCATGCGCTCGTTCTCTTCTTCCGTTTCAATAATGACGGGCATCGCTTGAGACAGAAGTCTCTTATAACGCGTCGGATCAATGCGGCGTACTGCTCGGTTCATTCTTTCCATTTTCCTAAATCGTATCCTTCGTGAGTCATTACGGCGACCACGAAGAGGGTCTGACTGCGATAAACGATTCGCGCGATTAGCCTGTACTTATTACCTCCGATATTGAAGACCATGTATCGGCCCACCAAATCTGCGGATGGATAAACTGCCTTCAATTCGGCAAGGTTTTGCCAATTAGCTTTCTTTGCTGTCTTGTACCACGCCATCAAAGAACTCTCCGCGTCGCGGTGAGTTGAAAAGAATTCCCGTATCCTCTTTAAGCTGATTACGTGCATTTCTGACGTAACCTCCTTGTCTGATCAAATTGATGTGCAAGTTATCCATGGTCGTTCTCCTCTTGTGTGTGTTCGTCGTTTTTGCAGTTGCTTGTGCGCTTCCATTTTCGTTGGGATGCCTCCTCCCAACGAGGTCGCATCGCTCTCACGTTCTCACGGTGAGAACCGAATTGTCAAATGGCATTTGGCTGGTTCTTCCCAATGGCGGGTTACCATTTCGCAGGTTCAGACTCGCCGATCTATCATAAGGGCACTGCGAATGACCTTGATTACTCGACTTCGAGTGCTCTTATGCGTGAGCCTTTTGTTCGCAAACGCCCTGCTGTGCTTCGGTCCGGAATCATTAGCGAGCGGGCGTGATGTCTCAGCTCAAACAAAATCTACGGCCGGGCAACGAAAGCCAGCGAAGAAAACTCAGAAACCAAAACCGCAACCGCCCACCGAACTCGACAAGCTCCGCGACGAATACATCAAGACCACCAAGGAACTCAAAGCCAGTCTGGAAAAGCTTTTGGCGCTGTATGAAGCCAGCCAGAGCAAAGCGGAAGCTCGTTACATTCAGTCACAGAAACTGTTCAAGGATGGATTGATTTCAAAGAACCAGCTCGAAGATAACGAGCGCGCAATCATTACCGAGAAAAACAGAGTCGCCGGCGTCAAGCAGCAAATCGCTTCGGCCGACACGCAGATTGCGCAGACGCTGATCGAAATCGAAGGCGACAAACAAATCGCTAAACTTGGCCGCCTGCCCAAGGGCGGTTATGTGCAGACGACTTCGTTTATTCGCTATAGCGGCGCCGGTGGCTGGGTGTTGTCAAACGCCGGCAAGATTCAGAACTTCTTTCTGCAAAAGTTCAATCGACCGCTTCCCATCGCCGTGTTTGGCCAGGGAGCGATTCACGATCGCTGGCGGCTGGATCACCGAAACGCGATGGACATCTCGTTGAATCCTGACGGAGCGGAAGGTCAGGCACTGATGGAATACCTGCGCACGAACGGGATTCCCTTCTCGGCTTTTCGCGGCGCGATACCCGGCGTGGCGACTGGCCCGCACATCCATATCGGACTTCCCTCCCATCGTTACTGAATGCGGTTTTTCGCCCAGAGCGTGGGGCTTCGTGGTGCTCGATGAATTAGGCTGTTGGATGCTGCAAACCAAATGAAGAGCAAGAATCGTAACGGCTACGCCGCTCGATGCGCGGCAAGTCTTTGACTTGCCGACACACACAAGCCGCTAAGAATGCTCGGGTCTAAGACCCCTTCCTAACTTCTAAGGCACTCACGGCAAGTCAAGACTTGCCGCGCATCGGCATGGCACAGCCAAATCGAAACGATGAGTGGTTAGCCAAACATTCTAGAGCGGGTTACCGACCGCACGCCGTACTCTTCGTATCGTCCAATTTTCGCGTCGTGCACACCAGGCGCAGCTTCCAGTTTTCAATCGGAGTGCTCGCGACCGTCAGGTGACTGGCGAGATAGGCCAGACGCTCGGTTTCGGCTCCCTTGCCAATCGTGAAGCGGTCCTTAAGGTAGTAAGGCGGAATCGCTTGATAGTTGAGCATGACTCGGACAGATACGGCGCCGCGCGTCCGATCATCCAGGGGAATTCGATAGAGAATCCGGTCCGCGCCGGTTGCGCCTGATTTGTTCACGTACTCAGGATCGCGTTCGGCGTCGCCGTGCGGGCCGGTGTGTTCGGCGTAAGGTCCGTCGGCCCGCCAGCCTTTCGGTAACAGGCGATTGTTTTTCAGCGGATGATTCAAAGCGGTAAAGCTGGTGGTGATCTTTCCCTGGGGATCCTCGATTACTTCTTCGTAAATCTGTACCTGGCCCTGATCGTTAATGACTTCGTAGTGCGGCTGAAAAACCTGCTTGCGTGTGGCGGAATCATAGAAGAACTCAGTCGGCAAAACCTCTTCGCTCGTGCCGGCCACGATCGCGCCGACATTGTTCGTTCGTCCTGAAGCCCAGATCACTTTGCCTTCACTGTCGAGCACTTCAAAAGTTAGAAAGGCCCGGCGAAAGGCGACGCCCGACGGCAAACTGTGTCCTGCCAGATTCTCAACCCGGACCGCAGCTTCGAGGAAATTACCGTTTCGGGTCAGTGAAGTCACTTCAATTTTGGCGGTGTCTTTGGTGGCTAAGTCATTGCTCGAGGTCTGTGACGTCTCTAAACCCAAAGCGCCCTGTCCATACATATAATCCGCCGTGCGGATTCCCAGGATCGCCGGAAACTGCTGGAACATCATCAGGCCAAATTGATTGACGCCGACCAGTGTGTGTCGCGAATACTGATCGCGTATGCGCAAGGTAATTTCCTTGTCCGGCGCGCGGTAATCAGTGTACGGATAGTTGTTGTCTTCAATGTTGGCGACGCGAGAGAGGATCTGCCGGCCCCGATAATCTTTGGGCATGTGACAATCCTGGCAGGTACGCACCGTCTCGCGATTTACCGGCGCCCGTTCGTTTTGATAGACACTGTTGAGCCACTCAGGATAAGTAGTCTGCTCGTAAAACTCTTTCGGTTTTCCGTTCTTGTCGAGCACGGCTTTGCCCTGCTTATCAAAGACCGGGAGAATGACCGTGTGGCAACTGCCGCAGAGCGCGGACGATTTGATGTGGTCGGCCAGACGCGGAGTAATTCCCATCGCCTGCTTCATCGGCAACGTCGCCACTTGTTCGTACGGACCGTTCACGGCGTTGAAAGCGTCCAACTTGAACTTGCCGGTAAAGACCGGCACCGTGCCCAAACCTTCCTTCGACATCTGATGACAAACAGCGCACGAGATACCGTCGCGAGCGAGCGCGCCATACTTGCCGTCCGCGTCACCGGGCAACGCATAGACCATCTGATGTGTGAAGGGTTGGTTTTTGTCCAACTCTACCTGGCGCTGGCCCATGACGCCGTGGCACCGGTAACAAGTGTTGTCAAAGAATTCCGTGCGCGCCGGGTAGAGCGTCTTTTCAGATTCGAGCTGTGCATGAAAGATTGGATCGCGGCCGGCCAGGCCCATCATTGAGGCTCGCCACTCGGTATAGGGCGAGATATTTATCGGCTTTGCATTCGACTCGCCAAAGGGATAAACCATGTCGTCATTGGTCGCCGAGTGACAACCCATGCACTGGCTGGAAGTGAGAAAGCCTTTAGGACCGCCGGCGTTGGGAACAACGTGATCAAGACTTTCGCCGGGGAAACGCTTGACCTGCGCCGCTGTGATATTGGGCATTCCCTTGAATTGGGCCAGGAAGTTGGGATCGGGTCCGCTTCGCGGCGTGGCAAAGGGCCGGCTATCGATCGACTTCCTTCTGGCTATTTGCGAATGCATGTCCTCTTTCGGCGGCGGCAGCGGCAGCATCGTTGGAATTTCAATGTTGAAAGAGATGGGCGAGCCTTCAACGTTTTTGGCCGTGGCGAAGGTCGATTCCTTTTCCGCCGACGCATGACATCTGAGGCAATAGAGCCCAAAGCCTGAATCGGGATAATCAATCGCCGGATTTTCCGGAGCGTAGTTGGGCGCGTGATACGACCAATACCAACCGTCGAACGAGCCTTTCTTGTCTTTGACCATTACGGTCCAGCCGGTCAGCTTCAAGCCTTCCCGCGCCGGCGAAGGAAACATCTCCTTCACGATCATCGCGCCGTCCGGAATGTCGCCCTGCCGGTCGCGATGCTTGAGCCAGTCCCATGCTTCTTTGGAATAGAAAACTTTCACGGCATCATGAGTGCCGTACGACAGGCCGCCGATGAACGGTCCGGTATTGCGAATCTGTGAATCGGCGGTCCAGGCTTTGTAACATCCTTTATCGAGGAACGAGTAAAGTAACTTTTCGAACTTTGCCGTGCCGATGTCGCTGGCATTGGGAAGCGGGAAAGAGATGTCGCACGGGGGCGGTACTTGCGCGTGGCCCGCTTGTGATTCGTCAATTGCACTGGCCAGCCAAACAGCGAGGCCGACAAGCAGCGTCAAGAGCAACAGCCGATAAAGGTTTCGGTGCTTCATATCAAAACAGGCGCTTTCGGGCCCGCTCATCCTAAAACACAAATCGTTTTCTGAAAAGAGTTGTTTTTCTGTTCCCAATCCTTGCGTGAATACTTTTCGATAGGCAACATTACGCTGTAGTTTGCGCAAGACGAAGGATCATTGGCGGGCAACACCCGGTCCAGACAGTGTGAGCCCGCGGAGGATTTCTTGTGGATAATATGTTAGTTGGACACCTGGCCGGCCACCTTGCGTCTATTTTGACCATGGCGGCCTATCTCCTGAAAGACATTCTCTGGCTTCGCATGTTAACCATTCTTTCATGTTTCGCCGGGATTGCTTTCAATTACTTCGTGCCGGCCACGCCCCTCTGGAGCGTCATCTATTGGAACATGCTCTTCGCGGTCATCAATATTGTGCAGATCGCGATCATTATCAGAGAACGCACCGGTATAGACTTCACTGAAGAAGAAAAGGAACTGCACGACACTCTGTTTAAAAACTTCGCTCCTTTTGAATTCATGAAGCTGATGCGCATCGCCAAATGGTTGGAAGCGAAACAGGGCGAGGTGTTGGCCGTCGAAAAGGAAACACTCAACGCAGTGATGCTGATTTACAATGGACTGGTGGGCGTCGAGACGAATGGTCAGGAGGTGGTCCGTTTGAGGGACGGAAATTTCATTGGTGAAGTTAGTTTTATCACCGGCGGCGCCGCTACCGCGACCGTCCGCGCTTTACAGCCGACGCGTTACATCGCCTGGCCAAAGGACGCCATCAACCAACTCCTGAATCGCAATCCCAGCATGAGACTCGCGATGCAGTCGATGCTCAGCACCGACTTGAGCAAGAAACTGATGCGCAGAGCGCCGTCATTCCACAAAATTGATCTCAGTGCGATTCAAAAAAAGCCCCGTGAATAGATCACCCGGTCGGGGGCCTCGTTACGGAAGGTTCTTCGAGATTAGAAAGACTGAAGATTCGGCGAATGGAGGATGGATTCGTGAAGGCAAGTTCAAACAGTCATCATCAAGCAACGACGTTCTTGTTGAGTGTCGCGATAATTCTCTCTTCGCTGGTTTCCGTGGCGGCCCAAAGCAATCCGCAACGTATTCGATTCGCGCGCGGTCATTCGTCCACAACCATTCGCGGTAGAATTGCCGGCTTTGATACGAAAGACTATGTGGTAGGAGCGAGCGCGGGCCAGGAGATGACCGTGCGGCTGAAGTCATCGAACCCCGGCGCCTACTTCGTCATTTACTCGATTAACGGACGGGCCACGGACATGAATGAAACTACCGAGTGGTCAGAGCGATTGTCAGAGTCAGGGGATTACCTGATCCGCGTGTTCATGATGCGATCCGCCGCCCGCAGAAAAGGCGCCGTTGCGAGTTACACCTTGAGTGTCGCAATTCATTAATTTCGAGCGGTATCTAAGTGGCTAAGGCGGGAACCGGCTGCGGGTTGGTAAACGCTCTCATTCTACGGTCCGACTCTGTAAGGCCTTCTGCCTATTGCGATGGATTGGCCTGCCTCTTGCTGCTGTTCCTCCAAAAGCTCTTCGCTGGACCTGATACGTTAAAGTTACGCAAGACTTTTGACACTAAACAGGTACAGTCTCGCAAAAACGTAGAACCAATCAAGAAACCGATCGAGAAGGGACAACGTCTTGATCCAATGGTGGTTTGCTTTTCTGTTAAAGCGTCCACTGGTGGTCGCCAAGATATTCATGCTCATGACATCGAATAGGGCCGTTGAGGCAGGTTTTTTGCTGGCTCTGTTATTTCAGTTGGGCCAGATGGCTCAAGGTCAAACAACGCTCCAGCGACAGAGCCAACCTCCAACGATTACACAGCCCAGCCAACCCGGCGGGCCGCCATCGCCGAGGACAGTCCTGGCTGCACCGATTAGAAACCCGCAACAAGTTCCCGGTGCGGCCAAAGTCAGTGCGGGTGTGTCCACACTCAGTTTGGATCAGGCGATGAAGTTGGCGATTGAAAACAATCTGGCGACGTTGCTGGCAAGAGAGCGACGGAACGAAGCGCGCGGGTTTGAGAAAGAAGCGCGCGCGGGTTTACTACCGAATATTTCAGGCGCTGCTTATCAGGCCACCGTCACTGAGAATTTGGCTGCGCTGGGGTTCGCTCCCGGTAGATTTCCCGGTTTCACTTCCACATTCATCGGACCGTTCAAAAATTTTGACGCGCGTTTGCGTCTCGAGCAGACGATTTTCAGTCTCAGCGCCCTGAGAAATTATCAAGCCGGTCGTGCAGGTGTGCGTGTCGCCGAGATGGAAGAAGACCTGGCGCGCGAACAAGTCGCGACCGCCACCGGGCTGGCGTATTTGGAATCGATGAGGGCCGACCGCGCCGTTTTGGCGGCGCAGGCAAATGTCGCTCTGGCGCAAGCGTTGCTGAAGCTGGCGCAAGATCAGCGCGATGCGGGCATTGCAACCGGCGTGGACGTGACCCGCGCTGAGACCCGATTGGCGCAGGAACGAGTCCGGCTGTCGCGCGCACAGACAGACTCGGAAGCAGGGCTATTGCAGCTGCAGCGCATCGTGGGATTAACCCTGGGCAGTTCTTTGACTTTGACTGATCCCCTACACTTTGTGATCGAAACTCTGCCCGCGATTGAAACTGCCGTAGCCCAGGCCGAAGACACGCGAGCCGAAGTGCGCGTCGCGCGAGCACAGGTTGCGGAGAGCGACTATCAGAAGAAAGCCGTGCGCGCTGAGCAACTGCCCTCGCTCGAGTTTCTGGGAGACTACGGCGTTAGCGGTATCACGCCTGTGACCAGTGCGCTGCCTACCCGGCGCTACGCGATTCAATTGAATGTCCCGATTTTCAATGGCGGTCTCACGCGGGGACGCATTCAGGTGGCCAGCAGTCGTGAGACCCAGGCAGAGCTGCAACTGGCCAGCATTCGTGGTCAGGTTGAAGAAGATGTGCGTCTGGCATTTTCCAGTCTGCGCACGACCGCGGAAACAGTTCGCGCCGCGGATCTGGCCGTGACCCTGGCCGAGCGGGAATTGGAAATGGCGCGGGACCGATTTCGGGCGGGCGTCGGCGACAACATCGAGGTCGTGAATGCCCAAACCGCTCTCGCTAACGCGCGTTTGGATCAAATTAGCGCGCTGGCTGATTACAATGGCGCGCGGTTGAATCTGGCGGCGGCGCTGGGCCGCGCGCGGACATTTCGTTGGTAAGCCGAACCGAATGGTCGGCAACCCGCCGCCAGACAAAAGAAAATGGCGAACTCGGACGAAGTTAATAAACGATCAGCGCAAGCCAGCGACGACACGGCGCCGGTATCGACTGATCAAAATTCCGTTCCAGAGAGTGCCGATCTCATCGATGAATACGGCGAACCTCCGCCGGAAGAACCGCACGAGCACGTCAGGAAGCGACCAGTCTACAAACGCCCGGCCTTCTTAATCGGAGCTGTCGTGGTGCTCCTGATCGTGGCTATCGTCGGGTTGCGTTACTGGCTCTATGCGCGGTCGCATGAATCGACTGACGATGCTTTCATTGACGGACACATCATTCAGATCAGTCCGAAAGCCTCGGGATATATATCCAAGGTTTACGTAACGGACAACCAGAACGTGAACGCCGGCGACCTCGTCGCTGAGATCGATTCGCGCGATTACGAAGCCAAAGTCGCGCAGGCTAAAGCGGCGCTGAATGCCGGGCTCGCGCAACAGAAACAAGCCCAGACACAGGTAACTCTGACGCGCGCGACGACGCGCGCGAACGTGCAGCAGGCAGCGGCCGGAGTACAACAGGCGCGCACCGGAGTGGCCGGAGCACGGGCCGGCGCCGCGTCTGAGCGTAGTCGCACCAATCAGGCGGCCGCTGGAATTGGGACTGCGGAGGCAAACGTCCAACAGGCGCAGGCTCAAATGTCAGCTGCAGTGGCTGAGGCGACGCGCGCCAATGCTGACGTGCGGCGGTATCAAACGCTTTACGAAAAAGACGAGATTTCCCGGCAACGTTTGGATCAGGCACTCGCCACTGCGCGCACCGCCAACGCACAAGTAGACGCTGCGAAACAAAGAGTCGCCGCCGCCGAAGCGCAGGTCAACGAAGCGCGGGCGGCTGCCTCTGCGGCATCGCAAAACGCGCAACGTGCCGGAACTCAGATTAGCGGCGCCCAGGCCCAGGTGAACGAAGCCATCGGCAGACTGGCGCAGGCAAACACCGCCCCGCAACAGATTGCCGTTAGTCAGGCACAGGCAACTGCCGCCGGGGCAACGCTCGAACAGTTGCAGGCCGCACTCGATCAGGCCGAGCTGGAACTCTCTTACACAAAAATTTATGCTCCGGAATCCGGGCGCATAGCGCGCAAGTCGATCGAAGTGGGGGCGTTGGTTCAGGTGGGACAGCCGTTGATGGCTGTGGTTCCCGGTGATGTGTGGGTAACTGCTAACTTTAAAGAAAGTCAGATTGGAAATATTCGACCAGGCGAGTCAGTGGAGCTCAGCGTTGATGCTTATCCCGACAAGGTTTTTAAGGGACATGTGGATAGTATTCAGGCCGGCACCGGGGCGCGTTTCAGTTTAATTCCGCCTGAGAACGCGACCGGGAGTTACGTGAAAGTCGTCCAACGTGTTCCGGTCAAAATCGTCTTTGAGCCAAACCAGATCGATCCCCAACATTTGCTGGCGCCGGGCATGTCGGTCGTGCCACAAGTGAAAGTGAAGTGACTTTGGAGTTGAAAAATGGAAAGTCCGTAATGAGCACCGCTGTCGAACGACTGCCGCACAACAAGTCTGGTGCAATCTCCGCGCCCCGCGAATGGACACCCAGCTTCAATCCCTGGCTCATCGCGGCAGCAGTGATGCTGGCGACGTTCATGGAAGTACTCGATACTTCCGTGGCCAACGTCGCGCTGCCTCACATTGCCGGCAACCTTTCGGCGACGCCCGAAGAAGCAACCTGGGTCCTGACCAGCTATCTGGTGTCGAACGCGATAATTCTCCCGGCGGCGAACTGGCTGGGCCGCTATTTCGGACGCAAGCGATTTCTGATCGTTTGCATAACTCTCTTCACCTTGTCTTCAGCACTATGCGGCGCCGCCACCAGCCTGGGCATGCTGGTTGTCGCGCGAATCGCTCAGGGCGCCGGCGGTGGCGCACTTCAACCAATTGCTCAGGCCGTTTTAATGGAAAGTTTTCCCGTCGAGAAACGTGGCTCGGCCATGGCCGTCTTCGGTCTTGGCGTCGTGGTCGCGCCAATCATTGGGCCGACGCTGGGCGGCTGGATCACCGACAACTATTCCTGGCGCTGGATCTTTTACATCAACATTCCGATCGGAGTTCTGGCGATCTTCATGGCCCGAACCTTCATAGAAGATCCGCCCTACATCAAGAATCAGCGCCCCGGCCGCATCGATTACATCGGCTTTGGCCTGATGGCCGTAGCCTTGGGATCGTTGCAGCTGGTACTGGATAAAGGGCAGGAAGCAGAATGGTTCGCCTCATCTTTTATTACCTGGGTCACCATTCTTTCGGTCGCCGCGGCAATCTCGTTCATTATCTGGGAAATGCGCTCGAAAGATCCCATCGTAGATCTGCGGGTCCTGGTTAATCGCAACTTCGCGGTGGGCACTTCGCTGATGGTAATAATGGGCATTGTGCTTTACGGCACGATTGCGCTTTTGCCTTTGTTCCTCCAGACGTTGCTCGGTTATCCGGCAGTGGCCAGCGGCATGGCCGTCAGCCCGCGCGGGATCGGGGCCGTCATTTCGATGCTCATCGTCGGGCGCCTTATCGGTAAGGTCAGAAGCCGCTATCTCATTATGTTCGGCTTCACGGTGCTCGGCTATTCAACTTATCAGTTCAGCAATATCAATCTGGAAATATCCATTGCCAGTATTGTCTGGCCCAGCATCATGAGTGGCTTTGCGATGGGATTCATATTCGTGCCTTTAACAACCCTGGCCCTCGGCACTTTGAGGAACGAACAGATGGGCAACGCTTCGGGCGTCTTTAATCTGATGCGGAACACCGGCGGCAGCGTGGGCATCGCCACCGTCACAACCTTTCTGGCCCGTTGGGCACAGACGCATCAGGCAGCAATCGTTTCGCACTTAACGCCTTACGATCCGGCTTACCAGGAGCGCCTGCATCAGCTCACCCAGTCGTTCGCGACGCGCGGCGGTTCGGTTGTGGCTAAGCAGCAGGCTTATGCCGGGTTATATGGTACTTTGGTGCGGCAGGCGACCCTGCTGTCTTATATCGACGTATTCCGACTGTTGGCATTTCTGTGTGTGTTGTGCATTCCGGCGGCTCTCTTGTTCGAACGGGTCAAAGCCAAGGCCGGCGCCGCACCGATGCATTGATAGTTTCGTTTGCTGAGTTCGACCATTCATGACCAAAACGACTATTACAATCTCGCGCCAGATGGGAACCGGCGGCTCGTATATCGGCCAGTTGATTGCGCAGCGTTTGGGTCTTAAGTATGTAGATCGCGAGGTGCTGCATCTCGCGGCCGAAGAGTTCGGGTGTGACGAAGAAACGGTAGCCGCGCACTCAGAGAGAGTCACGTCGTTCTGGGAAAGAATCCTCGGCGGTCTGTCGCTGGGCGCGCCCGACTCGCGTTACAACCCCCCGCCGATGCGAAAGTTTACCGATCGCGAACTCTTTGAAAAGCAGAAGGAAATCCTCAAGCGCATCGCCGCCCAGCACGATTGTGTGGTCGTCGGTTGGGCGGGCGTTTTTCTGCTGCCGCGCCACCGCGGTATGTTCACCGCTTTCTGTCACGCGCCGAAAAGCTTTCGGGTCAAGCGACTGATGAGCGTGTATCAGGATTTGAATGAAGAAAAGGCCCGAGAATTGATTGTGGAATCAGACCGAACCCGGGAGATTTATTTTAACGAGATGACCGACCACGACTGGACCTGCGCGCGGAACTATCATCTTTCCATCGATACCAGCCGGCAACCCCTGGAAGAGATTGCTGACTTAATCATCAAACTTTCGGAACGACAACGCGGTTGATTTCACCCACCAGGACAAGTCCGCAAATTCCGCAGATTTCACAGAATCAGACTCAGCAAAGCAGGTGCTGACAGACAGGTAGTGGGGAGAATCTCTGGTTAGTCTGATGAGTGTAACTCAGGAAACTGTGTTGAGTTCCAAAAAGGAGCCGCCCGCGCAACGCCCGACCGAGACTTATCGCTCGCGCGCGATCATCGGTGGCTGGTCCGGTTCGGGCTCAGGTGGCCGGCGCCGTGTGAGCTCTGCGGGAACCGGTGGCGGTGGATTGGCGACCAGCTTTTCCAGCGCCGCGTCGACGACTTCGTTGATGCGGGTGACGGGAACGATCTCGAGTTCGCGGCGCACGTCTTCGGGAATGTCTTCCAGATCGGATTCGTTGCGCGCGGGGAGAATGATTCGATGAATGCCGGCACGATGCGCGGCCAGGACTTTGTCCTTGATCCCGCCGACCGGAAACACCAAACCTGAAAGTGTAATTTCGCCGGTCATCGCCGTGTCGGGACGCACGCGGCGGCCGGTGTAGAGCGAAGCCAGGGCCGCGGTGATGGTTACGCCGGCCGAGGGGCCGTCTTTCGGAATCGCCCCCGCGGGCACGTGCAGGTGCACGCCATAACTCTTGAACATCTCCGGACTGATCCCGAATTCATCCGCGTGCGACCACAGATATGAACGCGCGGCCCGCGCCGACTCTTGCATTACTTCGCCGAGTTGTCCCGTAATCGTCAAACCGCTGCCGCCGGGCAAGAGCGTGGCCTCGATGAACAGAATCTCACCACCCATTTCAGTCCAGGCCATGCCGGTGGCCACGCCGGCCGGCAATTCCTTGCGTGCTTCCTCGAGATAGAAACGCGGCGATCCCAGGTAATCGTGAACGTCGCCTGCGTCCAGGACGATATTTTCAGTTTCGCCCTGCGCGATCTTGAGCGCGACTTTGCGGGCGACCCGCCCGATGTTGCGCTCGAGCTGGCGCACGCCGGCTTCGCGCGTATAGCGGGCGGCGATCAGCTTTAGCGCATCGTCGGTGATCTGAAGCTGCGCCGGGGTCAGCCCGTTCTCGCGCACCTGCCGCGGCGCCAGATACTGTTTGGCGATTTGCAGCTTCTCGCGATCGCTGTAACCGGAAAGCTGAATCACCTCCATCCGATCGCGTAGCGGCGGTGGGATCGGCCCGAGCTGATTCGCCGTGCCAATAAAGAAAACTTTCGAAAGATCGAAAGGCAAATCGAGGTAATGATCCGTGAAGGTGCTGTTCTGTTCGGGGTCCAGGATTTCCAATAGCGCCGCCGACGGGTCGCCGCGATAATCCGCACCCAGCTTATCGATCTCGTCGAGCATCAGTACCGGATTATTTACTCCGGCGCGCCGAATCGATTGAATGATCCGGCCCGGCATCGCGCCCACATAGGTGCGCCGGTGCCCGCGCAGCTCGGCTTCGTCGCGAATGCCGCCCAGGCTGATGCGCTCAAAATGCCGGCTCATGGCGCGCGCGATTGAGCGTCCCAGTGAAGTCTTACCCACTCCGGGTGCGCCCACAAAACATAGAATCGGGCTCTTTGAATCCGCCCGCAGCTTTCTCACCGCCAGAAATTCCAGGATGCGTTCCTTAACGTCTTCGAGCCCGAAGTGATCTTCGTCCAGCACCTTTCGCGCTTCATTCAAATCCAGCCGATCCTCGGAAGATTTCTTCCACGGCAACTCCAGAATGAAATCCAGATAAGTGCGGATAACGTGATAGTCGGGCGCCATCGAGGGCAACTTTTCCATCCGGCTCAACTCGCGTTCGGCTTCTTTGCGAACTTCGTCGGGCAGATCCACCTTCTCCAGGCGCTCGCGCAGCTGTGAGGCCTCGGCCTCTTCGCCACTTTCGCCCTCGCCCAACTCTTTCTGAATTGCGCGCATCTGCTGGCGCAGCACATAGTCACGCTGCGCCTTGTCCATCTCGGTCTGCGCTTCGCTGGCAATCTTGGAACGCAGGCGGATAATTTCGACTTCGCGCGCGAGAAAATCATGGGCCAGGTGCATCAGCTCGTCCACCGAATTGGCTTCGAGCATCTGCTGTTCTTTCGCAACGCCCAGACTCAGGATCGAGCCCAGAAAATATGCGAGCTTTACCGGATCGTCCGCGGCCAACACAACCATGCGAACTTCCGGCGGCACTTGCGGCAGATAAGCGAGCGCTTGCTGAATCAGGGCCTGAACGTTGCGTTTGGCAGCTTCGACTTCCTCTTTGTTCTTTACTTCGAGCTCGGGAAGAATTTGCACACGGGCGCGCAAAAACGGCGTTTCCTGTACCCATTCCAGGACGCGAATTCGATCGGTGCCCTGAACGATCAGATGCAGCGTTTCTTCGACGCGCTCCATCCGCTTGATCATAACCAGGGTGCCGATCTCAAACAGCTCTGACGGTTTCGCATCCTGATCGCTGATGTGGTCAGGTCGGACGCTGATACAAGCGAGCAGTTTTTCTTCACTGGAAAGCGCGGACTCGACCGCCGCTATCGAAGCGGGCCGGCCGGCCGCCAGCGGCACCATGGTTTCCGGGAAAAGCGTAGTGTTCTGCAGGGGCAGAACGGGAATTTCAAACGGCACGCCTTCGGGTTTAGTGTTAGCGGGCGGCGCTTCCGAGCCGGGATTTATTTTTTCTTCAGCCATTAGTTCAAGAATGAAAGCCTAAAAATATTCGCTTGTTCGATGTTTATTTGGAGCTTGCGGCTCGGGCTTTGCCCGTCGAGTTCTCGGCTTCCTCATGCAGCCGCAGGATCAAAAGACCGTCATGATAATCGCGCGCGATCGACGCGTGCTCGATGGAACGGGGAAACTGAATCATCTTTTCAAAGCGACTGTAAGTAATTTCGAGCTGGTAATGAGAGACGCCCTCGCCGCAGATGCGGTCGCGTCGCGAACCACTAATGCGCAACACGCGTCCGTCAATCGTGATCTTGATGTCCTCAGGCCGAATGCCCGCGAGGTCAACTTTCACGATCCAACCGTCGCCCGTGCGATAGACATCCGCCGCCGGACACCACAAGCGTCCCGAAGGGCGCGTTTCACGCGAGCCCTGGATCGACCGAAAGTAACGCTCAAACGATTCGCCGGACATAGCTACTCCGTTCAGAAATCATTCAGGGGTTTCAGGGGAAAATCGAATATTTGAATTATAAGACTTTCGCGCGCCAATGTCAGGCGAGACGACAATAGTTAGCGCAACTGCGGGGGCAAGCCCGCCTTCCCGACCTGGAGACTCTCGCATTGAGTCGGCGATTCCAGCTTGAAAGTCTCCATCAAGAACGATGAACTCAATTTTGATTGAGACTCGGGGTCAGGAAGGGGGCTTGCCCCCGCTATTGGCAATCTCCATCATTCCCAATCGCTTCGACCGGACAGCAGGCGAGCGCTTCTTCGCACGCGGCGCGTTCGGTTTCATTCTCCGGTTGTT
>Ga0207684_10002704_pt1 | contig 17707 bp, 14 predicted proteins | sample KBSK5501metaG_FD_184342 | JGI IMG/M metagenome (GOLD analysis project Ga0207684, IMG submission 184342) | Corn, switchgrass and miscanthus rhizosphere microbial communities from Kellogg Biological Station, Michigan, USA - KBS K5-50-1 metaG... | ecosystem: Host-associated > Plants > Roots >...
CGTAGGCTTTGGTATTGGGGCCGTGGAGCAGTTCGGCGACGCCCGTGATGCCAAACCAATTGATCACGGCCGCGACCCTTGCCCGATAATTCGGCCACAGACCTGCACCACCCTTGTAGTCATCATCGTTCGCGCATTCCGCTTCAAATCCAGCCGAGGTTGGAATCACGGCGGTTGTCAGTGCCAGGTGTCCTCCGGCCGACGATCCGGCGACAATGACCTTGTCGAGATCCAGGTTGTACTCCTTGGCATGCCTTCCCACCCAGTGGAGAACGCAAAGACAATCCTCAACTGCCGCAGGTGCAGGAGAAATCCTAGCCAGTCGGTATTCCACATTGATTACGGCAAAGCCCATCGCCATGAAGGGAAGCGTTTCCATCACGACGTCTTCTTTCGTGCCGTTCACCCAGCCGCCGCCGTGAATGTAGATCACCACCGGCGAGGCGGTGTCCTTTGCCGGGCGGTAAATATCGAGTTTTGCTCGGTAGTTCTGGGCAGTCACATACGCGATATTCGGCTGGGCGATATAGCTGTCGGCGATGTGAACCGCAGCGCTCAATTCGTTCGAAGGGATTTGAGGCGGCTGGGCGAAAGCCGCGGTGCAGAAATTGATCAGTAAGAGCGCAACGAAGGCGTGTCTACAAGGCAAAGGCCAAGCCTCAAAGAGCAATCATCAAATATCGAATAAACATTGACAAATCAATTGTAAATCATATGAATTGTACAGTGATGATCGGTCACGCCGCCCCCAAGCTGCCTCAACTCCGGCCAAAACGACTCATTATTAGGGCAATTTTGATATTGGGCACATTTTTGATGTGTCGGCCGATGTCGAGGGTAGACCTTCCGGAGCAGCGCATTACACTGAGTTCGTCAGTGATCCTGGTGGATGGCGATGAAGCAACGTACGTGCAGTTCGCGGCAAAAGACTTAAGTGTCTACCTCACCGAAATCAGTGGAAAACCGGTGACTCTCAGTTCCAGTGCTTCCCCTGATGCTTTGCGAAAAGCGCAAACAGTCATTGCCATCGGCGAAAAAATGGCACTTGCAGTGGGTGCTGACTTGAGGTCCGCCGCCGAGCTCGGTGACGAGGGCTCGGTAATCCGATCATTTGACAAGGCGGGAACCAAGATCGTGGTTGTCTCCGGGATCAATCCTCACGGTACGAACTTGGGCGTGGCGACGCTGATGGAAATGATTCGCTGCGCGGCCAAGTCTCCATACCTCGTAGGCCCAATCGATTTACGGAACAAGCCCAGCATTTCCGTTCGCGGCTTTCATATGAACGGCGGATGGCAGTTGAACCATCCCTACGGTTTCCGCACTTGGACGGAGGAGGATTGGAAGCGCTTTGTTGACATCGTGTGGGCAGAGCGAGGAAACCTGATCTTTATATGGCCTTATGTGGAGACCATGACTGTTCCTTTAACCTCATCGGACAAAGCTTATCTTGAGGAGTTCCGCAGAATTACCGAATATGCGCAGCGGCAACGCGGGATGGAAGTGTGGATTATGCAGTCCGCGAACCGGGTTGCGATATCGGACTGCGGCGTTGCGGACCCCATGCTGCGTCCTCACTGGATCAATGGTTGCCAGAAAGACATGGATCCAGCCGATTCAGTGCAGTTCGAGAAGATTGAGAAATCCTTCGAGGCTTTATATCAGGTAGTCAACAATGCAGACGCCTTCTGCCTGATCGATGCCGATCCTGGCGGCTGGCCGCAGAGTCCCATCAGCGATCAGCTAAAGATTTTTCTTGCTGCCAGAAAACTTGTCAATCGCTACAACGTCCATGCCGAAAAGACCAAATTGGTGGACTGGATGTGGATTGGCTGGGGGCGCCACAAATTCTTTACGGCCACTGACAGGCTGGTCACAGGGTTCGACCTGACGGACAACAATCTGGAGGAGAGCGACGTCGCCTTCATGAGTCGAACCATCCGAAATTTCAAAGACCATCTATCCGAGCCCTGGGAGTTGATCGCCGGGATGGCTCCGTACCTTGATTCCTCCAATCAGGAATCGACCCTGAATAAGACCGTCTATCTTCCGTACGGCACGATCGAGATGGAGCCGGCGTTTCCTGCTACGAACATGGGTTTCGAACCCGTCCGTAAAGTTCTCGAAAAGGCCGACTCCTATCCTGAACTTCGCGGCTGGATGGGCAATAACGAGTTGATGTTGCTCCAATTCCCGCGCAGCTACTACTTCATGAATGGGTTGTGGGACGCGAGGTTCAGGAATCGGGGCGAAAGGGAAGTGCTGCAGGAGCTTTCCAGGGATCTCTATCCCGACTATCAAGACACCATCGCCGATTCATTTCTTGCGTTGCAGGAACAGGACCCGGAAAAGATCGGTGTGATGCTTCCGCGTCTGAAGGAGTTACTCCAGGGCGGCAATGCTATCCGTGCGGGAGCGCTTGGCCGCTTTCTGTTTCCCGACCGCCTTATCGTCGCCAGAACCTTGCAGATGCAGCTTGAGATTCGTCTAGCCCGCCAGAATCTGCTGAAGGCCCTGCAGGGCAAGCCGGACATCAAGGAATGCGCAAGGCTCGTGGAAGACTACTTCGACAAACTCCTGGCCTGGAACAAGGAAACCGGGTGGGAAAAGACAATTGACATTGCGATCTGGACATCGCCGATCTATCAGGACGGCAAAGATCTTACCGAAGCAATGTCGCGGTTCAAGGAAATTCTAGGCGCCGGTGCGCCATACACCAGTTATTCCCAAGTGAAGGCCTTTTTTGATCCGATCACGCGGGATCTCTTGAAAAAGTACGGAGAAGAGTCGGTAATGATCGGCTGTATCGAACCGTTCAAACTCGCCGTCGCCCAGACCCAATAATTCGAGAATACGAGGAATTCCGACCTCGTACCGGGCGAATGGGAATCTGCGGAGAGGCTTATATACCCATTATGATGAATGATCGATAAACAATCATCACATATATTTTCCCCTGGCGGTGCTTATCTGTTAGTTTTATGCAGTGTTACTAGCGATCATTGTTGACAGCATCATGTGCTAGCGTTAGTATGATGATCGATCATAAGTTGTATTGCTTCAAATATGAAAATCACGCAGATTGATTGCCACGTACTCCTCGACCCTGGCTATGACGTGGGCGCAACCAGTTCTTCGCAGGATGACCTCGTCGTCGAGATTCATACCGATGAAGGTTTAACCGGGATTGGAGAGACCGACATCAATCCCTGGATCGGCCGCGCCTGCATCAACGCCCCTGGCACTCATACGATGGGATTGGGACTCGCCGAAATGTTGATCGGCCAGAACCCCCTGCAACCCGAAGAGTTGTGGGAGAAACTCTATGTCGGTTCGGCGATGAACGGCCGGCGCGGCGCCGTCATCCACGCGATCGGAGCCTTGGACATGGCGCTTCACGATTTGCGTGGAAAGGCTCTCGGCAAGCCATGCCACGAACTCCTGGGTGGGGCGGTGAAGAAAAGCATAACGCCTTATGCCTCGCTTCAGCCAGAGGTTAGTTCATTTGACGCGTACCGCCGATCGATTGTGGAGTGGGCTCTACGCGCGAAAGCGCTGAACTTTCGCGCAGCGAAAATTGAGGTCACTCCTTGCGGCCCTTACGCTCACAAAGGCCTGAAGGCGTCCCACGAAGAAATGACCGAAGTGATTGGGGAAGTTCGTGATGCGGTGGGACGCGACATCACCTTGATGGTCGATGTGCAATATGCCTTTCCAGATGCCGATACTTGCCTGAAGGCTATACGTCCGTGGGTTGATTTCGATCTGTTTTTCATTGAAACGCCATTGCCTTCTGACGATCTGGACGGCTACGCACGTTTGAGCCAGGAACAGCCCATCTCCATTGCCGCCGGCGAGTGGCTGGCAACCCGCTACGAGTTCCTTGATCTGATGGATAGAGGAAAGATCAGCGTGGTTCAGCCCGACGTGGGCCGGGTAGGCGGTTTTACCGAGGCCAAACGAGTGTGCAATCTTGCCGAGCAGAGAAAGCTTACGATTGTTCCGCATCTTTGGAAGTCGGGAATCTCGATTGCGGCTGCAGCGCATTTGGCTGCGACCAGCGCAAGTTGTGCGTTCATAGAATTCCTACCCGACGAACTGTGCGAGTCCTCTCTGCGCAGGGAAATCGTTTCTAACGAGCTGCAGATGGTGAATGGAGAGATTGCGCTTCCGCAGCGTCCTGGGCTGGGAGTGGATCTAAATCGCGAAGCGCTTGCCCGTTTCAAGCGTGAAGCGGATGCCGCGATCTCAACCCTGTCTATCTGTTAGGAGCGTTCATGACTGAGCATCGCGTGGCGCTGGTGACGGGTGGCGCCTACGGCATTGGGCGCGGCATCGTCCAGGAGTTCGCCAGGAAAGGCGACGCCGTGGTGATCGCAGATCGCGATGCCGATCGCGCCGCGGTACTCGAGTCTTCCCTTCGTGCTCGCGGCAGCCAGGTTCTTTTTGTTCAAACTGACATTCGTATCGAGCAACAGGTTCAAGCCTTGATAGCGAAGGCGTCGGAGGCTTTTGGCCGCATCGATGTGCTCTGCAACAATGCCGGCATTGAGCGCTATCGTCGGGCTGACGAATATACGCTGGATGATTGGAACGCCATTTCCGAGACCAACCTGCGTGGGGCCTTTCTATGCACCAAGTACGCTTATCCATTCCTGAAAAAGGCCCGCGGTTGCATCGTGAATATCTCTTCGGTGCAAGCCATTGCCAACGAGCCACAAATTTCCGCCTACGCTGCCAGTAAGGCCGGACTGCTAGCTCTAACCCGCGGTATGGCGCTGGATTTCGCTTCGGATGGAGTACGTGTGAACGCCATCTGTCCCGGCGCAATCCAAACTGGAATGATGGAACCCTTCATCAAGGACGAGCCGGATCCGGAGGAAGCCGTAAAGAAAATCGGACGGACCATCCCCTTGGGACGTGTGGGCAAACCCGAGGATGTCGCGCAATCCGTCTATTTCCTTGCATCTGCGGCTGCCTCGTATATCACAGGAGCAGTGCTGGTGGTCGACGGCGGCCTGCTCAGCAGGCTTTCCACATGAAGACGGAGCGCGGAGCGTGGATTAATTTTGCAACGCTCATTGTGGTAAACCTGCTTTGGGCCGCGCAGTATCCAGCCTACAAAATCGCCGGCAATGCCATGGAGTCGGCGACCTTAAACTTCTGGACGTTGCTCTTCGCCGCAATCATGTTGATCCCGCTTTGGTTGCGCGAACGACGGAAACGCAAGAATGTAGCAAAGCCGCTGGGATGGACGACCTTGCGGGAGTATTTGCTGCTCGGCATATTTGGCATCGTTCCTCCTTCGGTGATGCTCTCGTGGGGCATCACCCATTCCTCGGCTTCCAATGCAGCCATCCTGTCTCTGACGATCCCGGTACTGATGACCGGGCTTGGCGTTCTGATGCTGGGAGAAAAGCTGAGCGTGATACGAGTGTTCAGCCTGCTCTTGGGTCTGGTCGGTACTTTATTGGTTTCCACCAGCGACCTTTCGCATGTTTCCTTCAGTCGCACTCTGTTGCTGGGAAACTTTGTCATTCTGATCGGAGGACTGGGCAGCGCTTTCTACAACACCTATAGTAAAGATCTCTTGTCACGCTACTCGGAGCTGGAGGTTCTCATTTTCAGCTACGCGGTCGGCGTGGTCGCGTGCGCCATCATCTCTACGGTATTCGAGACCAAACCTTTTTATCGCGTCACCGGATATTCCGTCGCGACCTGGCTGGCCGTCGCTTTCCTGGGCTTCTTGTCCTGGGGAATCGCGATGATCTTGTGGATGTGGGTGCTCAACCGGCTCGAGGTTGGGCAGATTTCGACCTCGATTTACTTACTCCCACTGTTTGGATTGATTCTTTCGATCGTGACCGTCCACGATCACATTACGCTGCCCCAAATTCTCGGCGGTGCGCTAACGGTGGCCGGCACCGCCACCCTCACGTTATTTGAGGGAAGACTCGCCTCTCAGGCGACGGAGTCCGGCTACAAATAATTTCCTGGAAGATTCGAATGGCCTACTGCTCCGTTGTGATCGACGATGGCAATCTCTGTGGGGAAAGTCCACTGTGGGACGCGGCCCGGCAGAAGCTCTACTGGACTGATTGTGCCGGATGCAAGTTCTACAGCTTCGATTGGAAATCCAGGCAAAGAGAAACGTTGCTGGAGAATTTCGAAGTCAACGGATGCGCCCTGGACCAATCAGGGGGATTTGTCCTCGTCAACAATTCCGGAGTCTGGTCCTGGAACCGGAAGAACAAGCCGGAGTTAATTGCCGGTGCACTGGGAGACGTAAAGCTGCAATTGAATGACTGCATCGCCGATCCCCAAGGACGCTTGCTGGCTGGGTCCAACTTCTACAACCCGGCGGCTGAATACCCTCTGGGTATGCTTTTTAGCGTGCAACCCGACGGCGAAATCCGGATATTGGACGAGGGTTTCCATCTCGCGAATGGACTCGGATTTTCTCCAGATGGAAAGACGCTTTACTTTGCCGATTCGGTCGCACGGGTGATTTACGCATACTCTTACGACGCCAACGCCGGTCAAGTGCGAGATCGGCGTATGTTTGTGAAGGTTAGTAGCAATGCTGGACTACCCGACGGGCTGACCGTGGATGCGGAAGGCTTTGTGTGGTCGGCGGAATGGTACGGCAGTCGCATCTCACGCTACGACGCGGATGGAACGTTGGAACGTCAGATTTGCGTCCCTGCAAAGCAGAGTTCCTCGCTAATCTTTGGCGGTCCAGACTTGCGCGATATCTTCATTACTTCCGCGGCGAAATCAGAGCCTATGCCGGTTATGCCACCCGGATACGATCCGGATACCGGCTATTTCGGCGGCGCACTCTTCCAAGTAAACGCCGGCATCCGGGGAAGGCTCGAATACCGCACCAGATTCTGGGTGCCGGACGGTTCGATTATGGGATGACCGACTCGCACAAAAAGTTGTCATGCTCACCGCGGCTGGAAATGGCATCGGACGGGCGACCGCGCTCGCATTTGCGAAGGAAGGAGCGACCCTCGATGCCAATCGAAATCGCACGAAACGATCTCAGCGACCCACCCACCTTTTCCTGTCACTTGCATTCAGCGGTCCACTGCAATGGCGCGTAAACAAACTTTCCATGTTCGGAACTCGCGGATCATCGAATATCAGATCATCGAATATCAAAGGACAGTGTCTTCATACTGCTTTGGCCGGAGAAATCAATCTTCACCGACCAGAGATTCTTTTGGTAATCCCAAAACCAACCCTCTTTAGCTTCGGCAAGCCTGTTTAAGCTACTAACCTCTTGCAGCTCTTTGCCCCCTGACCCGACCCAAGTTGGGCGCGCAGATGAATAACCCGTCACGACAGGATTCTCCGCCTGGTTTGATATGACGCCTACCCGGAGCGCCTGTCTTCCCTCGGGTTCCACAAAAGCGATCCTCATATCCGCCATCGTCACGAATTTGTCGACGTCGCCAATCACGGCCATGCCGTTAGTCATCACCGGCGCAAGAACGAAATACTCATGCTTCGCGTCCTTCTCCAGCTTGATCATCGAGTCCGCACTCCGAATGGCAACCGTCTTTGTTTCATAGCGGTAAACGGCCCACTTACCGTCTACGCCTAAATCCGAAGGCGCGAACTCAGGAAGGTAACCTGCCGAGGGAAGGCTCAATACGTAGTACCAGGACTGGCCGCTTATGTTTGACTGGGTGTATCCAACCGCTCCGCCTTCTACATAGGAACGATCGAGCGGCACAATGGGTTGATCCGGCTTTAGGATTAGTCCATCTCCAGCCCGGTAGGTTTTGGCCAGAAGATCAAAGTTGCATTCTCCAATTCGATGACCTAGTTGGATCTCCCCTCCAAGAAGGTTTGCGATTAGCGTATCTTCTTCGGCGTTCGGGTCGGCCACAGTCTGAATGTTGTCGCGGGAGGGCCAAATGCCAACCGCGCCATAGAATGCACTCGTAAAGAGCAGTTGCTTCCAGTCCACCGGGTCTTTGGTGTCATCGTGGTACTTCTTCTTTTCTGCTATGGGAACAAAATGATCGTCTGACCCTTGGAGTGAAACCAAAGAAGGATTCTCGGTCGACTCCATGACGTTTCGCGGCAGCTGCATGCAGTACTGCATGTCGATACTTTGCTCCCCCAACGCCCTCGCCATGTTTTTGTAGTACTCATTCATCCGGTTAACGTCGGACATCATCACCGTGTTGCCCTCATACGTACTTAAAAAATCGTGTTGCAGCAGTATGCCTCCCCAAGAAGAGATCTTTTTGGCTGTGTCTCGCCAATAATCGAGCGAAGAGAAAACGTCACCCATCGAGTCGCCAGGAGGAGTGCCGGCACCTGTTTCCAAAAAGGAATATTTCTTTCGGTACGGGCCGGGCGGCAGCCATGCGTAATACAACTGGAGCGGCTTGCCCAGCTTCTCGTGCAGCCAAGTTAAACCATGCGGGAACAAATCGCTCCTGGGCTCGAACAGACCCTCTTTGTAACGTTGTTGCTCTAGGTCCAGGACGTGGTATGTGCCGATACGCAGACTGTGCTTCTTGGCTTCATCTTCTACCCCAAGGATAATGTCCTCGTATGATCTGTATCCGTTTTCCTTGAAGTCGTGATCGTAGTAGTACGCACCGTTGTCGTCCATGTACACGGGATACTTGAGAGTGTCATCTTGATACTTTGATGGGACTTTCTTGCCGGCTTTTGCGAGAAGCGCGCCGCCCCATTCCTGGAAGGTATTATGTATTCCGCGGCCCGCCACGATAATGTGCTTGTGTTCGAATCCAGCCGGTAGGTCCTCCACCAGTCCCTCAATGCCGCAATTTATGCTGCCCCTGGAAATGCCGTTGAGTGTGGACTGAGGCTCGCTCTGCTGCGTGGCCACAAGGTAATTGCTAAAGGGTGACAGAATGAGAGCGTTGTACGAGCGATCAGCGAGGAGTAGAAAATCGACGGTGCCTTGAATTGTGTAGGCGTCCCCGTAGGCCAGTCGGTGCGACCATATGCCGACGCTCGTCCACGAGTACAGATTGTTTCGCAATCCCCAATTTTGTGACGTGAACTGGGGAAAGACTACAGACGGCACGGTCCAATCGCCACTGGCGTAGCCCTTGAAGCCTTGCGGAAAGTTTTGCACAAAAATGAGGTATGGATGATCTTGGTAGAGCCGGAAGCTGGTGATGAAGTTAGTCTCCGTTCCTTCCACTCTCCAATAAAGATCAACGAACTGGTAATTGCCTGATACGTCATGATCCGAACCAGTCCTGGTGTCAGAAACCGAAAGTCTTCTGCTCGGGATCATCCCAAAAACCTGGGAGTTCCCGCTCCGATACCAATGCTTGTCCACAAGCACACTGACGGTGCCGGGTCCAAGCCAGGAACCGCCGTCGTACGAGACAAAATATTCACCCGTTTTCGGCTCCACTAATAACTCGAGCCCAAATTTGCTCTTGAGTGGATACGCTCCGTCAGGCGCTGCGCACCACGCAGGCAATGGCATGAAGAACATCAACAAGAGGACCGACGCTGCAGTGTTGTTGTTCATCCTTGACACCCTCCTTCTCTGTAGCGACTCAGTCGCCAAGCACTGCCGGTTTGAGACAAGTTCGACTTGCTACGCGTTGCGTGGAAGAGCCAATGCCATATTTGTGGGAGTGGCCGGTACCACTCCCCAAGCCGCGGGATAGCGGCCTGAGCGTGGCGCGGTTAGCAAGAGCGGGCGGTCTCGGACGAGTCCATCAAAATACCAGTCTCCGGAAAACACATTCCAGGCCTGAAGGTGGGTAGTGGGCTACTTTGCAAGGTAGCCCACTACCTCAAGGTATGGATTGCGCGAGTTCCTGGATAACGCTGGAAATTCAGACCTCCCGGCGGTTGGCCCGCTGGTGAGATTGAACCGGTCTCACAGGTCTGGTAATTGGCGGCATTGTTCTCGGTCGCCGCCCGATCGGAGATCGAGCCTCTCTGCGGAGAGAAACCCTGGCTGGGAGTCGGTGTATGAATCACCATTGCCTCCCATCCAACGGGGTTTCACTCGCAAAAAGGCCCGAATCACATTCGACGAGACAATCACACGGTCAAGTTACTAGAACTCCAGTCGAAGTGAGAATTGGATCTCCCTGCTAGACGCAGCGCCAAAGATCATTCCGAACTGCGGCGTGCCAAATGTGGTGTTAGGGTCTCCCAGATTCGTGTGATTCAGCACGTTGAAGAATTCGGAGCGGAACTGAAGGTTCACACGTTCTGTGATGGGGGTGTTCTTAAAGATCGAGAAATCCACATCCACCGAACCGGGACCAGTGATGCTGGCGATGCGAGCGTTTCCAAACGTGAATGGGACCGGAGTCTGGAAAGCACTTGTGTTGAACCACTCCTTGATCGTCTTGGGCCCGTTGTTCGGGTTGCTAACGACATTTGGGAGCGCGATTTGCGCACCAACATTTGGATTGTCAAAGGTCAGAATGGGGGTCAGGGGCTGCCCAGACGCGGCTGTCACAATTCCGCCCAGCTGCCAGCCGGAGACTATCTTGCTGGCGATGGCCGGCCCACCCGACCAAAAACGTTGCCCTTTGCCAACAGGAAGCGCATACAACCAGCTCAGTGTAAAGCGATTCCGTTGGTCGTTCTGATCCAAGCCCCTGGCGGATCGCGGATCGTATTGGTTCGAAACACAACCACCACTGGGCGTGACAGTAAACTGGAAGTCACAGCCAGAAGCAAACGCTTTTGACCAGGTATACGATGACAAGAACGAAAGGCCGTTCGAAAAACGCTTCTCTGCCTTGACCTGTAGACCGTTATAGGACGAGTTCCCTATGGACTCCTCACCAGCAATTCCTGAAACGTTCGTGTAAGGTCGTCTTGGATCGAGGTCTCCTGGGCCGGGGAGGCGTGGTTGGTTAGGAACGGTGTTCGATTCCTGGTGAGTTCCCTTGTTGCCGACGTAAGCTAGCTCAAGGTTGATCCCTGCGCCCAACGCGCGCTGTACAGCAAGATTCCAAGTCTGCAAATATGCGTTCGGAGTATGCTCAGGAATATATTCAAAACCCAGCTCGCCACCCTGCGAAAGACCCGCATAGGGATTAGTAAAGCTGAAGTTTTGGAACGTCTGTGGGGTGTTGTTCACGGTAAAAGAGCCAACAAATGGAGGATTAATTGCTAATACCGTGTGCCTCCCCATGAACTCCTTCTGAAAGAATATACCGTACCCCGATCGCACTACCGTACGGTCTCCGAGGCGATAGGCGAAGCCGATGCGTGGTGCAAAGTTTTTATTATTATCATCGAGGGTGCTGGGAGTTGAGGGCTTGTTTGGTGTCAGATCATCAAGAAAACACTGGTGGCTTGGTAGAGCTGGTATACATTGGCCCGGCATTACTAGCGTGGCTAGGCCGCCCCCCGGGGGCAAGCGCACGTTCGAGATCTCGCCAGTTACCGAATATGGATTTCCAAGCCACTCATAACGTAATCCTAGATTCAAAGTCAGGTTCTTCGTTACACGCCAGTCATCCTGAACCCACGGCGAAAACGACCACGCACGCAAATTGGGGTCGAATAGATCCGGTGCACCTATCCAGGTGTTCGGAATACCTAACAGCATGTCGGCCATTGCGTACCCACTGAAAATACCGTTAAAGAAATATAGTCCGTTCGGTATGATCCTCTCTGGAAAGGTGTTATGCAGACGTGTCGCTCTAATACCATAGCGTAGGTCGTGCTGATTGTGGTGCGAATAGACACTAAAATAGTACTCATAGCGTTCGTTAATCCATTTCCGAGGCTCCGAAATATTGGAGGATCCGAGGGCATCGAAGCCAGCTACGCTAAAAAACGGTGCATCGGAAGAGCGGGGATCGTCCGGTATTCCCTGGATGCCCATTATGTCACGCGCAATGTACGGCGTGGTGTTCTCTAGATTGCCTCGCAGATCCTGCCAAAACCGCAAATAGCCGACACGGAAGTCAATAAATGTAGTTGGGCTTTTGACGTATGCCGCGTGCATCATGATATTTTGGCTTCGGCTGTTTTGCGATGCGCCGAATGTTGGGTTGAGCGACACGGGCAGATCCGTCACTACGTTATAGACGTAGTGGCCATCCAGGGAAAGTTTCTGTGAGAGTTGGTGATCGAGCCGGAGCATCCCTTGATCTATGTTATTGTGGTGAGTTTGAGCTGTGACATAATTTTGGTCGAGACCGGGGAGATTGGGCAGCGGCAGATACTTGGACAAGTAGGCCGGCCAAAAACTCAAAATACGATCGGGCGGAATGATGTTACCTGGGAAGGGAACGCCGGTTACCGGGTCATTGATCGTGATCGGGCTCGGTTGATTCAGTAACTCGGAAAAGTCGCCCGTTCTCATTGCGGCTGTGGGGTAGGTGCCGGTGAGGGTCTGGGCACGTAGCTCACGGAACCCGTCATAGCTCACGAAAAAGAATGTCTTATTGTGAATTAGCGGGCCGCCCAGAGTGCCTCCAAACTGGTTGCGTCGCAGCGGCGGTTTCGGTTGACCGAAGAAGTTAGTAAAGTAATTGGCTGCGTCAAACTTGTCATTCCGAATAAACTCGTATGCGCTTCCGTGGAACTGGTTGGCGCCCGATTTCATTACCATATTCACTAGTCCGCCGGCGTTGATGCCAAACTCCGCGCTGTAGTTGCTACTTTGGGTTCGGAACTCCTCGATTGCGTCAATCGAGGGATTAAAGGCGTTTGTGTTGTTTTCCCATTCCTGAAAAGAGACCCCATCCAGGAGGAAGTCATTGTAGATGGGTTTCTGGCCATTTACTGAGAAAGCTCCTCCCCCGATATCGGTCGTCTGAGCGTCAATCTTCACAGCGGAGAAGAAGCCGTTTCGACCGGGAGTAACACCGGGCAATAGGGTCTGCAATTGAAGGAAGTTTCGACCATTGAGTGGGATCTCGGCAACCATCTTGTTTTCTAGGAGTGTCCCTATGGACGATTGTTCGGTCTGAAGGGAACCAGGATTTGCAGTCACCCTTACTTCTTCCGCCAATTGGCCGAGTTGTAGGGTGAAATCAACGCGGCTGATCAGTTGCACCTCAAGTCTAACTTGGTCAACAATGCCCCGACGAAATCCTGTCTTCTCAATCACGACTTGGTAGACGCCCACATCCAGGGCGGGAATTGTGTACTGGCCGACGACATTGGTACTGGTCTTCTGCGACGCCCCAGTCGCCAAGGTTTTCGCAGTCACCGAGGCTTGTGGGACCACGGCCCCAGACTGATCGGTGATCGTGCCGACAATTCCGGCCTGTTGAGCTAGCGCTACAAAAGGCATGCCAAGCAGAAGAATTAAGGGCGCGAGTATTTTGCCTGAGAACATTGTCCAACCCTCCTCAAGATAACAACCCCTCCACCACCACCAGGGAGCGACAGATTGGAAAGCCTTTCCTGGCGCGATGAACGATCATCAGGCGACCACTATAAGCACCTATTTATGCCACTGTCAAGTCTTATCAACCTTTCAAGCGAATTTTTGATAGATTATAAGTCTAGTAATAGTAACGGGTTTGGGCGAACACTGCCTGTAACGTTCTTTGATTGTTAGGAACTAGCGATTGATAAACGATCTGAGTCCTCAGATTGGCGATCCCCCAGGAATTTGTTCATTTCTCTTCTAGCATGATAAAGTATCGATCATGTTAACCGTCGCGCTGCTTAGAAACTCATTGCGGATTAGTGTGGTCGTACGCTTCTTGGCGCTATCGATTGTGTGCGGCTGGGGTTTCTCAGCGATCAGCGGCGCGGCCGAGAGCCCTCGATACCGGATCTCTCTCGAAGGCGGAAGCATTCTGGTCGATGCCACCGAGCCATCCTATGTGCGATATGGCGCCAATGACTTGGGCACTTATTTGAGCGAGATCGGCGGGGTTGCATTTCGCGTAGGCACGACCGCGAACAGCGCCCCGACGAACAAGCTGACCATCGTGATTGGGCGGAAGATGGCCGAGACATTCGGGATCGATTTTAAAGGTAAAGTCGATTTGAGTGATGAAAGTGCAGTGATTCGCGACTTCAAGCGCAACGGGTCGTACATTGTTGTCGTCGCCGGATCCGCCCCGCGAGGCACTAACCTCGGGATCGCGACTCTTCTACGCCTAGTTCATGCTGAGGGCCGAGTGCCTTATCTTGAAGCGCCGCTTAACCTTCGCAGCAAGCCCACGATGGCGGTCCGCGGTATCCATTTGAATGCTGGAGAATTCCTGAATTATCCATACGGATTTCGAAACTGGGGGGAGCAGGACTGGAAAAGGTTCATCGATATCGCCTGGACAGAGCGCGTAAATCTCATCCTTCTGTGGCCATTCATGGAGATCATCCCGGTTCCGCTGTCTTCAGAGGACGAGGCCTATCTTCAGGACGTGCGTCGCATCGTTGACTATGCTCAGACGCAACGAGGGATCAGGGTCTGGATCATGCAGGCGGCAAACCGCGTGGGAGTTTCTGATTGCCACAGCCGCGATCCCCTCAAGCGCAGATTCTGGGTTAGAGGTTGCCAGCAGGACATGAATCCTGCTGATCCCGAGCAGTTCGAGCGCATTCAGAGATCCTTCGAAGCTCTCTATAAGAACGTTAACAATGCCGATGGCTTCTGCATGATTGACTCCGATCCCGGTGGCTGGCCGCAAAGTCCGTTGAGCGAACAGACAAAGATCTTCCGCTCCGCCCGACAGATGCTCGACCGTTATAACGTGCACGGAAAAAAAGCGGTACTGGCTGATTGGATGTGGGTGGGATGGGGACGGCATTTTCTTGGTCCAAGCGAGGAGTTCCCGGCGGGGTACGAGTGGACCAAAAATGATCCCAGCGAGCAGGACGTAGCATTCATGGAGGAGACGATCCGCAAATTCAAAGAGGACGTTCCCGAGCCTTGGGAGCTTGTGGACGGTATGACACCCTATCTCAAAGCCGTCGAATCGCAGTCGGCGCTGGCAAAAACAACGTATCTGCCCTATGGGGTGGTGGCGCCCGACGGCTTTCCAGTTACTAACGCCGACTTTGCCTCCATTCGCCGGGTTCTCAATCAGGCATTCGAAGCTACCGGACTGAAGGGGCTTATGGGGAACGACGTGACGCTGCTTCAGTTCCCGAGCACGCAGTACTTTTTCGCGAGTGCGTGGGACCGCGAATATAGAAATCGTAGACAAGAACAAGTTTTGTTAGATATCTCCGAGTTGCTTTATCCCGAACACAGAGAGATTATCGCCGATTCATTTTTGGGCTTGCGCGAAGCGGAGCCTGACAAGATCAAGGACGCGCTGTTCCGGCTGGAAATCCTGATCAAATCGGGCGACCTCGGCAGGCCCGGAGCGCTCGGCCGCTTTCTCTTTCCCGATCGGTTGGTCGTTGCCAGAGGCCTGGCTGCCCAACTCAGGATCCGCTATGCCCGCCAGAACTTCATCCAAGCGATGCACGAAGGCAGACCTGACGTAAACGAAAGCTCGCAACTGGTGCAAGATTTTTTTGACGAACTTTTAGCCTGGGGCGAGGAAACCGGCTGGACGAGCGGCGGCACACCGATCTACGACTCAGCGCTGTTGCGGGAATGCGGCTGCCAGGACAAGGAGCTCATGAAAGCCCTGTCTCACTTGAAAAACATTGTGCTTCAGGGGAACGAAAGCAGCAGCTATGCACGAATCAGCGCTTTCTTTGATCCGATCAGTAAAGCTCTCTTAAAGAAATACAGCGAAGACTCAGTAATGATCGGCTGTGTGGAACCGTTCAAGCTCTCCCTGATCCAGATACCTTAGTGAACTCAAATTGCGGCATGGGTTGATGGCCTGCCCCAGCAGGGCACATTGTTCAGACGGAAAAACGCCTTACTTTGCCGATTCGGTCGCCCGGATGACTTACGCATACTCTCTTACGACGCCAACGCCGGGAAAGTGGAGATCGGCATGTATTTATGAAGGTTAATAGCAATGCTGGACTACCCGACGGGCTGACCTTGGATGCAGAGGGCTTTGTGTGGTCGGCGGAATGGTACGGCAGTCGCATCTCAAGCCACGCCTCCGACGGAACGTTGGAACGCCAGATTTCCGTTCCTGCAAAACAGTGTTCGTCGCTGATCTTTGGGGGCCCGGAGTTGCAAGATATCTTCGTTACTTCCGCAGGCAAATCAGAGCCCATGCCGGTCATGCCATGCGGATACGATCCGGACACTGGCTATTTCGACGGTGCGCTCTTCCAATTAAATGCCGGCATCCAGAGAAGGCCCGAATACGATACCCGATTCAGAGTGCCGGACGATTCGATTGCGGGATGACCGACCGACTCGCACAAAAAGTTAGCCTGCTTACCGCGACCGGAAATGGCATTGGACGGGCGACCGCGCTCGCATTTGCAAAGGAAGGAGCTGTGGTCTGGGCAACTGACATCAGTCAGAACGCATTGGACGAATTGAAATCCGAGTGCCCGACGATTCGCACTCGCCCTCTGGACGTCCGCGATGAGAAGGCGATTCAAGACATCGTTGACGAGGCTGGAAGGATTGACATCCTGTTCAACTGTGCCGGCTATGTTCATCACGGCACCATCCTGGAGTGTACGGACCAGGATTGGAATTTGTCCTTTGACATAAATGGGCAGCATTATCAATGTGGCATCATGCGTCTCCAGTGTGAAGGCTGCGCCGAATCGATGCGTTTATGCCACCACCAAAGCGGCCGTCATCGGACTGACCAAAGCTGTAGCGATCGACTTTATCGGGCAAGGCATCAGGTGTAACGCGATCTGCCCGGGAACCGTGGATTCGCCTTCACTCGGAAGACGAATGACAGAGCAAGGAGATTGCGAAAAAGCGCGTGCCGAATTTATTGCCAGGCAGCCCATGGGACGTCTGGGGCGTCCCGACGAGATTGCGGCGCTCGCCGTTTACCTTGCCTCCGACGAATCAAGTTTCACGACCGGACAGATCCACATTATTGACGGCGGTTGGGTCTCATGAATGCCTGGGACAGAAAAGGGATTCCGTCATCTGGCCGCGGTGGAAAACGCGGAGATGATTGATGCACGAGGGAAAATTAGAAAATTGAACCGATATGACGCACTCTTTCAAATCCTGTCCTTGAAAATTCCCGAGGAAAGACTGATACGCGATCCGCTTCGCACGCTTGCCTACGGCACAGACGCCAGTTTCTACCGACTAACTCCTAAGTTGCGCGTACCTCCACTTTCTTCTTCACTAGTTGATAGGGCACGCTGTAGAAGCTGCGTCGAACTGTATGTGGTAGTCGATGTTGACCTTGGCGGCTGCCCACACTGCCGCCAGCTCAAAGCGTTGGGTGGGCAGTGGTCGCAATGCCGGGCGGTCCAGTTCGGCAAACACACTCTGACGGGAACCCTCGCGTTTTTTGAACGGGTGCTGATTCAACTTGAGCAGTAGTTCGCGGATGGCCCGGTTCAGCTCCACCAGGGAAAATCGGGTGTCGAGGATGTAAGAGCAAAGGGCGGCGGATTCATTTCGGATCGGCCAATTTGGGTCCGATCTGGGTCCGATAAGCTGGTCGAACACTTCCTTCGAGTTCCCTTAAAGGAATAGGAACGGGCTGTCAGTACCGTTAAGTTCCAATAAGTTACCTCGGCCTGCGACTCTGTCACGGCAGAGGCCGCGGGTTCGAGTCCCGTCGTCCCCGCCATATTTTCACATAGTTGCAAGACCCCATCGCCGTCTCAGTTGCACAAAGGTTGCACC
>Ga0207684_10002706_pt1 | contig 17705 bp, 14 predicted proteins | sample KBSK5501metaG_FD_184342 | JGI IMG/M metagenome (GOLD analysis project Ga0207684, IMG submission 184342) | Corn, switchgrass and miscanthus rhizosphere microbial communities from Kellogg Biological Station, Michigan, USA - KBS K5-50-1 metaG... | ecosystem: Host-associated > Plants > Roots >...
GGCCACGGGCGACGACCTCGTCTGGCTCATGAACGGGACGTCGATCGCGAGCGGGGCCGTCCTCACCGCTGTCACCGACACCGGCTGGCGCATCGTCGGCCCGCGCTGAGAGCCTGACATCGGCTCATAAATGTCACATAGGCAAGGTGATACGACTCACCTCCGCCCGCCAGGACCGTTGACTTCCCTCATTCGCAACCCTACCGTCAGCGGCGGCTATGCCCTCCACATCGCTGCCCAACCGAATCCACGTCGCCGAGGCGCTTCTCGCTCTGTCCGTGACGCTCGCCGCGTCGCCGGCCCGCGCCCAGAACCCCGCCGTGCCCGTCAACATCGACGCGGCCGCACAGCGCCATCCCATCAGCGACGGCATCTATGGCGTGGCGTCCGCGGACTCGGCGACCCTCGCTGACCTGAACTCCCCGCTGAACCGCCTCGGCGGAAACAATACGAGCCGCTACAACTGGCAGATCAATGCCGACAATCGCGGCCAGGACTGGTACTTCGAGAGCGTGCCGTATAACAGCAGCGTCGCCGGCGAGGTCGGGGACACGTTCTTCACGCAGAGCCGCGCCGCCGGCGCGCAGGCCATGCTCACGATCCCCATGGTGGGCTGGGTCGCCCGGCTGGGTCCGAGCCGCACGAAGCTGGCGAGCTTCGGGATCGCATTGTACGGTGCCCAGACCGGCAACGACTGGCAGTGGTTCCCCGACGCGGGCAACGGCGTCCTGACGAACGGGGCGTACGTGACGGGCAACAACCCCACCGACGCCAACGTCCCCGCCGACGGCGCATTCCAACAGGGCTACATGCAGCACCTGGTCAGTCGCTGGGGAACCGCCGCGTCGGGGGGGCTGCAGTACTACATCCTCGACAACGAGCCCAGCATCTGGCACTCCACCCACCGTGACGTCCACCCGGTCGGCGCCACGATGGACGAGATGAAGGCGAAGCTCGTGGACTACGCCGGCCGCGTCAAGAGCGTGGATCCCTCGGCGCTCGTGGTGGCCCCCGAGGAGTGGGGCTGGTCGGGTTACCTCTACAGCGGCTACGACCAGCAGTGGGCCCCCGACCACGGCTGGAGCTTTCCCGACCGTGTCGCCCACGGCGGATGGGACTACCTTCCCTGGCTCCTGGACCAGCTCCGCCAGGCGGGGAGCACGGCCGGACAGCGCCTGCTCGACGTCTTCAGCGTCCACTACTACCCGCAGGGGGGCGAGTACAGCGACGACGTCTCGACGGCGATGCAGCTCCGGCGCAACCGCTCGACGAGGTCCCTGTGGGACCCCGCCTACGTCGACGAGACGTGGATCGCGGACACGGTGCGCCTGGTGCCGAGGCTGAAGTCCTGGGTCGACACCTACTATCCCGGGACCAGGACCGCGATCACCGAGTACAACTGGGGCGCCGAGGGGCACATCAACGGCGCCACGACCCAGGGCGACATCCTCGGGATCCTCGGCCGGGAGGGCCTGGACATGGCCACCCGCTGGACGACCCCCGATGCCTCGACTCCGACCTACAAGGCCATGAAGCTGTATCGCAACTACGACGGCGCGGGCTCGCACTTCGGCGAGACCAGCGTCCAGGCGGCCGTCGCCAACCCCGACAACGTCGCCGCCTTCGCCGCCGAGCGCGCGGGCGACGGTAACCTCACCATCGTGGTCATCAGCAAGTACCTCTCGGGGAACACGACCGCCACCATCAGCCTGGCCCACTTCAGCTCCGCCGGGACGGCTCAGGCGTGGCAGCTCACCTCGGCCAACACGATCGCCCGCTTGTCCGACGTCAGCTTCTCCGGCGGCACCTTCGTCGCGACGCTTCCCCCCCAGAGCCTCACGCTCTTCGTCGTCCCTCCGACGACGCTCGCCACGCTCTCGGTGGGCGACACGAGTGTGACGGAGGGCAACAGCGGGACGGTCAACGCCGTCTTCAACGTGACGCTGTCGGTGGCCGCGAGCCAGACGGTCACCGTCGGCTACAGCACCGCCGATGGCACGGCCACGGCGGGAAGCGACTATTCGGCGGTTTCCGGCACTTTGACCTTCCCGCCCGGGACCACCACTCGGCCCATCAGCGTCCCGGTGATCGGCGATCGGATCTTCGAGGGCAACGAGACCTTCTTCGTGAACCTCTCGGCGCCGGTGGGAGCGACGATCGCCGACGGCCAGGGCGTGGGCACCATCATCGACGACGACCCCCCCGGGCTCTCCGTCAACGACGTGACGGCGGTGGAGGGCACGACGGCCGTCTTCACCGTCACGCTTTCGCCTGCCAACCCCGGCCAGACGGTGACGGTGAACTACACCACGGCCGACGGCAGCGCGATGGCCGGCAGCGACTATGTGCTGACGTCGGGCACGCTCACCTTCCCGCCGGGGACGACCAGCCGGCCCATCAGCGTCGGCATCAATGCGGACGCGCTCGTCGAGGGTGCGGAGACCTTCTCGGTCAACCTTTCGGGGGCGGTGAACGCGGCGATCGCCGACGCCCAGGGGATCGGTACGATCCTCGATCCGCCGGGCGGAGGCGACTTCAACGGCGACGGCAAGCCCGACATCCTGTGGCGTAACGCCGCCTCGGGAGCCAACGTCGTGTGGCTGATGAACGGCACGACCATTTCCGGCGGCGCCGTGCTGACCTCGGTCGCCGACCCGACCTGGCAGATCGTGGGCGTGGCGGACTTCAATGGCGACGGCAAGCCCGACATCCTATGGCGTAACGCCGCGTCGGGAGCCAACGTCGTGTGGCTGATGAACGGCACGGCCATCGGCTCCGGGGTCGTGCTGACGCCGGTGGGCGATCCGAGCTGGCAGATCGTGGCCACGGGGGACTTCAACGGCGACGGCAAGCCGGACATCCTGTGGCGCAATCAGGCCACGGGGGCCAACCTGGTGTGGCTCATGAACGGGACCGCCGTGGCGGGGGGAGCGGTGCTGACGGCGATCGCCGACGCCAACTGGAAGGTCGGAGGCGTCGGCGACTTCAACGGCGACGGCAAGCCCGACATCCTGTGGCGCAACCAGGCCACGGGGGCGAACCTGGTCTGGTTCATGAACGGGACGTCGATCGCGAGCGGGGCCGTGCTCACCGCCATCACCGACGTCAACTGGAGGATCGCCGGCGTCGGCGACTTCAATGCCGACGGCAAGCCGGACATCCTGTGGCGGAACCAGGCCACGGGCGACGACCTCGTCTGGCTCATGAACGGGACGTCGATCGCGAGCGGGGCCGTCCTCACCACCGTCACCGACACCAACTGGCGCATCGTCGGCCCGCGCTGAGGGCCTCTCGCTATCGCCTCGCGAGCAGGAGGCGGACGGGGTCGTGGTCGGAGGCGCGGGGGCTGGCCTCGGGCGAGCCGCCCGGGCCGGCGTCGCCGAAATCGACGTTGATGTGCTGGGGCCGCAGTTGCACGACCCGCGGCGCCAGGGCGGCGTCCACGAGGATGTGGTCGACGATCTCGCACAGCCCCTGCGAAGCGTACGTATAGGTCCTCTCGCCGGCGGCAAGCGTCATCGCCTGCACGAGACGGCCCCCGGCCGTCAGATGCTGAAGCGGGGCGCTGTCCTCGAACGCGTTGAGGTTGCCGAGGACGATGACGGGCACGTCCGGCTCGGCGGCCTTGATCTCGTCGGTGAGGGCCCGGACGGCGTCGGCCTGCGCGATGCGGACCTGCTCGTCGGCCGCGGGATCGCTCGTCAGCGACTGGAAATGGTTGACGATCACGGTGAGCCGCTCGTGGTTGTCGAGCGCCTCCAGCCGCACGACGAGCGGCGGGCGGGTGAACATCGGACCCGGCCGCGCCTCCGACGAGCGCAGCCACAGCCGCTGCGAGTTATAGAGCACTCCCACGTCGAGTCCCCGGGGATCGCTCCCTTCGACCAGCACGGCCCGGTAGCTCGCGGGGAGCAGGGCGGGCTGGGCGGAGAGGTCCTGGAGGACCTCGATCTTCTCGGCTTCCTGGACGCCGATGACGTCGGGCAGGCCGAGATAGCGGGCGATGGAGGCGGCCCGGCGCGCGAGACCCGCCGCGTACTGTTCGGGGGTAGGGACCTCGTCGTCCTTTCCCGGGTCGTCGACCGCGTCGAACAGCCCCTGGAGGTCGTAGGTCGCGACGCTGAGCGTGGACGAGGAGAGCGCCGCCGAATCGGGGGGCCTCAGGCCGGAGCGCTCCACCGTCAGCGACCGCGTCGGGGGGACGTACAGCTTGTATTGTCCGGAGACCTCGGCCAGGACCCCGGCGGCGTCGCTCACCAGGTCGCCCTGGCTGAGCATCAGCCAGCTCGCGGGAGCGGCCAGTCCGAGCTTGCGCCCGTCGGCATCGCCCCGATAGAGCCGGGTCACCCCGCTCGAGTCCGGCATCACGTAGGAGTCCCCGAGATGGTCGGTGGCCGCGACCACCCTCGACGGCGGCAGCGAGACGAGCATGCCTTCGTACGCCTCGAAGTAGATCGCGGCCGCGGCGGCGTCGGCCGGAGGGGAAAGCCGCACCGCCTCGAGGCTTCCCGCATAGGGGCCGTTGTCGGAGAGGCTCTCCATCTCGAGCGCGGTGAGGCCGAGGTCGTTGGTCACGCGGCCGGTGACGGTGACCCGGTTGCCCACCGTGACCGCGCTGGGGCGGCTCCCGGTGCTCACGAAGATGCCGTCACTCGTGGTGGCGTCACCGTCGCAGCCCGGCTCCTGCATGAAGAACCCGCCCAGGCGGGCCTGGAAGTCGGCCGTCACCACCCCGCTCGCCGAGACGCGCGTGCCGAGCATCGGCGGGATGAAGCCGGAGCCCTGGATCGCGCAGATGTGCACGGTCTGGGCGAGCGCGGGCAGCGGTGCGAGGATCAGGGCGCCCGCGACGAAGACGAGGGATCGGCGGGCCCGGGGCATCATCAGCAAGTGTACACTCGACCTGTGGCCGGCGTTCTGCGCGGCCCATCCGGCTTTCATCGAAAGGAGAGCCCATGGTTCGTTCCCTGCTCCGTACGGGTCGCGTCCTGGCCCTCGTCGCCGCCGCCGGTCTCGCCGCGCTGCCGGTCACCGCTTCTCCTCAGGCGAAAGCAGCCAAGCCCGCGGCCACCCATGGCCCTACAAGAGCAAGTACGACCTGGTGACCCGCAAGATCATCCCCCGGGCGACCTACGCGAAGATCCGCGAGCGGGTCATCGCCAAGCAGAAATAGGCCGCGCGGCGCCGCGCGAATTCAAGGGGTGCGCCGCTAGAACGTCACGGAGCCACAGGCTGCGCGCGTAGGCGAATTCACTTCGCCGTAGCGCGCGGGGGGTCGGGGGGGCGCGCCGCAGCGCCCCCCTGCTCGATATGGAAGCTCTGCTGGTCAAGTACGGCTACGTCCTGCTCTTCGGCGGCGTGATCGTCGAGGGCGAGGCCTTTCTCCTCACGGCCGCGTTCCTCGCCCACCGGGGCATCTTCCACCTGCCGGCCGTGGTGGCGGTGGCGATCGCCGCCACCATGCTCGGCGACCAGGTCTACTACCAGGCGGCCCGCGCCCGCGGACGGAGGTGGCTGGAGCGCCGCAAGGGCGTGCGGGCGCGTTACACGCGCATCATCGACATGACCGCCCGCCGCGGCCCGTGGCTGCTCCTCGTCAGCCGCTACACCTTCGGCTTCCGCATCGTCATCCCCGCGGCTTGCGGCGCGGTCGGGATGCCGGCGGGGCTCTTCACGTTCGTGGACTTCGTGGCGGTGGCCGTATGGGCGCTGCTCACCGGCGCCCTCGGTTACTACGGCGGGGCGGCGGTGGCCCGCTACCTTCACGACTTCAGGCATCTCGTCGTGTGGCTCGGGGTGGCTTTGATCCTGTGCCTGGCCGCGGTCGTCTCCTTCCGCCGCATGACCCGCGAGGCCCGCTTGAAGGAGCTGGGCATGGCCGACGTGCATGCGGTCATGCCGTTCGTGATGTCGCTGCTCGCGGTGGTGAACATCGCCTCCGCCCTCTGGCCGCATGCCCCGGCCACCCAGGCCATCAGCCGCCACCTCCCGCTCGAGGTGAGCCACGGCTCGCGTATGGTGATGCTCTTCGCCGGCCTCGCCCTCCTGCAGGTGACGCGAAACCTGGCCCGCCGCAAGGAGGCGGCCTGGTGGGTGGCGGTGCTGGCGCTCTCGCTCTCCTTCGTGTCGCACCTCGGCCCGGAGCTGGACGTGCTGCACACGCTCGTCTCCGGGCTGCTGCTCGCCTACCTGCTGGCCTTCCGGCGGCGCTTTCACGCGCTTTCCGACCCGGCGACGCTGCGGCGGGCCCTGATCATGGTCCCCATCCTCGGTGGGGTCGTCGTGGCCTACGGATGGCTCGGCTTCACCGAGTTCGGGCTGCACTTCGGGTGGCCGCCGGGCACGACGCCGCTGATGGAGGCCGTGCGGGACGGGATCCTCATCCAGGCGCCCCTCGTCCAGCCCGGCGACGGCGAGGCCGCGCGCTTCCTGAACTCGCTCGCCGCGGCCGGCTGGCTCGCGCGGCTCTACCTGCTCGTCCTCCTCCTGCGGCCGGTGGTCGTGCGGGGGCGCCAGGAGGCGCCGCCGGAGATCGTGGCCGATCTGCGGCGGAGCTACGGGCGCCGCTCGCTGTCGGCTTTCGCCGTCCGTGCCGACAAGCACCACCTGCTCGTGGCCGGAGAGCGGGGGCTGGTGGCTTTCGCCGTGCGCCATTCCGCGGCCATCGCCTGCGGCGATCCGCTGGCGCCTCCCGACGCGCTCGAGGAGAGCATCCGCGATTTCGTCCAGCGCTGCCGGCGCAACGGATGGACGCCCGCCGTCTACGGGGTCCCGGACGAGCACCTGCCGTTCTACGAAAAGGCCGGGCTGAAGCTCCTTCCCATCGCGCAGGAGGCGGTGATCTCGCTGCCCGAAGGCGGCGCCCTCGCGGCCTGGCCCGAAACGCTCGCGGCACGGCTGGGGGAAGCCCGCGCCGCCGGCCTCGGCGTGCGCCGCTACGACCGCGCGCTGTCGCCCGAGCCCCTCCTCGACGAGCAGCTGGAAGAGGTGTCGGAGGCGTGGCTGAAGGAGCGGCGGCTCGGCGAGCTGCGCTTCAGCCTCGGCTCCTTCTCGCTCGAGGACCTCGACGGCAACCCGGTCTTCGTGTGCGAGTCGGCGGGGCGGGTGGAGGCGTTCTGCTCGTGGCTCGGCTACGCGGCCGGGCGGGCCGTCGTCCTCGACCTGCTTCGCAAGCGGCCCGGCGCCCCGGACGGATGCCGCGAGCTGCTGCTGGCCGAGAGCCTCGCCGCGCACGCCGCCGCCGGGCGGGAGGAGGCGAGCTTCGGGATCATCTCCGTGGCCCGGCCCATGGCCACGGACGAGCCGGCCAGAGGCAAGCGACGGCTGGCGCGGCTGCTGGACCGGCTGGGCACGACCTACGGGTACAACGAGCTCTTCGCCCTCAAGGACGCGTTCGGTCCACGATGGGAGTCGCGGCACCTCGCCTTCCCGGGCGACCGCAGCTTGCCCCGCGTCGCGCTCGCCCTGGCGGACGTCCACACGACGCGCGGCCTGGCTCAGCTGCTACGACGCTAGCGTTACTTTGAAACGCAGAGGCCGCAGAGGAACGCTCAGAGGCCGCAGAGAACGGACACGGAGTAAGAGCAGACAGTAACGAGAGGGCGCGGGGATAGCGCGGGCGCCGCGGAGGGGCGCGCGAGGCTCCTCTGCGGCCGGTGGGTGTTCCGCCCTCGGTCGGTCTTTCTCGGGCGGAATCCCCGCGCGCTCCGCGCCCGAGACAAACAGCCACGGATCGACAAGCAGCGGGCTAGCGTCGGGCGCGGACGGGACGGTGCTGCGCGCGGTTCTCGGCCTTCCTGGCGTTGCGGGTCTCGCCCAGCTCTTCGAGCACGCCCAGGATGAGGAGCGGCCACACGGTCGTCGCGTCGGCGTAGACCTCGGCGAAGCGGCCGCCCTCGTCGGGGGGCACGAACTTGCCCCACGACACGCCCTCCGAGTACGTGCAGCCCGAGAGCCCGCCCCAGTGCGTCGGCTCCGGGCAGATGCGCACGCCGTAGTGGTATCGGGGTGCCTTCAGCTCGAGGCCGAGGCGGTGGTTGATGATGTCGATGTACGGCCCCACCTCCTGGGCCCAGTTCCGCGGCACTCCGCCCCCGATCGTGAAGATTCCCATGCGCGCGGCCCCGAGGCTGAACCGGGCGAAGCTGTTGAGGTCGAGGAAGGGGTTGTACTGCGGAAGCGCGGCGAAGAGCGATTCCGGATCCCGGGTTCCCTCGCGCTGGGCCTTCCGCATCGCCCACGTCGAGAGGTCGAGCCCCAGCTCGGAGTCGGTGAATGCGGGCACGTAAACGGGCACGCCCTTCTCGTACGCGCTACGCAGGACACCCGTGCCCTGGTCGTCTTCGGCGAGCAGGCGGCCGAGCGTGCGGCAGATGATCTCGCTCGACAGCTCGCCGGTGAGGGTGTCGAGGGCGCGCGAGGTGAACTCCTCGACGTAGTTGAGGTTCGCCTCCATCTCCAGCGTGTCGTAGACCCGGTTGTAGCCCTTCTCGAACAGCTCCTCGTCCGACATGCGGGGGTCGTGGCGGTAGTGGACCATCCCCACCGCCTCCGAGAGCCCGTGGGCCATCAGGGCGCCGGTGGACACCACCGCGTGGACCATGCCGGTGTCGATCATCTTGCAGATGACCTTGCCCATCTTGGCGATCGTCATCGCCCCCGAGAGCGTGAGGACGACCTTGCAGCCGGGGTCCTTGACCATGGCGACCGTCACGTCGAGCGCCTCGCCGAGGCTCCGGCCGCTGAAGGCCGTGCGCGACATGCCGCGGAGGAGGGAGGCGAACGAGGTCGTCTCGTCGAGGTCGAGGCTCTCGAGGGGGACCAGTCCGTCCTTCCGCCCGTCGTGGAATTCGCGCCGCTTGCCCATGCGCACCCCCGGTGAATCCTACCATCGCCGCCGCGGCGGCACTCAGCAACAACCATCGAGCAGCGAGCGAGCGATTCATTCGCGAGCGAGCGACTTGGGGGGGAGCGCGAATGCGCGCGGGGGGGTGCTGGCTTTGCTCGTACCCCCCCGTGCTCGATTAAGATCTTTCGTGCGCCTGGACCGGTTGCGCCGCCGCCTCGAGGAGCTCTACCTCCGCTACGACCACCGCTTCGTCGATCCCGACCCCCTCCAGCTCGTGCGCGCCCAGGAAGCGGACGAGGACCGCGAGGTGGTGGGCGTGATCGCGTCCGCCCTCGCCTACGGCAACGTGCTCCAGATCAAGCGCAGCATCACCGCCGTCCTGGCGGCGCTGGGGAAGCGGCCGGCCCGAGCCGTGCGCCGCCTCGATCCCCGCGCGGCCGCGAAGCTGCTGCAGCCCTTCCGCCACCGCTTCAACGACGGCCGCGACGTGGCCTGCCTGCTCTTCTTCCTGCGGCAGATGCTGGAGCGGGACGGCTCGATCGAGGGGTTCTTCGCGCGCGGCCTCGAGCCCGGGGCCGCCGACGTGGGCCCGGCCCTGGTGTCCTTCTCGGCGCGTGCGCTCGCCCTCGACCACGGCGGGCTCTACGGGCGCCAGCGCCTGCCCGCCCGCGCCGGCGTGCGTTTCTTCTTCCCGTCCCCGAGCGACGGCAGCGCCTGCAAGCGCCTCAACCTGTATCTGCGCTGGATGGCGCGCCGCGACGGCGTGGACCTCGGGGTGTGGCACGCCGTCGATCCCGCCCGGCTCGTGATCCCGCTCGACGCCCACATCTACGCGATCGCGCGCCGGGTGAGGCTGACGCGGTACCGGTCTCCCGGCTGGCCCATGGCGGTGGACATCACGCGGCGGCTGCGGCGGCTCGACCCCGCCGACCCGGTGAAGTACGACTTCGCGTTCCACCGCATGGGGCTCTTCAAGAAGACGGAGGAGATCCGAGGGCTTTTGTGATTCGGGGGGGTACGAAGAGCTACAGCACCCCCCCCGCCCATTCGCGCTCCCCCCCCGTCGCTCGCGGCGGAGTGAATCCGCCGCTCGCTGCTTGTTGGTCATTCCACCGGCGCCAACAGCACCACCGAGTAGCCGACCGCGGGGCGGGAGGCGGGGTTGGCGTACGAGTGGCGCTGGTCGCCGCGGAAGGTCATCACGTCGCCGGGAGCGAGCCGCCACTGCTCGCCCCCGACGGCGAGGACGATCTCCCCCGTCTCGCACGTCAGATACTCCCGCGTCCCCGGCATGTGGGGAACGCCGGTCATGCGGCCCCGCGGGGGCAGCTCCATGCGGTCGATGAGGACGCCGGGGATGCGGTCGGGAAGCAGCTTGCGGAGCAGGACGTCGCCCTGCTTGCGCGTGGGCAGGGAGTCGCGGCGGTAGAGCCGGCCGGAGGCTCGGGGGGTGGACGTCAGCTCCTCCATCGGGACCTGGAGGGCGAGGGCGGCCCGATGCAGGACGGACAGGGTCGGGTTGGCCTCACCGGACTCCAGGTGGCTCCAGGTCGCCCTCGGCAACTCCGCCAGCTTCGCGATCTGCTCCTGGGTGAGGCCGCGGGACTCCCGGAGCTGGCGCAAGTTGGCCGCGAGACGGCCGGCAAGCTCGTTGCTCATGCCCACACATTAGCTCTCCGCCAATCCATTGGCAAGGATGTTGGCACCTTGGAGGGAGGGGCGTAGGTTGGTGGCGGAGGTCGAAGGATGCGGATGCAGGGAGCAGCGGCGCTGGTCACGGGAGGGAGCCGAGGGCTGGGGGCCGCCCTCGGCCGCGCGCTCGCCCGGGAGGGAGCGCGGGTCGTGCTCGTCGCGAGAGGAGCCGCGGAGCTGGAGGCGGTCGCCCAGGGTATCCGAGCCGCGGGAGGAGAGGCTCATGCCCTGGCCGGCGATGTCGGGGACCCCCGCGCCGCGTCGGCGCTGGCGGGCGCGGCGGCGGCGCTCGTCGGCCCGATCGACCTCCTCGTCCACGGCGCGAGCACCCTGGGGCCGGTGCCCTTGCGCCTGCTCCTCGACACCGACGCCGCGGAGCTCGAGCGCGCCCTCGCGGTGAACCTGGTGGGACCGTTCCGGCTGACCCGGGCCGTGGCCGGGGGGATGGTGTTGCGCGGCCGGGGACTCGTCGTCCACGTCACCTCGGACGCATCCGTCGTGGCCTACCCGCGCTGGGGCGCCTACGGCGTCTCGAAGGCCGCGTTCGACCAGTTGGCCCGCGTCTGGGCGGCCGAGCTGGACGGCACGGGCGTGCGCTTCGTGAGCGTGGACCCGGGGGAGATGGACACCCGCATGCACGCCGAGGCCGTGCCCGAAGCCGACCCCGCGAGCCTCGCGGATCCCGCGCTCGTGGCCGAGCGCATCGTGGCCCTCATCCGCGGATCGGACACGTTCGCCAGCGGCGCCCGCCTCGAAGCGTCCGCGATGGTGGTGTCGTGATCGCCGCCACGTGGCCCGTTGGACGCAACGGGCGCCTCCTCCATCTCGACCCGCGCGCCGGCCGCTTCCGCGACACGAGCCTGGCCGAGCTGCCCGCGCTGCTGCGTTCCGGCGACCTGTTGGTGGTCAACGACGCCGCGACCCTGCCCGCTTCGCTCGCCGCCGTGGCGCCGGCGGGCGCGCGAGTGGAGGTTCGGCTCCTCGGCGAGGCGGGCGAGGGCCGCTGGCGAGCGGTCCTCTTCGGCGAGGGAGACTGGCGCACGCGCACCGAGGAGCGGCCGGCGCCGCCCGTCCTGCGTCCGGGGGACACGCTCGAGCTCGATGGGCTGCGGGCGAGCATCGTCTCCGTCTGGTACCCGTCGCCCCGCCTCGTCGATCTGCGCTTCGACGCCGAGGGAGACGCGTTGTGGTCGGCGCTCTACCGTCTCGGACGGCCGATCCAGTACGCGCACCTCGACGCCGGCCTCGCGCTGTCGGACGTCCAGACCGCGTACGCGTCGCGGCCGTGGGCGGCGGAGCTGCCTTCGGCCGGACGGCCCCTGAGCTGGGAGCTGCTGCTCGGCCTGAAGCGACGGGGGATCGCCCTGAGCGCCCTCACCCACGGGGCCGGCCTCTCTTCGACCGGCGATCCCGTCCTGGACCGCGCCCTGCCGCTGCCCGAGCGCTACGAGATTCCCGAGGCGACGGTGGCGGCCGTGGCCGGCGCCCGGGCGTCGGGCGGCCGCGTGGTGGCGGTAGGGACGTCGGTCGTGAGGGCTCTCGAGGGCTGCTCGCTCCGCCACCGCGGGAGGCTGGTGGCCGGCCGGGGCACCACCGACCTGGTCATCGGGCCCGGCTTCGTGCCGCAGATCGTCGATGGCCTGCTCACCGGTTTCCACGAGCCTGGCTCCAGCCACCTCGGGTTGCTTCGCGCCTTCGTCCCCCCGTCGCTCCTGGACGCGGCGTACTCCCATGCCGAGGCCGAGGGGTATCGCGGCCACGAGTTCGGCGACTCGAGCCTGATCCTCGCCGCCGCCTGAGCCCGGACCTGTTCTGACCGTCACCACCCGCACAATCCCACAGGCCGGTGTGGAGTATTGGCAAGCCACCGTGCCCTGAGGTGCTGATGCGTCATTTCATTGCCCTGGCCCTGATCGTCGGGCTCGCCGCCTGCGGGGGCGGCAGCTCGGCGCCCACCCAGCCCGGCCCCGCGCCCGCCCCCACGCCGACGCCCGTCCCCACGCCCACGCCGAACCCTTATGCGACGGCGTGCGGCGTGCCGCTGCCATCGTTCGACGATTCGTACGGCTTCGGCGTGAAGGTCCAGCTCGAGCCCACCGTCAACAAGAAGATCTTGAACGCCAGCCCCCTGGTGAGGAACGCGGCCTACTGCACGGCGGCGGGCATGCCGGGCCGCAGCATCTGCAACACGCGAAGGGAGGACGCGCCGCAGCGCGCGTCGTGCGACCACTATCTCTCGGGTATCGCGGACACCGGGCAACCGGGCCCGAACTGGTTCGAGGACGTGGACGACAACGGCCATCTGGTGAAGTGCGGCGACGCGGGCACGCATTGCAAGCTGAAGCCGGAGAACCAGTACCTGCTCGACGTCTTTGCCCCCGGTACCTACGTCGCGTGCGGCGGCCGCGGCTCGCCCGGCACTTGCGGCGGCTGCGTCCTCAGTGACGACACCTGGGGGGTCATCCACAAGAACCCCTCGGGGCTGTGCGCCGCCGGCTGAGGATCCGGTCTCACTAGGGCCGCTCGGGCTGGGGCCGGGCGCCCTTCGCGTACGGGTTGGGCCAGCTCCGCCGCAGTGGCCACGACCCGCCCGGCGCCGGTGCGCTCATCGCCGAGGCTCCGACGGCCGCGGCCGGCGGCGGCGCCCGATGCACGCGCACCCTGGTCACGACCGAACCGCCGGCTTCGGTCGAGAGCGACAGGATCGCCTGGTCGCCGGGCCGCACCGCCGCCAGTGCCGGCACGGCCTCGCCCGTTGCCCGTTCGACGCGCTGTCGACCGCTCGCGTCGAGGAAGGTCAAGGTCGCCTTGGCCGGGTTGGCGCCGAGGATCGTGGCCTGGACGAACGTCCGGGCCGCCTCGGTTCCGCCTGCCGCCGAGAGCGCCGGAACGCCCAAAAATAAGATGAGGGAGAGGGAGCGCTGAATAGTCTTCATAGGGTGACACACTAGCAAGGCGTGTGCCAGGCGTTAGAATCGCCGTTCACGGTGGGGAGGAGCGCGATGCCAGAGCCGACCGGTCCCGAAGGCCCGCCGGTGGACGTCGTGCGGATCATGAAGGAGATCCGCGAGTCGATCCAGAAGAAGCGGGAGCAGGGACTCTACACCGACGAGGAGGTCGAGTCGCTCGCCGGGATGCGGCTGCGCGCCTACGGCGAGGAAGCCCGGATCGACGGCAAGCTCCTCGAGCGGCTCCTGGGGCCGACCCACGACTGGAACATCTCCGTGGACTACCTGATCCGCACGACGCGGCCCGGCCTGGCCGGGCGCGCCCTGATCTTCACCAAGAAGCTGGTGCGCCCGTTCGTGCGGCTCTACACCGACCACCTGCTCAACCGCCAGGCCCAGATCAACCTCTACTTCGCCCACCTCCTTCACAACAACGTCCGCGAGACCGCCCGGCTGCAGGTCGAGCTGCAGGCCCTGCGCCACCGGTGCGACGCGCTCGAGCGCGAAAGGGGAGCCCGCCCGGCCCGATGAGGATCGGGCTCGTCGTCCAGCGCTTCGGCGAGGAGGTGATCGGCGGGGCCGAGCTCCACGCGCGCTGGATCGCGCAGCACCTCGCCGAGCGCCACCGGGTGGAGGTGCTCACCACGTGTGCCGTGGACTACCTCACCTGGGAGAACGCGTACGAGCCGGGCGAGACGAGGGTGGCCGGCCTGCCGGTGCGGCGCTTTCCGGTGGCGCGTCGCCGCACTCCCGAGGGCTTCGACGAGCTCTCCTCCAAGGTCCACTTCTTCGATCACAGCGACGATGAGGAGCGGCGCTGGATGGAGGAGCACGGCCCGGTCACGCCCGGCCTGATCCGGCACCTGGAGACGCGCGGGGACGACTACGACGTCCTCATCTTCTTCTCGTACCGCTACTGGACGACCTTCCACGGGCTGCGCGTCGATCCGGGCAAGAGCATCCTGGTCCCCACCGCGGAGCAGGACAACGCGGTCCGCCTCCGGATCTTCCGCGATCTCTTCCTTCTCCCCGCCGCGCTCGCCTTCAATTCCCCGGAGGAGCGCGAGCTGCTGATGGAGGTGAGCGGCGCCCCGGGGCTTCCCGGGGAGGTGGTGGGGGTCGGCATCGAGGATGCGCCCGTCGTGCCGCCCGACGAGATCCGCCGCCGGCTCGACGTCCTCGGCGACTACGTCGTCTACGTGGGACGCATCGAGCGGGAGAAGGGCTGCGCGCGCCTGTTCGACGAGTTCGCGCGCTACGTGCGCGAGCAGGCGCCCCACCTGAACCTGGTGCTCGTGGGCAAGGCCGTGCTGCCGGTCCCGGTGCACGTGAACTTCACGCACCTCGGCGTGCTCTCGGAGACGGAGAAGCTGTCGGTCATCGGCGCGAGCCGGCTGCTCGTGCATCCCAGCCCCTACGAGAGCCTGAGCATGGCGCTGCTCGAGGCGTGGAAGATGGGGCGACCCGCCCTCGTCAACGGCCGCTGCACGGTGCTGAGGGGACAGGTCCAGCGGGCGGGCGGCGGCCTCTATTACGGGCCCTACGAGGAGTTCGCCGAGGCCCTGACCTGGCTCCTGTCCCACGGGAGCGAGGCCGACACCCTCGGGCGCTCCGGCCGCGCCTACTTCGAGCGCCATTACTCGTGGCCGGTGATCATGGAGAAGTACGAGCGGCTCCTGGCATGCGTCTCTGCTTCGTGATCCAGCGCTACGGCCTGGAGGTGGCCGGCGGCTCCGAGCTGCACTGCCGCTGGCTCGCCGGCCGGCTGGCCCGCCGCCACCAGGTGGAGGTCGTGACCACGTGCGCCCTCGACTACCTCGAGTGGCGCGACCACTACCCGCCGGGCCCCGACCGCGTGGAGGACATCCCGGTCACCCGTTACCCGGTGGCGCGCCCCCGCTCCGAGCGGCGCTTCGCCCTCGTTTCCGACCTGGTCTTCCACGAGGAGCACTCGCTCGCCGACGAGCGGGAGTGGGTCGTCGAGAACGGGCCTTTCAGCCCGGAGCTGGTGCGCTCCCTGCCGCGGCGGCGCGACGTGGACCTGTTCGTCTTCTATTCCTACCGCTACTACCAGACGTTCTTCGGCCTGCCCCCGGTGGCTTCTCGGGCGGTGCTCGTCCCGACGGCGGAGGAGGACCCGGCCATCGAGCTGCCGGTCTTCGCGGGGCTCTTCCGCGCCCCGCGCGGGCTCTTGTACCTCACGCCGGAGGAGCGGTCGCTCGTCCAGGGCGTGAGCGGCAACTCCGAGGTCCCCGGCGTGGTGGTGGGCAGCGGCATCAACGTCGCCGCGGGCTGGGAGGCGGTGGACGTGAACGCGCGCTTCGGGCTGCCGCGCCGCTACGTGCTCTATGTCGGGCGCATCGACCGCAACAAGGGCGCCGATCGCCTGTTCTCCTATTACAAGCGCGTGCACGCCGAGTGGCCGGAGGCGCCGACGCTCGTCCTCGTCGGGAAGCCCGCGCTCGAGATCCCCGTCCACCCGAAGATCCTCCATCTCGGGTTCGTCAGCGAGGCGGAGAAATTCGCCCTCCTCGCCGGGTGCGAGGTGCTCGTGCTGCCGAGCGCGTACGAGAGCCTTTCCGTCATCGTCCTGGAGGCGTGGGCGATGGGCCGGCCGGTGCTCGTCAACTCCGCCTGCCGCGTCCTCGAGGGCCAGTGCGTGCGCAGCGGGGGCGGGCTGTTCTATCGGGGCTATTCCGAGTTCGCGGCCGCGCTGAGGATGCTCGCCGAGGACGCCGGGCTGCGCTCCGCGCTGGGGGCGGCGGGGAAGGCCTACGTGCGCCGCGAGTACGATTGGGACGTGGTGGAGGATCGCACCAGCCGGTTCCTGGCCTCGATCGCTCCCCGCAGCGAGGAGGCGTGATGAACCTCTCTCGACGGAGCCTTCTGGCCTCGTTCGGCGCCGGCGGCCTCACGGTCCTGCGTTGGCCGGCTCGCGTGCGCGCGAATCCCGCGCCGGAGACGTCGGCGGAGCCCGTCACGCTGCCCGCGATCGATGCGGCGCGCATCGCGCGGCGCGTCGTCGAGTCGCTTCAGCCGTCACCCGGCGAGCGGGCCATCCTCGTGTACGACCCGCTCTACTACCCGGAGATCGCGGGAGCGATCCAGGCCGGCCTGCGCGCGGCGGGGGCGCGGCCCGTCATCGCCCTGACCTTCGATCCGCCCGCCATCGTGCGCGGGGAAGCCGGTGGCTCCATCCCGGCGGAGGGGATCGAAGAGCGCACGGTGGCGTTCCTGCGGCCGCTCTTCGAGCAGGCGGCGATGTTCCTGTGGCTGCCGGCTCGGGAGCTGTCGGGCGACACGCGGTGGGAGCACCTCCTCGCGGCTTCCCGCGCGCGGGGCATCCATTTCCATTGGATCCTGCCCCTGGAGGGCCACCGCGCCGAGGAGGTCGCCACGCTCTCGCGGATGTACGAGCGAGCCATCCTGGAGACCGATTACCCGGCGCTCTCGCGCGAGCAGGACCGTCTGATCGCGGCGCTGCGCGGCCAGAGCATCCGGATCACGGACGCGCGGGGAACCGACCTGCGCCTGCGCGTCCCCCCCGATGCGTGGTTCCACAAGAACGACGGCGACATGTCGCCCGCCCGCGCGGCCGCGGCGCGCTGCGTGCGGGACCGCGAGATGGAGTTCCCGTCGGGCGCGCTGCGCTTCATCCCCGACGTGGGGTCCACGGAAGGCCGTCTGGTGGTGACGACCCCCGTGCCCCGGACCGCCGCGAGCCCCCCCGAGGCGGACGTGATCACGCTGGAGTTCGAGCGCGGTCGCGCCGTGCGGCACCACGCGGCGAAGGACGACGGCGCCTTCGCGCGGATGTGGAATGAATTCGGAGGCGACATCGACAAGGTCGGCGAGATCGTCATCGGCACGAACCCGCTGCTCGCGGGCACGCTCCCGTCCGGCGCCCTGCCGTACTACGGCTACGGCGAGGGCCACGTGCGCGTGTCGATGGGAGACAACTGGGAATCGGGCGGCGCGAACCGCTCGCCCTCGGGCCGGCCGCTGTGGCTCTTCCTCGACAAGCCGACGGTGGAGAGCGGCGGGCGGGCGCTCGTCGTCGTCAAGGACGGCCGTGTGGTGAGGTGACGTGGCGCCGTGGCCGGGCTAGTGCCGTTCCAACTTGTTGTCCCGAGTCGAAGAGCGGGTGCAGGCCAGACGCTGCTTGAGGTAGCGGCCGCCTCGACCAGATTTCAAGTAGCGTTCACGACGATAGGCGT
>Ga0207684_10002707_pt1 | contig 17696 bp, 22 predicted proteins | sample KBSK5501metaG_FD_184342 | JGI IMG/M metagenome (GOLD analysis project Ga0207684, IMG submission 184342) | Corn, switchgrass and miscanthus rhizosphere microbial communities from Kellogg Biological Station, Michigan, USA - KBS K5-50-1 metaG... | ecosystem: Host-associated > Plants > Roots >...
ATTCATAAGAGAGCTTAGGGAAATCCTTAAAGCCAATTGATACGCCTGAAGAAGAAAAACAGGAGAATTGAAACTAGAAGCATAAATGCCAGTGCCAGGTAGTATCCATAATGAAGATGAAGCTCAGGGATATTTACAAAATTCATTCCCCAGATACCTGCAAATAGAGAATCCACCATAAGAATTATCGAGGCCCCTGTTAAAGTTTTCACGATTTTATTTAAATCGTTCGATACAATCGAAAGGTTGGCATCCATTATTGTAGTAAGCTGATCCCTATACAAGTCCACTGTATCGGAAAAGCGGGAGATATGGTCGTAAATATCTCTAAAATAAACAAGAACATGAGTATCAAGTATTGGCTCGTCACGGTTAGTTAACATATTTAAAACATCCCGCTCAGGACTAGCAATCTTGCGGAGCGTCAAAAATTGCTTTTTCAAATGAAGTAACTTCTGAGTAAATACTCTTTGCCTCATGCCCCCTATAAACAGGCTATCTTCAAGCTCTTCTGCCTCGTCAACGAGCCTATCTAATATTGGGAAATAATTATCAACAATTGTATCAAGGAGCGAATAAAGCAAAACCCCAATCCCCCATTCAAGCTGCTTTACATTGCGCTTCCATCTATCTTCAACTTCCCCAAGTTCACTAGTATGTCCCTCGTGCACTGTAATAAGGAAGTTTTCCCCTAAGAACATGTCTATCTCAGTGACAAACAACTCCTGTTTAGTTTCGTCAATGTGAGCAGTATAAAAAACTACAAAGTAGAAATTATCATACAAATCTATTTTCGGGCGTTGATGCTCATGTGAGGCATCTTCAACAGCTAGGGGGTGTAAGTTAAACTCTTTGCCGATTTTATTTAAATCGTTTTCTGAAGGATCTTCTAAATCAAGCCACAGGATTGTATCAGGGTTATTTATAACCTTGCTGGCATCATTTATGTCGGTTAAGTGTAGGAAATTTTGTGCCTTTGTATTGCACTGAATGGCTTTAATCATATCTTTAAGAGGAAGGTTTAAAATCGTCTTCTTGTGGCTTATTATGTCGTCTCACGCACCACAAGAAGATCTTTTTAGTCTGTGAGGCAGAGCAAGAAAAGAGGTAATAAGTCATTTTCCTGCCATGTCTCTTTATTTTTTTCCCACCAGGCATCCTGATACTCTCTGTACTCCTCTTAGGAGATTTACCCTGCTGCATATCTTACGATCATTTCTGATACTGATAAAATATGCTTAGGGACTTCAGGGTTAGTAAGTTTTTCCATATTTGTAGAGATAATCTAAAATATGGAGCCAGGAACCCTTTCCGCCGCCGACATAAGTTTTTAGTGTTCCCTGTTATTGGCTCCCCCTCATTCGGGCAACCAACAACAAACCCTGATGGATGTATCGTATAACACGTTGTCAAGGGTAAAATGGTTATCCTATCCCCTACCTCGGTTTTGAAAGAAGGAATTAAACTACTGCCTCATTGATGCACTAATTCAGCGAAGTTAACCTGAGCGAGTCGTAATGAAAATAAATCTTTTGAATTTATCGATAGTTCGACCGTTGAACCGTTGAGTTGTTATATTAGAGTTCTCATTTCCAACTCTCTATTTGACTCTTTTAGTTGACTCGCTTAAGCTCTCAAGTTTGATGCCATGTATCGAAGTTGAGCCAACTTTTGATACTACTTGACAATAACTCGAAAAAGTCTCAATACTGTAAAAGTATTAAGTTGACACATTTAAATTATCTCGATTGCAAACATTTTATCAGGGAACTTCGGAAAATCCTTGAAGACGGGTAAGGAGGCTACGGTACGGGATGTGCATATGCTATCACCTGCTTGTAGCTGGTGCTGTCGTCGCACAGCCGCAAGCAGTATGTTAGTTCGTGAGGCAGATCAAACGGAAGAGACTCAATAAATCATGTTCTTGCCATGCTTCTTTATTATTCTCCCACCAGGCATCCAGTTTTTCTCTGTACTCCTCGTAGGACATGTGCCCCTTTGCAAAACTCACAATCATGTCTGAGGCTGTAAGCAGATACGAAGGGGCTTCAGGGCTAGCAGGCTTTCCCATATTTGTAGAGATTGGAGGATAAGGCATCTGTACGGCTGACGTTCCGCAATCTGGTTTAGGCAATACCGGCTGTGCAGTCGTCTTGTCGTCCATATATCATCCTCCAAAACTACGGCGTAAATCCATCACGCCACCGTACCAACTCCTCTTCATACAGCAGCATGAAATCCAGCAGCCTGGTTGCAGCGGCGGCGTCTAGCTTGATTTCTTGCGCCATTCGCGCACCATGCCCCGCCTCTTGCACAAGCCATGTCACGCCCTCCTCGTACAACTCCACCCGCTGATGGTGACTCAGTTCCATGCGATCAATGATCGCCGCCATAATCCTCACATCCTTTCATTGCCTGGATAACTGCATTCTTTAGGCCCTCCGTCCAGAATAGAACCGGCACCAGCCCTTGTGGCGATGGCAGGAACACCAATGGATCAGCCAACCCTTTCTCATGATCTGCCAGAAACTCATCCAACCATGCTGGTGGCTCAACACACGCCCGCAGTAGCTCGCGTACGACCTCAGCTCGATCAATCATGCCTGCCATAGTTACTCCTCACTTTCTTTCATCGGATAATACCCACCTGGGTCGTCAAGGTGATACACCCTTAAAAGCTCGACGAGCGCCGCAAAGCCGCCCGTATCAAGCACGGTCAATACCTTACTCTCAAGCTCAGGCACCTTGGCAATCTTTCTATAGAGCCACCCAGCGATAAGCACCGCATTCTCACCCCCGACCTTTAGTTCAGCTAGATGTTTATCGGAATGATCGGCCTCATGGGGCAGCAGCCGTGCCCGCAGGCCTTCGGTAAACCTGATGGCACTTTTCCCTTTGCTTTCACTTTCGAATTCGTACCACAGCTCAAGCATTTCCCTGTCACCCGTCTCGAAGTACTGACAAGCAATATCGAAGGGCATCAGTGAACCTGCTTTACCATGCTTGAGATCTGAGCGTGTCAGCTCCTGTGCCGTACGCAGCCGGATAGTTGCGCCATCATGCTGATGCAGTTTCGCCACGTACCATGCCAACGCCTCACGTTCTAGCTGTACCTGCTCAACGCGAATACCATGCTGACGCGACAACCCGTCAAAGCCGTTACGGCTATAGAACCGGTTGAAGTAGTTATAGTACGCACTGCTCAAGGCCGCAAAGCCTGCCAGCGTGAGCTCATGCCCAAAAATTTCAACCTGATGGGTATGGGGGTGCCAGCCACTGAAGCCATGGGTTATCTCTTTGGCAGTAATACTGCCGAGGTAATCTGCTTCCCGGCGCAGCGCTTTGACAACCGGCTGGTTTGCCACATACCGCCGCCCCTCGGCTAGCAGGTTGAGCGTGACCCCAAGCTGATCTTCAGCACTGTGGGGTACAGTGGACGTCACCATGAGAGCGTCATACCTTTTATCCAACGCCGACACGATTGTGCGACTAACCTCATCCGATCGCTGATGCCTAATCTTACTTGCACACACTGGACACACCCACGCGCTACCACAAGTCGACATACCGGTGAAGTGGTACGGATCATCTTTTTGTCGTCGCATCCCTGCGAAGTGATGGACACCATCCTTGCATCTGACGACCATATCACCCTCAAAGGGCAGCCCGCAGTATCGCAACCGCTTGAGTTGCGTCACCTGCCTGAGCAATGAGCGCAGCTCGTACCGTGCCTCCTGCTTTTGCCCTCGTGTGGTGGCCCCTGCTACTGATGCATAGCCCGTAATGTCAGCCACTACCCCACTTTCCATGGATTGACCGTGTGGTATACCAGCCATTGATATGCACCTTTTAATTCGGAGGCATGCCCACAAGAACGCAAGTTATTGCAGGCAGCCACCGTGCGACTAAACGCCGCGTAACACTATCACTAAAACCCTTGCTGCATCACCTGACCATCAAAACCATACTGAGGTATTGGATATTCGTCCTGCACCACATCACCGGGATTTAATGGCCGCTTGGGTGGCAGCAACGCCCCTTGCGCCATGCCCTGAATATCATCGTCTGAGATCCACGCCGCACGCACACAGATCGGCTTGAGCGTCCTCTCGCTGACCACATAGGCCACACCAGCCCCCGCAGGAGGCATAGGTATCTGCTCACACAATGCCCCCGCATCGTGCATACCCTCACCAAGCACCAAATCAACCATCGGCGCGGACATACTCCCCGCTATCCTGATCGTAAACTCTTCACGGAAGCTGACTGTTTCCTTGCGCACGTCGATCGCAGCACCTATGATGGCGTATCCATTTGACCGGCCTTGTGTCAGCAGCGTCTTAATTGCACTGCTTGCCCTCATTTGCAGCTTTTTATCAGTCAGCATTGACGATACGTAACCCAACTCGTCTATCACCACCACATTAAGCGGCGTTTGGCGACTTGGCGTAAACTTACGGTACTTGCCTTTCAACATATCGCCCACCGCGAACATTTCACTCACTGCCTGTTCCAACATTTCAACCATGCCCTCGTCAGTATCCGCGTAATGCGCCCACCAACCAGAACCTATAGCAAGCTCCAACCTTTTTGGGTCACAGCCCCAAAACTTCACCAGCCCTAGCTCCCACGCAGGCTTAAGCCCAAGCACAAGTGACCAAATCCAACTGCCCTTACCCCCACCTGTCCTCGCAGCTATAAACCAGTGCTGCCCCTCAATCGGCATTTTACAAACACGCCCGTTCATATCACGCGCCATCGGCACCGCCTTTAAAAGCTCCAGCTCAGCAGCATGCACGCTCTCTTGCTTATACCCTTGCTGATAATCTGCATTGACATTCGGCACCGCCTTTGAGCCAAAGACCTTATACGCCGCATCTAGTACTCCTTGCGGCACCTCGTCCAAACTAAGCGTATTCTTTGGCACTGGCTGTTTAAATTGCGCCTGTAACGGCTGTGCAGCTTGCTGCAACAATGACTGACTACTATTGTCCTGAGCCGCATGTTGAAGCCCTGTGAACGCATACGCATCCGGCACCGGCACTTGACCCGCCCTGATGGTTATAAGCCCATTTTCGGCTAAATCAAAGCTCACAAACGGAACACGAAAGGACATCGCGAACGCCGCCGCATGCTTGTTGTATTCTTCGAGCGTTTGCCCACGGAAAAACGCCACTTCACCAACGAAACTATCATGTGCGCCATGAACATTTCTTAGGCGCGGGGTGATCGTTTTCTTCGCACCATTCTTCATACCCTCCAAACCACGCCACCACGTCCAAGCCCCCTCAACCTCACTCACAAAACCAACACCGATACAGGTATGCCTAAAAACACGCTCTTTGCCCAACTCAAACCACAATTGCGTACTTGTAGCGTAGAGCAGCGCCACCGCTCCGAAACCCAACGACAACACAACCAGCGCCACCACGAAGCCATAACCAGAGCCGCCAGAGTCAGAAACGCCGCTCGGGTTCGGAATAGCAGCCAGCGAACCCGCGCAGCACGACGTAAACAGCATCATCCCGTTGATAATGCCAGCGGCCCACAGCAAACGACGCGCTAGCCTCGTATTACCCTTTGTCATAACTCATCTCCTTTTGCTTATTGTCCTGACGAAAGACGTGCAGTTTGCGGCGACTGGCCAGGCACCACCCGCGTTGCTTGCCCAGGTTGCGTAAATTGCGCAGCTTGGAGCGGACGGATGGCATCTGCCATGAAAAAGATTGAGTATGTATTCTTGCCTTGCGGCATCGTGCCCAAAGAAAACCCCTCAACCATCACTTTACCCTCCGTTAGAACCTCATCCAGTTTTTCCCGACTGGCTACTGTAATAGCTATATGGTCGAATTTCGTCTTGTCGAAGTTATTCGTCTCGACAGATAGGTGCGCTGTGTATTTCGGCACACCGTCTTTATCTTGTGCGTGCCGCATCGGGCTATTGGGGTCGTTTCGATCCGACCGTTCCATTTTCCGCTCGACCTTTTCAAGCCTCGCATTGATAACTGTTTTGTTAAAGTCGATATAAAATCGGTCTAACACGTAGGTAAATCCTTTCTGTTGCGCTTGCAAATGCGCAACACACTAATAACTAAGACCGTTCACGGACGGTCAACATAGGTGCTCATCCATGCACCTGAACCGTAAAAAGTAACTTTCAGAAGCGGCCGCGCCACAGCAGCCGCCGTTCGTACTAGTGATTTACCCTCCTTTCTGATCGGCTTAGAGCGTAGAGTCAAGGCAATATGCTCCAACCCTTCTGTTCTTCCCCAATTCTCTGTTGGTTTTCGCTCCTTCGTCGGTTTCTCCTTCTGCTGCACCTCCTTTCTCCATTCCGGCCTTTCAGTCGAATATGAACGAAACAGCAGCGAGTTAGCCTTGAAACAGTTGCGCATAGCTAAACGGCTATAACAATGTACTCAAGGAGAATAGATTTACTGAGATAGACTAGAGACAACATATAGGCCGCGTGTGGCGTATAAACACTGAAGATGAAACAGATGAGACAACGTGATACCTTTGGCAGTTTTTGTTCGTTTACAACAGAACCATTTCCTGGAAAAGCCAGGCGGAACGGATTTCCGCAGAGGAGACATTGGGCGTGGAGCGTATCACTGGCGACACGCACTTTCATGGGAGGCTGACAATTGCACTCATATAAGCGCAGTCGACTCCCTTTTGGCTCTTTAAGCTGAATCTGGATAGCAGCATGTGGATAGGGGCCACACACAGCCACAAAGCGTTCTAGCACGGGTCGCAGCCTTTCACCAACGGTAGTCGCCCTCCACGGGCGAATTAACCCAACTTTACTTGCTGCTTGCGAGAACTTTTTGCCATGCCCGTGTTCACAACCTACAGTGATGTGGATTAACTCATGCAGGAGAATACCGAGTACTTCGACGCTATCCACGATGCGAGGGGAGATAAAGATCTGCGGCCTGTCATCCTCACAAAGGTGAGGAGGGACACATTCGCCAAGTGTTAAGCCTAATCCGCCACGGGACGGCCAGCCGCAGGAAACCCTTGGGAGACTATCGAGAGGTAAACCCTGCATTCTCAGATAGTCATGCAGAATGGCAACCGCCCGTTCAAGCCAGGCTTCACGAAGCTGCATTTGCTCTTTATCTTCCATGAACGTACCTCCAAAACTGTTCGTTTAAACGCTGATTTTCATCTGGTCAGTAATCAGAACTTCCAAGACAGCAGGTCAGCCAACTCGCCTGCTTCACTATCCACATACCCGATATCCCGATAGAGAGAATAGATGAGAGGAGCGAGTGCGCCACAGTCAGATGCACTCGCTGTCGCCTCCTTTCTGGTGTTTCCCTTATTCATGTGCTATAATTAGCCTTAATCGACATGCGCCTATGCGCATGTTTTCTCTATTGCAATACTCAGGCTATTGCTCAGGACTTCTTCCGAACCCAACCCTTGACTATAGTTTGCCCGCGAACACGGGTTTTGTGGAGGGCATCTACAGGGCAAGTAGAATTTTCAGCTAGGTGGTATGCCGATATCGTCAGTGAATCGTCGCTTGGCACCCGAAGGAGCTTGCACAATGCGCAAACCGCCAGGTATACCGAATGAATTATTCGCGTATGAGCGTAAGAAGCGTCACTGGACGCAAGGGGATGTCGCAGACAAAATCAGTGCCCCGGATGAGCGATTAATCCGCAGGTGGGAGCGTGGCGAAGTTGCTCCGACACCACACTATCGTGGAAAGCTTGCCGAAGTCTTTGGCAAAAGCGCACGAGAGCTTGGGTTCCCTCCCGACGGGCAAATATCCTTCTGGCGTGTGCCGTATCGGCGAAACGCCTTTTTTACCGGACGAGACGATATCCTACAGCTACTCCGCGACACACTCCTGGCACAACATGCCAGCCCAGTACCACGATTGCCTCTAGCGCTCAGCGGTCTCCCCGGCGTGGGCAAATCACAAATTTCGCTTGAATATGCGTATCGCTTTCGTGAGCACTACCATACTGTTCTGTGGCTCCACGCCGCATCATATCAAGATCTCGTTTCGGCCGTTACTGCTGCTGCCGACCTGCTTGAACTTCCTGGGAAAGACGAAGCAAATCCATCTCAGCTTATCGAAACGTTCAAAGCGTGGCTCACGCAGCTTACTCGCTGGCTTCTCATTTTCGATAGCGTTGAGGATTTGCAACTGCTCGATGATTTCCTGCCAGCCGAGATTAAGGGACATATGTTGCTGACAACTCGTTCTCAGAATACTGGTACATACGCCCATCGCATTGCCGTCGAGCCTATGAACAACAACACAGGAGCCGAAATGCTGCTTCGAAGGGCCAAGCTTATAGCCTTAGAGAGTACGTTGGAACCTATGGCTGGAGCAGATGCGGCTAGCGCGCGTTCGCTTTCAGAAGACATGGGAGGATTGCCGCTGGCTCTCGATCAAGCTGGGGCATATATCGAGGGAACGGGTGTATCACTTGCTGTTTACATAAAACGCTACCATACAAAGCGCCGCAAATTATTAAGCAAACGTGGGTCACCGGTAAGCAAGGATAGTGAACATCCCGAATCCGTCACTGTAACCTTTAAGCTCAGTTTTGAAAAGGCTCGTGAGCTACATCCTCTGGCTACCGATATACTGCGCTACTGCGCGTTCCTTCATCCCGATGCCATACCTGAGGAACTGTTTGAGCATGACGGCAGCTTCAATCCCGAGACGGTAGAATTCGATGAGGTTATTGAAGCCTTACTTCGGTATTCCCTGATTAAGCGCAACGCGCAGGAGCTAACATTCTCAATGCATCGTCTGGTACAGTCGGTACTTATCGATGACATGCCTTCCGATCTTCAAAAGCAATTGCGAGAGCGTATCGTACTAGCATTGAATGTCACCTTTCCAACAGATTTTAGTAAGTGGAGTCAGTGCGATCGTTTGCTACCACATGCATTGGTCTGTGCAAAATGGACGGAAGATGAGCTAGCCCCGACAGTAGGAGTCGCGGAGTTGTTACACAAGGCAGGTATGTACTTAGTTAAACGAGGGCAGTATACAGGAGCAGAAACGCTTCAAGTGCGAGTCCTCTCTATATATGAACAACTCTTTGGTGATGAAAACCCTACAACTGCGTCCGCACTGCATAATCTGGCATATATCTACTTTAAGCAAGACAAGTACAGCCAGTCAGAACCTCTGTATCAGCAAGCCCTTGCAATTCAGGAGAAAACATTGGAAGCCGGGCATCCTGATATTACCAGGAGCCTGAACAATCTGGCATTCCTTTACACAAAGCAAGGCAACCTCAGGCTAGCTGAGTCGCTTATAAGACGAGCGCTTTCCATTCAGGTGATAAACTTGGAAGCCGGGCGTGATGATTTTACCAGGACCTTCCACACACTGGGCTTTTTCTTCGTAAAACAGGGTAAACCTAGGAAAGCAGAGTTATTATTTTTTCTAGCTGCTTTATTTGAGATAATTTTAGAAACTAATGCCACCTATCCATTTCTTGCTTCATTAATATTCCTACACCGTCGAGGAAAACATGAGCTAGCAGAAGAAATGTATCAGTATTTCTTTAGCATCGAGGAGGAGCGATTAGGGGCAACGCATCCACACAACCAAGCGTTCAAGAGGGGCTATGCGGATTTTCTGCATAGTATAGGGCTTGACGAAAAGGCCTTAGCTCTCGAGGCGAATGACGGGCCGTCAGTATAACGTATAAAACCCTTGTATTATAGCCCTCACTACATATAACATCTGCGACGCACAGCCAATGAAGCCGGGCAAGCGACCGCTGTTGGTCAACTTTACATAACTAACCCCCTATGGTATACTATTCTAGTTAAGCAGGCAATCAATGTATGCCAGAGAATGCCACCGACCAGCCGGACTTCAACCCCTATGATCACGAGCCATTACGGTCGTTACAGCGCCCCTTGCAGCATGCACTAGCCAAGCAAGGTATCTACGCCTCACCCAAGGAAGCCCACGATTTGTTTGAGCTGAAGATCGTACATAACGCCAAACGCTATCTACAGCAAGACCTAGCCGAACACGGCATTGATGCAACCCAAGATGAAGCCGTTGCTATCCAAAAGCTACATCTCATTCACCTCATAATGGGGCGCACCGGCATCACCGACCCGCACGAAGCACCATAGCCCTCAGTTTATCTCTATTTACTTGTTACCTCTTGCCCTTGATGTGCACCTCCGTATATTGCTGTGGTTTGCAAACTTAGCGTAATTACCAAGGGATATATAAATATATATAACTCCTGGTAATGCATGCGCTTTGTGCGCTTGCCTCTTTCCACTGCTGGGGGCTGGCCGCTACCACTGCCGTTTCGCGGCCAGCCCCGCGCGGCAGAGCCGCGCACACGCCATTCATACAAGCTCGTTATGCATGATATATGCTCTTTTACGCAAACTGTATTGACACACTACATAGCACAGCAATACACTACGTAATGTAAACAGGAGAAGCCATAGCATGAACACTACTCACAAGCGAAACAACTACTGGAAGCGTTGGGGCAGAAGAAAGCACCTCGCTAACCCACTGCCCGATGTCATCTGTATTGTTACCCTCATACTCATCCTGCTCATGACAGGGTATCTGCATGTCCCAATGGCTGTTTAATGAGGAAACATCGGTATGAGTGCATATTTAGCCAGTCAGCAGACCTACGACTATATCGCCAGCGGCTTATATAACGCAGCCAGCCGCCATGAGAGCGAGCCACACTATACCGTGCGCCGGTTCCTGGACATCGACAACGACACCACGGCTGAGACGTTAGAACATAACATCGCCGTCGCCGTCGGTAAGCTCTATGACCTGAACCGCTTGGCACTGGTGACGCGCTACGGCGACGCGTGGGACAGAGAGGAACAATTTTCGCCAACGATCAAATACACTGCCAGCATTAACCTTGCCCAGTTCATTAAATGCATTGCGTGTGTGTTGTATCAGTGCTCAGAGTACCTGACTGACGAAACCGAGACATATAAGCACTGGCGCGATCTGGAATATCATCTGGCGTATTACTACATTGCGCAGTTGCCAAAATATCAAGCAACGGAATGGAACTTGTAAGGAGGTACCTATGGGGGAAGAAGTCTATAACGTGTGTGAAAAAGTTTTCGGAGCAAAAGAAGTAACACCGGGCGGCGTGCGCGTCCTGCAAACCTTTCAGGGGTATACCGTCGATTTTCGACTGAGAGAGTTCCGCGCTATGCCAACTAAAGGACCGCCCCAATGGATAGATTTTCGGAGCAACGAGGGCGCTGCCCTGGTTGACGAAATGTATGATGCAGCAGTCCGTAATTTGCAAACTTCGCGATACTACTTAACATAGGAGGAGAATCACATGATACGATCACGATGGACAGTCTGGCGAATTGACGACATGACGATCCGCAAGATTAAAGCCTATGCCAGCATGAATGATATTGAGATTGGCGAAGCCATCACGAAGCTGGTAAACAAAGCCCTTACGAATGACTTGTCCAAATAAGCCTATAACACAAACAATGTAGCCAGATACTTTTGTATAAACGCCCCGCAGCTCTTAAAAACTCTTTCAAATGATCTCTTACACTAAACTCTTGTAAACTACCTCTGTTCATTGGCGTTGGGATGTTAGGACATCGCGGATGAAATATGACGACTATCTTGTATGTGTCGCTATTTTCGTCTCACCGTGACCAACAGACAGGTGGTTTTCTTGCTACCAATTGTCATTTATGGCATAAAAACCGTATCTAGCCCAACACAAACAACCGGCGCTGTGGCCGGTTATCACCGTGCACATTTTTTATGCTACGCGGTCCCTGGTTGCGTCTTCAACTGCTTAGTCAAGGCAAAGAAGACACCTGCTGGGTTCTGAATGCCAGTTCCCTGCTCCGTCGCCAGGCCTAGGTAGTGCATGATTGAGCCTTTCAGCCGCCAAGCGATGCTCAGCACCTTTTTGGCAGTCGTCGCGGCCAGGTTCAGCCGTTCCATGACGTGTAAGGCATTGCGCCTGATCTCCCAGACCTCATGTACCTTTTTGAGCGTTTTAGTGAACCAGTTGCCGGACTTCTTACTCACCATCTTGGCGAACAAATTACAGGGACTCTCTTTTTTATGCACAGCCAAGGCGATGTCTGCTGCGGTCTCGAGTTCCGCACCATAGCCTTGGTCGTACAGCTCCCCTACTGTGATCCAGAGCCCCGGCAGGTTGATAACCTGCTTTAATTTTTGCTCCAGGTCTTCCCAGCTTGATACCATCGGTTTGACGATGATTGGCAGCTCCTTTGGCACATACGCTTGTGCTGCGGCCGACATACCCTCCTGTGTTTGTTTGAATTGAGCCACCCTGTCCGCCAGCACCTCGCCAGCTGTTACCGTGCTCATAACCTTTTCCCCCTAACGTTATGTTTGTCTGTTTCGTGGGGGTATACACGAAAAGAACCCCTTCCGGGGTCTTCTCAAGATTTCGTGCACAATTGAGTTGATAATTACGTCGCTATAGACATACTACAGCAACCACTCACACGTGTCAACAGCGTGAATGCACGAAATACCCCATTTGTTGTAACTTAGCGGGCATTCTGAGCTGATAAAAACAGCGACGTAATTATCATGCTCAAAGTACGCGACTAAGTTACTAGTATGATACCGCTAGCGGCTGTTTTTCTCAACAATGAGTTCATGGCGACATCTATAATGGGTGCTTTTTGAAGTACTCGTCGATCGCTTCCTGAACGATTTCCATATCAGTGACGTCTCGCTCGACCGCCCGCAGCTTGATGCCTTTCACCTGGCCTTTGTGTAAATACGTTGAATAGGGGCGCACTGGTTCTGCCTCAGCTGGCGCGGCAGCTGTCACCTTTTTGGCTTTCGGCTTAGCTGGTTGTGGCACGGCCCTTTCCTGCTCTGGTTTCGTTTCTGGCGTCTCAGGTTGTGCACTGTAGATATTGATTGGTTCGACCGGCTTGCGCAGCAATGGTTGGCGTTCGGCCATCATCTCTTTGACTGACTTATGCTTGACCATCGACCACCTCCGCTAGCTTCTTATACACAATGGCACCGCTGTGTTCCGGTTCCCAAATGACAATCGGCACGCCTGCCAGTGTGGCCTCTGGGTGCCGTACGCTATAATCAACACCAAAGGGATAGACTAAGTCTGGGTATGCTTCAAACGCTGAGTCAAGCACTGACTTCGAGATGTTGGTTCGTGGATTTACCATCGTTGGCAAGATGCCAATGATACGAATAGCAGGATTAAGCCCCTGTCGTACCTTATCAATCTGGTCAATCGCCTGCGCAAGACCCTCCATGGCAAAATAGTGAGCTTGCAGCGGAATAATCACCTCATCGGTAAAAGCTAAAGCGTTTGCCGTTAAGAGTGACTCTGAGGGCGGCGTATCAACAAGTATATAATCATACGACTCCCTGAGCGGCTCTAGCAATGTTTTGAGTGCAAAGACATCCGTGGCCTTCATGCCGCTTTCAATCCGTGCCAGCTCGACGTGCGATGGCATGACGAACAACCCGTTGCCGACATCAAACGTTGCCTGCCACAGCTCTACTGTTGGATCGCTGAATAAGTGACCGATGTGTTTCGGTATAGCAGTAGGATCTAGACCGACAGCCACCGTGGCATTCGCCTGGGGGTCAAGGTCAACCAGCAGCACGCGCTTGCCTCGTAGCGCTAAAGCCGCAGCTAAATTGACAGTGGTCGTCGTTTTACCGCTACCGCCTTTGCGCATTGCTACTGCTATTGTTCGTGCCATGTGGATATTTTTAGAGCTGTTCTTTTTACGTTACATGTTAATAGGTTTATTTGCAAGTAGGTTTATATGTATACTAATTTGCATGCAAGCAATTGTATATGCAGGCATGCAAATATACAAAACTGGAAACATACATGCATATAAACATGCAAACAAGCTTACATGTTTACTGTTTAACATGCTTAGCTACTTTAATGCTTACGTAAGAATTTAAGTTTTTAGCCATGTAATTACTTATTTACGTAAATATTTAAATAAAGGGGCAGGGGAGTATAAGCGTTACGTCAGGGAGGCGATGACGATTTATTACCAAAGTCCGGACTGAGGAGGGGCAAGGAAATTGAGATATAGTACGGCTACACTCACCACTTTCGACTCGCTGCATGGGCTTGTCTTTCCGTGATGTGGTCAGCACTGCGCGCCGAAACGACAAGCCCGATATACTCCGATGCCAACTCTCCGTGGCTTGTCGTTTCTGTGCTCCGAGCGTACCACAGCACTCCAAGACCCTCCGCTCACGCTCCGGCGAGAAGCCCATTCCGCTCCCGTTACAGCAGGGCAATGGTTTGCCTCACTCCATCCCTCAACCTCCTCCGCTAGCTCGTCTTGCAGGAAGTCATGCCAGCAGTTAGCGTTATGTTCCGGTCCAGCCGCGCTCGTACGTCTCTTGCGCAAGCAGCCGTTTCTGCTGCTGGGTGATTTGTCGCTCACAGAGGTCAACAGTGTGCTCGTCAGGGAAGCACGCCAGGTTAAGGCCATACCGCACGACTTTGATAACGGCGTTACTATCCATATGAATTAAATTCGCCGTATACAGCGCATCATCTTCCGTGAAGGCCTGGAGCGCCTCATACCAGGTCGGCTGACCACGCACCCCGTGTGCAGCGTGCCAGATATAAATAGAGTACGGATGTGTCATCATACTCGAATAAACGTTCAAGTTTTTACCGTTTGCTCATTGCGTGGCATCGCATTGGGTGAAGCTTTGACCGTTGCACTTAAACATGAACAATCAGCGTAGCCACCGGGGTAGGGTACGACGCTGCGGCGTGTACGGCAAGATAAGCGCGCAGACTACTGCGCGCTCTTACCCCCAACCACCCCCGTTCCCGATGCGCGCGGATGAAAAAACCATGCGCGCGCATACCGTAGATTTTTACAGTAAGCCTAGCCCCAGTTTTTATACAATAGCGTTCTATGCGCTCAACCGCTCGACGCCAGACCGTCAAGCTCACCCTCTGGGTGAAGCCGGCGGTGAAGCATGAGGTGCAGCGCATTGCAGCGGCAGAGGGCTTAACCGTGTCGCGAACGGGAGCAGCTGCGCTGGAAGAATGGCTCGCCCGGCGCTCACACATCCAGCACCGGGGCATTTTCCAGCCGATGATTGAGCAGGCCATTGCCAAAGAAATGCGCGCCTACAGCAGCCGGATCGCGATGCTGTTAGTCCGCAGTATGTTTGCCAGCGAACAGACCCGCGCGCTTGCCACCAACATATTGGGTAGGCAGCCCGGCGTCACCCAACCCGTGTTAGATCACATCCTTGACGGCACCAGCGACACCGCCAAGCGCAATATTAAGCGGGTCACACCGCAGCTTGCCAATCTCATAACTGAAATTGAGCAATGGCTCACACAAACTGTCTAAGCAGCACTATGAGCAGTAATAGTTATGGCAATAGTGAAGACCAACTACACCCGGCAGGGCAGGGCAGCCAAAGCCTCAGTCCGCTACATCGAGAACCGTCCCGGCAGGGAGGGCACGAAGCTACAGCGAACTCTGTTTAACGCTGATGGCAAAGTAGAAAGGGGAGAAGCGTACACCATGATTGACCAGGCTGATAAAAACAGCTACTTTTTCCGGCTCGTTATCAGTCCCGACCCGAAAAGCGAGGATAGCGGCAAAAACCTATCACTGCGGGAGCTGACCGAAAAGACGATCCAAAGCCTTGAAGATCGTTTTCGACGCCCCTTGCAATGGGTCGCAGCTATTCATGCCGACCACGCTGAACATCGGCACGTACACGCGATTGCTATTGTACCCGAGCGGTTACAGGTGCAGGACTTCAAGCGGATGCGCAGCGCGGCCACAGCAGCAGCGCTTGAGCAAGTCCAACAATTAGTACTCGCCCGTGAGCAACGTGAGCGAATGCAGGAGGAGGCCTTGTCATGGTAGGGCAGGCACTACACAAGGCACGCTTTGCCCACCTTGGTGAAGTATGGCCGCTACTGTCTGCAACGTTTCCCTTTGATGGTGTACTCCTCGGCACCAGGCGCTGGTTGCTCAGTAAACGGCTGGTAACCGTCAGGCAGACGAGGCAGCGCCCGGAACTCGGCAACCTCTTGATTGTGGCGCCGACGCGAAGCGGCAAGGGACTCCTGGCCGTTAGTCAACTCCTCACCTGGCACCACAGTGTGATTGTCAATGACATTAAAGGCGACCTATTCACCCAGACCGCCGGTTTCCGAAGCCTGTTAGGGCCAGTCTACGTGCTTGACCCCACCGGCCTCGGGCACGCCTACGACCCCCTGCAGGGGAAGGCAACGGAAGACGCCTTGTATTCTAACGCCGCGCAGCTCTTACACCAGGCGGGAGAGCAGGACCAGATCTTTACGCAACGAGCGATCACGATGCTGGCCTGTATTTTTATGGCCGCGCAGCGGGAAGGGGTAGCAGCCTTGCCCTATGCACGGATGATGCTGCGTGCAGGCTTGACCGGATGTGTTGAACGATTGCATACCGTATCCCCCGAGCTTGCCACCATCTTTTTAGATGTGAGCATTGAGAGCGCCAGTTTGACTGACCGCTTTTTGCTGTCAGCATGGGGCACGCTCACCGCTCGAATGCGCCCATTGCTGACTGAGACAGTCGTACGCTCGCTGGCTCATTCCGACTTTACCGCCGAACAGATCATACTCAATCCAAAACCCGTAACTGTGTACCTGCGCTGGAAAGAACAGGACCTGTTAGCGCTGTCACCACTTATCCGGCTCCTATGGGGCAGTTTGATAGACGAGCTCGTCACGACCCACGATCAACGAGCGGGCAGGGGATGCCGGCCAGTCATGCTCTTGATCGACGAAGCCGGCCGGACAGCCATACCCTCGCTCGCTGACCATGCCACCACGGTGGTCGGGCGGGGTATCAGCATATGGTTGGCGGTGCAATCGCTGTCGCAGCTTGAAGTGGTGTACGGCAAAGCCCGCGCCCAGGTGCTGCGGGATAACATGGAAAGCCAGCTGTACTACCGCCCGACTGATATAGCCACTGCCAGATACGTTGAAGAACGCTGTGGTAGACAATCTGCCTACGCGCATCATACCAACGCGCAGCAGGGCGGCCATAACAGCGAAGGCCGTTCAGAGCAGGCGATACCATTGCTGAGTGCCCACGACTTCTTGAGATACAAAGACCATGAGGTTATTGGCTTTCATCGTTCGTTACCACCATTTAAGCTCGAGCGGATGGATTGGCGACAGCATCGCTTGCTCCAGCAGTGCCGGACGTTACCAGCGCCGGCACTGCCGACCCTTGCGCCTCTTGCTGATATGCCGATGCAGCAAACTATAAACCGAGCTGAGTTTATAGACCCTGACCGCTTAGTTTCGTACTCTATGTAGGCTGTAGGAATTAGTAAGGCCAAGACTGGGTATTCCAGCCGATATTCGTGTCCCACCACTGATCCATCAGCTTGCCGGTGGTTGTGCCATACAGCAGATCCATATTACCAGCGGTTCGGGCAATAGCCATCGGGTCGGTCGAGACCGTACCACTGCCGTCCTTGACGGCGGCATTCCAGCCGATCGAGACATCCCAGTATTGATTGATCAAATTATTGTTTGGTGTTCTGATAAATACATCCATGGTGCGGGACGAGCGGGCGATAGCAACGGGTGTGCCGCCAACGGGTGTAGACCACGATTGCGCATACCAGCCGATGTTGG
>Ga0207684_10002709_pt1 | contig 17672 bp, 18 predicted proteins | sample KBSK5501metaG_FD_184342 | JGI IMG/M metagenome (GOLD analysis project Ga0207684, IMG submission 184342) | Corn, switchgrass and miscanthus rhizosphere microbial communities from Kellogg Biological Station, Michigan, USA - KBS K5-50-1 metaG... | ecosystem: Host-associated > Plants > Roots >...
TCTCGAACCAGGGCAGGCCACCTACGACACCGGCGCCCATGCGCATCGCCTCCTCCATCAGGAGGTCAGCCCCAGGGTCTCGAATGAGTCCTTCCTGTGGAAAAGCGACTACCTCGATATGGACAACGTTGCGCCAGCGTTCCCGCAGTGCCAGGAGGCCTTCGAGGGGCCGTAGTTTGCCAATGGTGTCCACATCGGCGAAGGCGCGGAAGACAGTTGTGCCGTTCAGGATTCCTTCTTCGATGGCCCTACCTGCGCGCTCGAGGATATCCTCGACAGTGTAGTGAGCCTTGTGCTCCCATGTGAGTTCGAGGCACTCGGCAAAGGAATAGTTCTTGTTGGGCAGCATCCTCTCCTGAAGGTGGCATTTATCGAGGTGGATATGTCCATTCACGTAGGTGGGCGCGACCAAATTTCCCGCGGCGTCCACTTCCTGTGTCCCGGCCTCCTCGATATGCTCGGCGGTGATCGCGATACGGTCGCCATTGATGCCGATATCCCAGGTTCCCGGTTGGCTTCTGAGACGGGCTTGTCGAATGATCAGGTCCATGATGCGGGTCCCTCCATTAAGATAGTACATGCACACTATGGTTTCATGTTGATTTGTGATAGTTGCCTCGACCATAACCAAATAATGCATTTGGCCTGGGTTCTCAGCGTTGAGCTACGTCCGTTGAAGCTTCTGGGTGACCCCATAGACCCAACTGGGTGAAGTAGGCGGCTGGCGCGTTACTTCTCAGCACGTTTCCATCCGCCTCTTCCCAAACCGTACATGACCCTTTCAGATCATACGGCTTTCCAGAGATCTATGTCCGTATGGGTTGTCGCGTTGGCCTTCCGGCGTGGATAGCCACGTGACATTCGTGACAGACGATGAGGGTTTTTCGTCGCCGGGCGATCATGATTTTCTCCCAGGCGGCTTTCTCTCTTCGTCCCTTTTGCTTCAAGTCTGCCAGTTTGCGCACATGATGGACTTGACACTGTTGTGTTGATCCACATATCTCGCACGTGTTTGCAAGGAGCCGTCGAAGTAGCTCATTGCGCTCATATTTGACATATTGAGGCTCCTGGTCAACCAGGACCGCTTTTGGATTGCGTCGAAGGGGAATACCCCCGAATTGCGCCACGAGAGGCTTCTTTCCTTCCTCTCGCTTCACCACCACCTGAAGGCACTTCATTGGGCCTGTGGGCGTTTCGACGGTGGTTTTGTACTTGCGATATTGTTTCTTGACGGTTGATTTGTGTTTCGCCGCCAGGGTTCGGAGCAATGAACCTTCCATGACCCAATGGAGTCGGTAAAACCAACTTACATTGACGGCGAGAAGGTAGTACTGCACGACTCCTCGATACTCTTCCTGATACCGACTCATGATACTAAAATCGTCGTCATGGATCATTGCAGGTCGAGGTGCCGGTTTTTCCTTTCGCATGTAATAGGCGCGTTTCTTCTCGATCACATCGGCGGGCACACGGAGTCCGATTTGCGCATTGACGCGCCGACGTCCATCGTCGGCGCGTTTGTCATCACGTTGTTGGACTACAATTTCGTAGCCAAGGAAGCGTGCCGCTTGCGTGTTGGCATGCGTAATCAGCGTCTTCTCTTGGGATAGCTCAAGCTTGAGTTCTTCGCGCAAGTATTCTCCCAGGAGACGCTTGATCTCCTCAACTTCTTCTTTTGGTCCGGCGAACCCGAACAACGTATCGTCCGCGTAGCGCACATAGTAGAGCCGTCGATAGTCAGGATCATTGGTGTCCATGGCAGGCAGTTGTTGCGCTTCTTTAACAAGCGCTTCTGCTTTCGTGGCGTTTCCTCTTTTCCTGTACTTTCCAGCTAGCGAGATGAGCGCTTTGTAACGTTTGTTGTGCTTTCTCACCGTTCCACGTGTGTATGCCGGGAGGAGCTTTTGTTCGACAAACTGATCGAGTTTATCCAGGTAGATATTGCTGAGAATAGGGCTGACCACGCCGCCTTGCGGACTACCGCTCAGCGTTTGGTGGTAGGTCCACTCCTCAAGATATCCGGCCTGGATCATGTTTTGTATGAGCCTCAGAAATCGATTGTCATGAAGTTTTTCCCCCAGGATGGTAAGCATGACTCCATGATCCAACTGGTCAAAACATTGGGTGATGTCCCCCTCAAGAAACCAGCGTGTTCCCTTCCAGGTTTGTCTGATTTCACTGAGGGCGGTGTGGCAACCACGACCAGGACGAAACCCGTGAGCATGGGCGCTCATCTGAGGTTCATAGTACGCCTCCAAGATTTGCCTTACGACTTCTTGAAGGAGCTTGTCGGACCAGGACGGCAGGCCAAGCGGGCGGAGTTTTCCGTTCCGTTTCGGGATGTAGACTCGTTTCACTGGTGTCCATCGATAGCGTTCATGCCGTAGATCGTCGATGATCGCATGAATTTTTTGGATGGACATGCCGTCTACTGTTTCTTCGGTACTTCCGGGCGTCATGGCCCCTTTATTCGCATAGAGGCGTCCGTAGGCACGGAAATACAAATCTGGATTGAACAGTTGTCGATAAATGTCCTCTAGTGGCAGTCCTCGTTCGCCACGATCACGGATAACAGCTAACACTGTTTCGGCGTTTCTCATCACGAGTACCTTTCTGTGTTAGTTATTGAGATCTCCTGGACCCCTTCGCCATGTTCTCAGCTTTCCTGAGATCTGACTACTATGAGTCCTCCGTACCCCTGGACCTCTCGGCCTGTAGGGTATCCCGCGTTCCGTCACTCCTGTACGTATCGAGCGCGATGTAGGTCCCCTACTCATCCCCTTGTAATTGTCTCGTTGACAATCACCCATGCCGCGGAAGTTGCTCTCATCCCCCGTCCATATGACAGCACAGCATGGCGTTGCTTTCGCAACGGGAGCCAACCATCTCCGTTCGGGAATTAGGATTCAACCAGTTTAGGTTTAACCGTTCGCGCGGGTCTTGCAGCGCTTATCGCCACTTTATCGGCATGCTGTTGTCCCTTTGTCTTTCGACTCCCGGTAAGCCGATTGACCCAGAGACCTCCTTCCGAGTCTATCCTCGCTGCGCGAGGGATACAGGTGTGCATGACACGGCGCACACGGCGGGTTGGACTACGGCCAACCCATATGTCTGCTTCCACGCTTCATGCCGCGCAATCAGGAGGGTCTTAACCTCCTTCTTGCCCTTGCACGCTGCCAGTTCGTTGTCCCCAAACCGGCTGGCCAGATTCTGTGAGGCATTGCAGTCGGCGTGATTGCGATAGCCACAGACTCTGCACAGAAATGTCTGCTGGTTCGGCCGATTGGCTCGATCCACATAATGGCAGCGGCTGCACTCCTGCGAGGAGTACGCGGCTTTGACGGTATGCGCCGCCATCCCACGCTTGGCTGTGGCCCAAGCAATCTGTTTGGGGATGTGCGCCAGGTTGGAAGCATAGAGGTAAGCATTCATGCAGCGAGCTTTAAAGCGCATGGAGGCCACCGAGAGATCCTCGTAAATGATGCGGGCGTTTGGGTGGTCCGCGATCATCAGATTGACCGCCCGGTTGATCTCCTGCCGCACATGGCGACCGAGGCGTTGGCCACCGGCACTGCTCGTCGAAGGAAGCTTGGTGATCCCCTTTTTCTTGAGACAGGCCCGCAGTTTGGCCTTCCTCCGGCGCTTTTCCCGATCGCGCTTCTGACGGCGGGCGAGCTTGCCATGAAAACTGCCATACCTTTTTCCCGTTGAGGTGGTGATGAAGTTCGCGATGCCCACGTCCGCTCCCACGCGAGGGGCGGATGGCTCGGTTTCGAGTGGAACGTCCAGATCGAAACTCAGAGTGAGCCACCAGATGCCCTTGCGCTTATGGAGCGTGGTGGAGGTGTTGAGCGTGCGACCTTCGAGGGCTTTTTTGTGATAAGAGGCGAGTTTGACCGGGACACGCAGGGGGGTGCCTTTGTCCAGGGTGGAGATGCGTAGCCAGTAGTCGAACGTCGAGTCCTCTGCCTTCTCCACCACCAACACGTTGGCATTGGCTTGAATACAGGGAACGCGCAGTTCTGGCATAGTCCATTCACGCCATGCAGGTTCCTTGCGTTTGCGGTCAAGGGGCACTCCCGAGGTCTCCGCTTTGGCCTTGGCATCAGCGTAATCCGCCAGGTCTTCCAGGTAGGCAGCATAGGCAGTTTGCCGAGTAGTGCGCCAGGACTTGGCGATACCTGCTGCCTGCTGCAGGCAGACCCGCTGCCAGCGTTCGGAAAGCTCGCTCTCAAAAACGGGGTCTGCATACTTGTCCGGGGAAGTCTCGGTCGTACAGAACAGGGTGACGTACTGTTGGCAGAGGGCGGTAAACACCACGACGAGTTGATCTAACGCATCCAGCTTGCCTGGATTAGCCTCGATGAGACGAATATGCGTGACTGCGTGGGTCAGCGTCTGTTTCTTGCGCTTGCGTTTCTGTTTGTCCTCTTTAGTGGCTTTCCCTGGCTTCTGACTCACGGATCAGTCCATTCTGCTGCAAGGCAGCCAGCACTTGTTCCGTCTTGCGTTTCGCGCGCCTGCGGCCATACAGCCAGGCGCAGAATGAAGTCACACTCGCTACAACGTCGCTCATAAGATCGTCCTCTGCCGTATCAGCGGTGTTGACCATTACCAGTTCGCGTCCCTGCATGGCGAGCAACGTCTGGATGGAGGCCACTCCAAAGCATTGCACCAACTGATCAGCCGCTCGGCTTGCCTCTCCAGGTTGTCCTTGTTCTCGCTGCTCGATACACGGGCGTACACAGCCACTGTGCGTCCAGGCGTCGAGCGAAATTCTGGCGGATCGATGATGACGGTGCCAGTGGGGAGTTGGTAGCCAGGAATCTGGCCGCGTTTCCACATGCTCCAGGCGCTGTTATAACTGATCCCGAGCCGCTTCGCGTAGCTTGATAACTTCATGAGGGCAGTATAGTACATCGGTTCTCATTTTGCAAGAGATGATGATACTTTGCCATGTCTAGATACAAAACCGGCAAATTCTTTGAAGTGCTTCTAATTGAGGACGCCAGCGCCAGAGAAGCTACATTGATTTTTCTTGTGATATACTACTCTCATCGCCCTTACTCTACTGTTTTTTTGCTTTGAAGGGCAGTGTTCTATGACCCAGACCATCGACGAGAGTCGTGCACAGCTGATTGCGAATCTGCAGGAGCGGGCGGAAGAGCTGGCGCAACTGAACCGTATCGCGATTGCGCTGACCTCCGAATTTGATTTACAGCGTTTGTTGCAGATGATTACTGATGCTGCTCGCAAAGTGACGGCTGCTCAATACGCCGCATTTTTCCTCATTCCTGAGCTTGCAGGTGGGGATGTTAACCTGCCTGTCAATAAAGTGATATTCAACCTGGCTGCTATATCTGGCGCGACACCTGCTATTGAGAAGCACTTTCGCCGTCTCGGCCCGGTGGAGGGGATTGGAGTGTTACAGCCCGTGTTTTGGGAGGGTGAATCGATTGTTGTGGATGATGTGCATGAAGACCCACGCTATGTCGGTGTGCCACGCGGGCATATACCTGTGCGCAGCTTTCTCGGCGTACAACTACGCGCACGCGATGGCTCGATATTGGGCGCCTTCCTGATAGGTGATACGCGCCCCGGCCGGTTTAACGCCCGGCATGTTGAGCTGATCGAAGCATTGAGCGCGCAGGCTGCCGTAGCTATTCACAATGCGCAACTCCTGGCGCGTGAGCGTCGCGCTATGGAGGAACATGCTGCGGAACTGGAACGGGAAGTACATGAACGCACCGCTGAACTGGAGCGGCGTAACCAGGAGTTGAGCAAGTTTGCGACCGATTTACAGACATTACATCATGAGCTGACCGAGGTGCAGAAACGACAGATGCTTGCTGATGAACGCAGCCGCATTGCGCAGGAACTCCATGATCGCGTACAGCAAACGCTGTTTACGATTGGCCTGAAAGCCGACTGGATTATGGAACGCCTGCCGCCCGATTCAACATTGGCGGGCCCATTGCACACTATTAAGCAACTGGCCTCACTGGGTACGGCCCAGGTACGCGATGCGATTTTCGCGCTCTCCTCAACTGAGTTGCAGGAGGGCGGGTTAGTGAGCATGCTGTATTCATTGATTCAAAATCTACGTGAGACCTCTTCTATTGAAATCGATCTCGTTGTGGCTGAATGGGCTGTTTCTCTACCGGCGCACATCGAGAATACACTTTTCACCGTCGCCCAGGAAGCCCTTTCAAACGCGCGCCGCCATGCCGAGGCCATGATTGTGATTGTAACAGTACAAGTGACCAGTGAGCAGGCAGTGCTGGTGGTGCAGGATAACGGTGTGGGCCTTCCGGCACAGATGTTTCAGACGTATCGCAACAACACAATGCACCTGGGTCTCACGGGCATGCACCATCGCGTTGAGGAACTGGGAGGTCAGCTTTTACTTGTGAATGGCGAAGAGGGTGGTCTGATTGTCAAGGTGGTGGTCCCACTATGATCCGCTTACTGATCATCGATGATCACGAGATGGTGCGCGAAGGGCTCAAAGCGATGCTGACGGCGGAAGCCGACTTTGAGATTGTGGGTGAAGCAGCCAACGCCGAGCAGGCATATGAATTGATTGCACGCTCACATCCAGATGTGATTTTGCTGGACATCCGGCTGCCAGGGGTGAGTGGCATCGAGGTCTGCCGTATCGTAACAGAGCGCTACCCGGAAACAGCGGTAATCATCCTGACGACCTTTACCGATGAAACGCTGGTTGCCCAGTGTATCCAGGCGGGTGCGCGTGGCTTCATCGTCAAGGACATCGAACGTTTCGATCTCAAACGTTCCATCCGGGCCGTGGCACGGGGTGAGGCCGCTATCGATCCCAAAGCTGCTGTTGCGGTGCTGGCTCAGCTTCGCCGGGCGCCGCAGGTAAGCGATGAACCTTCTCCTGAGCCACTGAGTCCGCAACAAATTGTTATCTTGCGCCTGATAGCCCAGGGGCTCTCCAGCCGGGAGATTGCCACGCAGCTTTATCTGAGCGAGAACACGGTGAAAGGGTATGTGCAGGAGATGCTGCACCGCCTGGGTGTGAAGAATCGTACCGAGGCGGTAATGGTAGCGGTCAAGCAAGGATGGCTCTGACACTCTCCTGTTTCAAAGCATCGAAGCACAAATACTGGCCTGGTACAGCAGCAGCATAGTTTGCGCTTCTTCTCCTGCGGGGAGGATGGCGATGTTGTTGTGCCAGGGTCCTAAATTATTGGGCATATGCTGTAAACTCGTTGCAGTACCCTCCATTTGTATACTCCATAATACCTCCCTTTGTGGGTAACATGTAATAAAAATGCATGCTACACTAAATACAAGTCAGATACTGCGTACTCTGACGTATAGCCTCCCCTTTGGCCTGGCGTTTTTCCTTTGAAGCGCAGGAAGTTGCGCATTTAGGGACTTATGTATGGAGGTGAAACTTTGATACCTGGTTCTTTCGATTATCTGGTGGCGCACAGCATCGACGAAGCTGTTGCCCTGCTGGATAAACACGGCGAGGATGCCAAGATTCTGGCAGGAGGCCAGAGCCTCATTCCCCTCATTCGATTCCGTCTCGCGAGGCCGTCGGTGTTGATTGATATCAACCGCATTGATGGCCTTGAGTATATTCAAGAGACGAATGGCACCCTGCATATTGGCACCCTGACTCGCGAAACGGAATTGGATAGCTCCAATCTCATCCGTGATCGCTATCCCATCTTATTTGATACCTCGACTGTGGTGGCTGATCCCGTGGTGCGGAACTGGGCCACAGTTGGCGGCAATCTTGCTCACGCTGATCCCGCCAATGATCATCCCGCTACTATGCTGGCGCTGGGAGCGCATATCGTAGCTACTGGCCCCTCGGGTGAACGAGAATTGCCTATCGAAGACTTCTTCACAGATCTGCCTTTCGAGACTGCCCTGCAAGCTAACGAGATGCTCAGAGAGATTCGCGTTCCTGCGCCCAAGCAGGGGAGCGGCGGAGCGTATTTCAAGCTCGAGCGCAAGGTGGGAGACTATGCTATCGCCGGTGTGGCGGCTTATGTTACGCTGGACGGCAACGGCAATGTGAGCTATGCAGGTATTGGCCTGACCAATGTTGGACCGGTTCCAATTAAAGCCCGCAACGCTGAACAGTCGTTGCTCGGTAAACCCCTGGACGACGCCAGCATTCACCAGGCGGCCGACCTGGCTGCCGCTGCCGCGCAGCCCACGAGCGATACACGAGGTCCCGCCGAATACAAGCGCGATATGGTGCGCACACTCACAGTTCGTGCATTGCGCAAAGCGCTTGCCCGCGCCACTGGAGGTCAATAGTATGAGCACACATCATATAACTGTCACGATTAATGGGACTACTTACGAGGGAGATGTCGAAGCACGGACGCTGCTGGTGCACTGGATTCGCGACACGCTCCATTTGACAGGAACGCACATTGGCTGCGATACGACCTCGTGCGGGGCGTGCACTATTCTTGTGGATGGCAAAGCCACCAAATCCTGTACCATGTTCGCAGTGCAAGCAGACGGACGCCAGCTTATGACTGTCGAGGGCCTGGAACAGGACGGTACATTGCATCCATTGCAGGAGGGTTTTCACCAGGAGCACGCTTTACAGTGTGGCTATTGCACTCCAGGGATGATGATGTCAGGCCTGGCTCTCTTACAGCGCAATCCCAATCCCACAGAGCAAGAGATCCGTGTAGGCATCTCCGGCAACCTGTGCCGCTGCACCGGCTATGTGAATATCGTCAAGGCTATCCACTATGCTGCCGAAAAGATGCAGGCGGCTGAACAGGTTCCGGTGAGCGCCGGCGAAGGAGGCGAATAATGGCGACAGAAGTACATACCCATGGCTTAGGAGAAGCGTACAAGCGCAAAGAGGATGCTCGCTTCATTCGTGGACAAGGTAACTACGTTGACGACGTGCAGTTGCCGGGAATGCTCTATGGCGATATTGTGCGCAGCCCCTACGCGCACGCGCTCATCAAGAGCGTTGATACCAGCGAGGCACTGAAGGTGCCTGGCGTCCTAGCGGTGATTACGGGTAAAGACCTGGATGCCGCTGGACTTGCCTGGATGCCAACGCTCTCAGCCGATACTGAAGCGGTGCTGGCCCTGGACCGCGTGCATTACCAGATGCAAGAAGTGGCCTTTGTGGTCGCTACCAGTCGCTATGCTGCCGCTGATGGCGTGGCAGCAGTTGACGTGGAATATGAGCCATTGCCGGTGGTAGTTGATCCCAAGAAGGCGCTTGAGCCGGATGCGCCATTGCTGCGTCCCGACAAGAAAGATAAGCAGCCTACGAACCAGATCTATCACTGGGAGACGGGCGAGCGGGCGGCAACCGATGCTGCCTTTGCCGAAGCTGAAGCCAACGGTGTGGTAGTCAGCCAGGAGATGTACATCCCGCGTATTCACCCTGCTCCGATTGAGACCTGCGGCTGCGTGGCTGACTTCCATAAAGCAACCGGGAAGCTCACGGTGTGGATGACCTCGCAGGCACCGCACGCGCACCGTACACTCTTCGCCATTGTCGCAGGCCTGCCGGAACACCGTATCCGTATCATTTCACCGGACGTTGGCGGCGGATTTGGCAATAAAGTGCCGATCTATCCGGGCTACGTGTGCGCAGTAGTGGCATCAATTACGACCGGCAAGCCTGTTAAATGGATTGAGGACCGCACTGAGAATCTGTGTAGTACAGGTTTCGCACGCGACTACCATATCAAGGCAGAGATAGCCGCTGACAAGGAGGGTACAGTCAACGCACTGCGTGTATATACGCTGGCCGATCACGGTGCGTTTGACGCGGCGGCCCAGCCGACCAAGTTTCCCGCGGGCCTTTTCCACATCTGCACCGGCTCGTATGACTTTAAGCATGCTTTTGTAGAGGTGGACGCCGTCCATACCAATAAGGCTCCTGGCGGTATCGCCTATCGATGCTCGTTCCGTGTAACCGAAGCTTCGTACATGATCGAGCGCGCGATGGATACATTGGCGCGTCAGGTGGGTAAAGACCCTGCGCAGTTGCGCTTGCAGAACTTCATCAAGCCGGAAGCCTTCCCCTATCGTTCGGCACTGAACTGGACATACGATAGTGGAAACTACGAAACCGCTCTGAAGCTGGCCATGAAGAATGTGGATTACGAGGGGCTGCGCCGCGAGCAGGCAGAAAAGCGGGCACGCGGAGAACTAATGGGCATCGGCATCTCGAGTTTCACTGAGATCGTGGGTGCTGGCCCGGGTAAGCACTTCGATATAGCAGGCATCCAGATGTTCGATAGTTGTGAGATTCGCGTACATCCCACTGGCAAGATCCTGGCACGTATTGGTGTACAGACGCAGGGCCAGGGGCATGAAACGACTTTTGCACAGATCATTGCTGCCGAGCTAGGGATGTCGCCGGACGATGTCGATGTTGAGCATGGGGACACGGATACCGCTCCTTATGGGCTGGGCACATACGCCAGTCGCAGTACGCCGGTGGCTGGGGCTGCGACGGCAGTGGCTGCAAGAAAGGTGCGCGACAAGGCCAAAAAGATTGCGGCATACCTGCTGGAAGTGGGTGAGGAGGACCTGGAGTGGGAGCCCGGGCGCTTTTACGTGAAGGGAACGCCAGCCAAGGGCAAGACCATTCAGGAACTGGCGTTTGCGGCCTATACGAACTGCCCGCCATACCTGGAGCCAGGGTTGGAGGCGGTGGACTACTATGATCCTCCCAACCTCACGTACCCGTTCGGCAGCTATATCTGTGTAGTTGATATCGACCGGGGCACCGGGCTGGTACATATACGCCGCTTCATGGCGGTGGATGACTGTGGCACAATCATCAATCCGATGGTTGTCGAGGGGCAGATTCATGGTGGCCTGACGCAGGGACTTGCCCCGGCATTGTACGAGGAGTTGTCGTACGATGAGGATGGCAACGTGCTGGGCAGCAACTTCCAGGATTACTTGATTCCCACGGCAATGGAGACGCCTCATTGGGAGACCGATAAAACGGTTACGCCTTCGCCGCATCACCCGATTGGGGCCAAGGGTGTCGGCGAATCGCCTACTGTCGGCGCTCCACAAGCGATTGTCAATGCCGTGGTTGATGCGCTCGCGCATGTTGGTGTGCGGCATATAGATATTCCGATCACGCCATGGAAGGTGTGGAGTATACTTAAGGAAAAGGGCCTGGCTGCGGATTAGTTGTAGGCGTCCAATGCTGAACCTGGCTGAAAGTCTCCGGACTTTCAGCCAGGTTCAGCGCGAGAAAGGCCCTGGCCAGGGGAAATAGCATGTCTGAAAATCTACTTGAACTTGCATACCGGCTGGCGCAAGCCGGAGAGCCTTTTGTCATGGCGACGGTGGTCTGGTGTGAGCGGCCTACTTCTGCCAAACCTGGGGCTCGGGCTATTATCCGGGCTGATGGAACGATGACGGGCTGGATCGGTGGAAGTTGCGCTCAACCTGTTGTGCTGCGTGAGGCCCTGCGGATATTACGTGAGGGTGATGACCCCTATCTTTTGCGCCTGGGCGCTCCTGAGGCGGAGATGACTGTTGTACGCAATGATGTGCGCTTCTTTCCTATGAGTTGTACCAGTGGAGGCGTACTGGATATCTATATGGAACCACACCTGCCCAGCCCGCAGCTTGTGCTGGTTGGCGATTCGCCTGTGATTGTCGCGCTCGGTCGTCTTGCCGAAGTGCTCGAATTTGCGGTAATACAGCTCGATTCCGCTGACCTCAGCCAGGTTCAGCTCAATGAGAGGACGTATGTGCTTGTTGCTACACATGGGCAGTATGACGAAGATGCGTTGGGACAAGCGCTGCGTAGTCCTGTCGCATATGTAGGCATGGTAGGTAGTCGCAGGCGCGCTGAAGCTTGCAGGGGATACCTGCGTGCATCTGGTTTGGCGGAGCAACAGATTGAGCGCCTGCGAGCGCCCGCCGGGCTTGACGTGGGAGCGGTGACGCCGGAAGAAATTGCGGCGAGTATACTGGCTGAACTGGTGCAGGTACGCCGGCGTGGTCTTATGGCCGATGAAGAGCATGCTCAAATTGCTGTAGGAGAGCAATCCGAGCAGGGCGGGACTACAAGTACAACTTTACCTGAAACTGCTATTGATCCCGTTTGTGGTATGATGGTTGAAATAGCTACTTCCCGGCACCGGAGCAAGCTCAATGGGCGGGAATTTTATTTCTGCTGCCCAGCCTGCAAGCGGCTATTTGAGCGCAATCCGCAGGAGTATCTCGTGCAAGACGAAAGGTGAATGACGTATGGATTTTTCTGGTACTCAGATCATTGCTGTGCCCATTGAGAAAGTATGGGCATTTTTAATGGATGTGAATAAGGTAGCGGCGTGTGCGCCTGGTTTTCAAAGCTTAGAGGTGTTGGGAGAAGAACACTGGAAAGCGGCGGTTGCAGTGGGCATCGGGGCGGTAAAAGCCAAGTTTACGCTGGACGTCACTCGGCCAGAGATGGAAGAACCGGAGCGCATGACGATGAAGGGACGCGGTAAAGCGCCTGGAAGCGCTGTCGATTTGTGGGGGGATATGCACCTCACTGCACTGGAAGACGGTGGGACGCGTATGGACTGGAAGGCTACGGTTACCGTGAGTGGAACAATTGCCAGCGTGGGAGCTCGACTCCTGCAAGGGACAGCGGAACGCCTTACCGGGCAATTTTTCGATTGTCTCAAGTCTACGTTACAGGCTCCTGATACAGTGAGTACAAGTGATTAGAGCTGATGGAAAGCGCTGTAGAACGTTGGAATGAAATACTCGACGCGCGAGCGAAGCAAATGGATGCTGCCTATGCGCGCCTTGGACGTACCAGCGCTGATTTTTGGAATCGACGGGCACGTGGATACCATAGCTCGACGCAGGAAACCGCCGGCAAGGACCCCTTTTACCTCCGGTTACGCGATATAGTTACTCCGCAAACGAGCATATTGGATGTGGGCGCGGGAACAGGGCGTTTTACCCTGGCGCTCGCGCCGCAGGCGAAGCAGATTATTGCCGTTGAGCCAAATGCTGCGATGCTCGGTTACCTGCGCCAGGATGCAAGCGAAAGAGGGCTAACCAATATCTCATATCTACAGGCTACCTGGCAAGACGCTCCGAACGATCTTCAAGCCGATATTGTGATTTGTAGCCATGTGCTCTATCCGATCAGAGATATCGTGCCGTTCCTGGCGAAACTGCAGGCGGCTGCACTTCATGGCTGCTACCTCTATATGTTTGCTACTCACCTGGATGCGCTGCTTAATGATCTGTGGAGACACTTCCATGGTGATGAGCGGCAACTACCTCCAGCTTATATTCATGTGCTCGATGTATTGTACGAGATGGGCATTTATGCAAATGTGGAGATTGTGAAACTACCATCGAGCCTGCGTTACCATGCGCTCGATGTAGCTGTGAACGAGCTGTTGGAGCGGCTTATTTTGCCTGGTGATGAGCAGACAAGAGACGAGTTGCGGGGATTACTGGCAGGATGGCTAGTTGAGCAGGACGGCGTGTTGATACCGCCGTCCCGGCAAGGGATGGTGGGTGCAGTTGTTTGGTGGATGTAGGTTTCAAGCTCCGCTTGGCAAGCCCGGAGCGTGGTGCTAAACGATAGCCTGATCCAATTTGTCAAAGAAAGATTTCAGCGAGTTCTTTGTGATGCCTTGACTGATTGGATTGTTGGCGATGGCGATTGGGCCCGTGAGATCGGCTGTTGCGTTATAGGTAAGTATTGCGCCATCAGTTTCGTCGGTGATGTTAATCTGGCTGCTGGCATCGATTGATCCGACAGTGCCCTGGCGGTGTACTTCCAGAACGAGTACGTTTGGGTCCTGGCGCTGGGCAATATGGATAACTGCGCCATATGGTCCTTTCAAACCGGGCAGTGGAGTGGTGATGTTCGCTTTCAGACGAGCGGGGTCCAGATATTCGACCGAGTTGCAGCCAGGGATGCATGACTGTAGAACTGTGGGATTGAGAATAGCGTTGAAGACTTGCCAACTGTTGGCTTTGAATTTGTGTGAACCGTTAAGCTTCATGAAACCTTTCCTTACACGTACAAAAATATAACCGGCCTGGCTTACAGTGGTTCGGAACTGAGAAGCCAGATGATACGGGGAAACTTTCCCGGACTGTATTGTAACGGTAAATGAGTTGGCTTTCAAGGATGAAAGGGTATGTTACCAGATATTCCTACTCTACCTGGGTAAAGTGGCTAGGCAATTTATCGCTTTTGCTTGACCCAAATGTGCTATTGATTACGAGCGCATCAAACTTGTTGTGTTATACTGCCACCAGGCGTTTCATTGTGTGTCATAAATGCAAACGTAGTGTAGATAACTTCAATGAGGAGTGCATGATGGCGTGGCCTAATGAACATGACAAACCTGTACAACAAAATTGGCAATCTCGTTTTGCGAGGAAGAGAGTGGACCTTTCAAAATCGGTAGAAGAAGCGCTCGCAGATAGCACTCTAGCTGAAGAAATTTTGTCTGATGAATTGGATGAAGAGAATGAGCCTGTGCAGGGGGAAAAAAGTTCCATGATTATACCCCCTAAATTGAGCCTGCAATCAAGGCCATTACCAGTGGTGCGGGGTGAGCCCAAGGAAACAACCAGTGTGGTAGTGGTCGATGCCCGTACTATGACCTCCCCAGTCGAGGTTCCACAGCCCGCACAGAAAAAGCAGCGCCTGGCCGGAAGAACGACTAAAGTACGTTTACAAGCCGTCCCTAAGACAGAGAAGAAATCTAATGGGAAAATAGTAGTAGAGCCAGGCAAAAACGAACAGAGTCCTTCGGATGGAGTAGTTGCTGTCAAAAATAAAACAAAACGAGGTGGCACTCCTGAAGTTGAGGGCTTAGTCGAGGGAGAGGTTAGACATACAACACGTGGAACTTTATCTGGTCCTGGTGTGTTTGAGCAGGGACAAAGAGAAGTGAGCATTGCGAATGCACATATTACCACGACGAGCGTGGTCGTCGTATCGCTAATCGGGGATCCTGGCCCCGTTGTAGTTAAATATATTTCCCTACAACCTCAACTTGGATTTACAGTACATTTGAGTGCCCCGGCGGAGGCGAAAACTCCATTTAATTATGTTGTGCTGATGAGCGAGCTGTTCTAAAGCTCACCCTCGATTTCTTGTCTGAGGCGGTTGAAGAACTGTTGCATATAGACAAAACGCTCACGGGCCAGCTCGCGACCGGTGCTAGTCGTCATACGTTGGGGTAAATTGGCAAAGAGCAACTGGAATTCGATACTTGGAGAGTAGTCAGGGCTACGCCTCAGGCTGCGTATCATGACCGGGTCGATTGGTTCGATGATGCCGGCAGGTACAGGAGAATAGACTTTTTGATGGTAGCGGCCTGTGATGCAGTAGAGGCGGCCAATACCAGTTGCGCCAAGGCAGTCTATCTTATCCGCATCGTAGAGTATGCGGCCTTCTAACGTTTCTGGTTTGCCTTCCCCCGTCATACGATGTTCACGAATTGCTTGCTGTACGGCCGGGATGGATTGTTGAGGGAATTGGGTGCCGCTGAGCAAATCCGCTGCTATTTCGGCTCCGATTAAGGCGTGGTCGCCACCGTAACGACGTTCGCGTTCTTGTCCAATATCATGGAGGGCAACCGCTGCCCAGATTATTAAGAGGTCGCCGCCTTCACGTGCCTGAATTGTATCTGCGAGGGCCATGACGCGTACTAGATGATCATAGTCGTGTGCGGCGTCTGCACTGTCTTCATCTATCATGGCTTGTTTGGCCAGTTCAAGTAACCAATTTCTATAGGATTGCAATGTAAACAAGTTAGTTTCCTCAGAAGCCTCTCAGTCGTTTTCGTTCCAAAAGATACGATGCGCCCGCTAGCAACAGCAGCTTGTTGAAAATCCCCTAAATCTATGCCCTGAGCTATCATTAGAAGCCTATTTATTAGTTTTTCGTTTTCTACAATCAGTATGTGGGCATTCTCCATTAACGGCTCTCCGAGCAGTGAGAAGATTATGAGAAATGATGGCGCATCTCATCTTAAGATGAGTAAAGGCTAAGCAGAATTATATTCCACATTGAGAAGAAAGAGAAGAGGTGTGGTACACAATAGAGCCTGAACTTTGCATATTTCCTACACGGAAGCTGTACCTTGCCAAGTAACTCTGCCACTTCGCCATAAATCCCTGCCAGCAGCATTTCCTGGCCGAGAGTGCATTTTTTACGATCACGTTACAACCAATATACCAATATATGAAGATTAGTATTTGTGATTATTTTGTGCTATTCTATTAGGAGTAAACGTGATAGTGCTATCGTTTCTTACCATGCAGATAGTCTTCCCGAACCTGCTAGCAAGAGTTACACTAAGAAAGCACACAGCAAGTTTGTATGAAAGGAGGTTAACCCATGGGGGTTGGCTTTGATACGTTCGTGATATACTCCGACACTGACAGTAATGGGCACTTTTCCGTATCACATAACTTGGCTCTAGTGGGTCCTCATTTCGAAATTGATGGCATCACCGTTGCTGTGCAGCACAACCAGAATCAGAACTGGTACGCTCTAGAACAGAGCAACGCAGTGGACAATCGATTCTGGTGGAACGACACTCTAGTGGCGGGGTCCATCGGTTCATTCAACTTCCACAACTCTTTCGTCCGGATTATCGTGTTTGCCCAATTTCACCAGGGAGCAATACCATGATAGCTCTGCACCGAGGCCGTGAGTCTTCGAGCGTCCGGATTATCGTGTTTGCCCAATATTTCCCTGGAGCATAGTGGGGATACCATCGGGTGGTGAGTGGTCCTTGTCTGGTATTGGATGGTCGCCTGTCCCCGAAAGGGATTGAGGATTTAGCGATCCAGTTCGTCTGGGTCGCTTTTTCATTTGCTTAGTTGTAAATCATAAATCGAGTATGTATTGCCAAATAACCTTGCTACTCTGCCACATAAATTCAGCTGCAAGAACATATTTTACGGGCAAATACTGCTTGTCTCTTTCCGAAAAAACGGAAAAATCTTTTGGCAGCGATTTAATGGCAAACTGCACTTTCGGCAAAGAATGTTGGCGAGGCTCACTTTTTAAGCTCCACCATACAAGCTCAAAAAGTGGCAATTTATTACGGCGAAGTGGGAATCATTATTCGACAAAGTACAGAAGCATTGAATGATAGGTTGCGAAGTAAGCTTACACGAGTACTCACGTCCTTTTGTCAGGACGTTTTTCAACATCACTGTGTTTCCATGATGTCAGTAAACTCCGACCCTTGATCAGGGTTTCAGCCAAATGGGAAGGAGGGCGCATGTAGGATGAGAAGCCTGCCATCAGGCAACTTTGGTTAAAGTTCGTTCACCCGTTGGCAGACAGCAAGCAGATCGCGAGTGAGTTGACGGTCGTTGAAAGAGGCGAGCACCATCTTGCAGATGGTCATGATCTGATCTTTGCGGTTATCCAATTCATGCAGCACCTGCTGCACTATCGCTGCTTTTCTGCTGACATGTGCCTTTGTTCGTCCTTGATGGCTGTGAGGCAGTAGTGGTGATCGCTATCCACATGCAAGTCGACGAGGCGGCAGGGCTGAAAGAGATCGCGCAGTTCAGCAGGAGTGAATTAATGATGAGGTAACCCTACCTCTCGCCCGTCTAATGGAATGTATGTTCCCGGCTCAACTTGCTGGAAGTGTGTCCCTTGGTTACGCAAT
>Ga0207684_10002713_pt1 | contig 17668 bp, 16 predicted proteins | sample KBSK5501metaG_FD_184342 | JGI IMG/M metagenome (GOLD analysis project Ga0207684, IMG submission 184342) | Corn, switchgrass and miscanthus rhizosphere microbial communities from Kellogg Biological Station, Michigan, USA - KBS K5-50-1 metaG... | ecosystem: Host-associated > Plants > Roots >...
AAGGGCACCGCGACCCCGAACAGCCAGGGGCTGCGCCTGGGGAACTTCACCCAGATCCGCGACGTGATCGAGGCGGAGATGGAGAACGTCTTCGCGGGCAAGAAGACGGCCAAGCAGGGCCTCGACGACGCGGTGGCCAAGTCCAACGAGATGCTGAAAGAGTTCGCGGCCGCGAACAAGCAGTAGCGCGTCCGGTCGCCGATGCAGCGCACGGTCTTCAGGAGCCGGTGGCTTCCATACGTGCTGGTGGCCCCCCAGATGGTGGTCACCGTGCTCTTCTTCTTCTGGCCCGCGCTGAAGTCGCTGCAGCTCTCCTTCTACCGGGTCTCTCCCTTCGGGGACAAGTCCACCTTCGTCGGGCTGGAGAACTTCACCAAGCTGCTGGCCGATCCCGACTACTACGCGAGCGTGGTCAACTCGTTCGTGTTCGCGGGCGGGGTGACCGTTCTCGCGGTGCTGGGCTCGCTGGTCCTGGCCGGCCTCGCCACCCAAAAGATCCGCGGGCTCGCGGTCTACCGCACCCTCCTGCTGTGGCCCTACGGCATCGCGCCCGCGGTGGCGGGCATCATCTTCCTGTTCATCTTCCATCCCGCCTACGGGATCCTGCCCTACTTCCTCTCCTTCGTGACCGACTACCAGTTCAACTGGCTGCTGAAGAGCTGGGTGGCCATGATCCTGGTGATCGTGGCCACCGCGTGGACCCACCTCGGCTACAACATCGCGTTCTACATCGCGGGGCTCCTCGCGATCCCGGCGTCGGTGATCGAGGCGGCGGACGTGGACGGGGCCGGGCCGATCCGGCGCTTCACCGCCATCGTGTTCCCCCTCGTGTCGCCGATCACCTTCTACCTGGTCGTGCTCAACATGGTGTTCGCGTTCTTCGAATCCTTCGGGGTCATCGACGCGGTCACCAAGGGCGGGCCCGGCCGGTCGACCGAGATCATGGTCTACAAGCTCTACCGCGACGGCTTCATCGGGCTCAACCTGGGCTCCTCGGGGGCGCAGTCGGTGATCCTCATGGCCATGGTCATCGCCCTCACCGTCCTGCAGTTCCGCTTCGCGGAGAAAAAGGTCACGTACCGATGAGGCCAGGGGGTGCCAAGCAGGAGCGCGGGTTGGCCCGGCGCCCCGATGAGCGCCAAAGGCGCGAAGAGGCCCTACCGCCCCGCGATCTTTTCCACCGAAGCGGACTAAGAACGAGAAGTCACGGATGATCGCGGATCGCCGGTGGCCCGGCACGAGAGGCGAAGCGTGAGCGCGGTCGGCGCGACCCAGCTGGAGCAGGCGCAGGTGCGGGCGCGCGCGGCCGACGCCCCGCGGCGGGAGGGCGCCCGGGGAGGCGCGCTCCTCGTCCACGCGCTCCTGATCGCGTGCATCGCGGTGGTGGTGTTCCCGCTCTACTTCGCCTTCGTCGTCTCCACCCAGGACCTGAAGGAGGTGGTGCAGCGGCCGCCGCGGCTCCTGCCGTCCACCCACCTGGTGGAGAACTACACCGAGGCGTGGCGCAAGTCGGGCATGGGCGTCATGCTGTTCAACAGCGCGGTGATGGCGGTGACGGTGGCGGTGGGCAAGATCATCATCTCGATGCTGTCCGCGTTCGCCGTCGTGTACTTCAGCTTTCGCGGCCGCATGGTCTGCTTCTGGATGATCTTCGTGACCCTGATGCTGCCGGTGCCGGTGCGGCTCGTCTCGACCTACGAGGTCATCGGCACCCTGGGCTGGCTCAACAGCTACCAGGGGCTGACCGTGCCCCTCATGGCCTCCGCGACCGCCACCTTCCTGTTTCGCCAGTTCTACCTGACGATCCCGAACGAGATGGCGGAGGCGGCGCAGCTCGACGGGGCGGGCCCGCTGCGCTTCCTGTTCCGGTTCCTGCTGCCGCTGTCGTGGGCCAACATCGCGGCGCTCTTCGTGGTGCTGTTCATCTTCGGCTGGAACCAGTACCTGTGGCCGCTCATGATCACGAACACCGAGGCGATGCGCACGGTGGTGATCGGGCTCGAGCATCTCATCCCGCGCAGCGGCACCGACCTGCCCACCTGGAACCTGATCATGGCCGGGGCCATGATGGCCCTGCTGCCCCCGGTGGCCATCATCGTCTTCATGCAGCGCTGGTTCGTGAAGGGCCTGGTGGAGAGCGACAAGTGAGAGGGCTCCTGCTCTGGAGCCTGGCCCTGGGCGGCTTCTCCGCGGTGCTCGGCACCGTGAGCGCGGCGGCGCCCGACATGATCGCGCCGCTGTTCGCAGCCCACCGGGGCGGGGCGGCCCTCTGGCCGGAGAACAGCCTGCTCGCCTTCGGCAACGCGCTCGCGCTGGGCGTCGACTATCTCGAGCTGGACGTGCACCTGAGCCGCGACGGCGAGGTGATGGTCATCCACGACGCCACCCTCGAGCGCACCACCACCGGGAGGGGGCCGGTGCGGGAGCGCACCGCGGCCGAGCTCGGGACCCTGCGGCTCAAGGACCGAGGCGGGGCGGTCACCGAGGAGCCGGTGCCCACCTTGGATCAGGTGGTGGCCCTCGCCGCGGCGGGCAAGCGGCAGATGCTGCTCGAGATCAAGACCGACGAGCAGCGGCGGCGTTACCCCGGCATCGAGGAGAAGGTGTTCGCGGTCCTCGATCGGCACCGGTTCACCCCCTTCGCGATCGTGATGTCGTTCGAGGGTGAGACCTGGCGGCGGCTGCGCCAGCTCCGCCCGGATGCGCGTACCGGGGCGCTCTACTCCTCGCGGGCGCTGCCCACGCCCGCGATCGAGCCCGAGCTCCAGGCGCTCCGTCAGGCCGGCGTCGTCTTCGTCGGGCTCGAGCAGCGCACCGTGACCGCCGACGTGGCTCGGCAGGCGCGGCTGGCCGGCCTGACCCTCGGGGTGTGGACGGTGAACGAGCGCGAGGCCATCGAGCGCTTCATCGGCCACGGGGTCGGCATCGTGATCACCGATCGCCCGGACCTGGCCAAGGCGGCGCTCGGCCGGTGACCGCGCGCCGCTTCGTCCTGGCGCTCGATCAGGGAACGACGGGCTCGACCGCGCTGGTGGTGGATCCCGACGGCCTCGTGCGGGCCCGGGGCTACGCGGAGCTGCCGCAGCACTACCCGCAGCCGGGCTGGGTGGAGCACGATCCGGCCCAGATCTGGACCACCACCGTCCAGGCCCTCGGCCAGGCGGTGGCCGCCGCCGGGATCGCGCCGGCCGAGATCGCGGCGGTGGGCATCACCAACCAGCGCGAGACCGCCATCCTCTGGGAGCGCGCCTCCGGGCGGCCGGTCGGCAACGCGATCGTCTGGCAGTGCCGGCGCACCGCCGCGCTCTGCGACCGCCTCCGCGCCGACGGGGCCGAGCCCGAGATCCGGCGGAAGACCGGGCTGGTGGTGGACGCCTACTTCTCGGGCACCAAGATCCGCTGGATGCTCGACCACGAGCCGGCGCTGCGGCCCCTAGCTGAGCGCGGCGAGCTCTGCTTCGGCACGGTGGACTCGTGGCTGCTCTGGCAGCTCACCGGCGGCGCGGTGCACGCGACCGATCCGTCCAACGCCTCGCGCACGCTCTGCTACGACATCCACGCGCTCGGGTGGGACGAGGGACTCTGCCGCATCCTCGGCGTACCGATGGCGCTCCTGCCCACCGTCAAGCCGTCGGCCGGCGTGTTCGGGGAGACCACCGCGACGGCCGCTCCCCCGCTGCCGGCCGGCATCCCGGTGGCCGGCATCGCGGGCGATCAGCAGGCCGCCCTCTTCGGCCAGGCCTGCGTCGAGCCCGGCATGGCCAAGAACACCTACGGCACCGGGTGCTTCGCGCTGCTCAACACCGGGCCCCGCGCGGTCGGCTCCACCGAGGGTCTGCTCACCACGGTGGCGTGGACGGTGGAGGGCGCGACCGCCTATGCCCTCGAGGGCGCGGTGTTCATCGCGGGCGCGGCGGTGCAGTGGCTGCGCGACGGCCTCGGCGTGATCAAGCAGGCGGCGGAGACGCAGGCCCTGGCCCAGTCGGTGCCGGACACCGGCGGGGTCTACCTGGTGCCCGCCTTCGTGGGGCTCGGCGCGCCCTACTGGGACCCCTACGCGCGAGGCACACTGGTGGGCATCACGCGCGGCACCACGCGGGCCCACCTGGCCCGCGCCGCGCTCGAGGCCATCGCCTACCAGAGCCGCGACGTGCTCGACACCATGCGGCGCGAGTCCGGGGTGCCGCTCAGCACGCTGCGGGTCGACGGCGGCGCGGCGGCCAACGACTTCCTGTGCCAGTTCCAGGCCGACGTGCTCGGAGTGGAGGTATTGCGACCCTCGGTGACCGAAACCACCGGGCTCGGCGCAGCCTACCTGGCCGGGGTGGGCGCGGGGCTCTGGAAGAGCCGGGACCTCGGCGGCCGCTGGAAGCTCGAGCGCAAGTTCACCCCCGCGATGTCGCCCCCCGCGCGCGAGGCGGGCTACGCGGGCTGGCGCCGCGCGGTAGAGCGGGCGCGCGGATGGATCGAACCCGACAGGAGGGATACATGATGCGATCGACCGTCGCGCGGGCCGTCCTGGCCCTGATTGCGGTGCTGAGCGCGCTCGCCCTGGTCGGGACGCCGGCCCAGGCGCAGGCGCCCATCGAGGGCGAGCTGAACCTGATCACCCCGGTCTCCAAGTTCATCCACGACGCGGCGCTCAAGGCCTTCGCGGACTACGCGAAGGAGAAGTGGAACGTCACCGTGAAGGTGAGCGCGATCCCGGCCGGCACCCCGGTGGCGTACGGGCGCATCACCGAGTGGAAGGGCAAGCCCGAGGTCGACATCTTCTGGGGCGGGGAGTCCGCGCTGTTCGAGAAGCTGGCCGAGCAGAAGCTCCTGCAGAAGGTGGAGATCTCGAAGGAGGCGTGGGAGTCCATCCCGGCCTCCATCGGCAAGCCCAAGCCGATCCCGCTCAAGGACAAGGACGGGTACTGGGTCGGCACCACGCTCGAGCCGTACGGGATCGTCTACAACCCGAAGCGGCTGCAGCGGCTGGGCGTCGCTCCCCTCAAGGACTGGGACGATCTGCTCAATCCCAAGCTCAAGGGCGAGGTCGCCCAGTGCGCCCCGACCCGCTCGTCGTCGTCGAACGCCACCTACGAGGTCATCCTCTCGCTGCAGGGCGAGGAGCCGGGCTGGAGCTGGCTGCGCAAGCTGGCGGCCAACACCGGGCACTTCACCGCGCGGAGCCGGGACGTGCCGACGGTGGTGGCCAAGGGCGAGTTCGCGACCGGCTTCGCGGTGCCGTCCTACATGGCCTTCGAGGAGAAGCTGGCCGGCTTCGACATCAAGTACGTGGCCCCGAAGAACGCCTTCGTGACCCCGGAGCCGATGGCGATCCTGGCCGGGGCCCGCAATCCCAAAGCGGCGCGCGCGTTCATCGAGTTCCTGCTGACCGAGCGCGGGCAGAAGGTGTTCATGGAGCGCGGGCTCTTCTCGGTCAACCCGAAGTACAAGGTGCAAGGCGCCGCGGGCTCGACCGCGGAGACCGCGGTGGAGTTCACCGGCGGGGTGCGGTCGTACTTCGACGGGGACGTCGCCAACGTGTACGACGAGGCGGTGGCGGCCAGGCGGTCGGAGGCGCTCAAAACCCGCTTCCGCTCGGACATCGAGGCCAAGTGGGACGAGCTGAAGAAGTAGCGCCGCCCGGCGCGATCCCCCGCGCGATCAGATGATCGTCACCATCCAGGGGGTGGTGAAGCGGTTCGGCGCGGTGACCGCGGTCGACGCGGTGGACCTCACCGTCGCCGACGGCGAGCTGTTCACGCTGCTGGGGCCGTCGGGCTGCGGCAAGACCACGCTCCTGCGCCTGCTCGCCGGCTTCTACCAACCGGACTCCGGCACCATCCGGTTCGGCGACCGAGTGGTCAACGGCCTCGCCCCCTACGAGCGCCGCATCGGCATGGTCTTCCAGAACTACGCGCTCTGGCCGCACATGACGGTGGCCGAGAACATCGGCTACGGTCTGCGGCTGCGCCGTCTGCCCGGGGAGGACCTCGCCCGGCGCCTGCAGGAGGGGCTGCGCAAGGTCAACCTGATCGGCTTCGAGGCCCGCTACCCCGGCCAGCTCTCGGGGGGTCAGCAACAGCGGGTGGCGCTCGCGCGGGCGCTGGTGCTGAACCCGGACATCCTGCTGCTGGACGAGCCGCTCTCGAACCTGGACGCCAAGATCCGCATCCAGGTGCGCGCGGAGATCCGCCGGCTCCAGCGGGAGCTGGCGATCACCACCATCTACGTGACCCACGATCAGGAGGAGGCGCTGTCGCTCTCCGACCGGGTCGCGGTCATGCGCGACGGGCGCGTGCTGCAGGTGGGTCCGCCCCGCGACCTCTACGAGCGGCCGCGCACGCGGTTCGTGGCCGACTTCGTGGGGACCAACAACCTGGTGCCGGGCGAGGTGGAGAGTCGGAGCGCGGAGGGCGGCGACATGGTGGTCCGCACCGCGCTCGGCCCGCTGCGGGCCATCGCCAACGGGGCCGTCTCGACGCGCTGCGTGCTCGCGGTGCGGCCCGAGAACGTGGCCCTGGGAGCGGCCGCGACCGGCGAGGGCAACCGGGTCGCGGGGCGGGTGAGCCTCGTCTCCTACCTCGGGAGCACGGTGCGCTACGACGTGGAGACCGCGGCGGGCCTCGTGCTCAAGGCCGACATCCGGGACGCGTGGCACCACGATCCGCTGCCGGTGGGCCGGCCGGTGACGCTCCACTTCCCCTCGTCGGTGACCCTGGCCGTCGCGGACGATGCGTAGCCCGCGCCTCGCGCTGGGCGTCGGGCTCATCTGGGCGTTCCTGATCCTCTTCCTGGTCTACCCGCTCGGGCGCATCTTCTACGACGCGGTGACCGACGAGGCCGGCCGCTGGACGCTGGCCAACTTCCACGAGTTCTTCACCGACCGCTTCTACCTGCGCTCGCTCTGGCACTCGATGATCCTGGGCGTGGCCACCGTGATCGCGTCCTCGGTGCTGGGCATCACGGTGGCCTTCTTGCTCGTGCGCTACGACTTCGTGGGCCGCAATCTGTTCAGCTACCTCACCATGATCCCGATCATCTCGCCCCCCCTGGTGGGGGTGCTGGGCTTCACCTTCATCCTGGGGCGCGCGGGCACCGTGAACGTGCTCCTGATGGATCTCTTCGACCTCCTGCGGCCGGTGAACTTCCTCTACGGCATCCACGGGGTGGTGCTCGTCGAGACGCTCCACCTCTTCCCGATGATCACCCTCAACGTGGTCGACGCGCTCGGCAAGGTCGACCCCTCGCTGGAGGAGGCGGCGGAGAGCGTGGGGGCGCGCGGGTGGAGCAAGCTCTGGCGGGTGACCCTGCCGCTCACCACCCCGGGCTACGTGGCGGGCGCGCTGCTCGTGTTCATCTGGACCTTCTCCGATTTCGCCACGCCGCTGGTGCTCGGGGTACAGGACCTGCTGGCCCCGCAGGCCTACCTGAACATCGTGCAGTTCGTGGACCGGCGCATCTTCCGCATGGGCATCGTGATCTCCGCGCTGATGGTGCTGCTCGCGGTCCTCTTCCTGCTCGCGGCGCGGCACTACGTGGCGATCAAGGACTACTCGTCGCTCTCGTACAGCCGGGTGGCCCGGCGGCGGCTCTCGGCGGGCCGGCAGGCGGTGGTGGTGGCCTTCCTGTCGTTCCTGCTGCTGCTGTCCTTCATCCCCTACGTCGGGGTGACGCTCGCCTCGGTGGGGAAGGGCTGGGCGCTCACCCCGCTGCCGGTGGCCTACACGCTGCAGTACTACGAGCGCGTGATCGTGGAGACGCCCAAGTACATCCTCAACAGCTTCCTCTACTCCGGGCTCGCGGTGGTGGTCTGCGTGCTGGTCGGCGTGCCGATCGCCTGGCTCCTCGCGCGCTCCACCGTGCCGGGGCGCGGAGCGCTCGACGCGGTCAACACCCTGATCCTCGCCGTGCCCGGCACCGCCCTCGGCATCGCCTACATCCGCGCGTTCCACTTCGACCTGCCCGGGTTCGACCGCGGGCTCACCTCGTTCTGGATCGTCATGCCGCTGGTGCTGGCCGTCCGGCGACTGCCGTACACGGTGCGCGGCTCGTTCGCCTCGCTCCTGCTGGTGCATCGCTCGCTCGAGGAGGCGGCCGGGAGCGTCGGGGCCTCCGGCCCGCGCACCTTCCGCGACGTGACGCTGCCGCTCATCTGGAAGGGCATCCTGGTCGGCGGCCTGTTCTCGTTCATGACGTCGCTGCAGGAGGCCTCCGCGGTGCTCTTCCTGGCCCTCGGCGGCTGGGAGTCGATCACCAACGGGATCTTCGCCTTCTACATCGCGGGCAGCGCCAACGAGGCGGCCGCCCTCGGCGTGATCCTGATCGTGGTCGCCGCCATCAGCATCGCCGTCATCAATCGCATGGCCGGCACCCGCATGGGCGGCGTCTTCGGCTGACCCCTGCTTGCCTTGTACCTGGGTGACTGGTCATCGACAGGTCTTTGAGCAGCCAAATCAATCAGTTGAGGCCGCTTGTCAGTCTCGGGGGCGTGTGATAGTGTTCCTGTTCACATGGCTCCGGAAGAACGGGGGCCGGCGCGGGGTCAGACCGCTCAGCTCGTCAATCTCGGGACGATGCTGTTCGCGTGTGTGGCGGTCGGGCTTGCGGCGGGTTACTTCGCCGACCGGTGGCTCGGGACGAAACCGTGGCTCTTGCTGGCCGGGCTCGGCTTCGGCATCGTGGCGGCGGCGGTGAACTTCTACCGGACGATCAAGACACTGAACGAGCAGGATCGGGATGATCGCTGATCTCGCAGCACGAGTGACCTGGACCGGAGGCGTTACGGTGGCCGCCATGACGGCGGGTGCCTGGTGGCTGGCCGGCGCGCCCGCGGCGGCCGGAGTCGGCGGCGGCGGCTGCATCGCGCTGCTGAACTTCCGCTGGCTCGCCCGCGACGTGAGCCGCGCGACCGCGCTGATCGCAGGAGGCCAAAGCGGGGTCCGGCGCATCGGGCGCATCGGCCTCCGCCAGCTCGTGACCTTCGGGGCTCTGGGCCTGCTGATCGCGCAGGGTTGGGCCCACCCGGTCGGGGTCGGCGTCGGGCTGGCCGCCCTGCCGCCGGTGCTCCTGATCCAGGGTCTTCTCGACGCCCGGGAGCACGCCTGATCCAATGGAGCTGATCGAGCACCCGCCGATCCTGCACATCCCGGCCATCCCGGACCACATCCTCTACACGTGGATCGTGATGGCCATCCTGGTGGTGGTCTCCTTCGTGGCCACCCGTCGCGTCTCCCTGGTGCCGACCGGCAGCCAGAACTTCATGGAGCTGGTGCTCGACCAGTTCGTGAAGGAGCTGGACGAGACGATCGGCCACGAGGGGCGGCGCTACCTGCCGCTGATCGCCACCCTCGGGCTGTTCATCCTCGCTTCGAACCTCATGGGGCTGGTGCCGGGGCTGGTGGCGCCGACCGCCAACCTCAACACCACCGCGGCGTGCGCCCTGATCGTGTTCATCACCTACCACGTGATCGGGGTGCGCAAGCAGGGCTTCATCGCCTACATGAAGCACTTCGCGGGGCCGGTGCCGGCGGTGCTCAAGCCGCTGATGTTCGTCATCGAGATCATCAGCCACTGCGCGCGGCCGCTGTCCCTGTCGCTCCGCCTCTTCGGCAACATGATGGCCGGCCACATCCTGCTCGCCATCTTCTTCTTCATGATGGGCTTCGACGGGATGCTGGGCTGGGCGCTCTCCGGCTCCCTCGGAGGGATCGTGGTGGGAGCCCCGGCCGCGGTCATCATGGTCGTGTTCGTCGTGGGCTTCCTGCTCCCGCTGAAGATCCTGGTCGCGTTCATCCAGACTTTCATCTTCTGCAAGCTGGCCATGCTCTACATCGCGGCGGCGGTCGAGGAAGCCGAGCACCACTAGTCGCAGTCACCCTCAACAAGGAGGAAAGCCGTGCAACGCATTCTCACCGTGAGTGTTATGGCGATTCTGGCGGCCCCGGGGATGGCCTGGGCGGCCGATGCCGCCGGCTCATCCGACATGGCGAAGGCCTTCGCGGTCCTGGCCGCCGGGCTCGGCTTCGGCCTGGCCGCGGGTCTCTGCGGCCTGGGTCAGGGCCGCGCGGCGGGCTCGGCGGTGGACGCCATGGCGCGGCAGCCCGGCGCGATCGCCCGGATCCAGACCGCGATGCTGCTCGGTCTGGCCTTCATCGAGTCGCTCGTGCTGTTCGTGTTCGTCATCGCGGTCATCCTGCTGTTCGTGAAATCCTAGGGAGGAGCTCGTAGGCATCGTCCCGGGGCCTGGGCCCCGGGACGGCACGCGGGCCCGCCCGCGGAAGGAATGCCCCACCCGGCGCGAGCAGCGCCGCCGAGACGAACATGGCACGACGGTCACCGTTCAAGATCCCCCGGATCCCGGAGATGACGGTGCGTCGCCTGTCCGTCTACACCCGAAGTCTCCTCCAGTTGGAAGAGGACGGGGTGAAGACGATCTCGTCGCAGGAGCTGGCCGAGCGGTTCAGCCTCAACTCGGCCCAGGTCCGGAAGGATCTCGCCTACTTCGGCGAGTTCGGAGTGCGGGGCATCGGCTACTACGTCTCCGGGCTCAAGGCCGAGCTGCAGCGCATCCTGGGGCTCGACCGCGAGTGGCAGGTGGCGCTGGTGGGCTTCGGCAACCTGGGCTCGGCCCTCTTCCACTACAAGGGCTTCGCGCGCCAGGGCTTCCGGATCTCCACGATCTTCGACGACGACCCCGCCAAGTGGGGCAAGGCGGTCGACGGCGTGACGATCCAGCCGATGCAGGACCTCCCGAAGGAGGCCAAGGCCCGTAATCTGCAGATCGCGATCGTCGCGGTGCCGGGGGAGTCCGCGCAGGCGGTGACCGAGAAGCTGGTGGCGGCCGGCATCAAGACCATCCTCAACTTCGCTCCGGGCCGCATCAAGGCGGGCCGGGACGTCCGCCTGAAGAATGTGGACCTGGCCATCGAGCTCGAGACCCTGTCCTTCTACCTTGCTCAAGGCTCGCGCTGACGGCCCCGCGGCGTTGACGCCGCGCACTCCCGGTGGTACCTCTGATCAGTCGTTGTCCGTGATGAGCGTGTCCGCCCAGTCGGTCCTGTCCCGCTGGGCCGCCTTCGACGAGGTCCTGGCGGCCCTCTCCAAGGGAGTCCCCTGCCTGCGCGCGGACGGCCTCTGGGGCGCGTCACGCGCCCTCGCGACCGCCGGGCTGCTGCAGCGGACCGGGCGGCCGATCCTGCTCCTCGCCCCGGGACCGGTCCAGCGCCACCAGGCCGCCCAGGACGCCGCGTTCTTCCTGGCCACGCTCTCCGGCGGCCCGGTCGACGGGCCGGTCGGGGAGGGGCGCGTCCTCGAGTTCCCGTCGGGCTCGGGCGCCTCCTGGCGCGGCGGCCGCCACCGCGAGCCGGACGCCGAGCGCGCGCTCTGCTGCCGCCGGCTGCTGGACGGCGACGCGGTGGCCATCGTGGCGACGCCGTCCGGGCTCGCGATCCCGGTGCCGCCGCCCGAGTCGTTCAAGCGCCGCACGTTCACCCTGACCGTCGGCGAGGGCAGCGACCGGGAGATCCTGCTCGCGCTCCTCGAGGCGGCCGGCTATGAGCGAGTCGAGACGGTCCTCGAGGTCGGGCAGTGGAGCCTGCGCGGTGGCATCGTCGACATCTTCTCGCCCACGCACGCCCAGCCGGTGCGCGCCGAGTTCTTCGGCGACGAGGTGGAGTCGCTGCGCCTCTTCGATCCCACCTCGCAGCGCTCGATCGGGCAGGTCCAGGAACTGACCGTGCTGCCGCTCGGCTCGCCGGACACGGCGCCGGTCACCCTGCTCGACTACCTGCCCGCCGAGACCCTGATGGTCCTCGAGGATCCCGCGCTGCTGGAGGCGCCGCCCGACGACGCGCCGTCGGCGGCGCCGCTCGCGACCCTGCTCGCGCGCTTCCAGCGGCTCGAGCTGCCGCTGCTCCAGCGCGGCGACGGTGCGGTGCCCCGCGTCTCGATGGGCGCGCGCTCGGTGGGCGGCTTCCGCGGCCAGTTCAAGACGCTCGCGACCGAGATTCGCGACTGGCGTGGCGAGGGCTTCACGGTCCGCCTGGTGGTGGACGACGAGCGGCAGCGCGATCGCCTGCGCCAGATGCTGGCCGAGCACGACCTCGAGCCGTGGCCCGAGGCCACCCTCTGGAGCCCGGAGGGGCTCGGGGTGGTGGTGGGCGAGTGCTCGGCCGGATTCCAGATCCCCGCGCTCGGCCTGGTCGTACTCTGCGAGGAGGAGATCTTCGGGGCCCAGCGACGGCGACTGAGGCGGCCGCTGTTCCAGCGGGGCGCGGCCATCGCCTCGTTCAACGACCTGGCCCCGAACGACCTGGTGGTGCACGAGCAACACGGCATCGCGCGTTATCACGGCCTGCGCACGCTCTCCACCGACGGCCACGACGCCGACTTCCTGCTGCTGGAGTACGCCGAGGGCGGGCGCCTCTACCTGCCGGTGGAGCGGCTCGACCTGATCTCCAAGTACATGGGAGCCCCCGAGGGGGCGGCGCGCCTCGATCGGCTGGGCGGCGGCGCGTGGCAGCGCCTCAAGGAGTCGGTGCGGGCCGCGCTGCGCGAGATGGCCGAGGAGCTGCTCAAGCTCTACGCGACTCGCTCGGTCGCCGAGCGGCCGCGCTTCGCCGACGACACTCCCTGGCAGGGGGAGTTCGAGGCCTCGTTCCGCTTCGAGGAGACACCGGACCAGATGCGCGCCATCGAGGAGGTCAAGGCCGACATGGTGGGGGCGCGGCCGATGGACCGCCTGGTGGCGGGCGACGTGGGCTACGGCAAGACCGAGGTGGCGCTGCGCGCGGCGTTCCGGGCGGTGGCGGACGGGCGGCAGGTGGCGGTGCTGGTGCCCACCACCGTGCTGGCCCAGCAGCACTACAACACCTTCGTCGAGCGCTTCGCGCCGTTCCCGGCGAAGGTCGAGCTGCTCTCGCGCTTCCGTAGCCCGAAGGAGCAGAAGGAGGTGGTGGCCGGGCTCGCCACCGGCACGGTGGACGTGGTGATCGGCACCCACCGAATCCTCTCGAAGGACGTGCAGTTCAAGGACCTGGGCCTGCTCGTGGTGGACGAGGAGCACCGCTTCGGGGTCACCCACAAGGAGCGGCTCAAGCAGCTGCGCACCTCGGTGGACGTGCTCACGCTCACCGCCACCCCGATTCCGCGCACCCTCCACATGGCGCTGTCCGGGGTGCGCGACCTCTCGGTCATCGAGACGCCCCCGCTCGACCGGCTGCCGGTGGAGACGGTGGTGACCGCGTTCAACCGCACCGTGATCCGCGAGGCGATCGAGCGGGAGCTGAACCGGGGTGGGCAGGTGTTCTTCGTCCACAATCGCATCCAGTCGCTCGGCTCCATGACCCACTTCATCCAGACCCTGGCCCCCGAGGCCCGGGTGGTGATGGGCCACGGCCAGATGGCCGAGCGGGAGCTGGAGAGCGTGATGGTCAAGTTCGTGGACGGCCAGGCCGACGTGCTGGTGTCGACCGCCATCGTGGAGTCGGGCCTCGACATCCCGGCCTCCAACACCATCATCATCAATCGGGCCGACCGGTTCGGGCTGGCCCAGCTCTACCAGCTCCGGGGCCGGGTGGGCCGGGAGCGGCAGCAGGCCTACGCCTACCTCCTGGTGCCCGCCGACGGCCGGATCGACGAGACGGCCCAGAAGCGCCTGCGGGTGATCGAGGAGTCCACCGAGCTGGGGGCGGGGCTCCGGCTGGCCATGCGCGACCTCGAGATCCGGGGTACCGGCAACCTCCTGGGGGCCGCCCAGCACGGGCACATCGCGGCGGTGGGGTTCGATCTTTACAGCAAGCTCCTGGCGGAGGCCGTGCGAGAATTGAAGGGCGAGCCGGCGGCCGAGCGCGTCGACCCGGTGATCTCGGCGGACGTGGAAGCGCTCCTGCCCGAATCGTTCGTTCCCGAGGTGAACCAGCGGCTCGCGCTCTACAAGCGGCTGGCCGAGATCGAGCGTCCCGAGGAAGTCGTCGACGCGCGCGCCGAGCTGGCCGACCGCTATGGGCCGCTGCCGCCGGCGGTCGAGGGGCTGCTGGACGTGATCGGGCTCCGGGTGGCCGCCCGCGAGCTCGGGGTCGAGCGGGTGGAGGCCAGGAGCGGACGGGCGATTCTCACCTTCGCGCCGTCGACCAAGGTGACTCCGGAGAGAATGCTCAGGGCCATCGCGGCCAGCCGAGGAGGTCTCGCGTTGAAGAAGGAGTACACGGTGGAAGCGCGGATTCCGACCGAGCCCTGGCCCGCGGTGCGCGACGCTCTCGTGAAGCTCCTGGACTCGCTCCGGTGAGGCGGCGGGCCGGCCGGCGTCGCCTGATCTTCTGTTTCCTCGCCGTCCTGTCCCTGGCGACGGCCGGCTGCTCGATGGCGATCCCGAGCTGGGTCCCGCTCCTCGGGAGCACCCCCAAGCCTCCCACCGCCGCGGAGGCGCCCAAGCCCTCGGCGTCGGCACCGATCCTGACCGCGCGCGACCAGATCGAGTCCTCGCCGGACGTGGTCGACCGGGTCATCTGCGTGGTGAACAACGACGCGATCACCCAGTACGAGCTGGACGAGGCCGAGCTGTACTACCTGGCCGAGAACCGCGAGCAGATGACGGACGGCGAGGCCCGCAAGGCGCTGCGCGACCGCCTGCTCCAGACCCTGATCGAGAACCGCATCCAGCTCCAGCAGGCCGAGCGGGACAAGGTCGTGATCGAGGACGCGGAGCTGGCCGACAACGTCGCCGACATCATGCACAAGGTCAAGGCGAAGGACGAGAAGGAGTTCGAGGAGATCGTCAAGTCCCAGGGCCTCACCGTCGAGAGAGTCCGAAAGCGGCTCCGCGAGCAGCTCATGGTCCAGCGGGTGATCCGCCGGAAGGTCGCCCTCCGCATCTCGGTCACCGAGCAGGAGATCGACAAGTACCTGGTCGACAACCGGGAGAAGCTCGAGACCGGGCTCACCTTCGCGCCGCGCCACATCCTGGTGGTGCCCGATCCGAACAAGGGAGAGGAGGGATGGCTCGAGGCGCGCAAGAAGGTGGAGGACGTCTACGCGCTCTTGCTGGAGGGGCAGGACTTCGGCGAGCTGGCCAAGAAGTTCTCCGAGGACCCGTCCGGCAAAGACGGCGGCGGCCTCGGCAACATCAAGCGCGGGGAGCTGGCTCCGGACATCGAGGAGGCGATCCTGCGCCTGCAGCCCGGCGAGGTCTCCACTCCCTTCCGCTCCCAGGTGGGCTACCACCTCTTCAAGCTCGACTCGCGCGAGACGCTGAGTGGCGACGCCCTGGTCCAGGTGCGCAGCCAGGTCCGCGACATCCTCTACCGCCAGAAGTACGACGCGCGACTCAAGGATTGGCTGGTGGAGATCAAGCAGCGGGCGATCATCGATGTTCGGATGTAGCGGGCGGACGTAGGCGGGCGGAAGTAGACGGTGGGCCGGGGAAAATGAGAGTTGACAGCCCGGGAAAGCGTGTGGGACAGTGATCCGCGTAGCACGGCACCCAACCTCCTTACAGAGTAGACCTCAACACACGCAACCCGCCGGAGAACGACCATCTCCACTTCAGAGCGCAGCCCGAAGCGTCCCTCGTCGCCCAAGCCGCCGTCTGCCCCCGAGCCCAGTCCCACCGAAGCGACCACGGTGGTCGGTGCAGGAGGAAAGCGGATGAATCTGTCCGAGCTCAAGGACAAGACGATCGCCGATCTGAACAACGTCGCCAAGGAGCTCGGAGTCCAGGGCACCAGCGGCCTTCGCAAGCAGGAGCTGATCTTCAAGATCCTGCAGGGGCAGGCCGAGCGTGACGGGCTCATCTTCGCGGAGGGCGTGCTCGAGGTGCTGCCGGACGGCTTCGGCTTCCTGCGGGCGCCCGACTACAACTACCTGCCGGGCCCCGACGACATCTACGTCTCGCCCTCGCAGATCCGGCGCTTCGACCTGCGCACCGGCGACACCATCTCCGGCCAGGTGCGGCCGCCCAAGGACAGCGAGCGCTACTTCGCCCTCCTGAAGGTGGAGGCGATCAATTTCGAGACGCCGGAGCAGGCGCGCGACAAGACGCTCTTCGACAACCTGACCCCGCTCTACCCGATGGAGCGGATCCGGCTCGAGCACGACTCGGACAACCTGACCACCCGCGCGATGGATCTGCTGTGCCCCATCGGCAAGGGGCAGCGCGGGCTGATCGTGGCCGCGCCCCGCACCGGCAAGACGGTGCTGCTCCAGAACCTGGCCAACGCCATCGCCAAGAACCACCCCGAGGTGTACCTCATCGTGCTGCTGATCGACGAGCGGCCGGAAGAGGTCACCGACATGCAGCGCTCGGTGCGCGGAGAGGTCATCTCGTCCACCTTCGACGAGCCCCCGCAGCGGCACGTGCAGGTGGCGGACATGGTGATCGAGAAGGCCAAGCGTCTCGTCGAGCACAAGCGCGACGTCGTGATCCTGCTCGACTCGATCACCCGCTTCGCGCGGGCCCACAACGCGGTGATCCCGTCCTCCGGCAAGGTGCTCTCCGGCGGCCTCGACGCCAACGCGCTCCAGCGCCCCCGGCGCTTCTTCGCGGCGGCCCGCAACGTGGAGGAGGGCGGCTCGCTGACCATCATGGCCACCGCCCTCATCGACACCGGCTCCCGGATGGACGACGTGATCTTCGAGGAGTTCAAGGGCACCGGCAACATGGAGGTGCACCTCGACCGGCGCCTGATGGACAAGCGCATCTTCCCCACCATCAATATCGAGCAAACCGGAACCCGCAAAGAAGAACTCCTGCTGGAGAAGGACGAGCTGCAGAAGGTCTGGCTGCTCCGGAAGGCGCTCTCCCAGCTGAACCCGGTCGAGGCCATGGAGCTGCTGCTCGACAAGCTCAAAATGGTCAAGAGTAACAAGGACTTCCTGAACCAGATGAACCAGCTGGCGTAGCCCGGAATTTTGCCTTTTGTGGCGCACCCTGCTATGCTTTGAAACCCATTCAGGAGGTGCGCCGTGAAGGCTGGCATTCATCCGGACTACATTGACACCACGATCACCTGCAATTGCGGGGAAGTCATCCACACCCGCTCCACCGTGCCGACCATCAAGGTGGAGGTCTGCTCCAAGTGCCATCCCTTCTTCACCGGGAAGCAGAGGTTCCTCGACACGGCCGGGCGCGTCGAGCGCTTCCAGCAGAAGTACAAGAGGAAGAGCCGCACGGAGGGGTAGGGCCGGGCTCGGCGCCGCTCCGCGCTCCGAGCCGGACACTCGGCCGCATCTGATTCCTGGTCGTTTCTCGCTGCGGCGTCGCCGTTACCCGTGTGCCGGTCCCTGAGGCGCTGCCATGTTCGACAAGCTCCGGCAGATCGAAGAGCGCTACGGCGAGCTGAACCGCACCCTGTCCGATCCCCAGGTGATCGGCCAGCCCGCGGTCTACGCCCGCACCGCCAAGGCGGCGGCCGACCTGGCCGAGACCGTCTCCAAGTTCGAGGAGTACAAGAGCGTGCTGGCCCGGACGTCGGAGGCACGCCACATCCTGGCCGAGGACGCCGACCGCGAGATGCGCGACCTGGCCCAGGCCGAGATCGACGAGCTGGGGGCGCGCCAGGCGAAATTGGAAGAGGAGCTGCGCGGGCTGCTGGTCCCCCGCGACCCCAACGACGACAAGAACGTCTTCGTCGAGATCCGCGCCGGCGCGGGTGGCGACGAGGCCGGCCTCTTCGCGGCCGAG
>Ga0207684_10002714_pt1 | contig 17667 bp, 21 predicted proteins | sample KBSK5501metaG_FD_184342 | JGI IMG/M metagenome (GOLD analysis project Ga0207684, IMG submission 184342) | Corn, switchgrass and miscanthus rhizosphere microbial communities from Kellogg Biological Station, Michigan, USA - KBS K5-50-1 metaG... | ecosystem: Host-associated > Plants > Roots >...
ACCTCTGAGCGCTCGCGCATCAGCCGCTCTATATCGGCGCGGCTCATGACGCAGATGAGCGAGTCTTCAATAGCTTCGGCAAACGTGTGCCGCAGCGATTCACCAATGAACGGCATCTCACCGAAAAACGTTCCGGGTTCGATCGCTGCCAGCTCCAGCCGCTTGCCCGAGGGGGTCAGGCGATAGAGTTGCACGCGCCCGCGTTTGAGCAGGAAGAGCACCTCGGCACGATCTTCTTGTGAGTAGAGGATCTGACCTCTGCGACACGTCCGCATTTCGGTTTGTCGCTCAAAGGCGGCTATTTCCTCGGGCTCCAGGTCGCAGAAGATGTCCATGGTGAGCAAACAGTCGCGGTTCTTCAGTGAGAGAGAAGTACCTGGCTGTCGCACCGGCTCAGTTCGCTTCCTATGGAGCAGTGAAAATGTGCGTCGGGTAGTCAACTTGCTTCCTCCTTGATCTGCTGTTGAAGTTCGGTGCGGAGCATGGTGAGAAACTTCTCACGCTCAGGATTTCCGAGCGACACGACTTTGCCATCAAGCACGTAGGTTGGTACGGCAACAACGTTCGGGGGAATACTCTGACCTGGCTGGTCAAGATTGACAACCGAAACATCTAAACCAGCAATGCTTTGGGCACGCTCTGCGATGAGCAGCGCTTCCACGCAGTTCGTACACGCATTGGTAACATAAATATCCAGGTGCAGGGTGCCTTCCTCTCTGATCCCTGGTATTGGGACCAGGCTGCTCATCTTTCGCGCCTCCCTTTCATCATATGTTATACCATACGTTCGTGAACCTCCTGCGGGAACGGGGAGCGTCGTTGCTCCCCATTCCCGCTCAGACTGCGTAGCCGCATAAACCGTCTTTCAAAACAAACAAACTACATCTTGCAGCAGCATGTTATGCTGCTACCTTCCGCCTAGCCTGCAAACCAACGTTGCAACTACCCTGTATCTGAGGATGAGCTCTCTGCTCAATCCATTAGGCCCAAAGTATAATGAGGAATCAGGAGGTAGACTGTAGTCCAGGCTACATATGTGCTCTGAGAAATACTCATGCTATCGCAGGCGGAGAATCTCACTCTCCGCTTCGATCTTCCCCAGGTGAGGCTTGAGCCATTTGAGCGCTCTGCTGAGTTGATCCAACCCTAAACCCATGAGCAAAAATGGTACGCCCACGAAATAATTTGTCCGAGCCGACCACCATTCCAGTTCTCCTTCGGTTGAGCCACATTGCTAAGTTCATGCTGCCTCAAGTTTAGTGCCGGAGCAGAAGGAGTTCTGTAGCGTAGGCTACAGAAAGAAGGCGAATATAAGGAAGCTTTTCATGTGGGCGGTTCATCTTTATGCTGTTAGGTCTGGCATTGACAAGGAGATCCTCCCGATTGTTTGTCAATGGATTTCTTCCCAGGGGGCTTATTTGGTAAAAAACTCCTGGCTGATTCGTGTTAATAATGATGTCTGAATACGTCCTCAGTTAATAAAACCCGAAGGGAAGCTGTTCTCACCGTCAAAAGGGGGTGCCAGCATGAACAGAAAAATAGTACTGCGTCTCCTTCTGCTCGCCGTGGCAGTTGTTGCGCTGGGCATCGTGCTCTGGGGAGTGCTCACTCCTAGAAAAGCGACGGTCACAGCTCACTCTACCTCCCGATCCCACGTCGTAGGCCTGCAGGTTGGAAATATGGCTCCCGACTTCACTCTTGTGACGTCCGACGAGAAAAAAATCCACCTACATGACTTCCGGGGACAACCGGTTGTCATCCTGTTCTCGAGTACTGATTGTAAGAGTTGCCAGATGCAAGTCTCAGACACGCAGCGCGTGTATGTCTCGCAACTCACTGCGCATAAGTCGTTTACAATGCTGGGCATAGACCTGGATGACACGGCTGCCACCATCATGCACTATGACATGCAAACCCACATCGCCTTTCCTGTGCTCCTGACGCAGAGCGCCAAAGTGGGAGAACTGTACCAGGTAACAGGTACCCCCACTTCCGTGTTTATTGACCGAGATGGGGTGATCCGCGCAGGGGTGGAAGGCGAGATGGATAGCACAACGCTGCAACGCTACCTAGCACAGGTGAGCGAGTAGAGGACAAGAAATGATCATGGGCTCACCGGAGAAAATCTCTGAAAGGCTGTACCGTGAGTGAGCTTCTCGGATTAGTGAGCTTGCAGAAGAGCCCTTTTTAAAGGGGGGAAGCAATCCGAATGCATGCATTGATCTCTGAGAAATTGAGAAACCATCTCCAGCGTGTAGGGAGCGCAGTCCTCACGGTCACGCTGGAACCCCTGCGCTGCTGAAGCGGCACCTTCTTCGAGGTATCGGTCGATACCCGTGAACCACGTGATGCCAGCCGTTACGAATCGTTCGTTCAGGACGGAGTACACATCTACTACTCCCCAAAGCTCGGCCGCAAGTCCGATGTCCTGGAACTGGATTATGCGCGTATCCTGTTCCATAGCAAGCCAATTATGTCGGGTCCAGATAACCTCCTGGCGACTCTCCTCATGGGACGAATATAGCTTGATCGAAGGATACCGATTTATGGATCCAGGTTGGTGATCAGATTTCCCCCTCTGGAGCAATGGCAGCAAGCAAACGCCAAAAGGGCTGCTTCGTAATACTTTTGGCTGAGAAGCGTTTATACCTGCATGATAGGAGACGATGAGAGCGTCCATCGAATTCGGTACTGCCGCTCAGCCGTCCAGATCTGCACATCAAATGTACGGCACGGCTCATGAGTTGATGTGTCGGCAGGCAGTGCTCAGTAGAGAAACCGAAATTGCATTCGAACTGGTTAGTGTCGTGGGTGTCAACCTCCTATGGGATCTTCTTTCTGGGCCTGTTTTTGCTGCGCTTTCAGCTTCCGAGGATGCACCTGATCTCGTTCAACATAGTACTTCAGTTCCTCGAACGTATGAACACCAGTTCGGCTCAATTGGAGCTTCAAAAGAGGAGCCAGGAACAGACCGGGGAAAAGACTCACGTCTATCTCTGCCCGCGCTTCAATCTGAGAGGTATTCGGTCCGAGCGAGCGTACCACCCAGTGATTCTCGGCACGCTTGAGAAACCAAGGACGTCCTTCGGTTGCCTGGTACGCGAAGCGCATCGTTTGTTCGTCATAATACGTGAATCTTTCCTCTACATCACCAAAGCCTGGAACTGCGGTAGCGCAGACCCGTCCCCCGACCTCAGCCCCTGCCGGAGCAGGGAGACCGGGTATGGCCTGAGAAGCTGGGATCGCGCTTGCCCACTGCCCGATGTTGCCAAAATCATGAGCAAGGACGCGCCAGACTTTCTTCGCAGAGGCGTTGATCGTAATGCGGCTTTGCAATTGGAGATGCATCAATTGCTCCTTTCTTTGCTACCTATGGGTTACTCACCAATGGTGAGAAGGAAATTGGAAGATCGACTCACCCTCTCAACGGGCATTTGAACTTCGACGATCATTTCATCGAACGTACCGGAACTGGGAAGCTCGACACCGATCTCGCGGTACGGACCAGCCATCCGATACCCATTCGACTCAATCCATTGTCCAATCCTCCCAAGTGCGACGAAGACCAGGTCGGGACCACCGATTTGTACCGCGGTTGCCATGGTCTGCACGGGAGGCAGTTCACGCATACGCAGCACATACTCTTCCGAAAGCACAATCGGGTCTTCCACCGGTTTATTGAGGAGGTAGCCGACCTCGACATCGTTGTTCCTGAGCGTGAATCCGTACGTATAGACGACGCCAGCAAAAGGGCCGAGGACCTGCTGGTCGACTCTGGACGGGAGAACGCGCTGCACGTGCTGGACGAGCTGGAGCATCTCTTCCGGTGATGGTAGAATGGTCCGGATCGAGAGGAAGAGCTGAGCTGGGATGGATTTTACCACCACATCAAGCGCATCGTTTGACAGCTGATTCTGCTGGAGCCGGGCCTCGATCCTTCGTAAGCGCTGGACATCTTCAAGCAACGTTTGCTCTAACTCGGCTTTTTTCATGAGCAACATGCCGTGAATTTCCTCGTCTGAGACCTCAGCCTGCATTATCCCCGCAATGTGATCCAGGGTGAGTCCCAAGTCTTTCAGTGCCAGAATCCGGTTCAAACGAGGCAATTGCCTGGCACTGTAGTAGCGATAGCCCGTGTGCGGATCGATGCGGGCAGGTTTCAACAACCCGATTTCATCATAGTATTGCAACAAACGCTTAGAAACCCGAGAAATTTGAGAGAATTCACCGGTGAGAAACATGTTCACCTCCAATCATTACTAGACACCTATATGTATAAGGTATCACGTAACGTGAGAGTCAAGGACTTCTTTGATTTTCCCAGCAAGCACCGTGTCGTGGGTGCGATATATAAGCGGATGAAAAAGGATCTTGCTCATCTGTTGGATTGCTCTATAGCTATTTCCCTCGTAACATGACCACAATACCTATCCCAACAACACTATGCGATACCTTGATGAACCCTCCTATCTGCAACTGTCTGTAGTCTAGACTACAGACAGTTGCCAGGACAAACTTGTATGATGAAAGAGAGTAATACTATGTTGGGTGTATCACGCAATTGTTATAGTTTTTTGTAAATATACCCAGGTTGAATCGTGTAATTACATAGGTGCAGGTAAAAATGCATGCCTTCCACAAGCAGCAAAAAGCAAGTATTCACGAAACTGGCTCGAACACCACGCTTTTCAGCGTAGGTCGGCTGCACATTTGCTTTCCCCAACTTATCGTGTACACTGTAGAACTTTCAACTTGTTTATTTTCCTGTTGCCATTTGCTCACTCAATGCGTAGAAAAACACGTATCTCGTGTCAATGCTGCTGCGGGAGGGGAACGATGAACCCTCAACTCTCATAAAATCGAACCCCTTCGACGTGTTTTCTCTGGGATCGGCTGCTTCTTCAGAAGGTTCTCCATGCTCACAACCTGAATACGTTTACCCTGGAGGCGAGTATGTCCTATTCGAGCGCAATTTCCGGCATGCTGCCCATGCCGCAAGAAGGACAACCAGCACTTGGACATGCCAGCAGCGCAACGGAAACGTCCACGGATTCTCACAGGACCGAATCGACATCATCTGTAGATGACGCCGAAGCGCTGAGTATCCTTTACGAGCGGTTTCGCCGACCCATCTACTCCTATACCTATCGTTTGCTTGGCAATGGGGACGATGCGGCCGATGTGACCCAGGAAGTCTTTCTGCGTGCTTGTATCTCCTGGGAAAGCCTGCGTGACCGCGATCGCCTCGGCGTGTGGCTGCATCATGTTGCCACCAATTTGTGCGTCGATCTGATCCGTCGGCGCAGACGCCTTTCCTGGTGGCCGCTTACACGCCGATACCGCAGTAGCAGGTATGCTGAAGAAGTGAGAGATGATGATCCGTCATCGCACTTACCACCCGATAGCGGCGGTATTCCAGAGATTGCCGAACGCGAGCATATTCAACGCGTGCTAGCTGCCATGCCGGAGGAATACGCGCTCGTGCTCGTCCTTAGCGTCATTCAAGGTATCCCCTACCAGGACATCGCGACCATCGTCGGCCTTTCATCAACGGTCACCGCAACACGCATCTCACGAGCAAAAAAGATGTTTGTCGAGCAGTATCGGCGTCTGGGTATGGACGAGGTTGGCATACAGGAGAAACAGCCATGAACAACACTGATCTGCCACCTCTGCCAGGGGCAGGAGAGAATGTCCCTGAGGTTTGCACAACGGTGCGACTGTACCTGGCAGTGCTCCCTGATGTATCTACTGAGCAGGCACGCGTCTTATTCGAGCACGTAAGAACCTGCTCTGGTTGTGCGGCTGAACTTCGTCTTATGACCCTGGCAACATACCTCGCGAGTCCCGCAGACATGACCCCACCACCGCAGGTCGATCAGGCAATTCGGGCAGCCATCGCAGCCCGGAGCAGCAGGCACTTCCCCGAAAATATCCAGGCCTTACGCTCTCTCCACTCACACCACCAATTCCGCAACCATCGCTTTCTCTGGCTGATTGGTCAGGTAGCTGCAGTTGTGGTGCTGCTCACAACATTGACTGCCGTGCACTTCTTGAATGGCTCAGTCGCCTCACCCCAGGCGTTTATATTGCCCGCGAACCTCTCATGGAGCGGGTATGTGCTCTTGTACCATGAAACGAAGATGGGCATGAATGGTATGCAATACTACGTCACCTGCTATCACGATCTGGGTACTGGCCGCATGCATGTGGAGACCATGGCGAGAAATGACCTGGATATTGTGACGGTGGGAGATGATCAGACGCTGCTTAGTGAGGACCTCATCCACCATATTGCCCAATGGGATACGAATGCATGGAGTGTTGATGACTCGATGTTCAATCTGGCACAGCTCCGCAGCGATCTGCAAGTGAACCGTGCTCTCTACGAAGGGAAGGACGTCTTTCATGGCCAGGAGATCTATCGGGTCCGCTGGAGAAATGGGCTGGTGTTGTTGCTCGACAAGCACTACTGGCCGGTGAATGTATTACGCAATGCACATGGCCCCAGTACTGGTGAACCGATCTACGAAACGCTTACCTGGCTCAAGGTATCACAAGTGCCGAGCACGCTGTGGGAGATCAGGGTGCCAGCGGGGTTCCGGATAGGAGACCTCCCTGTGGGACCATAACTCCAGTGGCTTGATATGCAGGCTATCTGTGGAGCGAAACCCTGTTCATGTATCACCGATTGAGGATAGAGCTTCATCGTTGCAATCCTATTGCACGAAATGAGATGAACTACAAAGGAGGTGTTATGAAGACCTTATCTTTACGTATCTTTGCTCTCCTGGCAGCGGTCGCCTTGCTAGCAGCAGCCTGTGCCAGCAACACTAGCTCAACCACAACGAGCACCACACCTGCACCGCAAGCAACCCCCACCTCGGCGATGATGCAGCTACCGCCCTATGCCAAAGACTATAAGATCAGCATCACGTCGCCGAAAAGTGGCACCAAAGTGACGGCCAATACCCTCACCTTGCAAGTAGCAGCTACTGGCTACACACCTACCTGTGCGCTCGCCGGCAAGGGAGATCAGGCTGGAGCGGGGCACTACCATATCCTTTTGGATAAGTCCCTGGTGAACATGTACTGCACACCGACGGCCACAATCTCGCTGCAGAACGTGGCCCCTGGCATGCACACCCTCACTGCCGTGCCGACACTTAACGACCACACCGAGATCGAGGAGAACGCCACCTCCATCACGATCGACTATGAGCCGACACATGCGCTTGCGACGATCACTGGCGCTACGCTGGCCGGTGCATCTTCCATTACCATCCTTTCCCCTAAGAACGGCGCTACGGTGTCCGGCTCCTTCGACGTGGTGGTGGCAATCAAGAATTTCAACCTGAGTTGCGATCTGATGGGCAAGCCGAGCGTGGCGGGCTACGGGCACTGGCATCTCAACCTCGACTCCATGTCCGGGCCGATGATGGGCATGGGGACGATGCTCGGGATGGACTGCACCACAGTGTTCCACGCCACCACCCAGGGGCTGAAGTCAGGCCAGACCCACACCCTGATCGCCCTGCTCACCGATAATGGGCATGCCCCACTGCACCCTCCGGTCGCTTCCGAGGTGACGGTTAAGATTGGATGAACACACACAAGTTCTCGCCTTTATTCCTCCTCCTCCTCATTGCCATGTTGGGAGTAGCCGCTTGTAGTAGTGGTGGAGAGGCTACCGGGAACTCTTCCCTGACGCCGACAGCGCCAGTCGCAACAACGGCCGCGGCGTCGGGAACGTGCCCGGCGTCAGCCGGGTTGCCCGCCAGCACGAATATCCATGGGACCGTCGCGGCATCCGGGAGTCAGCTCTCGATTGAGGCCGGCGACTTCTTCTTTAGCCCTACCTGCGTGACAGGCGTGCCCAGAGGCGCAATTACCCTGACGGTGCATAACGGCGGGGTGACGCTGCACAACCTGTCGATTCCATCCTTGCGCATCGATATGGACATGACTTCCGGCCAGAAGATCATGGTGCATGTGCTGATGGGGAAGGCTCCATTGGTGTTCTTTTGCAAGTATCACCGGGGCTCTGGCATGCTTGGCGCGCTGCTTCCATAGCGAGCGAAAGTTGACAGACGGTTGACGTCGATCTGCTTAAGCACTATCGTAAGGTCGCTGATTCTGGCGCGAGGGAGACCACTCACATTGGGCAGTGGTTGAAATGAAGGTAGATCAAAAGGTGACGCAGGAGGAGATAATCCAGGTCATTTATTGTCTATCCAATTTTGGCAGTAGTTGATGCCAGCAATTCCTCGGCATCCTCTATGACGTACCGGTATCCTTGCTCTGTCAGAAACAATTGTCGATTGGCTGAGAACTCCTGGTCGCGCGTATCGCGGGTTACAATCGAGTAGAAGTATGCAAGCCCACCATCCTGTTTTGGTCGTAATATTCGCCCTAAGCGCTGCGCTTCCTCCTGGCGTGAACCGAATGTACCCGATACCTGAATAGCAACATTTGCATCTGGCAGGTCAATTGCGAAATTTGCTACCTTGCTTACTACCAAACGCTTAATTTCACCGCGACGAAATTGGTCATATAACTTTTCTCGTTGTTTGTTCGATGTTCGACCCATCAATAAAGGTGCTTCAAGTTCTTCTGCAAGCACCTTGAGCTGGTCAATATACTGACCAATAATTAAGACCTGGTCATCTCGATGCCGCTCAGCAAGAAAGCGCACCACATTGAACTTTTCAGGGCTTTCAGCCGCAATTCTGTATTTTTCTCGTTCATCCGCAACGGCATAGTTCAATTGCTCGTCCTCTGTCATCCCCACACGTATTTCGTGACATTCGGCTGTAGCAATCCAGCCCTGGCGCTCTAATTCACGCCAGGGCACATCGTATTTTTTAGGGCCAATCAAACTGAATACATCAGCTTCTCGCCGATCTTCTCGTACCAGAGTTGCTGTTAAACCAAGGCGCCGGCGGGCTTGAATCTCAGCAGTAATACGGAAAACTGGCGCGGGCAATAAATGTACTTCGTCATAAATAATCAGCCCCCAATCATAACTGGTGAAAAGCGAGAAATGCGGGAAATCCTCTTCGCCAGCATCAAGTGCCTCTTTATTGGTCTGCTCCCTGGTATTAGGACGCCTATAAGTCAGTATCTGGTAGGTACTTACTGTAATTGGACATATTTCTTTGCGATCTCCTGTATATTCACCTATCATCTCAGGAGGAACATCTGTCTTGTCGATAATTTCTTGTATCCATTGCCTCACAGCTATCGTATTTGGCGAAAGAATCAATGTAGCGCGTTGAATATCTGCCATTGTAACTAAACCAACAATAGTTTTTCCTGCCCCACAAGGTAGCACAACGACCCCGCTCCCGCCACTCGGCGCTCCACCTGCATAGAATGCAGCCGAGGCGCCATACTGGTATGCACGTGGTTCAAAAGCCTTTCCCTCAGCTGTGACAAGTCTCAACTTCATTGGCAAAGGCGAGCCATCAGTATAGCCGGCTAAATCTTCGGCGGGAAATCCGATATGGATCAAAGCTTGCTTAATATGTCCCCGGCGCGCAGCATTCACTTGCAGCGTGTAGGTATCTAACTGGCGCAGCAAAAAAGGTTGGGTTCGTTTATGGTGTATAATCTCAGCAATCAGAGCTACGTCGCTAGAAGTAAGGAGGAGCGCATCTCCATCGCGAATCAGCTTAATCCGTCCATAGCGACTGATATATTCCCGAATATCAAAGATGATATTCGCTGGGATATCGTATTTGCTAAAACGTGTCAACAACTCTATGATCATTTGCGCGCTCATACCACCTGCAGCCGCGTTCCAAAGCGAAAGTGGAGAAAGGCGATACGTATGAATATGCTCTGGTGATTTTTCCAGTTCTGCAAACTGGGCAACTGCATCTCTCGCTTCAGCATGCTGGGGGTGATCAACTTCAAGCAAAATGGTGCGATCGCTCTGAACAATTAATGGATTACTTGGATTCATCTTTCCCTGTTATACTCCTGGCATCTCCGCCCAATTCTTGACATATTTTAAAATGGTGGTAACGGCAGCATCCTCATATCCACGCATAAGGTGACGAGCACCAACAATTATCTTAATTCCCTTTGGGCCTTTGAGCTGTTCAACAAAAGGTTCAAGCTTATATAACGGACAAATTTCGTCGAATTCGCCCGTGACAAAGAGTTTGGGGCGTTCGAAAGGTTTTGGAAATCCACTTGCTGCGCGGAAAAGTGGCAGGCTAATGCTTACAACCGTGCGTATTCTTGTATCAAAGGGAGCGTAGAGAAAGGCGATATAAGCACCGAAACCGTGACCAACCACACAGATTTTTGCTGGATTACCTTCAGACTGTGACAGTGAATAGTCAATAGCTCCTGCAAGATCTAGTGGTTCCAGGCGTCCGTCAGTTTGTTGACCCTGGCTGCTTCCAACTCCCCGGAAATTAAATCGCAATGCGAGCATTCCCGTTTCAGCTAGCTTGCGAGCAAGGGCGATATTCAATGTATCGTTCATATCGCTACTCGCTGGTTGGGGGTGACAGAGTATTATAATGGGAGCAAGCTCTACACCTATTGGAGCATGGAGCACCCCCTCTAGAAGCAAAGAAGGTTGCCCACGGCTGGAAAAACTGATAGGTCGTTCAGCGGTCGCTGATTCTGAGGTCATTTTTCCCTTTCATTCTAATAGCCCAGGTCGTGCACTGCACATGTATCTTATCGCAGTCAGTGCACTGAGTCAACTCAGCAAAGTGTTTTTGAGAAAGTTTTTTGACATTGTAGGAGTTATGTATTCAAATGTAATACGTTTTAGTTTATAGAGCCTCAAAAGTGTAAAATCTTGTTATAATATCTGTTTATAATATCTGTGGACCCTTTGCATATGCGTTAATAGATGTTATACTGGATAGTAAAGAGTTGAACTGAGGTTTTTAGTTCAAGTCGGCTAATTAGTGCAACTCATTCAAGAACCGAATTTCTATTTTTCGCTGGCTCATCTTGGTTTCATTGTTGCTAAGAGAGGTAATCGAGCGTTATCTTGCAGTAAATGTGGGTGTGGACAACGTGTCAGGTGTCTTTCCTTATTTTACGGAAAACCTCTCAAAGCGGCTTCTGCTTTTGCGAAATCCTTTCGGGGGATGGAGATCGCTGAGCTTCTAACTGACAATTTCATCAAAAATCAGGAAACTTCACCAGCCAGGAATGCTAAGTGATGTATAGGTATTGGTCTAGCCTCGGGATGAAGCTTTTCAAGACACACCGCATATCTCACTAGTCGCAGGGAATGTCCCTGATTCTACGGTATACAATATACTATCCAATCTTGGGAAGCGTAGTTTTTGATAATTACGTTGCAACCTGGGTGAGGTAAGTAGTAAAGAAGTTAGAGTTAGTACTACATCAGTAGAGGCAGGAGCGTTTATGGCCGATATTTTGGTTGTTGAGGACGAACAATTAATCGCCAGGTTATTAAAGGAGACATTACAGACCGAGGGTTATGATGTTGTGACCATCCTCAACGGCGAAGATGCCGTCCGATTTACACTCTGTGAAACACCGCACCTCATTATATTAGATTTAATGTTGCCTGGGATTGATGGCTGTGAGGTGGTTCGACGCTTACATACGTACCCTAAAACCATTCATATCCCCATCATTGTACTCAGCTCTCTTGGAGAGCCAAAGGATAAAGTTAACGCCTTTGAAACTGGTGTAGATGATTACATTACCAAACCTTTTCATACCGATGAGTTACTGGCTCGCGTTCGTGCCCAACTTCGTCGAGTACAACAGAACTTCCTTTCCCCTCTTATCGGCTTGCCAGGGGGCTTTCAGGTTGAGCTAGCCATCAAACATAAGCTGAACAGCATGGAACCATGGAGTTTACTCTACCTTGATCTCGATAACTTCAAGGCTTTTAACGACGTTTACGGTTTCCTGACTGGCAACGACATGATTCGACTGGTAGGACGAATCTGTCAACGCGTTGTGAGGAAGTATGGCAATCCCGATGACTTTGTCGGTCATGTTGGAGGGGATGATTTTGTTGTGGTTACAACGCCAGATCGGGAACGTACTCTTTGCAGTTATATTTGCAACTATTACAAAGAGGAAAGTACCGATCTTTACCGCATAGAGGACCTCAGACGCGGATCAATTAGTGGTGTTGATCGTAAGGGGCGATCATACCAGTTTCCTTTGGTCTCTCTGTCTATCGGTGTGCTCAATAATCAAATATGGCAACCTCATAGTATAGAGGAAGTGAGTTATTTAGCGGCTGAAGCGAAGAACAACGCCAAGCAATCAATCGACAATGTGTACCATATGCCGCCTCGACGTGTATTAGCTGGCCATGATGCCTCTTCTTATGTTCCTTCACGCTATGTAGCTTCTTCTCCTCTTCCTCAGATTGCTCAAGGTCATGCTCATCACTATCCTCTATTCGACATTATAGAGGAGCATATTCTTGAAGAGTATGAGCAAAGAGTATAGTAAAAGCCCCATGCATGCCTTGAAAGTGGTGAATGTTACGAACCAGGAAGAAAAACACTTAGAAAGTCTCTTGAGCAGTGAAGCAGATGAAGCACAGCGTCTGGCTGTAAGAGAGAATGCGAAGCGGGTCTTACAGGAAAGCGGCCTTGCCGAAATGCTCAAAACACTCAACAAAAATGCACTCAAAGGTAGGGGCAGTTTTTACGAGTATGACTCTATAATTCTCCTCAAATGGGGAACAAGTTACACTCGTCGCCATATTTGGGTTGAAGTTTACGGGAATACTATTCGCTTCAGGCTTGCTCCTCATCGCAAGTGCGCCATAACAGTGCCAATCTGTGATGGTGAATATCATACGTTTACCAGCGCCATGTGGGCAGATCGGAAACTCTTGTTAGATGAACTGAATAAATATTATGACAAGCCAATAGCTGAGACCTCATCTGATTAATCATAGCTTTCGCCAGCTAGCTGGCCTACAAAGGATCAAGTACAACCACGCGCATAACACCCACACTACTAAGGAAGCCGCTGATTGCTTGATAGTTTTGGTCAGCATAGAAATCTTTGCGTTGTGTTTCACCTGGCCAACTTAGTAAATTCAAGAAGTTTGAGCCATAGTTGTTCGCCGAATCTTCCGTAACCTTGTTGTTGTTTAAGGTTGAATGATTGTGAATGAATTCACTATCCTCGTTTCTGGCCCGGGCCAGAAACGCAAAAGCCAGCGCTGGTTGCGTTACCTGCTTTCGTAGTCCTTCTATCCAACTTCGTTCTACCCGCTCGGCCTGGTCAGGTCGGACGGTGACGATATGTGCTGCCGCAATCGCAGGTTGGGCTGAGGGGCGACTATATCCCCAAAGGTAGCGCATTAACCATTGTTCAGGAGATGCCAAAAGGAGCTCTCCTGTTGATCCTCCTAACAGGTTCTTTGGACTATACCGATCCTGTGCTTTGTACCAAAAATCTTCATCTTCCCAGGTGGTGAGTATGAGATAGTATGAATCAGGTTCCCTGCTACGATAAAAACGTGCATTCACTAAACCAGGCGCATGTTGTATTGTTTCCGAGATAAAACGCAGGCGTGATGGGCCATCATCGTCTTTGCCCAATGCCATTTGTGCCAGTGTTGCGACCAGTAATTCCATACCTTACCCGTTTTCAATACAAATTATCGTTCCGTAGCATGACATAGGCCTTTATTTTTGTCAATGTTTGAGCTGAAAATAAATTGATCTGGACAATAATCTAGCTCAGGACCTATACTGTTAACAAAAGGCCTCGTCATGATTAGTCGTATCTGTACTGAAGGTAAAATAGTGAAATGAACGAGGAGACGTACCAATGTTTGACCCTGAAGCAATGCATAGTACGGTTGAATGGAAACAGGCTACGCACGAAGATGCCGCGATATGGGTTTCCGTTACTCGACGTAGCGCCGACCAGATGCCTTTAGAGAGCGAGGACTCGCAGATAGTCCGCTATAAAGAAGAGAACCCTCTACAACAAGCGCAACGTTTCCTGCTCTGGCGTGATGACACTCCCATTGGACGCTTACGCTTCTATGCACAGGGTGATACCGCCGAACTGGATGGACTTGTACTTTTGCCCGAAGCTAGTGGCAGTGTTGCAGCGCAGGTTGTGACCGAGGCACTGTTTAGAGCCGCGGTGCTCAATGTTCGTCATCTCAAAGCAACCTATCCAGCTGCATATATTGCCTCATTTGCGGCAGCAGGTTTCCAGGAACTACGTCGTCGTACAGGTATGATAGCGTCAACAAACATTTCGGTATCACAGATTTCATTACCGAACTCTTTACGCATCCGGCCGATCAAGGAAGATGATAGCGAACAGATTGGTACGCTGCTGCAGCGTGCTTACGTCGGCGGACCTGATGATCTACATCCAGACCTGGCAGGCTGGCGCGCTGAGGTGCGTACTATTCAGGTAGGACATTTTGGTCCGTTTCTTCCCAATAGTTGTTTTGTGGCTGAACATACCCTCGATCGTTTTCATCTGGCAGGAGCGATTCTGGTTCATCTAGAACGGAATGTGCCACGTATTCGACATATGGTTGTAGCTCCCCTTTTCCGCCATGTCGGCCTTGGTCAATTGTTAGCGGTAAAAGCTATGCAATCTCTACAAGAATCTGGCCATCTAACGGTAATTCTCTACGTCACACTTGGTATTCCAGCCGTAAACCTTTATCATAGGCTTGGTTTCGTCGAGGCTGGTCCGACCTACATCGAAGCGGAACGTATGCTCTCAAGATAAGGGTGAGGGCAGATGTTCATCGATCGCCAACAGCAATCTTTTGAGGAAAAATGCTACCTACAAGGTGCTAATGGATTGGGGGAATCTTATTCCCCTAAGGTTCACGCGCAAATGAGCGTAAAGCAAAAGTAATCTGCTCTTCAAGTGTCATGGGTTGGTCTTGCGGAATCTTGCTTAATGCTGCCTGCGCTTCCGTCGTGGAAAACCCCAATCCCATTAATGCTTCCAGAACTTCTGTCTGCAACTTACCTGACTGCGTGAATGCTCCGCCGCTTCCTAGTGTACCCAGAGAAGGAAGTTTTCCCTTGAGTTCAAGCACTAACCTGGCTGCGAGCTTCTTTCCGACGCCTGGAGTCAGTGCGAGGCGTTGCTGATCCTCATCGGCGATCGCTTTATAAAAAGTTTGCGCATCCATCATAGATAACAATGCCAGGGCTAATTTTGGACCAACCCCGCTGATACCGATCAGTTGCTCAAAAGCGTCCCGATCTTCTTCACTGGAGAAACCATAGAGGGCCATTCCATCTTCACGCACATAAAAATGTGTGTAGAGCGACACCTCTGAGCCGACTTCTCCCAGGCGACTCAACGTCGTGGTGGGAGCGAAGACACGAATACCAAAGCCTCCAGTATGTATGATGGCATAACCTGCCCGACGTGCTTCTAAAACGCCCTGAATATTGGCAATCATAATTACTTTCCTTACTTCTTGCTGAGTAGCTCATTAAAGATAAACGTATGGTATTAATAATGACATTCTTTATTAGAAGATTTGGGTACGGGTGAGAAATGACGCGGTATGTAAATGGCAAATAGCCACTGCTGCGGCATCTGCTGCATCATCAGGACGAGGAATTGATTTGAGATGTAGAAGAATACGTACCATCTCTCCCACCTGCTCTTTATTGGCCCCACCATAGCCTGTCACGGCCTGCTTGACCTGCTTAGGAGTATACTCAGCAACCGCAAGACCCCCATTTGCCATTGCCAGCATTGCCACTCCACGCGCTTGTCCTACCGTCAAGGCTGTGCGTACGTTTTTGGCGAAGAAGAGTTCTTCCATTGCAGCTTCGTTTGGACGATATTTGGTGATAATCTCGTTTAAACGATGATAGATGTGTTGTAGACGTTCAGGCATTGACATACTTGGGGATGTTGTAATCACATCGCAGACAACCATATGCAACTTGCTATCCCGCTCCTCCACTACAGCATAGCCAACGATAGCTGTGCCAGGATCTATACCCAGTGCAACGCGAGGCGAAGGGGAAGTGGATGAGGGGCTAGTTAGACTGCCCATCTCTTAACTCTCGTACGAAGCTGCAAAGGCATCCGGGAAGTCAGCATTTGTATACACGTTCTGCACATCGTCCAGGTCTTCGAGCTTCTCTACTAGGCGCATTACCTGGTGCGCTACCTTTTCTTCATTGAGTTCAATTTTGGTTTTTGGTAGCAGTGTACTTTCAGCTTTCACTACCTTATACTTTTTTGATTCTAATGCCTGACGAATTGTTTCGAGGTCGGAGGGATCGGAATAAATAGTAAGAACCTCGTCGTCAGGGCCTAACGGATCAACATCATCGGCACCAAGGTCTATAACCTCCAGGGTGAGTTCATCGGGATCGTGCCCTTTCAGTTCTACCTCGATGATGCCCTTTGCCTCAAAGAGCCAGTCAACACAACCATTTTCACCCATGTTTCCTCCATTGCGACTAAAGGCGTTACGCACTTCAGCAACGGTACGGTTTCGATTCTCCGTCAAGGCCTGCACCAACATTGCTGTGCCCCCTGGTCCGTAACCCTCGTAGGAAATCTCTTCAAGCGTGTTGCCGTCTGTTCCTCCCAATGCGCGCTTGATCGTACGCTCGATATTATCCAGCGGCATGTTGGCATCACGCGCTCTTTGTATAGCTATACGCAATCGGAAGTTTGCATTTGGATCTCCACTACCCCCTTCGCGCACGGCTACTACAATTTCACGTCCTAACCGCGTAAAAAGTTGGCCTCTTCTGGCGTCATTAACTCCTTTGGCACGACGTATTTGTGCCCATTTAGAATGACCTGACATACTATCGCCCCCTGGTTGTATTTAGAATAAACAATTGCAAAAATATGCGTGATGTGTGTTTGAGTTTTGAGAAATCTCGTTGCTTGCATTGTAACATGAATGCCCTCAGAGCGTCGAGGGGTTACTACTGCTCCTGCATCCACAACTTAATTGCCTGGTTCATTATGCTCTATTCCTTTCAGGAAACCAACAAACCTCTTGTAATCAACTGTACTCTGGTATATCCTTGTCACAGGCTCAAGCAGTTACAACTCGTCCCTAAAACAGAACGTATTACTTGTTAAAGGTATATTCTCTTGAAGAAAGATACTACCGCTAAAAATAAGCCAAAACCAACGATGCGTCAGGGTCTCGGTCGCACAGGTGAACGACTTGCGGCAGAAGCTCTCATGAGCAAAGGATATCATATCCTTGAGCGAAATTTTCGCTGTCGTCAAGGCGAGGTTGACCTTGTGGCTGAGGACGAACAAGATCTCATCTTTGTAGAAGTAAAGGCCCGGCGGGGCGTTTCTTTTGGCCTGCCCGAAGACGCGCTTACAATCTATAAACGTCGCAAGTTAGTGGAGGTAGCATCCTATTACCTGGACCTTCACACGTGTTCAGATCGCTCCTGGAGAATCGATGTGGTAGCGGTGCAGTTTAGTAACAGTGGTAAACTCGAAGAGATACGAATTTATCAGCATGCTGTTACAGATATCGAATAGAATATACTAGCTCAAAAAGATATACGCATAGATACCAGAATCGGAGGTAGTTCATGGCAGACTTCTTAGAATCCGCAAAAAGTATGGTGAACGCGGCAGTAAGCCGCACAAGCTGGGAAGCGCAGAAGCAACTACGTGTTCGTAGTAAGC
>Ga0207684_10002715_pt1 | contig 17666 bp, 21 predicted proteins | sample KBSK5501metaG_FD_184342 | JGI IMG/M metagenome (GOLD analysis project Ga0207684, IMG submission 184342) | Corn, switchgrass and miscanthus rhizosphere microbial communities from Kellogg Biological Station, Michigan, USA - KBS K5-50-1 metaG... | ecosystem: Host-associated > Plants > Roots >...
GAGGGGACCAAAGCCGTGACAGCGACCTTAGCCGTCCCGCCGCCGGCGAAGGTGCCCTCACATGAGGGGACCAAAGCCGTGACAGCGACCTTAGCCGTCCCGCCGCCGGCGAAGGTGCCCTCACATGAGGGGACCAAAGCCGTGACAGCGACCTTAGCCGTCCCGCCGCCGGCGAAGGTGCCCCCACATGAGGGGACCAAAGCCGTGACAGCGACCTTAGCCGTCCCGCCGCCGGCGGAGGTGCCCCCACATGAGGGGACCAAAGGCGTGACAGCGACCTTAGCCGTCCCCGCCGCCCCAGTGCGGGTCGCGGCCCTCGGTGAAGGCGGCGTAGAACTCGGCGTAGTCCTGGCCGGTCATCAGCAGCGCCTGGGTCATCGCCTCGAGCTCCAGCGCGGCCGAGAGGCTCATGTCCTGCTCGCGGGTGAGCAGCGCCTTGGTCTGTGCGTAGGCGTGAGCTGGCCCGGTGGCCAGCCGCCGGGCGAGCCGGTCCACGGCCTCGTCCAGCTCGTCCTCGGGCACCAGTTCGCTGATCAGCCCGATGCGCTCGGCCGCCTCGGCGTCGATCGTGTCGCCGAGCATGAGCAGCTGCGTCGCCCGGCCCAGCCCCACCAGCCGGGGCAGCAGGTAGGCGGCGCCCATGTCCCCGCCGGAAAGGCCAACCTTGGTGAACAGGAACGCGAACCGGGCCGCCGGGGTGGCCACCCGGAAGTCCGCCGCCAGCGCGATCACCGCCCCCGCCCCTGCCGCCATCCCTTGCAGCCCGGCGACGATCGGGATGGGGCACTCCCGCATCGCCCCGATCACCGCGCCGGTCATCCGGGTGAACGCGAGCAGTTCGTCCTGCCCCATGGCCAGCGTGGCGCCGATGATCTCGTTGACGTCGCCGCCCGAGCAGAACGCCCGGCCTTCCCCGCGCAGCACCAGCACCCGGACGTCGCCCCTATGCGGCAGCTCGCCAAGCAGGTCGCGCAGGTCCGCGTAGGTGTCGAAGGTGAGCGCGTTGAGCTTGGCGGGCCGGTCGAGCGTGACGGTCGCGATCCCGTCCGCGCGGGCGAACCGGAAATGGTCCCACTGCTCGGTCAGCCGCGCCGATCCCCGAAACGGGCTCATATGCTTGGTTGCACCTCCGCGCTCACGATATCTCGGTCCATTGACTGTCGTCAGGAACGGGGAATACTGGTGCTACCCCGCCGCCCGGGGCCCATGAAGGGGGTGCCGTCGATGGAGCTGTCGCCCTCCGCGCACGTCGATACCTTCTGCCGGGACAACCTGCCGCCCCAGGAGCTGTGGCCGGAACTGCGCTTCGACCTCCCTGAGTTGCGCTATCCCGACCGGCTCAACGGCGCGCTGGCCCTGCTGGACGCCACCATCGCGCGGTACGGCGCGGACCGCCCGGCCCTGCGCACCCCGACCGAGACCTGGACCTACGGCGACCTGCTGCGTCACGCCAACCAGGCCGCCTGGCTGCTCACCGAGGACTTCGGCCTGGTCCCGGGCAACCGGGTGCTGCTGCGCGGTCCGAACAACCCCTGGCTGATCGCCGCGTGGTTCGCCGTGCTCAGGGCCGGCGGGGTGGCGGTGACCACGATGGCGCTGCTGCGGGCCGGCGAGATCAGGGCGCTGGCCGACATCACCCAGCCCAGCCTGGCGATCTGCGACCACCGGTTCGCCGGCGAACTAACCGCAGCGCTCCCAGGGCTCCCCACGGTGCTTTACGGAGGATCCGGGGCAGACGACCTCGTCAGCCGCTGTGGGTCCAAGAACCCCCTCTTCGAGGCGGTCGCCACGGCAGCCGATGACGTAGCGATGCTCGCCCCGACATCTGGCACCACGGGCAAGCCCAAGGCGACCATGCACTTCCACCGCGACCTGCTGGCTATCCAGGACACCTACGGCCGGCACGTGCTCGCGGCCACCCCGGATGACTTGTTCCTGGGCACCCCGCCGCTCGGCTTCACCTTTGGGCTCGGCGGGCTCGTGGTGTTTCCGTTTAGCGTGGGAGCGTGCACGCTGTTGCTGGAGCGGGCCTCACCGGACGAACTGGCGGATGCGGTCTCCGGCCACGGCGTAACGGCCCTGTTCACCGCGCCCACCATGTACCGGGCGCTGCTGGCCACCGGCAAGACGGAGGCGCTGACCGGCCTGCAGCGTTGCGTCTCCGCCGGGGAGCACCTGCCCAAGATGGTGTGGGAGGATTTCCACCGCGCCACCGGCGTGCGGATCATGGATGGGATCGGGGCGACGGAGATGCTGCACATCTTCATCGCCGCGGCGGGCCAGCGGATCCGCCCGGGCTCGACGGGGCTCGCGGTACCGGGGTACGAGGCGGCGGTGCTCGGCGAGGACGGGAAGCCGGTGCCCGACGGCGAGGCCGGCCGGCTTGCGGTCAAGGGCCCAACCGGCTGCCGCTACCTGGCCGACGAGCGGCAGCGCAACTACGTGCTGGACGGGTGGAACCTCACCGGCGACACCTACGTGCGCGACGCCGACGGCTACTACTGGTACCAGGCCCGCAGCGACGACATGATCATCACGGCCGGGTACAACATCGCCGGGCCGGAGGTGGAGCAGGCACTGCTCGCCCACCCCGACGTGCTGGAGGCGGGCGTGGTCGCCGCGCCGGACACCGAACGCGGCACGATCGTGAAGGCGTACGTGGTGCTGCGGGCGGGCATGACAGGAGACCCGGCCAAGGCCGCCGAACTCCAGGACTTCACCAAACAGACGATCGCCCCCTACAAGTACCCACGCGCGGTCGAGTTCGTGGACGCCCTCCCCCGCACGGCCACCGGCAAGATCCAGCGCTACCGCCTTCGCCAGCAAGCCGCCGGCCAGTGAACAGGCGGAGCCCCTGGACGACTCGAAGGCACCTCTAGGACCGGGCGTTGAGAAGCATTCGCTGGTGGGTGACGTACAGGTCGTCCTGGAACCGCTCTCCCAGCTTGATGTAGGCGGCCTGTATCTCGTCCATATCGCCCGCCTGGTCGGTGCTGAACAGGCTTGCCATGGAGTCGTGCCACCAGGTCATGTTGCGCCGGTCGCCCCATTTGCTGGCCACCGGCGCCCGCACGTGGGCGTCCGCGTCGGTGGTCGCGTACATCGCGAACAGGGCGGCCATGAAGTCCTGATAGGCCGCGAAGAGCGCGTCGGAGAACAGCACCCGGCTGGCGTACATGGTCTCGTCGATCTCCCGTTTCAGGCCGATCGCGTCCCGGGGCTTGATGTCCTTCCAGCCGCCGACGAACGTGGCGAAGCAGAGCAGCTGGTTGAGCTTGGGCGCGACCTGGCCGAAGATCTCCAGCCGCCGGGTGACGACCGTCTGGTTCGCCCACTGGACCCGCTCCAGGCGCCGGCCGGTGCGGGCGACGAAGAAGCCGAGGCCGGCCACCGTGATCGGGGTCAGCGCCGCGACCGTCAGCGTCGCATACTCATAGCCGGTCCAGGCCATCGCTCATCCCCTTCGTCTGGCCGGCGCCGGAAACAGTGCGCCGGTGCGGGCCCGGTACGCACGGTATCCCGGCAGTGCCTGCAGCAGGATCTCCTCCTCCCGCAGCGCGCGGTAGGCCTGCAGCCCGCAGAACGTCAGCCAGACGGCGAAGGCCCCCGGTGTGCCGACGCTGATCGCGATCCCCAGCACGGACACGATCTCCCCCGCGTACAGCGGGTGCCTGATCCACCGGTAGGGACCGCGATCGACCACCTCCCTTGCCTGCGCGATGATCGACAGGCTGCGGCCCAGGGACCGCAGGGACCACACCTCCCACGCGGTCCCGGCCAAGACCAGGACGGTGGTTGCGTAGACCTGGCCAGCCGCGGGCGCGGCACCGCGGAACATCGGGATCGTGAACGGGAGCAGCGTCCCGGCCACGGCGGCCACGTACCCGGTGACCGACCGGCTGGTGGCGACCGCCGGGCCGCGGCGCACGTAACACCAGATGATCAGCCCGTAGAAGGCGCAGGTCAGCACGGCCGACGTCCACCTCATCGGGTCGCCGCCGATATTTCGGGTGAACGCGATCATGGCCAGCACCAGCATGACCGTCGCGGCCGGGATCATGACGATCCGGCCGAGGTCGAGGCGGGTTCGCAGGCTGGCGGTGGCCACTGTGCCGCTATATGTGGTGGAACAGGCCGTGGGCGAGCTCGATGATCCCGGGCCCGACCACGATCACGATGAGTGCCGGGAAGATGCACAGGATCAGCGGGAAGGTGATCTTCACGCCCACCTGCTGCGCCCGGTACTCCGCCCGCTGGCGGCGGCGCACGCGCATCTCCTTGGACTGCTCGCGGAGCACGCTGGCCACCGGGATGCCCAGCTCGCCCGCCTGGACGAGGGCGGAGACGAAGGTACGCAGTTCGACGACGGTGGTGCGGTCCACCACCCCGCGCAGGGCCTGGGCGCGCGTCTTGCCGATCTGCATCTCCTGGAGGGCACGGGTGAACTCGGCCGCAAGCGGCCCCTCGGTGTTGCGGGAGACCTGGGCGAGCGCGGCGTCGAAGCCGAGGCCGGCCTCCACGCAGACGGTGAGCATGTCGAGCGCGTCAGGCAGCGCCTTCAGCAGCGCCGCCTGCCGCTTCTGGCCGGCGTTGAGCAACAGCACGTCGGGCAGGAAGAAGCCGGCCACGGCTCCGACGATGGCGCCCAGAATCGCCCATCCGGGGTTGCGGAAGCCGATCAGGGCGCCGAGCATCGCGAGGCCAATGAGCAGGAGCCCTTTGGCGGCGAGCACCCGGTCGGGGGTCCACCGCCGCGGGTTCCCGGCCAGGTCCAGGCGGCGCTGCAAGCTCGCGGCGATGCCCGAGGGCGAGAGCCGCAGCGCCAGCGCGCGTCCCACTCCGGGGAACGCGGCCAGCGGCTCCGCGCCGGTCCCGGCCGTCGCCGAGACGTGTGCGTACCTCTGTTCGATCGCGCTGAGCGCGTGCGCGATGCCGTGATCGCGGGCCCGGCCCGGCACCAGCGCGAGGACCAGCACGGCGATCGCCAGCACGAGCGCGCCGGTCCCGCCGGCCAGCAGCACCGTACCTGTCACGTCACACCTCGATGTCGATGAGCTTGCGCATCCAGAACACGCCGACCACGAGCAGCACCCCGCAGCCGGCGGACATGATCACGCCGGGGACCGTGGTGTACAGCAGGCTCATGTACTTCGGGTCCACGTAGAAGAACCAGCCACCCACCAGGATCGGCAACGCGATGAGAATGTAGGAGGACAGCCGCCCTTCGGCGCTGAGCGCCTTGACCTGCCGGCGCAGGTAGGCCCGCTCGCGCATGGTGGCCACCGTGGTGAGCAGCACCTCGGCCAGGTTGCCGCCGACCTCGCGCTGGATCCGGATGGCCATGACAGTCAGATGCAGGTCGGTGGAGCTCATCCGGTCAGCGACCCGGTCCAGCGCGTCCTCCAGGTTGGCGCCGATGCGCGCCTCGGCCAGCGCCCGGGAGAACTCGCCGGCGGCCGGCTGGCTGTTCTCGCGCACGACCGCGTCCAAGGCCTGGGCAAGGGAGAACCCCGACTGCAGCGAGCCCGCGATCAGCTGCAGCGTGTCAGGGAGCTGCTCGCTGAACGCGGCACGGCGCCGCCCGATCCGGAAGCTCACGACGAGGTGCACGACGAGCCACCCGATGAGCACGCCGACCGGGACGCCCAGCAGGGCGTTGCCGGTCGCCAGGGTGAGGGCGGCGGCGAGCACCACACAGCCGCAGCCGGTCAGCAGGGTCCACTCGGCAGGGCTGCGGGCGATCCCGGCCCAGTCCAGGCGCCGGGCGAGCCCCTGCTCGGTGTTGGTGGACCGCAACATGCTGGCCGCCACGCCCAGGGCGGTGCGCGCCGCCTTCCCCTCCCCCTCGGGCTCGGCCGCCGGCGCGTGCTGCGGGCCGTAGCGCTCGATCTTGCCTGCCAGCCGGCGCGAGCTGTTCGCCACCACCGGGCGCATGAAGACCAGCGCCGCCAGCAGCAGCGCCAGGAAGATGCAGGCCAGCCCGCCGATCAGCAGCCCCGAGGTGGTGCGGGCCGTGGCGGTGGAACGGTGGGTCGCGGCCGGGGTCGGCGCCGGCCGGGGCCGCTTGGTAGGCGAGCCGGCATTCGTGGGGCCAACCTGACCACGGCTGTACCGGGCGAGGGAATTCAACTCGCTGATGTTGTCATCGTTGTCGTAGCGAAATGGGAGGACGTCGACAGGAACGCTGGGTTTGAAGGAGGCGTTGCTGTGGACATTCTCCGCGTTGGACACGATAACCAGCCTGGCCGCAGCAGGGTGCATGCCCTTGATCTCCGACTCGGCCGCGGATATCGCGTTGTAGATGCCGGTTGAGACCTTCCCGGCGGCCTGAGCAGTCTGCAGCGCCTGGATCACCAGCTGGTGATTCGCGGTTGGATGCTGTTGCCAATGCCATCCGGCGTTGAAGGTGATGAGCCCGACGAGAGCATTTTGGGGCAGATAGTCTACGCATAGCCGCGCGGCCCTTATGCGATTGCTTGGGATGCCCGCGGGGGGCGGCCACGACCGGTGATTGTCGAGCAGAAGTATCACCACGGGGGAGTTCGGGGGCGCCGCGCATGCTTTTTGCACACTGGGCGCGGCGGCCGCGGCGGCCGAGGCGGCGGGCAGTGCCACCGACGCCACCACCACGGCCAGCGTGGCGACGGCCCTGCCCAGGCGCCGGCCCGGCCGGCCGGTCATCGGCCGGCCTCCTGGAACCCGAAGATCCCCGGTGGCAGCGAGATCCCGCGGTCGGCGAGGGCGTCGAGAAAGCGCGGCCGCAGGCCCGTGGGACGCAGGGCGCCACGGTGCCGGCCGGATTCGTCCACCCCGGCGTGGAAGTCGAAGACGAAGATGTCCTGAAGCGTGACCACCGGGCCTTCCATGCCTTCGACCTCGGTGATGTGAGTGATCCGGCGGGTGCCGTCCTTCAGCCGGGCCTGGTGGACGATGAGGTTGATGGCCGACGCCATCTGCTCGCGTATCGCGCGCTGCGGCAGGTCGATGCCGGCCATCAGCACCATGGTCTCCAGCCGGGACAGCGAGTCGCGCGGCGAGTTGCTGTGCACGGTCGTCAGCGAACCGTCGTGGCCGGTGTTCATCGCCTGGAGCATGTCGAGCGCGGCCGCGTCGCGGACCTCGCCGATCACGATCCTGTCCGGCCGCATGCGCAGCGAGTTGCGCACCAGGTCCCGGATGGCGACCTCGCCCCGGTTCTCCAGGTTGGACGGGCGCGACTCCAGGCGGAGCACGTGCTCCTGGCGCAACTGGAGTTCCGCGGCGTCCTCGATCGTGACGATCCGCTCGTCCGCGGGGAGGAAGCCGGACAGCACGTTCAGCGTGGTGGTCTTCCCTGAGCCGGTGCCTCCCCCAATCACGATGTTCAGCCGTCCGCGGACGCAGGCGTGGAGCACCTGGGCGACGACGGGGGTCATCGTGCCGAACGAGATGAGGTCGTCCACGGTGAAGGGGTCGGTCGCGAACTTCCGGATGGTTAGCAGCGAACCGTCCAGCGCGATCGGCGGCACCACCGCGTTGACCCGGCTGCCGTCGGGCAGCCGGGCGTCCACCATGGGGCTTGCCTCGTCCACGCGCCTGCCGACCCGCGACACGACCTTGTCGATGGTCCGGCGCAGGTGGCCCTCATCGGTGAACGCGGTCTGCACCGGGTACAGCCGGCCCGCCCGCTCGACGTAGATCTGGTCGTGCCCGTTGACCATGATCTCGGAGACCTCCGGGTCGCGGAGGTAGGGCTCCAGCGGGCCGTGGCCGAGTATGTCGTCGGCGATCTCCTGCGCCACCCGGGAGCGGTCGGCCGCGGTCATGGGGGTCTCGTCGCGCTGGAGCACCGTCTGCAGCGCCTGCGTCACCCGCGCCTCGAGCTCCCGCTGGTCCAGGTGCGCGTCGTACAGCTTCGGCCCGAGCATCTCAAGGAGCGCCTCGTGGACGCTGCGCTTGACCGCCCCGAAGGGATCGGCGTGACGGGCGGCGCGGCGGGGCACGCTCGCGTGGCGCCCGAGCGCGTCGGGCGCGCTCCGCTGGGCGAGCCGGTCAGCGAGGCTCATCAGCGCCGCCTCCATCCCAGTTGCCGGGGGGCCGGTTCCTGCGGCCCGCGCGCCGCGGCGGCCGCGAGCCGTTCCTGGGCGAACCAGGTGATCGCCTGGCTCACCGGGTGCGCCGGGTTGGCCACGGTGATCGGCGTGCCCTTGTTGATGGAGATCGGGACCGCGCGGCTGGACGGAACGTGCGCGGTGATCGGGCAGCGCACCACGCGCTCCACGTCTTCCATGCTCAGGCCAACCTTCGAGTCGGCGCGGTTGACCACTACCGAACGGATCTCCCGTGGGTAGGAGAGCAGGTCCAGCATGTCGAGCGTGACCCGCAGGTTCTTCAGCGCCGGGACATCAGGCGTCGTCAGCAGGACGTGGTGCGCGGAGGCGTCCATGGCGGTCAGCACGTGCTCGCTGAACTGTGCGGGCGTGTCAACGACCACGTAGTCGAACATGCGGCGCAGCACCGTGAGCAGCTCAGACACCAGCGCCGGCGGCACCTTCTCCGCGTCGCCGGGAGTGACCGGCGCGAGCAGCATCTCCAGCCCCGGCGCGTAGCGGGTGAGCAGGGAGGCTGCGCCGGCCGTGTCCAGGTGACCGGCCATCGGCAGGGCGTTCACGATGGTCCGTGCCGGGTCGAGTTGCACGCTGATCGCGACGTCGCCGAACGAAAGGTCCAGGTCGAGCACGCACACCCGGTGACCGGTGCCCTTGGCAAGCGCCACGGCCAGGTTGATGGCGAGCGTGGTCTTGCCGCAGCCGCCCTTGGCGGCGAAGACGGTCACGATCCGGCCGTCGCGTGCTGGTTCGCCGTCGTCCCCGGGAGCGGTGGCGGTCATCTGCCGGGACACGTCCCGGGAGCGCCGGCAGGCGGCGTTAAGGGCGACGGGGTCGCCTGCGGGCACGACCTCCCGGACGCCCGACTGCAGCGCCATGGTCAGCGTGTCCACGTCGATCTGCGAGCGGACCAGGATCACGCCCACGGCGGGCCGGCCCAGCCGGATGTCCGCGGCAAAGGCCAGGGCCTGGCTGACCGGTATCTCCGGCCCGATGACGACCAGGGTCTCCTGGGGATCGGCCTGCAGAAGGCGGGCGGCGGATCCCATGTCCTCGGCCAGGCGGACCTCGCCGTGGAGGCTCAGGAACTTCCCGCCGGACCGCACGCTGGCCCCGCAGAGGATGGCCATGGTCCCTCCTTAGGGCCGCACCAGCACCAGGTACGGCAACCCGGTCACGCTGAGGTGGATGAGCTTCTCGGCTTGGGCGACGGTAGCGGCGAACGTCACCAGCACGGTCCCTGTGCTGGACGGCGGGCTGTCGGTGGTCGTACCGGTCGTCGCAGGTGTGGTGCCGCCCGGGGTGGAGCTGGCCTGGCCGGTCGCGGCGGGGCCGACCGACAGCACCTGCATGTCGGCCAGTGTGGGCACCACCAAGGTGCGCGCGTTAGGGCTGCTCTGCTGGTGCGACCCGCTGCAGCCCGCGCTCGCCGAGAGCCCTGAGCCGCCGCCGGGGGTGCCGCCGGCGGTGAAGGTGTCGACCACATCGACCTTGGAGCCCGCGCGCACGGCACCCGCGACCGCCTCCGGCACGCACAGCGCGATCGAGACCGCAACCTGGCCCGTCGGCAGCGCGACGCCCCCCCCGGTCGCTTGGGCGGCGGACACCAGCATCGGTGTGATCAGCACCGTTCCCGACGGAACCTGCGAGCTCACCACCAGAGGCTCCAAAGCAGGGGTGACGGCAGAGACCGCGTTGGTCGGTACCGACGAGGCCGGGAACCTCTCGCGGCCCACCAGGCGTTGCGCCGCCGCCAGCCGCAGCGAGGTCCCGGATGGAATCGTCTGCAGCGCCACCACGACGAAAACGGCCTTCTGGCCCTGGAGCGCACGCTGGTCTGCCTGCCGGACATAGGCCAGGATTGCTCCCGCGCCCAGCACGGCCAGCAGCACCGCCAGCACAACGGCCAGCACTCGACGCTTCAACGGTCTCTCCTCCTAAGTCCCGCCAGCCTCAGCCGGTGAGCTTGACGATGGTGGCGCCCAGGCCGTTGCCGCCCGTGCCGCCGGTGGACGGGATCAGCCCCTGGGTGAAGTAGCCGTCGATGCAGAAGTTCTGGCCCTTGCAGTCGTTTGCCGAGTTCAGCCAGTCCTTGGCAGTGAAGCCGGGCAGGTGGTAGCCGGTGATCACGAACGCCGCGAAGCCCAGCAGCGTGTAGGTGACGTTGCTGCCGGTGCCGCTGATCGCGGAGTAGACCGGCAGGAAGACGAGCGTCCTGTTGGCCTGGTCGTTCGCGAGCACCGTCTCGCAGTCACCAGGAGTCTGGCCGCCGGGGACCGAGGTTCCGGTGCCTCCGGTGTAGCTGCCACTGGTGATGGGGGTCGTGCAGGTGCCCGAAGGATCTGAGGTCCAGCCGAAGTTGCCCGGAGCGTCCTGGCCGGACGGCTGGTACGGCGGGCAGCCCGTGGTCTTCGAGCCCTGCTGGCCATGCTCGAACATGATGTGGTCGAACGACGGATCGGGCAGCGGGTTGGGCGGGTAAGGGGGCGGCGGCGCAAAGGAGGTCCCGTTGTTGGTATAGACGTACCAACTGCAGGCCGAGATCGTGAACGCGATGGTGTTCCCGCTGCTGGGAGGCCCCCATTCCGCCTGGGCGCAGGCCTTGACGTTGGTGCCGTTGTAGCTCCCGTTGCCCAGCAGCAGGCGCGCGAAGGCCGCGGGCAGCAGCGGGCCGCTTGGGGTCAGCGTAGAGGTGTTCACGTCGACGTAGTTGGTCCCGGCGGGCGGCGCAGGGGGGCAGGTCACCATCCCTACTGCGCCCCCCGGGCACCCACCGAGGCTTCCCGAACCGCATACGACGCCGACGGCGGCCTCGTGCCCGGTGAGCCCGGATGCGTTGGCGGTGGCGAAGTGCGTGGCGAGGGGGAGCGAGCTTGCGTTCGTGCACGCACCGCCGAGGGCGCAGGCGTCGGCGATGGCAAGCGCGCCCGCGTCGGCGCCGTTCTGAAGCTCGGCGCGATTCTGGTAGATCTGGCCGAGGTCGATGACCAGCGCGCCCATCCCCAGCAGCACACCGCATCCGATGAGCACCGCGACCAGGACACCGATAACTCCTCGCTCGTCCCGCCCGGCCAGGTGCAACACCGGGCGGGCGAGGCCGAGAATCAGCTCTCGCATGGCATGTCTCCCGTGGCGGTCAGCGTGATCGGCGACCCGAAGCCGGTACCGCCGAACAGCCCGGCGAACGCGCCGACCGGTGTGATGAAGTTGAAAACGTAGCTGGCCTGGACGACCGCATCGTTGGCCTGGGTGGCGTTGGCCGGGCAGGGTGTCACGGTTACAGTCACGGTGCCGCCGAGGTTGCCGGCTGCGGACTGCGTGCGGGCTGTCACCGCCGAGGTGGAGCCGCCGAGGGCGGCGAGCCGGGCGCCCTCACGGGCCGCCTGGGTCAGCGAGATCTGCGCGTTGAGCGCGCGGCCGAAATCGATGAGCCCGAAGACCATCATGAGCACGATCGGGAGCAGCAACGCAAACTCCACGGCGGTGGCGCCGCGGTCCCCGGCCAGGCCGCGCCCGGTAGATAGTCTCCGTGTCAAGGTCGGCTATTTCCTTCAGGTTGATGGCGGCGGACCGGTCCCATGACATGGCCGGGACGGCCGGCCAGCCCGTCCCGCCGCGCCATGGATCTAGAGTCCGGGGAGGGCGGTGGCGTAGAGCCCGGCCACAGCGTGGCCGAGTAGCGCCACCGCACCGACGATCACTAGAACGACCACCCCGAGGATCAGTGCGTACTCAACCGGGGTGGAGCCGCGGTCCGAACTGCCACCCCCCAGGCGTCGCGACTCCACCGTCGCCCCCCCATGTTCTTGACCTGGCGGCTCGTGTCGCGGGCCGCCCGCCGGCTGGTCTCAGGGCCCACCAGGGCAACCGCTGGGAGCGTTGACGCAGTTGGCGGAGTTGGTGAACAGGTTGTTCAGCGCTGGGCCGAGGAGCAGCAGCCCGGCGATGATCACGCCAGCGATCAGGGCCAGGATCAGGCCGTATTCCACGGCGGTCACGCCACGGTCATCGCGGCGCAGCCGCGCCACGACAAAGGTCGCTACGTAGGCGACGTAGGAAAGCATGGGGGAACTCCTTCGGCAGTTCCTGCTGGGGTCAGGGACCGGTGCAGCCAGTGGGGGTCTTGACGCAGTTGGCGGAGTTGGTGAACAGGTTGTTCAGCGCTGGGCCGAGGAGCAGCAGCCCGGCGATGATCACGCCGGCGATGAGCGCCAGGATCAGGCCGTACTCGACGGCGGTCACGCCCTCGTCCCGGCGGAGCCGGGCCCAGACGTAGCTGGTCGCGTACATGAGGTAACTAAGCATCCGGGAAACTCCTTCGGCTCTTGGTGAGCGATGGTCGCCACCCTCCAGGCCGGACGGCCCCGCGCCGTCCGGTCCGGTCCAAAACCTTGGCGATAACGCATGCGGCGCGGAAACCGGGCGGCCGGGCAGGAAATCTCGCCAATCGGGTGTCATGTCGGCCGATCGGCCGACAAGACACCCTCCGGTCGGCCTGTTCTCGCGCGAGGACGTCCCGTTCCGATGGCCGCGGGCTTACCGTAGGGCGGCATGAGCCTCGTGTGGGCTGCGGAGGGCGCTGCCCTGGGTCTGCCGGCCGGCACCATGCTGCGCGGCGCCGTGTTCCAGCTGTCTGTGCCCAGCGGCCGGCCCGACCAGACCACCTGCCCTTACTGTGGTGGCCGGGTACGGTCCTGGATCGCGACGGTGTGCCGGGGCTGCGAGCGCCCGCTCCTGGCACCCTGGGAACTCGAGTGCGTCACCGCCCTCGTTCTCGGGCTGCTGTTCGAACGGTTCGGGGGCCAGCCCGACATGCTGGCGTTCGGTTTCCTCGGCGCGCTCGGCGTGACGCTTGCCGCGATCGACATCTCGGTGCAGCGACTGCCGGACCGGCTCGTCCTGCCCGCCTATCCCGTGCTGATCGTTTTGCTGACGGTCGCCGCATTCACCGGGCACAGCGAGGGTGCACTGGGCCGCGCACTCCTTGGCGGGCTGGTGCTTGTCGGCACGTACCTGGTGCTTGCGCTGCTGCGGCCGGGGGGCATCGGCTGGGGTGACGTCAAGCTCGCCGGCCTCGCCGGGCTAGCGCTGGGCTGGCTGGGCTGGCACACCTTGATCGTCGGGGCCGCCTTGGGTTTCGTTCTGTGCGGGGCGGTCAGCCTGGCGCTGATCGCCGCGCGGCGGATCTCCCTGCACAGCGTTCTGTGCTTCGGGCCCTTCATGCTCGGCGGGGCCCTGCTCGCCGCGCTGGCCGGCGCCCGGTGACCGGCCCCTAGTCATAATGCCCTGGCAACAAACCGGCAGTTAGGTCACAAGTGCATAACAGCCGTTAAATACTGCCAACCGCACATCCTTCTGGCGCGTCATCTCTGCAATTCCTAAGAAGCAGAGTCTGCAGCAGGCGGCTTGGCCCCCCGCGCCGCGCACTGCCAGCTAACTGGCCGTGCTGACCCCGGAGAGCCACGTGGGAGGGACGCTGCGCGTGCCCATTCAAAACCGACTTTCAGCCCTAAAACAGCTAAACATTCCTATCAAATCCAACAACGCCCTAAAGGACCCGCACTACGCGGAGAGCCACCATGCAGATCCGTCTCGCCATCGTTGACGGTCACACCCTCACCCGCTACGGCCTGCGTGAGCTGATCGCCCAGGAGCCCGACATCGAGGTGGTGGCCGAGTCCACATCGGCCGCCGGCGCACGCGTCGAGGTGGGGCGTGCACGGCCGGACGTGGTGACGGTGGACGTCGCCTTGCCCGACGGCAACGGCCTGAGCCTGGCGAGGGAGTTCCGCGACCGTGACGCCGGCCTTGGCATCGTGCTGCTGACCTCGCACGAAGAGGACGACGTCCTGTTCCGGGCGCTGGAGACGGGAGTCTCCGCCTTCGTCGCGAAGAGCGCGCCGGTGGAGGAGGTGCTCGCGGCCATCCGCCACGCCGCCGTCGCCGCGTCGTCCTTCACCGCGGCCGGGCTGGCGCTGGCGCTCGCCAGGCGGCGGGCAGCGCACGACGGCATCACGCTCAGTCCGCAACTGGCGGAGGTGCTGCGCCAGCTGAGCGCCGGCTTCTCGATTCCCGCGATCGCGGCGACCATGTTCATCAGCCAGTCCACGGCCAAAACGTACGTGGCGCGGCTCTACGAGAAGCTCGGCGTGACCAACCGGGCGCAGGCGCTCATGACCGCCGTGCAACTCGGCTTGATCCGTCACGAGTACGGCGTGCCCGCCGATGGCGCACGGGCCCCCACTGGCGAACGCATCGCCATCAACGGGGTGGCAGCGCCGGCCCGCCGCCACCTCACGAGCACGGCCCGGATCGGGCCGCCGTTCCGGTCAGCCGGCTGACGCCGGGCGTGACGGCTCGGGGCCGCGCGGCGGTCATGCTGCGGTCGTCTTGGCGAAGCCCGCCGGTGGCGAGGCTTGCCGCGGGTCCGAAATGGCATTGAAAGCAGACTCCTTCGGCGGTTGTCGGGGCTGGCCTCAGGGGCGGGTGCAGCCGGTTGTCGCATTGCCGCAGGTGGCGGAGTTACTGAACAGGCTGCCGACCACGGGGCCCAGGAGCAGCAGGCCAGTGGTGACCATCCCGGCAGCAAGCGCGAGGATCAGCCCGCATTCAACGACGGTCACGCCACGATCGTCGCGGCGAAGCGCGCCGATGACGTGACCTGTGGCGAACACGAAACAGCGGAGCATCGAAGGAAATCCCCTTTGGGGCTTGTCGCGCCTGGGCTCAGGGGCCGGTGCAGCCGCCGGGAGCCTTGACGCAGCTGGCGGAGTTGCTGAACAGGGTGTCGAGCGCGGGGCCGAGGAGCAGCAGGCCCGCGATGATCACCCCGGCGACGAGCGCGAGGATCAGCCCATACTCGACTGCGGTCACGCCACGGTCGTCGCTGCGGAGCCCGGCGATGACGTAACGCGCCGCCAACACGAAATAGCTGAGCATTCGAGAAACTCCTTCCGCGGGCCCGTCATGGTGATCCCGCCTACGCCGGACGGCACGGCGCCGTTCGGCCCGCACGAGCTTCGCGATTGCAGGGCCGGGGGTGGAATCGGCCGGCCGGCCAAGAATTCCGGGCCGGCCGGCCGGCGTGTCGGCCGGCCGGCCGGCACGGCTCCGCAGGCGACCTGGTCTCCGACGGCGGGCGCCCGCTCGCTGGCAGGCAGCAACCCTCGGCAACTAGGTCACGAACTCATAACAGCCGATAAATGACCGTCAACCGTGCATCCTTCTCGCGCGTCTTAAATGTGATTCCGGTACAGAGGCCTTACTCTGCTTCTGACCAGGAAAGATGCTTTTCCGCTAAATAGCTTTAAATATGCTCTTAGTCACATCTAGCCCGTAGTCCGCCAATGGCTAGGTTTCGCGCAAATGGGACATAGCTCTGGCAGGACTCCATCGCCCCGGGGGGAGCCGCCGTGCCGATCAGCCTCGCCATCGTTGACGGGCACACCCTGACCCGCTATGGCCTGCGCGAGCTGATCGCTCGGCAGCCGGATATCGAGATCGTGGCCGAGGCCGGATCGGCCGCGGAGGCGGCCAGCGTCGTCGGGAGCGCGGGGCCCGACGTGGTGACGGTGGACGTCGCCCTGCCCGACGGCAACGGCTTACGCCTGGCCCGGGAGTTCCGCGACCACGACGCGGACCTCGGCATCGTGCTGCTGACCTCGCACGAAGAGGACGACGTCCTGTTCCGGGCGCTGGAGACCGGGGTGTCCGCCTTCGTCGCGAAGACGGCACCGGTGGCCGAGGTGCTCGCGGCCATCCGCCACGCCGCCGTCGCCGCCTCGTCGTTCACCGCCGCCGGGCTGGCGGTTGCGCTCGCCCGGCGGCGCGCCGCGCAGGAGCGGCACTCGCTCAGCTCGCGGGAGGCGGAGGTGCTGCGGCTGCTGAGCGATGGCCTCTCGATTCCCTCGATCGCGATGACGATGTTCATCAGCCTGTCCACGGCCAAGACCTACGTGGCGCGCCTCTACGAGAAACTCGGCGTGACGAACCGCGCGCAGGCCCTGATGACCGCCGTGCAGTTCGACTTGTTCCGCCGTGAGCACGGCAGGCCCGCCTACGTGACATTGGGCGGGGTGGTGGGGTCGGGGCCAGCAGAGCGCGGGGTGGTGGGGTCCGGGCGATCAGTCGGCGGGGTGGTGGGGTCGGGACCAGCAGGGGCGCCCAGCCCGAACCGGGGCCGGGCTGGGCGCCGCGGGGGATCCGCGCCCGCCGATATGGCCGCTCCGATGCGCGTATCAGCGTGACGCCAGAGGCTGGCGGGCGTCAGCCTGGTCCCGGTGCGGTTGCCTGTTTGGCGGCCCACTCGGAGACCAGCTGGTCGAGAATAGGCGCGAGATTCCGCAGTTCGTCCAAGTGCGCGGGGCCGAGGCGGCTCAGCCGCGCCTCACCGTCCGGGGTCAGGGCGACCCTGGTGAGGCGGCCGTCCTCGGCATCCCGCCGCCGCGTGACCACGCCCGTGATTTCGGCCCGGTCCACGAGTTCCACCACGCTGTGGTGCCGCAGCAGCAGGTACTCGGCGAGGTCAGAGATCGTCGGGTCCTGGCCGCCGGGGTGGCCCTTGATCGCAACGAGCAACTGGTGCTGGGCCGGGGTGAGGCCCACCGCACGTGCCTGGGTCTGGCTCCAGTGCAGGAACCGCCGCAAGCTGGTCCGGAACGCAAGCAGGTTCTCGAAGTCGCCGGGTGACATCTCAGGCACCCCCTCACCGTAGCCCCAGGAACGGCCCGGCAGACCCAGACGTCGCCGCTGAACCGGCCGCGTTTGCCCACCTCACCCCGCCCGGCCTCGCCCGGCCTCGCCCCGCCTCGCCCGGCTCAGTTATATCGTGCTACGATTCAGCCGGTCGCCAACCGCCCTGGCTTGCCCGCCCGGATCCCGTGGCGGGCAAGCCAGGACCCTCCTGCCCGGGACGGTGTGCGCCGTGAAGCGGTACAAGTGCCAGGCCCGCCCGCTAAGCTCCGGTGACTCCAGCGTCGTGGTGACCATGCAGGTCCAATGACGGCAGGGAGCGAGGTGCGGGTCCGCCGCATCTACGAACCGCCCGAGCAAGCCGACGGGTACCGGGTACTGGTAGACCGGCTCTGGCCGAGGGGCGTCTCCAAGAGCGCCGCGCATCTCGACGAGTGGGCCAGGGCAGTGGCCCCCTCCGACGGGCTGCGCCGCTGGTACGGCCACGAAGCGGGGAAGTTCGCCGAGTTCCGGGAACGTTATGGAGCAGAACTGCAGGTGCCAGAACGGGCCGAAGCCCTGGCTCACCTGGAAGATGTCGCCAGGTCTCGCACGATCACGCTGCTCACCGCCACCAGGGACGTCGAGCACAGCGAGGCGGCCGTCCTGGCCGAGCGGCTCCGGAGGATGCCATGACCGGTGATCAGGGGCGGATGGAGCAGCGCACCGGCCCGGAGCTAGCCGAGTTCGCGCAAGAACAGCCCGGGGACCCGGCCTGCCTGCGCAGTCCTGGCAGGGCGCTGCTGCGAGCGGTTCGCCGCGGCGCTTGATTGTGGGTTCGTCCTCGGAGGCCGGTGGGTTTCACCTGGGCGGCGGGCACCAGCCCAGCGTGCCCGGTTGCGTAGGGCT
>Ga0207684_10002718_pt1 | contig 17649 bp, 18 predicted proteins | sample KBSK5501metaG_FD_184342 | JGI IMG/M metagenome (GOLD analysis project Ga0207684, IMG submission 184342) | Corn, switchgrass and miscanthus rhizosphere microbial communities from Kellogg Biological Station, Michigan, USA - KBS K5-50-1 metaG... | ecosystem: Host-associated > Plants > Roots >...
CGCCCTCACCGATCCCGGCCTGCAGGACCTGATCGAGGCGAGCGCCCGCGCCGCGGGCTACTCGACGCTGCGCCTGCCCAGCGGCGCCGGCCACGACGCCCAATCGCTCGGCCGAGCCGGGATCCCCATCGGGATGATCTTCGTGCCGAGCAAGGGAGGCATCAGCCACTCGCCGCGGGAGCGGAGCGAGTGGGACGACGTGACCCGCGGCGCCGAGGTGCTGTACCGCGTGCTGCGGGAGCTCGACAAGCGATGAAGCAAGAGCTGCGAGCGGGCACCCCCCAAGCTCAACGAAGTATCGTTGCGGTCACCTCGACGCTGACGCGGCGGTCGCTGAGCGGATCCGCCGACTGCGCCACTCGGAGGGGCCGGCCGTCGTCGAGCACCAGCGGCAGCCGGTCGCGAATCTCGATCTTCGGGTACTGCTTGGCCTCCCCCGACGTATCGACGAAGTTGTACTCGAGACCCAGGTCCAGGCGGATGCGGCTGCCTTCGATGAGGGGGGAGGCGTCCACGTTGAGAGGGATGCTCCGCAGGTTCTCGGTCTTCGAGCCGAACGGGGCCTCGGCGCTCGAGCGGATGTAGCCGTTGCGGCGGTCGGCGACGGTGAAACTCACCGCCTTGGTCATCGCCGGCTGGCCCCCGCGCTCGTCGATGATTCTCACGTCGATCCGGACGTTCGCGAGCTGGCCCTGCTGACGGGGCGCCTCCTTCTCGGTCTTGGCCTCGGGGGCGGGCGCCGCCTTGGCCGGGGCCGGCTTCGGGGACGGCCGCGGCGGCGCCTCCTGCCCGAGCAGCGCGGTGGCCGTCAGGACGGCGGCGAGGAGGGCAACGGGCGTTCTGGTCCTCATGGGCATCCTTTCTCCAATCATGGCTGGGCTCCAGCCAGCGGCTCGACCTGCAAGCGCTCGATGCGAAGCGCTCCGACGGTGACGTGCTCACGGCTCATCGGCGCGACGGCCAGCGGCGAGACCTCTATCGGCTCGATGTCGCCGCCGGCGCCGTCGACCTCACCGGCGGTGAGGGGCTCCGGTGCTTGCGGTCCGTCGCCGGGCCGCGGTGTCGGGACGATGAGCCGTGCCGACCGAACCGGCGCCGGCGAGCCGGCCGCCGGTGGCGGCGACAGCGGGGAGGCGGCCTGAGGCACATCACGGTGAGCGGCGGTCGTCGCGCGCGAACGGGCGACCGGCCGGCGAAGCACGACGCCCGTTGCCGCCGCGAGCGCGATCGTGGCCGCCGCCGCCAGCATCACCCCCCGCGACGCGACGCGCCGCGGCGGTTCGGCGACTCGCTCCAGCACCCGGCGCCGCAGGTCGGCCGGTCCATCGCCTCCGGTCATCTGCTGCAAGACGAGATCGATCTGGCGATCGAGCTTCTCGTTGCGCCGGCCACGAGGGCCGTGGCCGTCTTCAGTCACTGCCGTAGCCCAGCGCGGTCAAGCGCTGCTTGAGCCGCCGGCGCGCTTCCGCGACGCGCCACTTCAACGTCCCCTCCGGGATGCGCAGCATCGCCGCGATCTCGTGATACGTCTGCTCGGCCGACGCGCACAGGAGCAGCGGGTCGCGCAACCGCGCGGGCAGGGCGCGCACCAGCCTCCGGACGTGCTGCGCCATCTCCGCGTCGATCAGCGCGCCTTCGGGTGTGCGGCCCTCGCGGCCGCGCGGCGGTGACTCGGGAGGGTCGCCGGAGACGAAGCGGCGCCACAACGACGCGAGGCGGCGCCGGCGGCTGAGCGCCCGCCGCCAGGCGATCGTCAACAGCCACGTCTTGAAGCTCGCCTCTCCCCGATACGTCGCCATCTTCCGATACGCGGCCAGGAACGCGTCCTGGGCCACGTCCTCCGCCTCGCTGGCCGAGCCGAGGGCCGCGTGAGCGGCGCGGTAGACGGCGGCCCGGTGCCGGTCCACCAGCTCGCCGAAGGCCGCGGTATCGCCCTGCCGGGCCCGCGCCACCAGCTCGGCATCGCTCACACACCCTATAGAAGCCCGGGGGAGGGCGCCGGTTGGAAAAAACACTGGCTGTCTCGTCGTCGCCGCGCTCACCCCGCCCGGCCCGGCGCCATCGCGGCTACGGCTTCCCGAGGCGCCACAGCCGGACGCCCGCGACCACGAACCAGACCGCCTGGCCGAGGACGACCAGGCCAATGCCGTGCACGCCCAGCCTGAGGTGGCCGGAGAGGACCGCGAGGATGATCACCGGTCCGAGCAGGAGGCCGTAGATCCCGACGCCAGGCGCCGGCCGGCATGCTCGCGATCGCGAGGGCATGGACGGCGGCGGCCAGGAACGCGGCGGGCGCGAACTGGCCGGGCGCGAAGAGATCGTGGCCGGTCGGGTGCAGGATCATGGTGACGAGCCCCCCGGCCGCTCCCGCGATGAGCGCGATGCCGCCCCACTGCTAGCTCGCGCTCGCCTTCGGGCGCCGCCGCCGCTGCTTCGCCGACACCGACTTGATGACCATGCGTCGCCGGCGCTGGCCGTCGAACGGTATCGGGCTCGCGGCGACGGCTTGCGCGATCAGCGCCTTCACCCCGGGCGCATCCAGGACGGCGGCGTCCCTCACGAGGACACGGCGCACCCGCGTGCCCTCTCCCTGGAGGAGACCGAGGGGGTCGGCGAGGCGCGCACCCTGGAGGAAGAAGAGGTTCACCCACCGCGGAAAGAGGGCGATCGAAAGGACGGCCTCCGATGCGCGCTCCGTCGGCCCGAAGCCGATCACGAGCGCGTTGTAGTTGTCGTAGACGAGCTCCGTCGCGCCGGGGACGCGCCTGCGCATCTTCGCCAGCGCCGCTTTCCCGACGGCGGCGACCCGGGGGTCGAACCGGGTCAGGAATCCCGCCAGTTGCTTCCGCGCCGAGGACCCCGCGCCCGCGTGCCTCCCCGTCACTCGCTCCCCGCGACGACCGGACACGGTCACTGCCTCATCTGGCTGACGTGCGCGGCCACCAGTTTCCACTGGCCCTCGCGTCTGGCCCAGACATGGGTCGCCCGGAAACGAAGGGGCGGCCGTGCCTCGTCCGCTGAGCTCCATTTCGAGACCACGATCGCGACCGCCACGTCGCCGTAGCTCTTGATGTCGACCGACTCGTTCGCGCTCTTCGGCATGGTCGGCGGCGGCGACTTCAGCCCGGCGAGGCGCTCGGCCTTGCTCGCCAGCGCGCCGTTCGGAAAGACGAAGGTGAGGTCATCGCTCCAGAGACGGTCCAGAGCCGCGGCGTCATATCGGTTGAAGGCGAGCGTCAGCTCGTCCTCGAGGCGCCCGATCGCCTTGGCCGTGTCTTCCGGGGCCACGCCGCTCCCGGCCTGCGCGAGCTGCAGGGCCAAGGCGAGAAGGGCCAGCCGTTCCGTCATCATCATGGTCACCTCCGCGCGGGCGCGACTCCACCCGTCGCGCGCCCGCGGTCGATTCCGACGAGAATGCCAACCAAACCGATGGCGATGATGACAACCCGATCATCAAGGCGAGAGACTTCATATTGTCCTCAGGGCCGCGGGCGCTTCAAGCTCAGGAGGCCCTCGACGGAAAGCGTGTCTTCCTCACGCGGAAGCAGCAGCACCACGGTGAGCAGCGCGAGCCGCGGAATCACGTGAGTGTGAAACTCATAGAGCGGCTCCTTCAAGAGGTGGCCGAACGTGACGAGGACCAGCACGCCTCCCAGGGCGACGAGAGCAGGCCGAGTCTTGAAACCCACCAGGACGAGAACGCCGGCGACGAGCTCGATGACGGGAACGGTGGTGCCGGTGGCCCACAGCGCCCATGCCGGCAGGAACGTGTCCGCGTAGGGTTCGACGAAGTAGTGGCGGGCATGGCCGAGGGGAGTCATCACGAAGCACTTGTAGACTCCGGCCATGGCGAAGATCAGCCCGAGGATCACACGGCAGAAGAAGATGGCCCACGCGCGCTCGCCGGGAACCCTCATCCCCCGGGGCTCAGTCGGCTCTCACTTGCCGGGGTTGTATGCGCCGACGCCACAGACGTCGTCGCCGACCTTCTCGACGAAGCTGATCTTCGCTTCGGTCTTGTGCGAGACCGGGTTGAGCCACAGGTACTCCACGGCTCCCTCACCCTTGCTGGAGGCGACATCCAGGATCGCCTTGCCCACCGCGTTGCCCTCGGCGTCCTTGAGCGCGTCCGCCGACATGCCCACGTACGAAGGGAAGCCGCCGTTTGCCACTTCGATCCGGTCGGGGCCGATGCAGAACACGTAAAGGTCGCGGTCGGCAAAGGGCGACTTCTTGGCCGTGAAGTCCGCCAGCGCCTGTTTACGGCCAACCACCTTGTAGTGCGCGACCGCCTTCTTCAGCATCGCCTTTGCTTCGTCGGGCGTGCCCCGTTCGCCCGCGGCGCCGGCACCCGACGCGAGCATCGCGCTCGCGATTCCCGCCAGCAACAGCGCTCTTCCGTTCATCTCAACCTCCATCCTTGACGATCTTCTCGATCGTCGGACGCGAGCCTTCCAGCGCGACGCGCTGGAGGTAGAACGCCAGCCCCCGCAGGCCCCCGAGCTCCTCGCCGCCGCCCGCCCGTCCCGGTCCGCCGTGGACGAGCAGGGGAAGGACGGTGCCGGGCCCGGGCGACATCTCGGCGATCTTCGCGCTTCCGAGAAAGATCCGGCCGTGGAACGGGGCGAGCTCCATCACGACCTGGGACGTGAAGGCGGCGTCCTCCGAGTAGACCGACGAGACGAGGCCGCCGCGGCCGCGCGCCACGATCTCCGCCGCCTCCGTCGCGCCTCCGGAGTAGGGCACGACCGTCGCGACGGGGCCGAACACCTCGTGTGAGTGCACGCTCGGCGCGTCGGCGCCGGGCTCCACCTCGAGCAGCACCGGCCCCACGAAGAAGCCCCGGCCCGGCTCCACACCGACCGGCCGGAGAGCCGCCTCGCCGTGGACGAGCCGGCCGTCGCGGGCCAGCAGGTCGATGCCCCGGCGCACGTCCTCGAGCTGGCCCGCGGTCGCCACCGGCCCCATGCGCACGCCCTCGTGGGCCGGGTTGCCCACCGTGATCGTCCGCAGGCGGTCGACGAGATCGTCTCGCACGCGGTCGGCCACCGCGGCGGGAACCGTCACGCGGCGGATGGCCGTGCACTTCTGCCCGGCCTTCTGCGTCATGTCCCGGACGACGTCCTTGAGGAAGAACTCGTACGTCTCCGAGCCGGGGTCGGCGTCGGGGCCCAGCACCGCCGCATTGAGGCTGTCGGCCTCGACGTTCACCCGGACCGAGTTGCGGATCACCTGGGGAAGGACGCGGATCCTGGCTCCGGTGTCGCTCGAGCCGGTGAACGCCACGACGTCCTGCGGCCCGAGGTGATCGAGCAGTTCGCCCGGGCCTCCCACGAGCAGCGAAAGGGCGCCCGGAGGGAGCACCTGCTTCTCGATGAGGATCTCCACGATCCGGTGCGCGACCATGGCCGAGGAGCTGGCGGGCTTGCTGACGACCGGCACGCCGGCGAGGAGCGCGACCGCGGCCTTCTCGGCCAGGCCCCACGCCGGGAAGTTGAAGGCGTTGACGTGGACGGCCACTCCCCGCCGCGGCACCATGAGGTGCTGGCCGTGGAAGCGGGGACTGCGGGCCAGCGAGATCCCCTCGCCGTCGACGAGGAAGCGCGCCTCGCCCAGGCCCTGGCCGAGCTCGGCGTAGGCGCTCAGGGTGAACGTCGCGCCGTCGACGTCGAACTTGGCGTCGCTGCGGGTGTTGCCGCCGTTGCGCACGGCGAGGTCGAGCAGCTCGTCGCGGCGAGCCTGCAGCGCATCGGCCATCGCCTGGAGGAGATGCCCGCGCTGCGCGAAGGTCAGCGCACGCAGGGCCGGCCCCCCCGTGCGCCGGGCAAACTCGAGCGCGGCGGCGAGGCCGAGGCCCGCGCTTCCCGCCCGGGCCAGAGGCTCCTCGGTCGCGGGGTTCACCAGGGTCTGGGGCGAGGCGCCCTCGACCCAGCGGCCCTCCAGATGGCTCCGGAGCGTGATCATTCGGAGATATTCAGTCTCGTCAGCATGAACGCGTAGTCGAAGGCCACCTCGCGCAGGTAGTCGTATCGGCCGGAGGCCCCTCCGTGGCCCGCCTCCATGTTGGTCTCGAGCAGCAGCACGTTCTCGTCGGTCTTGTGGGCCCTCAGCCTGGCCACGTACTTGGCGGGCTCCCAGTACATCACCTGGCTGTCGTTGAAGGACGTCTTGACGAGCATGGTCGGGTAGGCCTTCCGCTCGATGTTCGTGTAGGGGCAGTACGTCTTCATGTACTCGTACTGCTCCCGCACGTGCGGGTCCCCCCACTCTTCCCATTCGCCCGCCGTCAGCGGCAGCGACGCGTCGAGCATGGTGTTGATCACGTCCACGAAGGGCACCCTCGAGACGACCACCTTGAGCAGCTCCGGCCGCATGTTGGCCACGGCGCCCATCAGCAGTCCCCCCGCGCTGCCGCCTTCGACGATCAGCCGTGCGGGCGAGGTGTATCCCTCGCCCGCGAGATGCTCGGCCACCGCGATGAAGTCGGTGAACGTGTTCCGCTTCCTCAGCATCCGCCCCTCGTCGTGCCAGGCCTTTCCGAGCTCCCCGCCTCCGCGGACGTGGGCGATGGCGAAGACGAACCCGCGATCGAGCAGGCTCAGCCGGTTCGACGAGAAGCCGACGGGAAACGGGAAGCCGTAGGACCCGTAGCCGGTGAGGAGCATCGGCGGCGAGCCGTCGCGCTTCAGGCCCTGGCGGTGGACGAGGGAGACGGGCACCTTCACGCCGTCGGCGGCGGCGACGAGCAGCCGCTCCGAGTGGTACTGGGCGCGGTCGTAGCCCCCGAGCACCGGCTGCTCCTTCAGCAGCGTGGACGTCTTCTTTTCCATGTCGTAGTCGAACACGGAGTTCGGCGTGACGAGGGACTGGTAGGTGTATCGGAAGACCCGGGTGTCGAACTCCGCGTTGGCGCCGGGGATCGCGGAGTACGCGGGCTCCGGAAACGCGATGTCGTGGGTCGCGCCGCTGCGCAGGTCGGTCACGCGCATCCGCGGCAGGCCCTGCTCGCGCTCGAGGAGCACGTAGTGGTCGCGGAAGACCGCGAGCCCCTCAAGCATCACGTCGCGTCGGGGGGGGACGACCTCCTTCCAGTTCTCGCGCCGCGGGTCCTCCACCGGTGCCCAGGCGAGTCGGAAGTTCCGCCCCCGATCGTTGGTGCGGATGAAGAAGCGGTCGGGGTGGTGCTCCACCTCGTACTCGTGCTCGTGCTCGCGCGCCGCGATCGTCTTCCACACGCCTTCGGGCTGGCCGGAGGGAAGGTAGCGCACCTCGGTGGTGGTGTGGCTGGCCGCGACGAGGAACACGAACTCCCGGCTGTGGGACCGGCCCGCGAAGACGCGGAAGAGCTCGTCCGCCTCCTCGTAGACCAGAGCGTCGGGTCCGGACGTGCCCACGACATGCCGGTACAGGCGATGAGGGCGTTTGGCCGCGTCCTCCACCGTGTAGAAGAGCGTCCGGTGGTCCGCCGCCCACGACACCGAGCCGGACTTCTCGATCCGCTCCGGCAGGATCTCGCCCGTGCGCAGGTCCTTCACCTGCAGCGTGTACTCCCGGAAGCCCGTCAGGTCGGTGGAGTAGGCGAGCAGGCTCCCGTCGTCGCTCACGACGTAGGCGCCGAGGGAGAAGAACTTGTGGCCCTCCGCGAGCGCGTTGAGATCGAGGGTCACCTCCTCGGGCGCCTCGAGGCTCGACCGCTTGCGGCACAGGATCGCGTACTGCTTCCCCTCCTCCGTGCGCGAATAGTAGAAGTATCCGGCCTCGCGATAGGGGACCGAGAGGTCGGTCTCCTGGATCCGGCCGAGCATCTCCCGGTAGAGGGCCTCCCGGAAGGTCGCGGTCGGCTTCATCACCGCGTCGGTGTATGCGTTCTCGGCTTCCAGGTACGCGACCACCTCCGGATCGTTCTTGTCCCGCATCCAGAAGTACTCGTCGACGCGGCGATCGCCCTGGACGACGTCCACCTTGGGGATCTTCCGCGCTTGCGGGGGTCGAGCCGTCGCGGTCGGAAGCTCGGCGAGGATCTTGGTTTCCAGAAATCGACGTTAATCCGCGACGGCGGGGCTGTCAATCCGGCGGCGCCGCTTCGCCCATTCGACGAGCGCAACGCCGCCGATCACCGCCGCCACGGCCACGGCCCCGTCCGCGGCCGCGAGCGGCGCCGTCTTGAGCGCCACGCGCAGCGTCGGCAGCCGCACCGCGAGCAGGACGAACGCGACGGTCGCAAGGCCCCACGCCAGCATCACGCGATTCGTGGCGAGGCCGCGCCCCGTGAACGGCTCGCGCTCGCGGCGAAGGCTGAACGCGAGGGCCACGTGCCCGAGCAGCCAGGTGACGAAGGCGACCGTGCGCGCGTGGGCCTCCCCGCGCGGCCAGCTCCAGAGGTAGGCGGCCGACACGGCGAGGAAGAGGCCGGCCGCGGCGGTGAAGATGCTGGCCACCATGGCGCGGTCGAGGAAGCGCGCCCGCGGATCGCGGGGAGGCCGGCTCATGAGGCCGCTCTCGCCCGGCTCCGCCACGAACGCCGCCGAGGCCGCCAGGTCCATGAACAGCTCCATCACGATGATCTGCACCGGGGCGAAGGGCACGCTCAGGCCGAGCAGCACGGAGAGCAGCACCACCGCCGCGAGCGCCGCCTTGCAGGCCAGGTAGTAGCGCACGGCCTTGCGGAGGTTGGCGAAGAGCACGCGCCCCTCCGCCACCGCCCGCACGATCGTCGCGAAGTCGTCGTCGGCGAGGACGACGTCGGACGCCTCCCGGGCCACGTCGGTCCCGCCCCGGCCCATGGCGATGCCGACGTCCGCGGCGGCGAGGGCGGGGGCGTCGTTGACGCCGTCCCCCGTCACCGCGACGCGCTCGCCCGCGGCCTGCCAGGCGGTGACGATGCGCAGCTTGTGCTCGGGCGTGGCCCGCGCCACGACGGCGGCGCCTTCGAGGGCCTCTCGCACCTCCTCGTCGGTCAGGCCGTCCAGCTCCGCCCCGGTGAGGATCTGGCCGGGCTCGAGGCCGACCGCCCGGGCGACGGCGGCGGCCGTCTTCGGATGGTCGCCCGTCACCATCAGCACTCGGATGCCGGCCGTCCGGCAGGCCTCCAGCGCCGGCCGGGCCTCCGGGCGCGGAGGGTCGTGCAGCCCGATCAGGCCGAGCCACGTGAGGCCGGACTCCGCTTCGTCGCGGGTCAGGGCTCCCGGGCCCGCCGGCTTCTCCGCGAGGGCGAGCACGCGCAATCCGTCCTGGGCGAGCGCCTCGGCCTCGGCGAGCAGCGCCTCCCGGTTCTCCTCGCTCATGGCCTCCGGGCCGGACGGTGTGAGGACCCGCGTCGCGCGCGAGGCCACCGCCTCCGGCGCGCCCTTCACGACGACGCGGCCGCCGGACGCGGTCTCGACGATCACGGTGGCGAGGCGGCGCGAGCGGTCGAAAGGGAACTCCATCCGCAGGGGCGCCTCGCCGCGCAGGCGTTCCGCTTCGAGGAGGTGCCCTTCGCCGCCGGGGGCCACGAGGCGCGCGACCTCCAGGCGGTTCTCGGTCAGCGTCCCGGTCTTGTCGGTGGCGATCGCGGTGAGCGTCCCCAGCGTCTCCACCGCGTCCATCCGTCGCACGATCGCGTTCCGCCGGGCGAGCCGGCGGGCGCCGAGGGCCAGGGTGAGGGCGAGGATGATCGGCATCTCCTCCGGGATCATTGCGAACGCCAGCGCGAGCCCGGTGAGGATCAACGGGCGAACGGCTCCGTCCCGGAGCAGCCACGCGACCATGGGCACGGTGAGGCTGACGGCGATGGCCGCGACGAGCAGGGACCGGCTCAGCTCGCGCATGGCCCGGTCGAGCGGCGTCGGCGGGGGCCTTGCTTCCCGGGCACGGTGGGCGAGGCGACCCAGCTCGGTCGCGTCTCCCGTCGCCACCACTTCCGCCTCCCCGCGGCCGCGGACGACGAGCGTGCCGGAGAAGGCGACGAGTCCCGCCTCCTTTTCCATGGGCACCGATTCGCCGGTGAGCGCCGACTCGTCGACGGCGAGGCCGTGCGCGGCGAGGAGGCGCGCGTCGGCGGGAACGCGCCGGCCCGATTCGAGGAGCACGACGTCGCCGGGCACCACCTCTTCGCGCGGCGCTTCACGCACGCGGCCGTCGCGGCGGACGGCGGCGGTGGGCTCGGAGAGCTGGCGCAGCGCCGCCACCGCGCGCTCGGCCCGCCTCTCGCCGGTGACCTCTACCGCCACCAGGGCCACGATCACGACCAGGATCGTCGCCGCGTCCCCGGGCTCCCCCCACAGCGCGTAGAGCGCGCCGGTGCCGAGGAGGAGCAGAATCATCGGCTCCGCCAGCCCCTCGAGCAGCTCTTCCCAGAGCGGCTCGGGCTCCTTCTCGCGGAGGCGGTTGGGTCCGTGGCGGCGGAGGCGCCGGGCGGCCTCCGGCTCGGACAGGCCGGTCATGGCGCGCCTACGGCTTCATGTCCGCGAGCAGCGTTTCCTCGAAATCGCCGGGGGGGATGGTGCCCTGCTGCATGAAGAGCAGGTGGAAACGCCGGCGGCCGTCGGGGCCGGGGACGATCCTCGCCGCCCGCGTGCGCAGGGCCAGGATCCGCTGCTTTCCGAGCTGGTACGTGATGGCCTGCGTCGGCCACTTGGAGTAGCGGAAGATCGCGCGGGTGGCCGTTTCGCACGAGGCCCTCTTCTCCGGCGCGAGCGCGTCGCCGCGGCACGAGCCGGGCAGGAAATCCACCACCTGCGAGTAGAGGTCCACGGCATCGTCGAAGGTGATGCGGCCGGTGTGGATGCCGGTGTCGATGCGCACCCGCAGGTCGCGGAGGAGCTGCCCCTGCAGCTCGTAGACGTGCTCCTCGGGGGTGTAGAAGCCCTGGGGCGCCCGGGGCTCGGGCTCGGACATGAGGTGCTCCGCGTAGAGTGCCCAGCCCTCGGCGGCCATCGAGTCCTCCCACATCGACGACGAGCCCTCCACCTCGCCGGGCGTCAGCCACCGCACGGGGCTGATCGCGTCGCGGTACTGCGTCATCACCTTGTAGTGCCAGTCGTGGCCCGGGAACCCCTCGTGGGCCGCGAGGTCGGCGATGGACGCGCGGTTGTTCTGCTTGAGCTTCTCCACGTCGCCCCCCGTGGGGGTGACGTAGAAGCGCCCGACACCGGTCGTCCGGAAGGGCGGGGCCGGGTAGTAGGCGGCGCCGTCGATCGACGACCACAGCACCGGCGGCGTCACCACGACCTCGAGCTGGTAGTTCTCGGGGATCTCGAACATCCGGTCGTCGCGGGCGAACTGCACGAGCCGGAGCGCGGTGTCGTGGTACCAGCGCACCATCTCGTCGTCCGACTTCGGGTAGTCGCGGGAGAGCAGGTCGAAGACGGCGCGGGTCGAGGCTTCGCGATGCGCCTCGTCCCACGGCCGATCGAGGCCGTTCTTCTCGGCGACCACGCGGGCGGTGGCCATCAGCTGGTCCCGTGTCTTCTGCACCACCGGCCAGGACTTCTCGTGGAGCTCGGCCGCGGTGGAGGCGACCCGCAGGTTGTTCCGCAGCGCCCAGTCGTACTCCTTCTCTCCCGCGGCGAAGCGGTCCTGGCGCGGCAGGGTCGCGAGCGAGCGCTCCACGAAGCCGTGGAAGTCGCGGAAGGCCACGGCGGCCGCGGCGCCGCCGGTCTTCAGCTCGGCCACCACCGCGTCCCCGAAGGGCTGGCCCTTCGTTCGCTCCGCGGCGAGCGTGGGCAGCGTCGTCTCGAAGTACTTCGCGTTCTCCTCGGACGTGGCGAGGCCGTCCCTCTCCACCATGCGCCAGTCCGGAACGTCGCCGGCCTGGACTCCCGCCTGCAGGTTGGCTCGCGCCACCGCCAGGTACGCGGCGACGGCGCCCACGCGGGCCGCCACCGTCCGCCACTCGCCCTCCAGGCCGTAGCGGCCCTGGCCCTCGTCGCGCATGCCCTGGAGGAACCAGTCGACCCCCCGGAAGGCCTCGTTGACGTAGGTGTCGAGGGCGCGGTGCCAGTACTTCCGCTCCTCGTCCTGGTGGAGCATGAAGTCGATCTGATGAAGCGCGGCCTTGCGATCCACGCGGTGGCGGGACGAGAGACGGGCAGGGTCGAGGCGCTCGAGCTCGGCGCGGACCTCGCGATAGACCCGCGCCTCCTCCGCGAGCGCCGCCGGCGACCAGTCTCGCAGCGCGCCGTCGGCGCGGGCCAGCTCCGGATACAGGCCGGAGCCGCCGAGGTAGGTCGACACCACCGGGTGCCGGCGCAGGAACTCGCGCACGTACCGCGATTCGATGCGCCGGTAGGCGGTGTCGGCCGAGGGACGCGCCGCCGCGGCGACGAGCGGAAGCAGCAGCACCCCGAACCCGAGGACCGTCAGTTGCATCCCTGAATTATATTGGTCGTGGCTATCAGCAAAGGCAGCGAGCGGAGCGGGATTCACTCCCGCGTAGCGGGCGGGGGGTCTGGGGGGCGCGCCGCTAGCGCCCCCCAGCTCAATTACGGCGCGACCGGCGTGAGCGGCACGTCCCAGTGGGAGTCGAGGATCTCGAACCGGCGCTGCTCCTCTTTCTGGAAGCGGTCGTAGTCGGGGTAGAGCTTCTTCGTGATCGCCTCCTCGTCGCTGGGGCTGCCGAGCGCGGCCCAGCTCGGGTAGGTGATCACGACCAGGAACGTCCAGTCGTCCTTGAGATGGTAGGTGGGTCGGAGGAGCTTGACGTCCTGCACGCGTCCCCGCTGCTTCATCTCCATCAGCACCGGGTAGTGGTTCTTCAGGAAGAGGCGCTCGAACTCTTGCTGGAAGCCCCAGCGCACCTTGTAGTAGTAGGCGACCTGGTGGGGAACTTCCTGGGCCCTGGCGGCCGAGACGGCGGCCAAGACGAACGCGGCCACGCCGGCGGCGACGAGCTTCCTCATGAGACCTCCTATTTCTTCTTGGGCTTCAGGGCGGCCATCAGCTGCTTGGCTTTCGTCCGGTCCAGATGGGCGAGGCCGGCGAACTCCTGGCCGGAGAAGAGCGCCTCCGCCCCGTCGATCGTCACGAGGTCGCCCGTGAGATAGGGACTGGCGTCGCTCATCAGGAAAGCCACCAGGTTCGTCAGCTCCTCGTGCTCGCCGAAGCGGCGGGACGGGATGCGCCGGCGGGCCTGCTCCTCCAGCTCCCCCGTCAGCAGGCGCGAGAACGCGCCTTCGGTGGGGAAGGGTCCGGGGGCCACCGCGTTCAGCCGGATCCCGTAGGCCGCCCACTCCACGGCCAGCGAGCGCGTCATGGCCAGCACTCCCGCCTTCGCGGTCGCCGATGGCAACACGAAGGCGGAGCCGGTCTCGGCGTAGGTGGTGGCGATCGACAGGATCTCGCCCTTCTGCTGGCGCTGGATCAGCCGCCGGCCGAGGGCGAGCGTGCAGTGGACGCTTCCGTAGAGGACGATGCGCACCACCGAGTCGAAGGCGTTCGGCGAGAGATCCTCCGAGGCGCACAGGAAGTTGCCGGCCGCGTTGTTGATGAGCTGGTTCACCGGCCCCAGCTCCTCCTCCACGCGGCCGAAGGCCGCTTCCACTGCGTCCGGGTCCCTCACGTCGCAGGGCGTCGCCGCCGCGCGTCCGCCCGCGGCGCGGACCCGATCCGCGACTTCCCGCAGCGGCTCGGGCCGGCGGCCGACCACCGCCACCTGGGCCCCGAGCGCCGCCAGGCGCAGGGCCATCGAGCGGCCGAGTCCGGTGCCCCCGCCGGTGATGAGCGTGGTCTTGCCCGCGAGCAGATCGGGACGAAACGGCTCCATGGGAGCACCTCCGGCGAATAGCATAATTTATCGGGGGCCGGACGCCGTCCCCGGCCGGTTATCATTGAGAGGATGCGGGGCAACGCCTTCGACCGCTACGCCTCCGCCGTGCTGCTGGTGGGCGGCGTCCTGCTCATCAAGCTGATCCTGGCTCCGCTGCTCGACGAGCCGGTGCCCTTCCTGCTCTTCCTCGGCGCGGTGGCGGCGGCGGGTTGGCGGGGCGGACTCGGTCCGGGCCTTCTGGCCGCGGGCCTCGCGGTCGTCGCCAGCCACGTCTTCTTCCTCGCTCCGGGCGGTCCTCCCGCCGACGAGTCGCTGCGGCTGGGCCTCTTCGCCGTCGAGAGCGTCACGGTGGCCGTGCTGGCCGCGCTGAGCAATGGAATCCCGCGCCCCACGAGCGACCCGGAGCGCGACCGCGCCGAAGAGGGGCTGCGCTCGGCGGCGGCCGAGATGCGGGCGGTCCTCGATTCCGCGCTGGACGCGGTCGTCGGCATGTCGGAGAAGGGGACGATCACGTTCTGGAACCCGCGGGCGGAGGCGATCTTCGGCTGGACGGCTCAGGAAGCCCTGGGCCGCGACCTCGCGGAGCTGATCCTGCCCCCGACGGATCGCGAGGCCCACCGGCACGGGCTCGAGCGCTTCCTCCGGACGGGCGAGTGGTCGATCCTGGACCAGAGGATCGAGACGCGCGGCCTCCGTCGCGACCGCTCGCACTTTCCGCTCGACCTCAGCGTCACCGCGCGCCGGGAGGGCGGAGGCTGGGCGTTCACGTCCTTCATGGCCGACATCACGGAACGCAAACGCGGAGAAGAGCGCCTTCGCCACCAGCTCGCGTTCACGAGCGCGATCACCGGCCACCTCGGGGAGGGCGTGTTCGCTCTCGACCGCGACGGGATGATCACCTTCGTCAATCCGGCCGCCGAGCGCATGCTCGGCTTCCGCGAGTCGGAGCTGCTCGGGCGCCACCTCGGGGAGCTTCTGCACGCCCGCGTGACGGAGGGGCCCGAGGCCGACGACCCGCTGCCGCGGGTGCTCAGCTCCGGGACCACCGTCCATCAGGACGGCGGCGCTTTCGGAAAGGCCGACGGCTCGTCCCTCGCCGTCTCCCACACCTGCTCGCCGATCGTGACCGGAGGCGAGGTCGTGGGGGCGGTGCTCGTCTTCCACGACGCCACCGAGCGGCAGCAGATGGAGGAGCGTCGCCAGCAGCTCCTGGCCCGCGAGCAGAACGCCCGCGGGGAGGCGGAGAACGCGAACCGGATGAAGGACGAGTTCCTGGCCATGCTCTCCCACGAGCTGCGCACGCCCCTGAGCGCGATCGCGGGCTGGGCCCACATCCTCCGGGAGGGCGGGCTGGCGCCGGCGGAAGCCGCACGCGCCATCGAGGTCATCGACCGCAACGCGAGGGTCCAGGGCCAGCTCATCTCCGACATCCTCGACGTGTCGCGCATCATCTCCGGGAAGCTGAGGCTGGAGAAGAAGCCGGTGTCGGCGGCGGCGGTCGTCGAGGCCGCGCTGGACACCGTGCGGCCCTCGGCGGAGGCGAAGCCCGTGCGCCTGGAGGCATCCCTGGATCCGAGCGCCGGCCACGTCTTCGTGGATCCCGACCGCCTGCAGCAGGTGGTGTGGAACCTGCTCTCCAACGCCATCAAGTTCACCCCCGAAGGCGGGCTCGTCTCGGTGCGTCTCGCGGGGTCGGGAACGCAGGTGGAGATCGTCGTCCGGGATTCGGGCGAGGGGATCAGCCCCGAGTTCGTGCCCCACGTCTTCGAGCGATTCCGGCAGGCCGACTCCTCCACCACGCGGCCCCACGGCGGGCTCGGCCTGGGCCTCGCGATCGTGCGCCACCTGGTCCAGGCGCACGGGGGGACGGTGGTGGCGGAGAGCGCCGGCAAGGGACAGGGATCGAGCTTCACCGTCCATCTTCCGCGGCACGCCGCGGGCGACGAGTCGGCGGCGCCCGGACAGGCCGCGTCCGCGGAAGCCGCGCCCCCCCGCTCCCTCGAGCACGTGCGCGTGCTGCTGGTGGACGACGATCCCGACACGCGCGGGATGATGCAGACGGTCCTCTCCCAGCGGGGCGCCGAGGTGACCGCCGCCTCCTCCGCCGCCGAGGCCCTCGCCTGCGTGGACCGGGAGACTCCGGACGTGCTGTTGAGCGACATCGGGATGCCGGGCATGGACGGCTACGCGCTCATCCGCGAGCTGCGCGAGCGGCCCGCCGCCCGAGACATTCCCGCCGCCGCCCTCACCGCCTACGCTCACGCGGACGATCGCGGGCAGGCCATCGCCGCCGGCTATCAGATGCACGTCGCGAAGCCCGTGGAGCCGGCCGAGCTGGTCGCCGTGGTCGCTAGCCTGGCCGGACGGACGTGATAAAATCCCGCGTTCGGGATCGGCAGCGCGATCCCGGGGGGAGCAGCCTATGGCCAACAAGGGCCGCGCAACGTTTGCCAAGCGGCAGAAGGAGATCGCCCGCCAGGAGCGGGCGCGGGAGAAGGCGGCCAAGCGCGTAGAGCGCAAGGAAGCCAAGGGCAAGCTCGACCGCAGCACGCTTGCCGAGGACCCCGACATCGCCGGCATCGTTCCCGGCCCCCAGCCCCTTCCCTACGATCTCCTCGAGGAAGAAGAGAAGAAGCCGCAGTAGCCCGCGCTCAGCGGGTGAGCACCTCCACCCCCCCCGGACCCACGTACACGGTGTGCTCGGCCTGGGCCACCGGATGTCCGGTGGTCTCCCGCAGCGGCGCGTAGGACATCAGCCGGCCCTCTTCGCGAAGCCAGCGCAAGAGGCCCTCGAGCCGCGGGCCCGCATACGCGGCGAGCTGCCGGCGCGCGAAGGGCAGGCCGTGGAAGGCCCGCACCGCGGCCAGCGCCTCGGGGTCGGGCCCGGCCGCCGGCTCCCGGCGGGGATCGAGGCGGAAGACCTGAGGCTCGCCGTGCTCGGCGACGACCCCCGGGCCATCGGTCACGAAGGGCTCGATTGCGACGACCGCTCCGGTGCTGAGCCGCCCCCCGGCCAGGTCCGGGGCGTTGGGGATGGGCGGCGGCCCGTGCACCTGCCAGCGGCCGACGCCGTGGCCGCAGAGGCTGCGCACCGCGTGGAGGCCGAAGCGGCGGACGGTGGACTCGATCGCTTCGGACACGCCGCGGATCTCGGCCTCCGGCGCGACCGCGGCGATGGCCGCTTCGAGTGCGGCGTGCGCCGCGTCCACGAAGCGCCGATGGCGGGGAAGGTCGCCGACGTTGACGGTGACGGCGGTGTCCACCACCCAGCCGTCGATGTGGACGCCGATATCCAGCTTGGCGAGGTCGCCTTCGGCGTAGCGGGTCTCTTCGGCGGGGGAGGGACAGTAGTGGGCGGCCACGTCGTTACGGGACGACTGGACGGGAAACGCGCAACCGGCGCCGCGGCGAGCGATCTCCTCTTCGACGGCCACGCAAACGTCGCGTACGCGTGCCCCCGCGACGATGAGGCGGGCGCCGGCGTCGCGGACGTCGGAGGCCACCCGTCCCGCCTGCCGCAGGCAATCGAGCGCGTGGGGGGTGAGAGAAGGTGGATGGGACGTCACGCCGCGTTAAAACGAAAACGCCCGGGACCGTGAGGCCCCGGGCGTCGGGTTGGCTTCGTGGTCCGAGTCGTTAGATCTTGGTGACGTTTGCGGCGCGGGGACCCTTGGGGCTGTCGACCACCTCGAAACGCACCCGGTCGCCCTCGTTGAGAGTCCGGAAGCCCTCGGCCCTGATCTCCGAGTGATGGACGAAAACGTCCGGACCGCCTTCACGGGAGAGGAAACCGAAACCCTTCGACTCGTTGAACCACTTCACCGTACCTTCGATCATGAACGTGCAGGCCTCCTTAGCCCTTGCCTAGCGCCACGTCACCTGCGCGCCCACGACGAGAGACC
>Ga0207684_10002719_pt1 | contig 17643 bp, 9 predicted proteins | sample KBSK5501metaG_FD_184342 | JGI IMG/M metagenome (GOLD analysis project Ga0207684, IMG submission 184342) | Corn, switchgrass and miscanthus rhizosphere microbial communities from Kellogg Biological Station, Michigan, USA - KBS K5-50-1 metaG... | ecosystem: Host-associated > Plants > Roots >...
ACCATCTCGTTGATCCGCACGAAGCGCACGCGAATCCGGTCGCCGTCGTGCTCGAGCGCCTGCGGGATCATCGTCTGCAGCTCGTTGCGGATGCGGCCCGAGTCGGAGATCTTGACCGGCCGCATCGTGTGATCGACGCCCGAGAGAAAGCGCACGAGCAGCGGGCTGAAGACCTGCCGCGTCGTCGGCAACGACTCCATGAGCCGCAGCGTGAAGCTGATCCGGCTGGATGCCTTCCGCGTCGCCAGCCGCGTCGTGACGCGATACGTGTTCTCCGCCACTTTCGTGACGCCCGGCGCGCCGGTGTAGGGGTCGTCGCAGATGTAGCCGACGCTCGCGAGGACCGACCAATTCTTCTCGGGCAGGAAATCGTCGGCGCGCAGCACGGCGCGGCCGAGCGGCATGTTCGACGCGGCGGCCTCGTGAATCGCCTCCGCGTAGCTGCGCACCTTGCCGACCTCGACATCGGCGCCGCCGATGAGCGCCTTCAGCCGCTGCGCGAAGTCCCGCACCGTCGGATCGAGCTGCATCAGCCGCCCCTCGACATCCACCGGCAGCTCGAACGTCGGTGAGAACAGCGACATCGTGCTGTGCACGTCCAGCACGTCGGCGAGGCTCGCCGCCTGCAGCGCCTCCGCGGTCGCCGCGTAGCCGTCGCAGAGGAAGACGTGCGGCGTGCCGGCGGCGTCCTTCCAGGAGCCGACGAGGAAGGTCGGCGCGTACGTCCCCGAGTCGGTGAACACCGCGAGACCCGACGGCGCCTTCCACCCGTCCTCGACGAGATGGACGCCGGCCTTCTCCCACTCGTCCCAGAGCCGTCCCAGGCGATGGATCCGGCTGCGGCCGCGCAGCGTCCACACGTGAACGTTCTCGCGGCGAATGCCCGGATACGCCGCCTCGATCGCCTCGACGACCTGCTGGCGCGGCGTGCGGTAGTCGAGCAGGACCGACGCGCTCTCGGCGGCCTGCGCCACGCGCGCGGGAACCGTGAGGCAGCCCATATAGGATTCGTACGGACGCGCCAGCCGCAGCGGCGAGTCGAAGAGGTGGAAGACCGCCATCGGCCCCGTCGGCTGGCCGTCCGCGAAGCGCGAGGTGTTCTCGAGCGTGTCCACGGCCGCGCCCCAGAGGGTGATGCCGCGACTCTGGAGCCAGTCGTGGAACTGCTCGAACGTGTGGCCCGGCTCGTTGAGCAGACGCCGCACGCGGCGATCGACCGTCTTCGCCAGCTCCGGCCGCGCGTACACGCGTCCGAAGCCGAGCATCGGATTGGCGCCCATCTCCGGCGTCTCGCCGACCTTGGGCATCAGACCTTCGCCGAGACACACCATCAGCGCGTGGTTCTCCGGCAGCGTGCGGGTGAGGTGCCAGAGGCCCTCGCTCATGACGTAGGCGCTCACGGCGTCCGCCGCCTTCTTCACCTGGTTGACGGTCGCCTTGTCGCGCCCCGCGCCTGCGCCGTACTCGCCGAACAGCCGCGTCCCGAGGGCCGTCGCCGCCGACGTCATGGCCAGGCAGCGGGCGATGCCCCGCGGCGCGAACGTGTGCGCCGAGACGGGCTCGGCTTGCGAGCGCTCGACCTCGACGTCTTCGAGCCAGAGGTGGAAGCGGAGCAGGACGGGACGGGTGTCGAAGGCCCACTGCGCGACGAGGTTGCGCTTGTCGATGGCGCTCATTTCGGTGGCTCTCCCGTGGTCGCGAGGAAGCGGCGCAGCGCCGCCAGCGAGGCGTCCTTGCACGGCGGAAGTTCGAGGCAGAGCTTGCTCACGCGGGCGGCATCGCCCGCCAGCGCCGCCTCCTCCACGGCGCCCGCGAGCGTGGCGAGCGCCGACAGCCCGAGGTTCGCGGCCACGCCCTTGAGGGCGTGGGCCGGCGCACGCAGCGTCGTGACGTCGGTCCCCGGCGCCGTCGTCGTCAGGCGCCGCTCGTGCGGCTCCATTTCCTCGGGCAGCGCCGCGGCGAGCGCGGCGACGTGCGCGGCACCGAGCGCGTCGACGAGAGCCTGCGCGTACGCGGCGTCGAGCAACGTCGTGGCCGTGGGCGCCGAGGGGGCGGAGGGCGAAGGTGTGGGGGCCGCCGACGACGTTGCGTGGCGCGCCAGCACACGGGCGAGCATGGCGGGATCGATGGGTTTTGCGAGGAACTCATCCATGCCGGCGGCGAAGCAGAGATCGGTCTCGTCCTTCAGGACGCTGGCGCTCAGGCCGACGATCGGCACCCGGCCCGCCGCGCCCGGAAAGCCTCGGATGAGCCGCGAGGCCTCGGTACCGTCCATGACGGGCATGTGGACGTCCATCAAGATCACGTCGTAGCCTCCGCCACGCGCCGCTTCCACCGCCGCCGCCCCATCGACGACCACGTCCACCGTGTGTCCGTGGCGCGCGAGCAGCCCGAGCGCGACCTGCCGATTCACCGCGTGGTCCTCCGCGAGCAGAATGCGCAGTGGCGTGATGGCAGGCGCCGGCGTCTCGGTGTCCGCTGCCAGCGGGGCGTGGGCACGGTCGAACGCGACCGCCACCATGAAGATGGCGCCTGCCCCCGGCTCGCTCTCGACGCCGATTTCTCCGCCCATCGCCTGGACGATGCGGCGGCAGATCGCAAGGCCGAGCCCCGTGCCACCGAAGCGGCGCGTGGCGGAGGTGTCGACCTGCATGAACTCCTGGAACAGGAGGGGCTGAGCCTCGGGCGCGACGCCGATGCCGGTATCGCGGACGCTGATGCGCACCGGCACGCGCTCGGTCGGCGCCCTCTCGAGCATCACGTCGACGCGAACCTCGCCGGTCTCGGTGAACTTGATCGCGTTGCCGACGAGATTCAGCAAGACCTGGCGAAGCCGGCCGGCGTCGCCACGCAGCGCGGTTGGCACGTCCGGCGCCACCCAGGCGTGGAGCATCAATCCCTTCTCGCGCGCGCGGGGCATCATCAGCGCCTCCACGCTGGTGACGACGCGGCCGAGATCGAAATCCTCGGCCACCAGCGGAAGCTGCCCCGCCTCCATTTTGGAGAAGTCGAGAATGTCGTTCAGGATGGTCAACAGCGCCTGACCCGAATCGCGCAGAGTCTCGACCTGGCGCCGCTGGCTCTCGTTGAGCGGGGTGTCCAGCAGCAGGTAGGCCATGCCGAGAATGCCGTTCATCGGGGTGCGGATCTCGTGACTCATGACCGCCAGGAACTGCGACTTGGCGCGCGTCGCGGCTTCGGCGCGCCGCCACTCCTCGCGCAGCCGCTGGGCCACCGTGTTGAACGCGCCCACGACCCGCGCGAGCTCGTCCTGGCCCTCGACGCGCACGGGCACGCCGAAGTCGCCGCTCTGCATGCCGCGTGCTGAGCCTTCGAGCGCGTGCACGGCCCCGCGCAGGCTCACGTAGAACCCCAGCCACAAATAGATGACGACACCGACGACGCCCGCCACGAGCCCCAGCAGCAGCGTGCGGTGCGTCTCGAGGCTGCCAATGCGGTCGCGCAGCTGGCGGCCGAGCGCCGCCGCCGCGCGGTCGTAGTGCGCCCACACGGCCGCGACGCCTTCGTCGTGGCGGAGGACGACTTCCTCGAGCGTCGCCGGCGAGCCCGTCTGGCGCGCCAGCCCCGCGAGTCGCTCGACGGCGGTCCAGGTGGCCATCAGCGCCGGCTCCACCTGCGGTCGGAGCTCGGGTGTGGTGCGGAACACTACGGCGTGGCCGCGGTCGAGCGCGTCCTTTTCCGTCTCCGCCAGACGTAGTGCGGCGAGCGTCTCGGCATGGTCGGAGCCCGACCCCGCCGCCTCGCGAATGAGCTGCACGCCGAGCGCATTCAGGTGCCGCGCCAGCGTCGGCAGCCGCACGACGACCGCGTCGATGAGGTAATACGACTCGAGCTGCGGATCGAGCGTGAGGCGGGACGTGTCGCCGATATGGCTCACCAGGGCCGACGTCTCGGCAATGAGGAGGCCAGGGCTCACCGCGGGGTGCAGAACGCGCACCCGCATCACCGACCAGAGATGGCTCGTTCCGAGGCGCGTGCCCACGCGCCGGTCCACCGCATCCACGGCGTCGACGGCCATCCGAAGCCGTTCTGTGAGCGCACTGCCGTCGTCGCGAGCGCCGGCGATGGCGGCATGGGCCTCGGCCTCGGCGAGCGGCTGCAGCAGCCCACGGAGCGCCGTGAGGTACTTCACGCCACGCAGCTCCTGCCGCGCGTCGTTGAGCCGCTTGTCGATCTCGGCCAGCCACAGCCCCGTGAGCAGTCCAAGCGGGACGGCGATGAGCAGGCTGAGGAGGAGAAACTTGTGCGCGTAACGCAGACGTCGCATCAACGCAACGGCCGGCGCCAGTAATCGACTCATTCGACGAGGTCCGCCTTGACACGCACCCGGTGCTCTCCGACCATGGGCCTCCCGGGAGGCCGGCCATGGCCAGCAAGCTCACCGTCTATGTGGTGGACGACAGTCGCACACAGGCAGAGATCACGCGGGCGCTGCTCGAAAAGGGCGGTCACCACGCCATCATTAGCACGAGCGGCCAGGAAGCGCTCGCTCAGATCCCCTGCGCGAAGCCGGATTGCGTCGTGTTCGACCTCATGATGCCGGGGCTCGACGGATACGAGCTCTGCCGGCGTCTGCGCGGCATGCCCGAGCTCGCCGCCACGCGGCTCATCGTGGTGTCCTCCAAGGCGTTCCCGTTCGAGCGCCGCCGCGCCTTGGAGATGGGCGCCGACGCGTACTTCGTCAAGCCGCTGTCGCCGGCGACGTTCACGGCCGACCTGGAGCGCCTCGTGGCCGGCACGCTCAGCGTCCGGTTCTGGGGCGTTCGGGGCACCCTGCCGGTCTCGCGGGCCGACTCGCGGCGCTACGGCGGCAATACGCTTTGCGTCAGCGTCGATTTCCCCGACGGACGGCTGTTCGTGTTCGACGCCGGGACCGGCATCCGCGCGCTCTCGGACGCCCTGCTCGCCGACGGCCGCACGCGGCTGGACGCGCGGGTGTTGATCTCGCATCCGCACTGGGACCACATCAACACCATTCCCTTCTTCGTACCGTTCTACATGCAGGGCAACAGCTTCGAGATCTGCGGCCCCTCCCACGGCGACATCACGATGCGCGGTCTCATCTCGGCGCAGATGGACGGCGTGTATTTCCCGATCACCACGCGTGAGTTCGCGGCCGACGTCCAGTACCGCGACCTCGCCGAAGGCGAGTACGACATCGGTGGAGTCCGCGTCCGCACGATGCTCCTCAGCCATCCTGGCAACTGCCTCGGGTACCGCCTCGAATACGCGGGGCGGCGGCTCTGCTACGTCACCGACAACGAGCTGTATCCGATCGATTCGCCGTTTCGCTCGGACGAGTACGTCGAGCGGCTGGTCGACTTCTGCCGGGATGTGAACGTGCTCATCACCGACTGCACCTATGCCGACGAGGAATACGAACGGCGCATCCATTGGGGCCACTCGTCCGTGAGCCAGGTGGCCGAGCTCGCCTGGCGCGCGCGCGTACGCTCGCTCTATCTCGTGCACCATGATCCGGGCCAGAACGATGACGCCATCGACGCCAAGCTCGCCCGCGCCCAGGCGTGGCTGGCGGAGCGCGGCGCCAGCACGGAGGTCGCCGCCCCGGTGGAGCTGGCCAAGATCGAAGTGTGAGCGTCGGAGGAACGTCATGAGCGAGCGAGCGATGCCACCCAAGCTGGAGCTTTCCCACACGATGCTGACCGAAGAGGACGCCCTGCGCCTTCTCGACGGCCACCGTATCCGCCTGGGCAGTCGCACCATGGACCCGAAGGCGCAGATCGTCGGCGAGTTCGTCAAGTCCATCCGCGTGCCGGGGTACTTCCCGCCGCTGCCCGAGCTGCGCGAGCAGCTGCGGACCATGGTCGGCCTCATGGACGAGCCGGCGCCGGCGTTGCCGCGGATCGACGACATTCGAATCCCCGGGCCCGCCGGCGAGATTCCCGCGCGCGTCTACGCGCCGCAGGCGTCGAACGTGGCGCGGCCCACCCTGGTGTACTTTCACGGGGGCGGCTGGGTGCAAGGGGATCTCGAAACGCATCACGGCCTCTGCGCGCGGCTGGCCCTGCACGCCGACGCCCTCGTGGTCGCGATCGACTACCGCCTGGCGCCCGAGCACAAGTTCCCGGCGGCCGTCGAGGACTGCTATGCCGCGTATCGGTGGCTGCGGAGGCGCGGCCGCGAGGTCGGCGGCGATCCGGAGCGCGTGGCCGTGGCCGGCGACTCCGCCGGAGGCAATCTCTCTGCCGTCATCTCACAGCTCGCCGCGTCCGCCGGCGTGCCGCTGCCGACGTGCCAGGTCCTGATCTATCCGGCGGTCGACTTCTCGCTCGACACGGAATCGCACCGCGAGCTGGCCGACGGACACATCATCCCGCGTGATCGAATCGTCTGGTACTCCGAGCAATACCTGCGCGGCGAAGCCGACAAGGCCGACGTGCGTGCTTCTCCGCTGCGCGCTTCGAGCCTGGCGGGCCAGCCGCCGACGATGATCGTGACCGCCGGCTTCGATCCGCTGCGCGACGAGGGCCGCGCCTACGCCGACGCGCTGCGCGGGGCGGGCGTGGACGTCGTCGATCGCGAGTTCCCGGGTCAGATCCACGCGTTCGTGTCGCTGACCAAGGCGATCCCACAGGGTATGACCTGCACGCTGGAGATCGCGGAATATCTCAGGAAGAGACTGAGCGCATAGCGTGCGCTGGATCAGTCGGCCCGCGCCTCCACCTGGAATTCCACGCGTCCGGCGCCATTCGGCGCCGGCGGCGTGCTCACCGCCGCCGGCGCCTCGGCGACGGTGAGTCGCTCGGCGGGAATCCCTTCCGCCGAGACCAGACGCTCGCGCGTGACGTCGATACGCCGTCGGTCGAGATCATCGAGCGCACCTTCGGGCGCTGGTTCCCGCTCGCGCAGCATGGCGAGGCGTTCCGCGACGGTCTTGGGCGGTTTCACCTCCGGCAGCTGCGCTTTGAAATAGGCCTTGCTGACCTTCGGACCGTCCTTCAACCCACGCGCCTTCTGGAATTCGCGCAGCCGCGCGTTCACGGCCTCGGCCTTGAGGGCTTCGGTATCCGCCGCGCTTGGCGCGGGCGAGAGGGCGAGGTTGACGAACGGCGTGCGGCGCAAGAAATCGGCCACCCCCCCGAGATGCTTCTCCATGTCCGGGGCGATGACGGCGCTGCCCGCCGCGAAGGTGATGGGCGCCACCTTCGGTTCTCCGAGCTCGTCCGTCGTGCCCGTCTTGTCCTCGTCCGTCTTGTCCCCGTGTGAGAAGAGCCGACCGATGGCGCGAAAGGGCGCCTTCACGATGTTCGTCAGCACGTTCTTGATGGCGGTCCAGATGGCGTCGCCCAGGTGGAACGTCGGGTCCTGGATGGAGCCCGTGATCGGTACGTTGGCGTGGATCTCGCCCCTGCTGTCCTTGACGAGCGACACGAGGAGACCGAGCGGCAAGCCGATGCGCCGCTTGACCTCGTCAGTGCCGCTCGCCGGCGCGACCTGCAGCTTGCCGACGACGACATCGTTCGTGGCATCGAGCGCGTCGCCGTCGAGCTTGAAGTGCACTTTGTACTGCAGCTCACCCTTCTTGATCCCCCAGCCGGTGGCGGCGGTGGCATAGGGATCGACGCTGGGCAACTTGAAGCTGCGCAGCTCGCCGACCAGGTCGATGAAGGCGGGCGAGCCGATCGATCCGACGTCGCCCCGCACGTCCAGACTGGCGTCGCGGCCGATCACCGATTGGACGGCGAGCTGACCGCGCTCGCCTGGGCGGTTGTTGATGTTGGTGGCGGTCACCTCGAGCCGCGACATGTCCTGTGACACCGGCGGCGTGGTGGTCCGGTCGAGAAAGCGCACCGATCCGTCCTCGATGCGAACCTGTTTGAAATCGAGTCGCATCGTCTCGAGCAAGTTCTTTGGAGGGGGACTCTTTGGCTTGTCGTCGCGTGGACCCGGCGATGCCGACGGCGCTTCGAACATCTTGACGAGGTCGAACGAGCCGTCGGCCTCGCGCTCGACTTCGACGGCGAGGCGCCGAAATCCCGCCTTCGCGACCGCCGCACGCTTTGGCCAGTCGAAATCGATGCCGACGAGATCGGCGCGCTCGACGCGGATCGCCGGGCGACTCTGGCCGGACGCGCGGATCGCGATGTTCTGCGCCCAGCTGTTGCCTTTCGAGGCGAGCACGGTCTGACCGTCCTTCAGGACGATGCGGTTTCGGCTGTCGCCGCTGACACGTCCGGAGAGCTGGGCCGGCACCGGGATGTAGGCCTGGTAGGGCTCGACCGGCGCGTCGCGCAGCTTGACGACGAGATCGGCATCCAGGGGCTTCGGCACGACCGGTCCGTTGATGTCGAGCGTCCCGCCGCCGGGCATTCCGGTGGACAGGGCGAGGTTCGCGGGGCCCTTCGGCGGCCACGTGAGATCGGTGACGGTGGCCTGCAGCTTGGTGAGTTCCAGCTTCGTCATTGGCTTGACCGACGCGTCCACGAACATCGCGGTGCTGGGAGTGAGGGTGATTCGGTCGACGACGATCTGCTCGAAGCCGCGCGACAGCGCCCGAAGCACGGGGAACAGCCTGCTCTCGACGGGCGGCGTCGCGGCGGCCGGCGGCGCGCCGGCGGCCGGCGCTTTTTGGGTGAACAACTCCACCACGTCGATGACGCCGTTGCCGTCGCGGCGGACCTTGAGATCGAGACCGTCGATCGCCACGCTGGCTACGGAGAGGGTCCGGCGAATGGCGTCGGCCTCCCTCACCTCCACGGCAACGCGGGACACGCCGAGGAACGGATCGGGCTTCCCGACCCACGTCACCAGCTCGCGGTCGATGTTCACGGTGCCGGAGACCGCCGCCTTCGTGAGCTCGTCGCCGTCCTGATCGACCGTGGCCTCGAGGGCCAGCGCGAGCCGCGCGCCCCTCGGACGATACGGCGTGGCCGCGTAAATGTATGGGCCGACCCGTCGGGTCTCGAAGCCGTCGAGCGTGACCTTCACATTGCTCTTGGGCGGGTAGAGCCGCAGGGGCTCTGCGGTCACGTCGAGCATGGCCTCGTCGATTTTGGCGTGCAGGGTGCCACGGCCCGGCGTGGCGCCGCGCCTGGTCGTGATGCCGGCGACGTCCACGCCGAGATCTTGTACGACCCACTCGGTTGCGGGCGAGATCACCTCGTCACGGGCGTGGATCGCGCCGTCGGCGATCGTCAGCCGGTCGAGGGTGACCGTCCACCGGCTGGGTCCCGAGGCCGGCTTGTCGCTCTTCAGCAGGTCGGAGAAGTTGAACTCGCCTGCGCCGGTGCGGACCATCCGGATCGACGGGGAGAGCAGCCCCAGCTCGGTCAGGCGGATATCTCGGCGCAGCAGCGCGGTCGTCGCGATGCGCGCATCGAGCCGCTCGATTTCTACGAACGCCTCAGGCCTGTTGCGCTCCGCGAGCCGGAACTTCTTGATCGCCAGGCGACCGGTGAAGAGATTGAGATCGATATCGGCGATGGCGACGGCACGCCCGGTTCGCTTCGGAATCTGATCCAGAGCGACTTGCCGGATGATCTCGGGCAGAGCCCACACGAGCGCGCCGCCCAAGATCACCAGGCAAACACATACGATCAGCGCGCGCTTCGACACCGGCTACCGCTGCGTGACCACGAGCTCCAGCCGCCGGTTGCGCGCGCGGCCGCCGTCGCTGTCGTTGTCGGCCACAGGACGCTCCTGTCCGTACCCCTGGGCTTCGATGCGATCGGCGGCCACGCCGCCGTCGCTGAGGATCCGCTTGACCGCCTCGGCGCGCTGCTGCGATAGCGTCTTGTTCGCCGCAGCGTCGCCGGTGGCATCGGTGTGTCCCTCGAGCACGACCCGTACGGAGGGATAGGCTTTCAGGACGGCGAGCAATGAGCTCACCGTGCGCTGCCCCTCGGGCGTGAGCCGCGTCGAGCCGCTCTCGAAATGAAGATCGTCGAAGACGAAGCGCTTCGGCAGATCCGTCGCGGCGCCATCGGCCAGAAACGTGCTGAGCTGGTGGACGGACCCACCCTGACCCACGGTCAGACGCGCGCCGTCGGGCAGCGTGATGCTCGCGAGCTGTCGTGGCGCCGCCGACGGAGCGTCCACGCGCGTCGAGGCGACCTGCGGCTGGTGTGTACGGCTCACGAGGAAGACCAGGAACGCCAGCGCGGCCAAGCCGGCCAGCACCGCCGGCCACCAACGGGCGGACGTGGGCGGGGCCACGTCGGCCGCGCGCGCGCGGACGACCGGCTCGCGCACGAACGGATCGGCGACGCGGGTGCCGGTCACGATCGGATCGCCGGCGCGGCTGCCCGTGAGGACGGAATCTTTGAGGCCGAGCAGGCCGGCCGGCAGCGCGCCACGCAGCGAGGCCTGCTCGTCTCCGAGCAGCGTTGACAAACCGGCGGCGCCGAGGCCCCGTGATGCCATCTGCTTGCCGAGCACGCTCATCACGATCGGTGCGGCGAGGGAGAGGATGGTCGATGCCGAGCCGCGCTGCACGCCGGCGCCCGTGGCGATCAGATCCGTAAGCCCGTCGGCTTTGCCGCCGAACAGGCTCGAGACGAGCTTCGCGCCGGAAGCGAGAAGGCTGCTGGTACTGCCGCCACCGCCCAGACGGCCGCCGAGGTTGTTGAGCAGATCGGTGCCCCAGCCGCCGTCGGTCACCAGCGAGCGCATGAGTTCGGCGCCACCGGGTGTCGAGGCGTTCTGGGCGACGCCGGCCAACACCGCCGGCGCGGCACGGCGAAGGGCCGCGTCGGTTGCGGCCGGCGTCTCGCCGATGAGGTTGTTCACCTTGCCGATGATGTCCGGAGTCAAGGTGTCCTGAACAAGCTCGAGTAACGAAGGCATAGTCCCTCCTCGCAAGATGTCCGGTTTGGCGTATCGCGGAGAACGCCGCCGCCGTAGGGCTATTTGGGCGCCGTGGTGAGTGCCATTGCGCCCCGCGGGACTGCTGGGGCGTGGCGTTAGGTAGTGTCTACAAAAAATCTCACGTGACAGGCATGGTGGTGATCCGTGGGCGGCTGGAGCCAGAAGTCGGTTCCGTCGTGATGCAGGCGCTGACCGCGGCGAGGACGCGCTGTATCGGCGTCGACGGCTCGGGTGCACCCCAGACGGCGGCGCGCGCGTTCCCGCGGGAACGTCGCAACGTCTGGCGTGCGACGCCGGCCGTAAGCGCCCTGCCTTGCCGCCAGTCCCTGCCGATCCCGCGGGCGTGCTTCGAGAGCGACATGACAATCTGCATATCGACAAAGCCGCGCGCCTTTACGCCGTCGGACCCGGCCGCGTCCTGGAGCCAGTTGACCTGATCGTCATTCTGGCCGATTCTCCTGCGCACCAGACCGCACCAGAGCGCATAGGCGCGCACAGGCGCACAGGCGCGCACGCGCCGCGGCCGATCGGGAGGTCCGCACATGGACGAGCATGCGATCCGAGAGCTCGTTGGCGAGGTCAAGCGCGGCCGCCTGTCGCGGCGTCGGTTCGTGCAGACGATGCTCGGCGTCGGGCTCACGGCACCGATGGCCACGCACATCCTCGCCGAGGCCCAGCCGAAGCCGTCGGCGCCAGCCCCCTCCCGCCGCGGCGGAGGCGGCACGGTCCGCATGCTGTACTGGGCGGCGCCGACGCTGCTGAATCCTCACCTCGCGGTGGCGCCGAAGGACTTCGAGTCGTCGCAGCTGTTCTACGAGCCGCTCGCCGATATCGACACCGACGGCACGATCGTGCCGGTTCTGGCCGCGGAGACGCCCAGCGTCGCCAACGGCGGCGTCGCACCCGACGGCACGTGGGTGCAGTGGCGCCTCAAGCGCGGCGTGACCTGGCACGACGGCCGTCCGTTCACCGCGGACGACGTGATCTTCACGTGGCAGTACGCCGCCGATCCGGCGACCGCGGCGACGAGCGCCGGATCGTATCAGGGGATCGACCGCATCGAGCGTATCGACGATCACACCGTGAAGCTGGTCTTCAAGCGCCCGACGCCGTACTGGGCGGACGCGTTCTGCAGCGCCGCCGGCATGGTCCTGCCGCGGCACGTCTTCGATCCGTTCAAGGGCGGCAAGTCACGCGAGGCGCCGGCGAACCTCAGACCCGTCGGCACGGGGCCGTACCGGTTCGTCGACTTCAAGCCCGGCGACATCCTGAACGGGGAGATCAACTCCGGCTATCACGTGGCGAACCGCCCGTTCTTCGATGCGGTCGAGATGAAGGGCGGCGGCGATCCCGTATCGGCGGCCCGCGCGGTGCTGCAGACCGGTCAATACGATTACGGCTGGGGGCTCAACATGGAGGACGAGATCCTCCGCCGCCTCGAGCAGAGCGGCAAGGGCCGCGTGGTGATCGGTCGCACGGCGAACATGGAATACATCCAGCTGAACCAGACCGATCCGTGGCGCGACGTCGACGGCGAACGCGCGAGCGTCAAGACGGTGCATCCGTTCCTGACCGATCCCGCGGTCCGCGCGGCGCTCGCGCTGCTGGTCGATCGCGCGGGAATCCAGAGCGAGATCTGGGGCCGTCAGGCGGATACCACCGCGAACTTCATGAACCGCCGGCCGTTCGTGTCGCCGAACACGCGCTGGGAATTCAACGTCGACCGAGCCAACGCGATGCTCGATGCCGCCGGCTGGCCGCGCGGCGCCGATGGGATCCGCGCCAAGGATGGCAAGCGCCTCAAGGTCTTGTTCCAGGCGGTGAATCAGCCGATCCGCCAGAAGATCCAGTCGGTGGTCAAGCAGGCGTGCGCGCGGGCCGGCATCGAGTGCGAGCTCAAGGCGGTCGTCGGCTCGGTCTATTTTTCGTCGGACCCCGGCAACGCCGACACCGAGAGCCATTTCTATTCCGATCTCCAGCTGTCGTCCAAGATCTTGCGACAGCCGGATCCGCAGGCGTTCATGCGCGCCTTCTGCTCGTGGGAGGTCGCGCAGAAAACGAACAAGTGGGCGGGGATGAACCTGGCGCGCTGGCGGAACGACGAGTACGATCGGTTGTGGCGCTCGGCCGAGACCGAGATGGATCCGGTCAAGCGCGCGGCCATGTTCGTCCGCATGAACGATCTCGTGATCCAGAACGTCGTGGTGATTCCCGTCATCATCCGCCACGCCGTCTTCGCCGTGGCCAATTCCGTTCGTGGATTCGACTTCAGCCCGTTCAGCGGGCCGCTGTGGCGGCTCGTGTACTGGACACGCGAGGCCTGAGGCCGCGGGTCAGAACGGTTTGACGTATTGCTTGATGCTCGCGGCCGAGAGGCCGTTGCATGTTGTGTCACCGCCGACTGCGGTCCTCAGTATCGAATCAATGACCGGGACGTACTCAGTCTGGAACAGGTCACCGAACGTGTAAGTCTCGTTACGCGAGCCGAGGGGGCTGTTGACTGACTGGACCGACATCGACCACATCTCGACGGCAACGCCCAGCGGCTCCAGGAACAAACGAAAGAGCGCCATCTTCAGCACTTCGTTGCTCTTATCGTAAAACTCGCGGTCGATCATGAATCCTGTGGCCGAGTCCACGATGAACATCTGCCCGGGGTTCTGGTTCGATCGGAGTGCCATCTCCGCGTCTTTATTGACGCCGACGCTGCCGTTGGCGGCGATCAGCTCGTCGAGGTTGTCTCGCTGCAGATCGGCCTTCAGCTTCGGCAGGCTGTGCATCCGTTGGCTGGTGTCGTCGAGGAGATTTTCGAATGTCTTGATGTTCGGGTCGAGGCCCGTGTGGTACGCGAGCAGCTTCGTGAGAGCAGCCTTCGGGGCATACTTGCCGAGCGTCGCCGCCGTGAGGCAATCGCGAGCGATCGCGAGCGCGACGGGCCGGATATCGACCGGGTTCGGCGGGAAATCCGCCAGCTCCTGGGCAATCCGCCGCGCGTTGTACTTCGTGAAGAGGTCGAACATCGCCACCCCGCGACCCTCGTCCGTGCGAGTGCCCTTGTCGGGGGAGTCCGACTGCACGCGCAAATACAGTCGTCCGTTTCCCGTGTCCGTCTTGCATGGAAAGTCGGTTGTGCTGATTCCGGGATCACAATTGTCGTAGTCGATCGTGACGGTTCCGGTGGTCACGTTGTCCTGGATGCCTGGGGGAAAACCGAGCTGCCTGCCGAAGGGCGTATCCTTGATGTCGTTCAGGATTCGCTTGACCGCCTTTTCTTCCTCGGAGTTCTTGTAGATTCGATCCCGGTTGAAGGGCAGCGCTCCGCCCCAGCTGTCGTATGCGTCCCAGTTCGGCCGAGGCCGGCGTACGCGGGCGTGGAGCGTCCCGTCGGCATTGCGCCGTGTCGGGGCGTGGCAGCCGAGGCACCCCGGGTCGTCGATCGTGATCTCCCCGCCGCCCGTCTTCATCCTGATCTCGTGGAACCGGAACGTGTTCGTCCTCGCGTCGAACTGCAGGTATTCAATCGTCTGGGAGTCGTCAAAGCCGAACACCCGGGTCGCGAGGAAGTCGAACATGATGAAGCGCGGACTCGTGGCGTCACCTCTCTGCGTGCTCTCCGATTTGGTCATCATGATCCAGTTGTAGTGGAACTCCAGCGGCAGATTCTGAAGGAACTCATCGGCCGTACCGACTTGTGGGTTGGTTCTCAGGAACTCCTCGATGCCTTCCGGAGTGAAGTCGGTGACCTGGGCCTGCGTGGCTGGTGCGGCGACCACGAGTGGCAGAACGGCCGCGCACGCGGCGCACGCCTTTCGAAATCGGCGCGCACAGCCGATGAACGCGAGCACGCCGACTCCGAGCAGCAACAGTGTCGGCGGTTCGGCGACGGTCCGCGACGCCGCCTCCACCGAGACGTCGTCGAGCTGGAAAAAGTCCGTATCCTCCCGGAATCCGAACGTCAACTGCGTCGCGGTGCCGGTGGGAGCCAGATTGCTGAACACGAACTCCGTGTAGAGAAACGTGCCGAGGTCGGTCTGGCCTGTGATCAGGGAGCCATCCCACGAGACCTGAAACGCACTTGGCGTTCCCGTGCCGAACGGCTCGTGCTTCAGCCAGTATCGAAGCTCGTACGTCTCTCCGGCCACCGTCGCAAGCGTCTGCGACAGGAAGCCCAGGCTTCCCGTAGGACCGAGCCAGGCGGCCGCCACGCCGCCATGGGGGTCTCCATCTACGAAGGTGAAGTCGGTGTTACCCGATTGGCTCCAGCCCGTGAAGTCATTCGTCTCGAATCCGGGGTTATTGACGAGATTTCCCGACGCGACAGCACTCGAGGTGACCGACAGGCCGATGACCAGGACGGCGACGAAGGCGAGCGAATGATGCATCACTCACTCCTATGAGGAAGGCTCGAGTGGCCACCCGTAACGCTGAACCTTGGCGCCGTCAACTGGGCTTTGTACCGGGGATCTGGCCCCTGCCCAGTTGACCGGATCGTTGTTCTGGTCGATCCTCCTGCCCACATGGGGGCGCGCACGGGACGGCAGTACATCAAAGGGCTGCAAGACCAGCAGCGCGAGGTCTGGCTGGGCGGCGAGCGCGTCAAGGACGTCACCACGCACCCGGGGCTGGCCAACGGCGTGCGCGCCATCGCCGCCCTGTACGACATGCAGCACGATCCCAACCTCCGCGACGAGATGACCTACGTCTCGCCGACGAGCGGCGAGCGCGTCGGCCTATCCTTCATCATCCCGCGCACGCGCGAGGAGCTCGAGCGGAGGCGCGTGATGATGCTGCACTGGGCGCGCGCGACGTGCGGCATGATGGGGCGCTCGCCGGACTTCATGAACGTGACCTTCTCCACCTGGGCCGCCGCCGCCGAGTACTTCGCGCAGGGGCGTCCGGCGTTCGCGGACAACGTCCGCCGCTACTACGAGTACATCCGCGAGCACGACCTGACGCTCACCCACGCACTGATCAACTTGCAGCGGAGCCGGAACGTCTCCGGCGTCTTCAACCTCGAGCAGGGCACGGCGCTGAGCGTGGTGCGCGAGACCGACGCCGGGATCGTCGTGCGCGGCGCGCGGGTGCTGGCGACGCTGGGACCGATGTCGGACGAGATCGCCGTCTACTCGCCGCGCGTCGCCCGACACACCGAGAAGCACAGCCCCTTCGCCCTCAACTTCGCCATCCCGTGCGGCACGCCGGGACTGAGGTTCCTGTGCCGGGAGAGCTTCGACCTCGGCCGGTCGCGCTTCGACCATCCCCTGGGGTCACGCTTCGAGGAGATGGACTGCGTCGTGTTCTTCGACGACGTGCTCGTTCCGTGGGAGCGCGTGTTCGTGCTGGGCGACGTCGATCTGATCAACGGCACGGCCGTGACGACGCACTCCGCGGCGCACACCGCGCATCAGAACGCCGCCAAGAACCTGGCCAAGTGCGAGTTCGTCCTCGGCGTCGCCCTGCTCATGACGCAGACGCTCGGCAATGCGCACCTGCCGCACTCGGAGGAGCGCCTGGGCGAGCTGACGATGTACACGGAGCTCATGCGCGCGTGCATGCGATCCGCCGAGGCCGACGCGACGCTCGACGAGTGGGGCGTGATGTGTCCGGTCCCGTTGCAGATCGAGCTGACGCGCAATCTGTTCATGACGGCCTATCCGCGCATGGCGGAAATCCTGGAGCTGCTCGGCTCGAGCAGCTTCATGATCGTGCCGAGCGAAGCCGACTTCCAGAGTCCGCTCGCGGCGGACATCGAGCAGTACCTCGCGACCGACACCGCGAGCGCCCGCGACCGGGTGAAGCTCTTCCGGCTGGCGTGGGACATCGTGGGCAGCGCCTTCGGGAGCCGGCAGGTTCTCTACGAGCGGTTCTTTGCCAGCGACCCTCTCACGCGGGCGCGCGCGCTGAACGCGCTCTATCAGAAGGATGACGTCGTGAACCGAGTGCGACAGTTCCTCGACGAGGAGCCAACATGACCAGACGCGTCGTGCACCTGATCGGCGTTCTCCTCCTTCTGTTCCCCACCGTTGCGCAGGCGTTCGGGACGGCGAGCCCGGAGGAGGTCGGACTCTCGCGCGAGCGCCTGGCCCGCATCGCGCCGGCCATGTCGCGGCAGATCGAGGCCAAGAGCTTCCCGGGCGCGGTCATCGTCGTCGCGCGCAAAGGACGGATCGCGTATTTCGAGGCGATCGGCCAGCTCGATCCCAAGAGCGGGACGCCGATGTCGCGCGACGCGATCTTTCGCCTCTACTCGATGACGAAGCCCTTCACGTCCGTGGCCGCGATGATGCTCGTCGAGGACGGGCGCCTGCGGTTGACGGATCCGGTTGGCATGTACCTGCCCCAGCTCGCGAAGCTCGAGGTGCTGACGCAGAGCACGACGGTCGCGGCTGAGCGCCCGGTGACGGTGTACGACCTCATGCGACACACCTCGGGAATGGTCTACGGCACGTTCACACCGACCGCACAGCTCAAGGACCTCTACGCGAAGGCGAACGTCGCGTGGTCGGGGGTCACCGCGGCCGAGCAGGTGGAGAGCCTCGCCAAGGTTCCGTTGGCCCATCAGCCCGGAACGACGTGGGAATACGGCATGTCGACGGACGTGCTGGGTCGCGTCGTCGAAGCCGTCATCGGGATGCGACTCGGGCGCTTTCTCGACGAGCGGGTGTTCCGGCCGCTGCAGATGAAGGACACGACGTTCCAGGTTTCCGCCGAGAACGCCAAGCGCATCGCCCAGCCGTTCGAGACCGATCGGAAGACCGGCAAGCCGATCGCGCTTCACGACGTGACCGCGGCTCC
>Ga0207684_10002720_pt1 | contig 17633 bp, 13 predicted proteins | sample KBSK5501metaG_FD_184342 | JGI IMG/M metagenome (GOLD analysis project Ga0207684, IMG submission 184342) | Corn, switchgrass and miscanthus rhizosphere microbial communities from Kellogg Biological Station, Michigan, USA - KBS K5-50-1 metaG... | ecosystem: Host-associated > Plants > Roots >...
AAGCTATGAGTGTAGTTTTCGAGGACGACACTACCCAGCGGCAAGCAGATAGCGTTCTACGGTTACACGGCGTGGTTGTCGCAGATAGAAAGAAATTGCAATTGTATTCTGTAAAAGTGGCTTCATAATGTTATTATACCACGAAAAGAGATTCAGTACTGCTTATTTTTGTGATACATTTCCTATTCTATTACCAACAATTAGGAGTATACTGTCTTTCAGAGTACAGATAAGTTGTAAAGCTAGCTTTGCAACGGACCTGGGATATATACTCTGGCGTTGAAACCGAACTTTCAGCTGTGTCAACTGAGAATTTGGAGGAGGGATACCTGTGCGATTCTGTTTTATTCTGGAAGAGAGATATGCCGATAAACCTATGCCAATGGTAGTGGCGGATCAGTTGCAACAGTGGGGACATGAGATTGATGTGTTGCAACCTTATGCGGCTGTCACCAGCCTGACCGACTTATCACTAACAAAGTACGATGCGTATGTGCTAAAGACTGTTTCAGATGGACCTGGTTTGACCATCTTAGAAGCTGCTGAAGCAGTAGGTATACCCACAATTAATAATTCACGTGCTATACGCCTGATACGAGATAAAGCGGTCGCGGTAGCTTTTGCTCAGGCATGTGGTCTGCCTGTGCCAATTACCTACTTTGTTGGTCATCCTCGCGCCTTAGTCAAAGTACCACCCCATGTGTATCCTGTAGTAGTTAAACCGAGTAATGGTACATCAATGCAGGATATCCATCTCGTCCATACGCCTGCCGAAATGGCACAACTTACACTAGATGAGCAAAGTTACTACCTGGCGATGCACTATGTAGAAAATGCTGGCTTTGATATTAAGCTATATGTTACCGGCCAGGAGGTACATGCAATTGTCAAAAGTTCACCTTTGCATGGAACAGTACAAGAGCAAGAAATTCCTATAAGCCATGATATGTTGAAGCTAGCACGCCGCGTAGGGCAGGTATTTGGTCTTGACCTCTACGGTGTAGATGTCCTTGAGACACCTGAGGGGCTGATGCTTGTTGATATCAATGATTTTCCGAGCTTCTATGGGGTCCCACGCAAAGTCGCCAGCGTCGCAGAGTATATCTTGCATGCCGCCTATCGCACTCGTCGCGAAGGACAGAGGCGCGTTAGTGGACCAGTTATACAGGCTCACAGGTCCCTAAAACGCCAGGATAACAAGATTGTTCCTGCTGAGTTGTTAAGTTTTAATCCCAATGTGAAACGGGTACACAGCAGTTAATTCTTCTCGCATCCCAAATATGATACCTCTATAACTCAATATAGAGGTATCAGGTATATCTCTTTATATGTCCGATATCATTCAATACATAGAGTACACGGTGCTTGCCGGACGCACGTACTACGGTGATCGATGTATTGGCGGCTGGATAGAAGAAGTCTTTTTGCAGCCCTAGCACTTCAGCTACGTAAGCATTCACCACGCCACCATGAGCAAATGCAAGCACTCGTTGACCAATATGCTTGCTCGCTATTTCATCCAGTGTCTCAACTACGCGCTTCCGAAACGCTACGGATGGCTCACTATCCGGAATAATGTCCCAATGTCCTGTTTCGGCGGCTAAACGCACAATATCTATCTGACGTTCCTGTAATGCCTTTGTCAAAGCGGCCAAATCCTGGCGATCATCGGGTAATGGACGTATATTGCCTAACCTGATCTCTTTCAAGCCCTCGGAAATAATGGGGGTCATAGCCAGACGCTCAGCCAGCGGCTCTGCTGTTTCAAGGCAGCGCCGCAGGGGACTGGTGTATATGGCATCGAAATTCAATCTGCTGAGCCGTTCTGCTAGCGCCTGTGCCTGCTCTCGTCCTATACGGCTGAGTGGCAAGTCATCGTAAATGCCACTGGGAATAATTTCATTTTCGTCGGGGATGGCGTCGGCATGCCGGACAATACATAATTCAGCGGCATTGTCGTGCTGGAATAAAAATGGGTCATCCATGTTGTTTTCTTCCTAAGTTATTTCCCAAACTGGCGAATCACCGATTTTGCCAGAGCTCGCTTATGTACTTCGTCAGGGCCATCAGCGATATGTAGTGTCCGGCCGTGTGCCCACATTGAAGCCAGGGGGAAATCATCGCTCAGTCCCGCACCACCGAAGACCTGCATAGCACGTAGAACGACGTTGGTATGCACCTCGGGTGCGATAATCTTAATCATCGCAATCTCATTCTGAGCGGCTTTTTTACCAAGGGTATCAATCATCCAGGCGGTCTTTAGTGTCAAGAGCCTCGCCTGCTCAATCTCAAGGTACGATTGGGCAATCCATTCCTGAATGACTCCTTGCTCTGAGAGGGGTTTGCCAAAGGCAACTCGTGATGTAGCACGTTGGCACATCAATTCTAAGGCGCACAGCGCTGCACCAATCGATCGCATGCAATGATGGATGCGTCCCGGCCCAAGTCTTGCTTGTGCAATCGCAAAGCCGCTGCCTTCTTCTCCCAATAAATTGCTTATAGGGACTCTCACGTTTTCAAAAAGCACCTCGCAGTGACTTTCGTTATCTACGTACCCCATCACTGGGAGATTGCGCTTAACAATTACACCTGGGGTATTTTTAGGGACGAGGACCATACTCTGCTGATAGTGCCTGTCTGGAGAATATGGATCGGTCTTGCCCATGACTATGAAAATTTTACAGCGTTCGCGTGCTGCTCCAGAGATCCACCATTTGCGGCCATTCAGCACATACTCATCGCCTTCACGTTTAATAGTGAGCTGGATGTTGGTAGCATCGGAACTAGCTACATCCGGTTCAGTCATGGCGAAAGCCGAGCGGATTTCACCATTGAGCAGAGGCATTAACCATGCTTTCTTCTGTTCAGAAGTACCAAACTGCGCCAGGATTTCCATGTTCCCTGTATCGGGTGCAGCACAGTTGAATACCTCGGATGACCAACTAACCCGGCCCATGATTTCGGCAAGTGGAGCATATTCCAGGTTCGTCAGACCTGCGCCATACTCGTCATCGGGTAAAAAAAGGTTCCACAATGACTGCGCCTTAGCCTTCACCTTCAACTCATCGATTATTTCCGCATGGTGATGTGGATTGCCCGAAGCAGCTATCTGGTCGCGATACGTCTGCTCATTGGGGTAAATATAGCGATCCATAAAATCGCTAAGCTGTTTACGGAGTTCGTTGACTTTTTCTGAGTAGGCAAAATCCATTAGCTTCTTCTCCTGATGTGTTATACATTCCTATTTTGACTATACCACAAAATGATGAAAGTTCTTCGGAGGTATTGGTGAGAAGCCTGTTGTTGTGGATGTGCGGCTAGAAACCCGCGAGTATCTCAGTATGACAATCAGTATGGATCACGATATTATCGATGGCGCTCCGCCGACGCACTTCGCCCTAAGACTGAAAGAACTGCTCGAGAATGGTTTTGCTTTCATTGAGCAGGATTCAGCTTCAGGGCAGATTACCAACCTTACCTTATTTCGACCGCATTTATGCGTTAACTTTGCGGGTACTGCGGTGATTGAGGCGGCTGACCCGGTTGAGCTTGACCATATTGTTGAGGTTGACCATATTGTTGAGGCTGACTATATTGCGGTGAAGGTGGGAACTGCTGCGGAGATGGTGGATATTGCGGACTTCTCGTCACCTGCTGCCTGAGATAGTTCAGTTCCTTGTAAATGGGCCATTCACCGAAGGCAAGAATACATAAAACGACGATATTAGCGATGGGTACAAACATGAGTAACCCTAGAGCGCCGCTATAACCTGCCTTGGCGAAAATCCTCCAATAAATGACAACGGCAAAAATGATAGCTACAAGACCGAAAATGACCGAGGAAAGGATAATGCCTGTCAACGCACCAGTATTCACTGTACCTGTACCGCTATTGTACATGTCCGTCTCCTTTTTAGATATAAAAACTACTGTTGACCTTGTATCACCGCGCAAACGTATGTTTGTAGGATAGGCCTGAAATCCGTCATGATATAGTAACTAATTGAGCGTGGGTCTTTTGATGCAAAAGTGTCGTTCAGGTTCCCCTTCAAGCGAAACTATTATAACATGGATGTAAATACAAGAGTTCACAAATCTCCCCTAAAGAGGGAATATCTCCTTTGCTTTCTGTGTTATTACCTGTGAATTAGCAATCTGTGCATGTGAGTGCTAGACAAACAATTACCTGTGTGTTATAATCTGGCAATCAAAAAGTAAGACTGCTAAGAACTGAACGATACTGAACGTTTACTGTTTAAGTGCGGAGTATGGGGTCCAAGTGTTTCAACCCAGTTGGTCTTACCAGTATCCGATGAAGAAAGAGTAAAAGTTCACCATCGTACTTCTATCAAGTTAGGAGCTTGCATTAAATGAAATGTGAACGTTGTGAAAAGAATCCCGCCCAAGTGCGTATAGACCAGATCGTCAATGGTCGGCGTGAACAGCATTACCTGTGCCAATCGTGTGTTGATGAGTTGATGGGCGCAGCTATGGACCAAATGGGCGGTTTTAATGGTGAGGGTAACCCTGATGGCGCTCCATTCGGTTTCGTTTCAAAGAACGGAAATGCTCCTTCCACCGCTGGTGGTGTTAATACTGCTACCGCTGAAAAGCGTACAAATAAGAGTAAAACACCTACCCTGGATCAGTATGGGCGTGATCTGACTCGCGAGGTTGAAGAGGGAAGGCTTGATCCGGCCGCGGGTCGTCAACGAGAACTTCGCCGGTTGATCACAGTACTGGGCCGTCGTCAAAAGAATAACCCTGTACTCATTGGTGAGCCAGGTGTAGGTAAGACCGCAATTGTCGAGAATTTAGCGCGTCGTATTCACGATGGCGATGTTCCTGCAACTTTACGTGGTAAACGTATTGTCTCTCTGAACATAGGTGGCATGGTTGCTGGAGCGATGTTTCGTGGACAGTTTGAACAGCGTATCAAGTCAATTCTTGAGGAACTGCGGCAAGCTGATGATGTAATTGTGTTTATTGACGAATTGCACACGGTTGTAGGAGCAGGGGCTGCGGAAGGTGCTGTTGGAGCTGCTGATATGCTCAAGCCTGCATTAGCCCGTGGGGAGCTGCGCTGCATTGGTGCGACTACATTGGACGAGTACCGCAAACATATCGAGAAGGATGCCGCGTTGGAGCGGCGCTTCCAGCCTGTGATGGTCGATGAGCCGTCAGCTGAGGAAGCAATCGAGATGTTGCGCATAGTGCGTCCAAATTATGAGCTGCACCATGGCGTAAACATTACCGATGAGGCTATAGAAGCAGCTGTTAAACTCTCTGATCGCTATATCAATGATCGTTTCCTGCCTGATAAAGCCATCGATGTGATGGACGAGTCTGCATCGGCTTTGCGCTTAGAGGCAACCGAAAAAGGTATTGTAAGCCCGGTCCTCATTTCTGACCTGGAGAAGGAACTTGCAGATATCCAGACAAAGAAGGAAGCTGCTGCGAATGCTGAGGATTATGAGCGAGCTGCAATGTTTCGCCAGCAAGAGTTCGTGACACAGGGTAAGTTGGAAAAAGCGCGTGCAGAGTCGGGTAGTTCAATGACCCTGCTGGTTACCCCTGATCTTATTGCGCAATGTGTTGAGAACTGGACTGGGGTGCCTGTCAGCCAGATGTTAGAGAGTGAGCGACAGAATCTGCTGAGTCTTGAAGATGACTTACGCAAACGCGTTATCGGTCAGGATGAGGCTATTAGCGCTGTTGCACGTGCTATTAGGCGTTCGCGGGCTGGACTAAAGGATCCCAAGCGTCCGATTGGTTCGTTCTTCTTCCTTGGCCCAACTGGTGTCGGTAAGACAGAATTAGCGAAGGCGCTGGCTGCCGAGCTCTTTGGTGGTGAGGAACATCTCATTCGCCTGGATATGTCTGAGTATATGGAGCCACATACGGTTTCTCGTCTGTTTGGTAGTCCTCCGGGTTATGTTGGACATGACGAGGGAGGTCAGTTGACTGAGCAAGTGCGCCGCCGCCCGTATAGTGTAATCCTGCTAGACGAAGTTGAGAAAGCTCATCCAGAAGTATTCAATGCTTTGTTGCAAATCATGGACGATGGGCGGCTGACCGATGGCCAGGGTCGCACGGTAGACTTTAAGAACACAGTGGTGATTATGACCAGTAATGCTGGCAGCGCTGACATGAAGCGAGCAGTGCGCATTGGCTTCTTGCCGACAAAGGATGAGGATTCACGCGATGAGCATCACGAAGTCATCCGTTCGAAGGCAATGGAGGGGCTGAAGCGTATGTTCCGTCCTGAGTTCATCAACCGTATTGACCAGATTGTGGTCTTCCATGCTCTGGGTAGACCAGAACTCTACAAAATTGTTGATCTGCTGCTGGATCAGGTTCGCTCACGTTTGAGTGAACAGAAGATTGAGCTTGAGATTAGCGATGAGGTACGGGATCTGTTGTTGCGTGAGGGGTTCGATGAAGAGTTTGGCGCCCGTCCGCTGCGCCGAACGATTCAGACCTACGTCGATGATACGCTGGCTGATGCCTTGCTGAATGGTGTTGTTGCGCCTGGTCATGTTGCTTTCCTGGTGTTGCGTGATGGCAACGTTGCTGTTGAGGCACAGGAAGTGGCTGTGGCTGCGTAATAGATATAGATTCAACAAAATCCGCCATCCCCCATAGGAGATGGCGGATTTTGTTGTTTGGTTACCACATGATCCTATCCAAATAAAAACTCCTGAACTTTGGCTGTTCAGGAGCTTAGCAGGGGAGACAGGAATCGAACCCGCAACCTGCCGTTTTGGAGACGGCTGCTCTGCCAGTTGAGCTACTCCCCTAAAAGGGCAAATCAATATGCACTTTAGCTTATTCGGATGGCGGAGAGGGAGAGATTCGAACTCTCGGAGGCGTTTCCACCTCAGCGGTTTAGCAAACCGCCGCACTAGGCCACTATGCGACCTCTCCATACTTGTTGCGAAGGTATTATGCCATATACATGTGGGGCTGTCAACCTTTTTTTGCTCGGCTTACAGTATGCAGTTGATACGCGGTTTAGGGATACATCTTTGCATTCCTCGACTAACTCAGGGTCACATCCCTTACTTTTCAATCGACTTTGCGCTGTCCTGGTGTAGCAAATAACCCCATCTGTACCTGTCTTTTAATTGACTCTAAATTTGGATCATTTAGTGCTATACTAGAATGGTCGTTAATGAGTCCGGTGCTCCCTCCATCAGACTGGTGCAGCAAATGTACATAGGGCGAGACTTGCAATTGTAGCAGTGTTGGAGATGTTGATGGCGCGGGCCATGGTGTTGGAGGAGCCATTGAAACGTTATTTATTGGGAATAGCATGCTGCCTGGAATTGAACTGCCTCCCTGAATATTTTGCCAGGTTAAAGGGCTATTCACTGTAGATCCGACTGTCTCCGTCGTGCTTGTTGAGTGAGCTTTTTTGCTCCTGATCAATAACACGATTATAAGGATAGCGGTTAGTAGAGCTAGAAATCCTATTACCCCTCCTGTTATTACAATACTGGTTGACAGATTTGTAATAGCTGTGTTGCCTGTAGTGCCCGTAGATGGTGTTTGACCTGCATTTGTATTTTGTGAACCTATTGTTGCAGTGGAACCAATAGTCGGTGTCAAAATGGGGGTAGCAACTACGGTTGTAGCTGCTGTATGCGAATGATGTTGCGTTGGTGTAGGGTCAGATGCCGGACGGGGAGTTGGTGAAGGGATAGTAGTAGGTGTTGGAGGGTAATAGGAGAAAGTTGCTGATGAACTAAGTGTAGGCTGTTGACCTCCTCCAACGCTGGCCACAATCTTGTATATGCCGCTTGCAAATGTAGTAGTTGGTACTATAAATGTCCTTGAAATCAAGCCATTGCTGTTTGAAATTGCAGGTGTAATAGTGAGTACAACACTGTCATTTGTAGTCTCCCAGAACAATTGAACTGTAATGCCAGTCGGAAAAAAGTTTGATCCTGTGATTGTTACCCGCTGTCCCGCTGTCACTGTTAAAGGAGAAATAACGATCTTCGGTGATGATTCTGATAACACAGTGTAAGTATTCGCTAAAGCCGTTGTACTGCCAAAAGTGGCACATATAGAATATACGCCCAGAGGTGTCCCATTTGGCCAATGTAACCAACCACTAAATGAGCCATTTTGCAGTGTACTTGACTGAGTGTCTGGAACAATCGAGCAGTTGGACGCGATCATATAACCAAAGTTTACCTGCTCGCCATCAGGATCGGGCCAATCCGAGCCGCTTATTGAGATTATTGCTCCCGCTGGACCAGAAGATGGGCTGCTAAGTACGCTCCCGGTAATAGGTTTTCGCGCTGCCTGTGCTGATGAAACAACACGAGCCGTTGAATCGCACAAAACTGTAAGACAAAACACCATACATGTGGCAAGGCAGACGCTGCTTGCAAGTCTCGCACCGTGCTTCATTCCAAAATTCCTTACCAACGTGTTTTACAGATGAAAATGCAGATAGGCACCATCGCGGTTGCCTGGAATTGTTTCCCCTTATTGACCAAGTCTAAATCAGGCAGAGTTTATTCGTCAAGAAGAGGGGTAATATGTACTACCTCCGAAAATCGCCTGAGATTCCGTTTATTGGAATTAGACGTGTGCGGGATGTATTGAATTTCGGCTGCTGGTGAAAAAAAGCTTACTGACTGTCGCTCAGGTGTTGGATGAGTACGAAGGATCTGTAGTGAAAGAAACAACTTATGCAGACAGATATTTGGTTGACTGAGGAGATTGCTTACCCCGAACAATGCCCTCTCTGTAGTAAGCCATTAAAAAATGGATCAACCACCTGTTTCTCCTGTGGTTTCTCAACGAAATCCCCTATAGGCACCTCTGTTTGGATTGATCCTGTTGTCTATGGGTATCCTCTTTCTTCTTCACACAGACAGTCCCATCAGGCTCCGCAACAAACAGGGTGGAAATATACCCATGTATTGTCGCCAGCACGAAGACAGCCAAATCCAATTACTCCCATTCCACCTCGTGCTTCTGCGCAACCTATCAACGCTGCCCCTGGTTCGATTGTGAAACCAGATACAAAACTGATATCTGAAACGCCTACGCAACCCGAACTTGAATCTCGAGGCAAAACAACCCGTCGTTTACCTGGCATCGATGAGATTACGACAGTTCCCCCACTAAACGAAGACCACTCGATCAAATCCTCTAAAATGTTGATTCCAATAAGTTCTCAACGCGACGTAACCGCTTTTGGTAGGTCTGACGAAACTACAATTAATATTGCGTCACCCAAAGAGATCGATGCAACCTCTTGGACGGCGGGAAAGGAATCCCAATCGCCACATGCGCGACTGATTTCCAGTCGAAGTAAGCGCAAGGATCCACATGCAGCTATTTCACTTAATCCTATTGATCGTGTGAGGTGGTGGCTACTGCGTCCTGGCCATATCGAATTTGTCTTGTGGCTAGGAGGGACAATTTTATTAGTCGGTGTAACGTGTGTACTCTTGTTTGTTACCGCATTCAGTTTTGAGTGGATCACTCCCGGATTTATCGGTTCTGCATCAACAAACACGACAGGAACTTCGACGGGAACAGAGCAACAGACAACAGGAGTTGCCATTCATGCAATGGTCTTGATACGTACTGATACAGGACCAGTATTACCTGGGCAATCCATAGGTCTTCGTGGTCAAGGCTTCAGTCCCCACGGTCACATTAGATTTCTATTTGATGGCACACAGCAACTCTTTGATCAGAATGGTCAATCCGCTTCGACCCAGGCGAATGCGCAGGGAGTATTTTCCACGACCATAGTGCTAAATAGTAATCTCCCCTGGCACCCAGGAGTACATTTTATCAACGCGCAAGATCTTGCTACGAAACGCATGGCAAAACTTACTATCATCCTTGCTCCAACTCCGATTGGTAAAGGTGTACCCGGCACACCTGTGTCTTCATATCCACCTGTTGTTACTCCACCTGCTCCAACTCCGATTCCGAGTGTTACAGGTGGTCAACCCACACCGGTAGGGCAAACACCAGTACCTGTCACTCCAACTGCTCATCCTGTAACGCCCACTGCTACACCAACAGTGGGAACGATACCTACCGTGACTCCAACAGTGGGAACGATACCCACTACGGATCCGACAGTCGGCACAACGCAAGGTTCTGGGCTGGGTAACGCATTAAATCATGCTGGGGACTCATATCTGGATCAGCAATTGACGCATCTTAGCCCCTGGGTGTGGCTAATGATGGGTTGCTACTGTCTCTCAATGGTACTTTTAGGACTTGCTGGTGTTCTGCATAAACGCCATCTATGATAGAGTGCTAAGTGAAATTATTACTGAGCCCTTTGCAGAATCAAGACGCCTTGCAGAGGCCTGGCAGCGTTTACATCTTTCACGTTTATCACGGAGAGGATTAAAACATGCCTGAAAAAAGTACTGTGTGGATGACTTGAAAATAATTCAATGATATAACAGGGATGTTGTCTGGATTGTAAAGGGGGTCGTGTGATTTCAGTTAGTAATAGTAGTGGTCGTTTTGAACTCGTAGCGGATGGCCTTTCGTTTCCCACCAGCCTAACATTTGATGAAGCCGGGATAGCGTACGTGGCAGAGTCAGGTCTGCCTTTCGGTGGTGCACCTGCAGGTGGTCGTATCTGGCGGATTGGCTCTGATGACAATCGCTCGCTTCTGATAGAGGGGCTAAGACCACCAGTCAATGGTTTGACCTTTCATCAAGGAAGTCTCTATATTTCTGAAGGAGGGCATCCTGGGCGCATTAGCCTTCTTGATTTTGGCGGAGAGCAAACGGTCATCTTAGATAACTTGCCGGGTCCAGGCAATTACCATACAAATATGGTGGCTTTCGGACCTGATGGCAAACTCTATTTTAGCCAGGGTGCGATGACTAACACCGGAATTGTTGGCCTGGATGCCTATGAATTAGGGTGGCTACGTCACTTGCCTCATGCCCATGATATACCTGGTTATGAAGTAGTGCTTGCGGGTGTCAATATTGAAACGCCTAATCCGCTTGTGGATATAGCCGAAGCGCGTATACTAACTGGTGCATTTGCTCCTTTTGGCACACAATCAGAACCAGGACGACGAATTGCGGCAAAAGTTCCCTGTACAGCGGCTGTAATGCGATGTAATCTTGATGGTAGTGACCTGGAATTAGTCGCCTGGGGGCTGCGTAATGCGTATGGGTTAGGTTTTATTCCCGATGGTCGATTACTCGCTGTTGATCAGGGGGCAGACGACCGTGGAAGCCGCCCCGTTGGCAATGTGCCAGATTTACTTTTTGAGGTGCATGAGCATGCATGGTATGGATGGCCTGATTTTATTAGTGATGATCCGATAACTAATCCACAGTACCTTCCAAAGAGAGGTACTGCACCAGGATTTGTGCTGGCAAACCATGATGAGCTGCCACCTCCCGAAAGAGCATTATTGCGTTTCCCAGCGCATGTAGCTGCTGTAAAATTTGATATAGCACCGTCTATGCTTCAAAACTGGGCAGGGCAGATTTTTATTGCACTTTTCGGGGACGAAGCTCCAATGACTGCGCCTCCTGGTCCACAAGTTGGTCGTTCGGTTGCACTCATTGACCCTGATGATTGGAGTCTGCATACATTTATCAAAGAACCACTTACGCGGCCCATTGACGTGCGTTTTCATCCTACAAATGGGGGACTTTACATTCTCGACTTTGGGAAATTCGAAATGCATGCCGAGCGAGGTGTTGTTGCTCAGGCGCAAAGCGGGAGACTCTGGCGTTACATGTTGAGTTAATTTTAGTGTGCAGGCAGCAGACTAAAGATTTTTTCACGCATCGATAAAGACCTGGTACAAGTAAAAGATAGTTTTCTTTTTTCGTAGACTTGTCCGTCGCCTCGTGATACAATGCGTTGGATTAGACGTGGAACTACATTGTCATTCTATACTCCTAAATTTGCAAGGGGAATATTGTATGCCACGAGGACGTAAAGGACCTCCACAAGAAAACATTGATAGTATTCTGCTGGCAATGAGTCGCCGTACAGATATCGATTCTGATACCTTGTCACATTATTTCGACCGCCTGGATGAAGAGTGGACAGATGGTGCACGAGATAAGGTGCTACACTTGCTGCGCACGAATGACGTTACTGCGCACTCTGCCGCAGTGCTGATTCTTTCTGAACTTGCTACTGACTTCGATTTGGAAGAACTGGAAGATTTTGTAGCTGATCCAACCGTTGGTGATCTAGCAAAGCTCACATTGGCTCCAGTATTGAACGAACTGGGTTCAGAAATGGCGGATGAGGGTATTATCGATTACTTGAACGATCCAGAAGCCGCGATGCTACAGATGCAGATGCGTCTGTTAGATCTGATGGGCAAGAGCGAACTAGGCGTGGAATCGGTACTGGAAGATGTGCTCGCTATGCCCATGGATCGGCGACTCGGATTTATTAACTGGTTAGGAGGCAGCCAGGACCCGCGCGCTATCAAATTACTTCTTCCTTTGCTTGAGAACCAGTCCAGCAAAGTCGTGACGGCAACGATAGATGCGCTTGAACAATTAGGGGCAGTTGCCGCTTATCAATCGATACCAGCTTTGAATTTCTTACTTGCAAACAGTTCAAATCGCCAATTGAAACAGCATGCAAGAGCAGCTTTGGGTCGCCTGACAATGTATTTGACTCCTGGCCAGGAAGAGACCGCAATGGAGCAGACATTACAAAAACAAGAACCACTGCACGAAGCGCGTGTCAGTTTTATTGATGGATCGGGTACACAGATGGTAATGCTTGCATGGAGACGTAGTGATGGTTTACTTAAAAGTGTTAATGTGCTCAACCAGGATACCCGGGGAATCAAGGACTGCTATGGAACTGATGAAATGGAAGTTGAAAGTTGGTCTGAGCTAGTGGAAAGCATGGAGGAACAAGGGTTTGGTAGCTATCAAGTCTCACTCGATTACTGTCGTGCTTTGATTGCTGATGCTCGTGCAATGAATAAACGCACCAGACATAAATTGCCTGTTGCTTATACGATTTGGCGTCCTTCAATTGAGGGTAATGAGTCCTCGAATAAGACTGCCGCGACAGCTATAATCATGCTAGAGCCACGTGTTTTTACTCCTGATCTCGCACAATTGGCGAAGCGTGGCGATGAATTACTTAATCTGCCGGAATTTGAATCGTGGACATTCGAACCATTTGAAAGTATCAGATCATACGTCAACTCTTACATCGAGGCGAGTGGTCCGGTTCATTCCTCAAGGGTGCGTAAACGTAGAGGAGAGCTCAAGGCCAACCAGGAAACGATTGTGAGTGATGTGCTTGAGAAAGTTGTAGATGATAAATGGCGTTTACTCTACGAGTCTCGTCTGCGCCGCCAGGGAGCGCTTTTCCAATATGTTGGACGAATAGATGACGCACTATTGGTGAGCGCTGTGACTGCTGCGCTCCATCCTGATTCCGGACTGGCGGCACAAGAGCAGCCCTTTCTTCGGGCTTTCATGCATCGTTCACTAAGCAATGGCCTGCTACGTATAATGGCCGAGGCACTCGAAGGTGGTTCGTTTGGCTCCTTCCCATCTGGTCTATTTCCTGGGAAAGACGATTTTTACTTTTAAAGCTTTAGGAAAGTACCAGTCATACTTATGCGCTTTACCAAAGTGGATTCATGATCATTCCAGTAATCAGCTTGGGGTAAAAGTAAGTAGATTTCTGTGGCATCCGGTCATCTGCATCTGCCACGTCACATATCTGCCTGACTTGTGTGGCATTCAATATAAGTGCGACCTGTGCTTCTCTCGTTTGTACTGCATGTAATGCTTGTTGCGCATCACGAGTATACCGGATGTGCGTGCCTGCAGTCAAAGCTTCTGCTTTTAGCCCAAGTATTTCCTCAAGAATTAGTGTATGTGCTATAGCGACATCTAGCTCGTTCCAGGCGCTAGAATGACTGCTCTCTCTCATTCGGGCTTTGCCTGCTTCATTCAAACTGAGTAGCCAGGTTTTTTGAGCCGTATTGAGAATGAATGAGGATTGGGATGCTCCTTTCTGCGCCAGCCGTTCCAAGAACGCATTATGGGAAACTCCCGCTTCTTCCAGATCATATACAGTGAAATATCGAGCAAGCTGCTGGCTTGTCAGCCTTTTGAGTACATCTTGACTCAACCCAAATAGGAGACGGTGCGTGGGTAATACTAGCAGTCCTGGATCGTCAATGTCAATTAGTGCCATCAATACGAAATTGGCAGCGTCTTTGGGATCTAGCTTGCGATGCATTGCCCGCACTTCTTCACGGTAGTTCAGCGCCGTTTCATAGCGATGATGTCCATCCGCTATATACAGTTGGCGCTCAGCGAAGAAGTTTTGGATAAGTAGGATTTGGTGCTCGTCGGTGATGGGATGCAAGCGATGTTCTTCATTCACTTCAGCGGTGATTTGCACCTCGACTTGCTCTGTATATGAACTGAGCAGTTTGCGTATCCGGCCTTGTGGATCATCATATAGGCTCATGACCGGGCTGAGATTTGTAACGCATGCACGCAGCAGTTTCAGCCGATCATCTTTTGGTTGAGCCATCGTATGCTCATGTGGGAGTACTATGCATGCACTCCATGGCTCCAGATGTACGCGGGCCAGCAAACTGGTGCGTGTATAAGTCTGGGAATTGTGAGTGAATATCTGCTGATATAGGTAGTAGCAGTGAGTACCCTCTTGTTGTAATATTGAATTCACACGCCATTCGGCAAATGTTGTCGCTGCTCGAGTGTAGCGATTATTCAATGATGTATCACCTGGTTCATCCAGTCCCAGTTCGAGACGAATAATGTTGTATGGGTTGCGGGCATAATAATTTGCCTGTGCTTCCTCTGAGATCACGTCGTAGGGAGGGGTTACTACCTGGGCCAGGTTCCCTACAGTTTCGCTATTGTAACGTATTCCTTGTAATGGTTGAACGTCGGCCATAGTCTGTTATTCCTTCATTGTAAGTATTATTGATATTATTCGGTACACCGTCTACCACGCATGAGAAAGGCTGATGTAAACCCACTACTGATCTCAGGAGTACGCGAAACTTGAGCTCTTGAGGTACCAATCCCGTTAAAATAATTAGAAAATTTGTTCTAGAAAACTCTTGACATTTTTACTGATCCATGGTATCATAGGTTTTGTTAGAACAAGAGTTCAAAACCAAATATGCTCTCTCAACTCCTATCTTTCCTCAAATCTACCTCTTTCAGGCGGTCGGGTGCAACCCCCTCTCCCCCTCCCGACCGCTGTAGTGGGAAAATTATAACTTAATCTGGCTTTATTCTTTAGGATCCTCGAGCAAGCGTCTGACCTCTGCCAATACATCATGTACATCCAGTTCAGGAGGACTATTGGTTTCTGCTAGTGCTTGGGTTATTTTGATCTCTCCAGTTGTGCTGTTTCTCTCCTGCATATCTTCAATTTCTTGAAAGAAGTCTTCCTCGCACGCCTCCAGGGCCTGTTGAGTAGTAAGATTACCGTAGACGATGCGGGGTATCAGGCTGTGATACATTGCTGCTGTCTGCATCATTGCGCTGAAGACAAGCTGAAACTGTTCCTCTGTAATACCTGCGTTTGCGAGTGGTACGGCCTCCTCCAGGCGTACTTCACCATCTTCAAGGTCAATGCCAAATTTTCCCATAGCTATACGGTAATTGACTGCAAGTAAGGCTTCTAGGCATTGAAGGCGCTTCTTCGATGTTATTGTGCCGATATGTGGCACTATGAACATCAATTTCCGTATCTCTTCACTTTGTTGAATATTTACGATCAGCCGCCACTGCCCATTGTCTCCATGAAAGGCAAGTTCGATAATCTCCCGTTCTTGATCTACATTGGCAATACGTAGGCCCATGTGCGTCAGGTAGTCAATAAGTTGGGGAATACCAAAACTGTCAGCCATGATTTACTTCTTCTATGTCAACTAACAGTTGACTGGTAAGGAAATGAGGCAACTGGGGTAAATTCATGAATTTACTACCATTTTGCTTCAGTATATCACATTTTATTCTGTTAGAAGCAGAACTAATATGTGGGGATTTCTTATGAGGAGGGCCTGACGACTCTATCGTCAGGCCCTCCTCATGGATAAGTATTTGTTCTTCGATTCGATCCAGCTATTCTAGCATTTCTCCCTGTGTGAGTGCTAAGCCAGGCTCATGTCCGGTGCTTTCTACGTTTGCTCCAACACCTTTGCGTAGCATAGGCACTTTATCGAGCGCTTCCCAGGGTGCATCAATATCTGTGCGGCCAAAATGACCAAACGCTGCAGTGGGTTGATAGATAGGACGACACAGGTTGAGTGACTGGATGATACCAGCCGGGCGCAGGTCAAAATGCTCATTGATTAGGCGGATGATTTCCTCATCCGGAACTTTGCCCGTACCGAAGGTATCTACGAAAAGCGATAGCGGCCGGGCTACACCAATTGCATAGGAAACTTGCAATTCTAGTCGGTCAGCCAGCCCTGCAGCCACAATGTTTTTAGCGATATAGCGTGTTGCATAGGAGGCCGAGCGATCTACCTTCGTTGGGTCTTTGCCACTAAAAGCTCCACCGCCATGACGGGCCATTCCACCATAGGTATCTACGATAATCTTGCGGCCAGTTAATCCTGCATCCCCCATTGGGCCTCCTGTGACGAAGCGCCCTGTTGGGTTCACGAAAATCTTGGTATTAGTGTCGAGCAGATGAACCGGTATAACGGGCTTGATAATGTGATCAATTACGTCCTGGCGAACCTGCTCATGATCGATGTAGTCGGCGTGTTGTGTGGAGATGACAATTGTATCAGCACGAACAGGCCGACCATGATCATACTGTATGGTCACCTGGCTCTTGCCATCGGGGCGCAGGTAAGACATTGGGCCAACACCACCCCATGATCTGCGACGCACCTGCGAGAGTTGCCGAGTGAGTTTATGCGCCAGACTGATCGGCATGGGCATATATTCAGGGGTTTCATTGCAAGCAAAACCAATCATCATACCCTGGTCGCCCGCGCCTATACGCTCTAACTCGTCATTGCTAAGGTGGACCACACCACCTTTCACCTCGAGAGAATTACTGACACCCATATCAATATCAGGCGATTGTTTTCCAATCGAGGTAACTACGCCGCACGTTCGGTAGTCGAAGCCATAATCGGCGTTAATGTAACCTACCTGCTCGATTGTCTTGCGTACTACAGCCGACATATCGATCCAGGCAGTTGTGGTAATTTCGCCTGCAACAAGTACCAGTCCGGTGGTAGTAGCCGTCTCACATGCTACTCGAGCTATAGGGTCTTGCACTAAAATCGCATCGAGTACAGCATCCGATATCTGATCACATAATTTGTCAGGATGTCCTTCAGTGACCGATTCGCTAGTGAAAAATGATTTTGGATGTTGCATAAAGTTGCTCAAAAGTTGGTCTCCTTTCTTGAGCGAGCATGAGAGGACTCTGGTTGGCTCAGGTACCAGATTCCCAAGAGTTCAAGTATTTCTCTTGCTCGGGTGACAGTGTATCAATACGGACTCCCATGGCATGGAGTTTGATGCGCGCAATCTCTTTATCGAGTTCAGCCGGTAATGTATAGACACGTGGCAGCATATCTTTGGCATGTGCGAGCATATAT
>Ga0207684_10002722_pt1 | contig 17629 bp, 15 predicted proteins | sample KBSK5501metaG_FD_184342 | JGI IMG/M metagenome (GOLD analysis project Ga0207684, IMG submission 184342) | Corn, switchgrass and miscanthus rhizosphere microbial communities from Kellogg Biological Station, Michigan, USA - KBS K5-50-1 metaG... | ecosystem: Host-associated > Plants > Roots >...
CGTCTCGACGTGGCTCGACGCGGGCCGCGCCGCCGGGGAGCCGTGCCGCCGCCGCATCTACGTGGCCACGATCGACGCCCGGCTCATCGCCCTCGACGCGGCCCGTGGCGCGCCCTGCGCCGACTTCGGGCGGGACGGCCAGATCGATCTGACCGAGGGGCTGCGGCCGAGCACCTACATGCGGTGCTGCTACCAGGTGACCTCGCCGCCCGCCGTCATCGGCTCGCTGATCGTGGTGGGCTCGTCGATCGGCGACAACATCATGACCGATCTGCCCCGGGGCGTGGTGCGCGCGTACGACGCCCGGACCGGCGCGCTCCGCTGGGTGTGGGATCCCATCCCGACCGACGCCGCCGACGCGGCCGCCGCCACCTGGCGCAACGAGAGCTGGCGTCTCACCGGCGCCGCCAACGCGTGGCCGCCGATCTCGGCCGACGCGGAGCGCGGTCTCGTCTTCGTGCCGACCAGCAGTCCGAGCCCCGACCACTACGGCGGCGAGCGCCTCGGCGCCAACCTTCACGCGAACGCGGTGGTCGCGCTGCGCGCCGACACCGGCAAGCTCGTCTGGCATTTCCAGGTCGTCCACCACGATCTCTGGGACTACGACATCCCCGCGCAGCCTGCGCTGCTGACGGTCACCCGGAACGGCGAGGCCGTCCCGGCCGTGGCGGTGGCCACCAAGATGGGGCATCTGTTCGTGCTCGACCGCCGGACCGGGGCGCCGCTGTTCCCGGTGGAGGAGCGGCCGGTGCCCCGCAGCACGATTCCCGGCGAGGAGGCCTCCCCGACCCAGCCGTTTCCGGTTCGGCCGGCCCCGCTGGTGCCGCAGCGCCTCACCGCCGACGATGTGTGGGGCGCGACGCCGGCCGACCGGGATTCCTGCCGACGCCGCGTCGCCGGCTTCCGGTCGGAGGGTATCTTCACCCCGCCGAGCCTCGAAGGCACCGTCGCCTTTCCCGGCTTCGGCGGCGGCATGCACTGGGGAAGCCTCTCTCACGACCCGGTCCGCGGGCTCGTCATCGTGAACACCACGCGGCTCGCCTTCATGGTCCGCCTCATCCCGCGGGCCGAATACCAGCAGATGCGGCAGAATGCGCGTGCCAATGGAATGCTCGGCGAGTTCGCGCCGCAGCTCGGCACCCCGTACGCGATGTATCGCGAGCCGTTGCTCTCGCCCTCGGGGGCGCCGTGCAACCCGCCGCCGTGGGGCACGCTGGCCGCGGTGGATCTCGCCACCGGCGCCGTCCGCTGGGAGGTCCCGCTGGGCATGGTCCCGCAGCTCTCGGCGATTCCCGGCGTCGCCTCGTCGGGATCACCCAACTTCGGCGGCGCGGTGACGACGGCCGGCGGCCTCGTGTTCATCGCGGCCGCGCTTGATCCGCGCCTCCGCGCCTACGACGTCGAGACCGGCCGCGAGCTGTGGAGCGCTGAGCTGCCCGCGAGCGCCCAGGCCACCCCGATGACCTACCAGCTCGCCCCCGACCGGAAGCAGTTCGTGGTCATCGCGGCGGGCGGCCACGCCACGCTGCGCTCGAAGATGGGCGATCACGTGGTCGCCTTCACGCTGCCGTGACCGCCTGATCGCGCGCTTCCGTATGAGCGGCGCGGTCTCCCCGGAGCGGCCGTACGGCGAGCTGATCACCCCGACCCTGCGCGTGATGACGTGGAACGTGTGGGGGCGCTTCGGGCCCTGGCAGGAGCGCGAGGCCGCGCTGATCCGCACACGCGAGACGCTCGCCCCGACGTCGCCGCGCTCCAGGAATGCGGGCGCGACCGGAGCGGCCAGGATCAGGCGGCCCGCCTCGCTCGCGCGCTCGGCTACCACTCGGCGTACGGCGGTGGCACCTTCCTGGCCGAGGACTGGGCCACCGGCTCCGCGCTCCTGTCGCGCTGGCCGATCGCGCACCACGAAGTTGCGGGGCCGACTCGGACGAGCTCCGGATGCTCACCGGGCGCGCCGAGACGGCGGCGCCCGGCTTCGCGCGGCTTGACGTATGGGAGATGGCGGGGAGCGGCAGCGGGCACGCGTGGGAGCGCGGCGCTACTACAGGCGGCTTCCGGGTCACTCGTGGGTGTCCTTGACCGACGCCAGCCGCGCAGCTACGCTCGGGGCGCAGTTAGAACCCCGCAACGACCTCGGAGGTCAGCGATGTCCGCGATCCACTACGTGGACGACGTCCCCGGCTACCCGGCGCCGCATTCCCCGTACTCACATGCCGTCGTCGCCAACGGTTTCGTGTTCGTGTCAGGCCAGATACCCGTGCGGCCGGGAGGCGGCCCAATCGAGGTCGTCGGCGGCACGATGCAGGAGCAGACACGTCAGGCCCTGCGCAACGTCCAGGCCATCCTCGAAGCCGCCGGGAGCTCGCTTCACCGGGTGGTAAAGGTCACTGTGCTGCTTGCGCGGCCCGACCTCTACCGGGAGATGAACGAGGCGTACGCCGAGTTCTTCCCTGGGCCGAAGCCGGCGCGGGCGATGGTCCGCTTCGGGGCCGACATCCCCGGCGTGCTCGTCGCCATCGAGGCGGTCGCGCTCGCCTGAGGGCCTGGGCAATCCTCGCTTACAGCTGTGGCGGAAGCTCCTGATTCTTCGGGGGCTGAGCCCTTTCGTTGAGACTCGGATCCGCGTGAACGGGTCTGGATAGAGATTCGTAAGGTTCCCAGCACTGGGCTGGATCCTGTGTGAGGACGCCGCCGGGCCCGACACGCCGAGCCGTCCCGACGCCGGTCTAGTTGTTCGAGGTCTTGGCCCGCTCCATCTTGGCCATCGCCGGGGCCGAGCATCATTCTTTCACCGGGGTGAGGACGGGGGCCCCCTTGGCCTTCAGTAGCACCACGACGAACCTGGCCGGCTCCGTGCTGCTGGCGTTGCGCCCCACGACATGAATGTCGCTTGGGCCCTCGTAGAACGTCTGCCCTGCCTTGAGCGTGACGGCAGGTTGGCCTTTCACCTGCATGACGATCTGGCCTTCGAGCACGTAGACGAACGCATGGGCGTTGTGCCGGTGGACCATGTCTTGTGCGCCCGGCGGATACGACACCTCGATCATGCGGCCCTCCTTGCCCGGGTAGTCCGCGAGATCGATCGCGAACAGGTCCTTCACATCTGCGGCTTCGGCCGGGACGGCGGCGAGCATCAGAAGTGCCGCCAGGCAAGCGCGGAGGTAGGAATGGAATGTCTTCATGTTGTTCCTCATGCTTTTACCCGCGAGCGGCGGAGCCAGTCGTCGAAACCGATGCGGCCGAGACGCGCTTCGCCCAACGGCACGAGCGAGCGCTCCTCGACCCGACCGCCGTAGTATCGGGCCTCCGGGTCACTGACGACCGTACGCGGGTCGCCAACCGCCTTCAGATAGCGGGCGACGAATTCGTCGAACGGTGCTCGTTCCGGGCCGGCGATCTCGACGATGCCGTTTCGGGGCGCCGCGAGCGCCACATCCGCGACGATGGCCGCAACGTCGTCCGCCGCGATGGGCTGGAACAGGCCGGGCGAAAGCCTGACGATGTTCCCATCCGCACTCGAATCGGCGATGCGGCCGAGGAAGTCCAGGAACTGGGTCGAGCGGATGATGGTGTAGGGGATGCCGGACTTCTCGATCAGTCTCTCCTGGGCGACCTTGGCGCGGAAATAGCCATTCTCGGGCGTGCGGTCGGTGCCGACGATGGAGAGCGCGACATGGTGCCGGACGCCGGCTACCGCCTCCGCCGCGAGCAGGTTGCGACCGGAGGTCTCGAAGAACTCCAGCACCGCCCTGTCTTCGAATGAGGGCGAGTTGGCGAGGTCGATCACCACCTGCGTGCCGGCCGTGGCCTCTTTGAGGCCCTCGCCGGTGATCGTGTTGACGCCGGTATTTGGCGAGGCGGCGATGGCCTCGTGGCCGCCCTGGCGCAGAATGGCGATGGTCTTCGAGCCGATCAGGCCGGTACCGCCGATGACGACGATTTTCATAGCGAACCTCCTCGTTCGTAGCCCGTAAGCTTGTGCGTTGCCGTCAGCTCTTGATGAAGGCGAGCAGGTCGGCGTTGATCACGTCGGCATGCGTCGTGCACATGCCGTGCGGGAACTTCTCGTAGACCTTCAGGGTGCCCTTCCTGAGGAGCTTGACCGAGAGCAGCGCGGAATCGGCGATCGGGACGATCTGGTCATCGTCGCCATGCATGACGAGCGTCGGCACGTCGATGACCTTCAGGTCCTCGGTGAAGTCCGTCTCGGAGAAGGCCCTGATGCCATCGTAATGGGCCTTCGCGCCGCCCATCATGCCCTGGCGCCACCAGTTCTCGACCACGGCCTGGGACACCTTCGCACCCGGGCGGTCGTAGCCGTAGAAGGGGCCACTCGCGAAATCCCGATAGAACTGTGCCCGGTTGGCGGCGAGCTGTTGGCGGAGGCCGTCCAATACCTCGATAGGCAAGCCCCCCGGATTGGCTGGTGTCTTCACCATGATGGGCGGCACGGCGCCGACGAGCACCAGCTTGGCCACACGGCCCTTGCCGTGGCGCGCTACGTAGTGCGTCGCTTCGCCGCCGCCGGTCGAATGGCCAATGTGGATGGCGTCGCGCAGATCGAGATGCTCGACGACCGCGGCGGCGTCCGCGGCGTAGTGGTCCATGTCGTGACCATCGCCGACCTGGGCGGACCGGCCATGGCCCCGGCGGTCATGCGCAATGACGCGATACCCCCGCTCCAGGAAGTAGAGCAGCTGCGTGTCCCAGTCGTCGGCGCTCAGTGGCCAGCCATGATGGAAAACGATGGGCTGCGCGTTCCTGGGGCCCCAGTCCTTGTAGTAGATCGTCGTACCATCCTTCACCGTCACCGTGCTCATCTGCGTACCTCCTGACTCGTGCTTGGGCAACGCGAGACCGATCGAGCTTCTCTCCTGCCTAGTGGTCTATCGACGAGCTCGTTGGTTGCGCCTCGACTGAGATGTCGCTCTCGGACAAGAGTGGAGCCGGCGGTCAGGCGGGCCGCTGCGGGCGCTTGGGGTCTGGCCAGTCCACGTGGAAGAACCTCCCACGCGGCGCGTCCACGCGCTCGTACGTGTGGGCGCCGAAATAATCGCGCTGGGCCTGGAGGAGGTTGGCGGGGAGCCGGGCCGATCGGTAGCCGTCGAAGTAGGACAGCGCGCTCCCGAAGGCGGGCACGGGGATGCCGTGCCGGATTGCGAGCGCCACGACCTCGCGCCAGGATGCCTGGCCCGCCGCGAGCGCTCTCTTGAAGTAGGGGTCGAGCATCAGATTCACGAGACCGGGGTCGCGGCGGTAGGCCTCGGTGATCTTCTGAAGGAAGCGCGCGCGAATGATGCAGCCGCCGCGCCAGATCGCGGCGATGGTGCCGAAGTCGAGCTCCCAGCGGTATTCCTTCTGCGCCTCCGCCATGAGCTGAAACCCCTGGGCGTACGCGCAGATCTTCGACGAGTAGAGCGCGCGGCGTACCGCCTCGACCAGCTTGGGCTTGGATCCGCGGTACGCGGTCAGAGGCCCCTTGAGGACCTTGGCGGCCGCGACGCGCTCCTCCTTCAATGCCGACAGGCAGCGCGCGAACACGGCCTCGGCGATGGCGTTGGCGGGGATACCCATGTCGAGCGCGTTCACACTCGTCCACTTGCCCGTACCCTTCTGGCCCGCGGCATCGAGCACCACGTCCACCAGGAAGCGCGTCGGCTTGGCGGGGTCGCGCTGCTTGAGGATGTCGGCGGTGATCTCGATCAGATACGAGCTCAGCTCGCTCTTGTTCCACTCGGCAAAGATCTCGGAAAGCCGGTCCGGCGTCATGCCGCCGAGCGCGGTGAGGAGGTGATAGGCCTCCGAGATGAGCTGCATGTCGATGTACTCGATCCCGTTGTGGACCATCTTCACGTAGTGGCCGGCCCCGTTGGGACCGATGTACGCGGTGCAGGGCTCGCCGCCGAGCACGGGCTTGCCGGGTGCCCCGTCTTCCAGCGGCTTGCCCGTCTTGGGATCCACCTTGGCGGCGATGGCCTCCCAGATCGGGCGCAGGTGCTCCCACGAGGCCGGATGCCCGCCCGGCATGAGCGAGGGCCCGAAGCGCGCACCCACTTCGCCGCCGCTGACGCCGGAGCCGAAGAAGCGGCAGCGGTCGGCATACTCCTTCTCCCGGCGGATGGTGTCGGTCCAGAGACTATTGCCGCAGTCCACCACGATGTCGTCGGGCTCGACTCCCGCGACGAGGAGCTGCTCGACGACGGCGTCCACCGGCGGACCCGCCTTCACCAGGATGAGGATCTTGCGCGGCTTGTTGAGCGCGGCGACGAAGTCGGGCAACCCCGCAGCCCCCACGAGTCCGCCCGGCGTATCTCCGTGCTCGGCCACGAACTTCTCCATGACCGCGGTCGTTCGGTTGTAGACGGCCACGCGGTAGCCGTGGTCGGCCATGTTCAGCGCGAGGTTCTCGCCCATCACGGCGAGCCCGATCAGTCCGACATCAGCGCCGGCGCGGGCGGGGGTGGGCATGGCCGACACTCTACCCCCGACCGAGAAAAGCCGCCAGTTCTTGCGCTATCCCCCTCGAGCGGCGGTTTCTCCGGAGTATCTTGAGCGCTGGCCTCGACCAGGCGGCGTTTGAAGCAGCGCTATTTCGGTCCGAACACTTCGATGGCGATACGGCCAGCGTTGACCGCGCAGGGCCAGCCCGCATAGAACGCCACGTGGGTGATCAGGCCCTTCAACTCGGTCTCCGTTACCCCATTGTCGAGTGCCCTCTGCATGTGGCCCCGCATCTCGTCGGTCCGGTAGAGGGCAGCCAGCATTGCCACCGTGATCAGGCTGCGGTCGCGCTTGCTGAGGTCGGGATGCTCCCAGACGTCGCCGAACAGCACGTCGTCGCGGAGTTGGCCCAACTTGGGAATGAATTCGTACACGGTTGGCTTTTTCTGAGGCATGTGTCGATCTCCTCGGGCATGCGTGTCGCGTTGGCGACGGCGGATCTCCGGGACGCTCGATGGCCAGGTCAGAGAGTAGTCTGCCGGATGAGAGCGGTCAAGGAAGCTCTCACACCGGTCGCCCTTTCGTTGGAGATGCCCGAGTGGTAGTTTGCGCAGGAGGTGATGGACCGATTTCGACCTGAGCAAGGCGGAGGGCGAGCTCGGCGATGACGAGAATGCACCTGATGTGGTTCTGCGCGTTCAGCCCGCACGCGGGGTTCGGCCTCGACGGCTGGGCGGGGCCCCGGACGGCCGGCTACGAGTGGACACGGCCGGAGCTGTGGCAGGACATGGCGGTGGCGCTCGAGCGCGCCAAGTTCGATCTGATCATGCTCGGGGACAGCCTCGCCGTGCCGGGGACCTACCAGGGACGGATGGACGCCTATCTGCGCTACGCCGAGCACGCGCCCTTTCATGATCCGGGTCCTCTCGTCGCCATCATGGCGGCGGCGACGCACCGGATTGGCCTCGCGGCCACGCTGTCGACGACGTTCTACCCGCCGTTCCTGCTCGCCCGCCTCATGACGACGCTCGACCACCTGAGCCGGGGGCGCATGGCGTGGAACGTGGTGACGTCCTACAAGATCGAGGAGGCCCTGAACTTCGGGTACGAGGAGCTGCTCGACCACGACCAGCGCTACGACCGGGCCGACGAGTACATGGAGCTGTGCTATCGGCTCTGGTCGAGCTGGGATCCGGACGCGGTCGTCATGGACCAGCGCACCGACACCTTCGCCGACCCCGCGAAGGTGCGGGCGATCGACTTCGAGGGCACCTACTACCGCTCGCGCGGCCCCCTCAACGCCAGCCCGTCGCCGCAGGGGCGTCCCGTCATCATCCAGGCGGGCGCCTCGGACCGGGGGCAGGACTTCGCGGCCCGCCACGCCGAGGCCGTCATCGTGTCCCGGGAGACGGTGGACGAGATGAAGCAGTACTACGATGCGTTCAAGGCCCGGGTGAAGAAGCAGGGGCGCGACCCCGGCGAGTGCAAGGTCTTCTTCCTCTCCAAGCCGATCATCGGCGATACCGACGAGGCGGCCCAGCGGCGCGCCGACGAGCTGTACGCCCAGGCGCCGGTGGAGGCCGGGCTGGCGTCGCTGTCGACCATGCTCCAGATGGACCTGTCGACCTACGACCTCGACAAGCCGCTGCCCGCCGCGATCCAGACCCGAGCCATCCAGGGCATCCGCAGCCAGCTCGATCGCTTCTACATGTCCGGGCGAACGCCGACGCTACGGGACATCGCCACCCGCAAGGTCAGCATCGACTCCAAACCCTACATCGGCACGCCGGAGCGCGTCGCCGACGAGCTGGCGCGTACCATCGACGCGGTGGGGGGCGATGGCTTCGCCATCCGGCAGGGCATCTGGCCGGGCTACGTCGGGCCCTTCGTGGACAAGGTCATCCCGCTGCTCCAGCAGCGAGGCGCCGTGCGCACCGAGTACACGGGCACGACGCTGCGGGAGCACCTGCGGGAGTTCTAGCCGGCCACCGGGAGTGGGCTTGGAGCGAGGGCCGCCGCCCGTGCAGGATCGACGGGTCCATCCCGTGCTACCCCGCGGGATTGGTGATCACCACGCGGATGGGCGTGGGATTGAACCCGTTGCATGGGTTGTGGACCTGCGGGCAGTTCGAGACCACCGCGAGGACGCGCGTTTCGGCGCGGAGCTCCACCGAGTCGCCCGGCTTTGACTTGCCGTCCACGATCCCCATGGTGCCGTCGGCCAGTACGGGGACGTTCATGAAAAAGTTGATGTTGGCTACGATGTCCTTCTCGCCCATGCCGTGTCGGGCAAGCGCCCGCAGGAAGTTGGCGTAGCAGCTCGGGGTGTCCGGCACCTTGTAGCGGAACATGTTGCTGGCGGCGCTGCAGCACCCACCGATGGTGTCGTGCCCGCCCCCCATGGTATCCGCCACGATCGTGAAGAGCTTGGTCGCGCGTACCGTATAGATGCCGTGGCCCGCGCCCAGGTACGCATTCTTGTTGTACTTCATCGTGTCCGCCGCGTTGTAGCGATCGGCGGGATCGTCGGCGTTGTAGCAGAGGAAGTCGACCGCCTGCTTCCCCTCGAGGTCCACGATGCGCAACACCTGTCCCGGCGTCAGAACCGCTGACCAGTTCTCGTCGGGTGCGACCACCACGTCCTGCACGACCTTGTCCTCCACGATGGCCTCCTTGCAAGCCGGCGCGGCCGGCGCGGCAATGAACAGACGCCCCTGCGACCTAGAAGTGCGCCTCCAGACTCTATGCCGACTTCAGACCAGATTCCACCGAGTCGCCGTCAAGCTCACCTCGACGCCGCCTCCGTCAGGGGGGTGCACCGGGAGGGAGAAAACGATGGCGATGATTGGTACGTGGGGGCCGTTCGGTGCGCAGTTGCCTTCCGCGGTCAGGGCCACCCCAGCCTCGCGCAGCCGCTCTTCCCGATTGGCGTCGCGACAGTCCCGACCGCCGGCGGAACGACAGGGGGCTCGCATCGCCCCGGCCCCAGCACCGGATATCGTAACCTTGCGGAAAACAGAGGGGGCGGTGTCACCGGGACTGGTATCGGATCATCAGAAACGCTACCCGGGGGCAGTTACCCCACTAGTGACTGGCGAGCCGTGTCGTGGCGGCTCGCGCAACAGGGGAGGAGCGTCTAGTGAAGCGAGGTGTCGTGGTCACTCTTGCCGCTGCCGTCCTGCTGACTCAGTCGGGTCTCGCATTTGCGCAGTCGAGCCCGGCCCGGAAGCCCGGTCGACAGATGACGTGCGGCGACTTTCTGCTCGTCGATGACACCGTGAAACCGGAGATGGTGTACTGGGCGGCAACCCGTGACCCGCGTGGCAGTGTGGTGAACGCCGTCATCGACGTCGATGCCACAGACCGTATCGTCCCGCTGCTGGTCGAGCGGTGCAGGGAAGCTCCGAATGCGTCGTTCTGGCAGACGGTGAAGGCGGAGACCGGGAAGCTCGAGAAGAAGCTGTAGGGTCCGGAGATGAGCCCGGTGAGTCGAATCGCGTCCCTGGCTACACGGCTCGGGGCTCGCGCATTCGCTGCCGGGCGTGTCGCCATTGCGGTCACCGGACTCGAGCATATTCCTGCCGCTGGCCCGGTCCTTCTGGTGGCCCGTCACTACCACTATGTGTTCGACGGCGTGGCGTTGCTAGTCTCGATACCACGGCCGATCCATATGCTGGTGACCTTGGACTGGGTGAAGAACGATTACGCTCGACGATTGCTCAGATTGGCCACTGCGATGGTGCGCTGGCCAGTCGTCCTGCGCAGCGACGAGGGACGTACTCGTGTCACCGGGGCCGGCGCCGTCAGGCGCCATCAACGGAGCGCCCTCGATGATTCTGTCGCGCTTCTCGCTGAGGGTCGCGTCCTCGTGGTGTTTCCGGAAGGCTATCCGAACATTGACCGACACTACACGCCGAAGACGAAGCCGGAGGAGGTTCTTCCGTTCAAGGGCGGGTTCGCCGCCATCGCAGCTACTGCCGAGAGACGCCTAGGATCCCCGATCGCAATTGTGCCATGCGGGTTTAGCTATACGAGGAATGGCAGCTGGACGGCGCGATTGAACATAGACAGGGCGGTCTATTTGAAGGATTTCGGGTCTCGACAGATGCTGGTTCGTTACACGGAGCGGCGCGTCGGGGAACTCTCCCGATCGGTGGCAGGCGGTCAAGGATTGTTGGCGGCCGGTCAAGGATGAGCCGGCTGCTTGACCTTGAGCCGATTCCTGCTATGCCGGGGTCAGGTGGATGATCCGGCTACGTCCAGAAGAACCTTTCCGCCGCCTTGCGCATGCGCGACCGCTTCCTTGATGGACGAGAGGGGGTAGGTTGCCGCCACTGGAATGTGCACCCGCCCGGACGCGATCATCTCCGCCGCCTGGGCCGCGGCCGGCGCAAGTCTGCCCGCAAACTCCGGGTGGCCCATGAAGAAGCCTCGTACGGTGACAGGCTTGAAGATAACGTCCAGCGGGCTGATCGACATCGGATTCGAGCTCATGGCCGCAAAGCTGACGAGCGTGCCGCGGGGCGAGAGCGTCGCTGCGAGCACGCCCGTCGCCGGCCCGCTGACACCATCAAGCGCCAGGCGGAGCTCAGCCTGACCGATAGCCGGTTTGATCCTTTCTGAGACATCGGGGGAGTCGACGACGACGAGGTCTCCGCCAATCGCCTCAAGCTCGGTCACGAGCGCTGGCCGTCGGACGATGTTGACGGTCTTCAGACCGCGCATTTTCGCGAACGCGATCACCCACCGCCCGACACCGGAATTCGCGGCGTTCTGCACCACCCACTCGCCCGGTTTCAGGTTGACATACTCGCTGAGCAGCAGCGCGGCGGTCGGGGGATTGATGGTCAGCATCGCCAACTGGTGCGGGTCCGCGTCAGGAGGCAGGGCGAAAAGGCCGTCGGCAGAAATGACCATCCGCTCCCTCCAGGTGAAGCTGGAGAGCGGCGCCAGGACCCGGTCGCCGAGCTTGACGTTCTGCACCCCTGGACCCACATCGAGGACGCGGCCGACAGCCTCATTGCCGATGACGGTTGGAAGCGCGGGGCGCAATGCATAGATGCCATTTGCGAGCAGTAGGTCGCTGGGGTTGATAGGGGAGACTTCGACGCCGATGAGGACCTGGTTCGGGCCGGGAGCTTCGGGCGCGGGAATGTCAACATACTCAAGGGCCTCGACAGGGTTGCCGTAAGCCGTGAGCTGGACAGCGCGCATATTGATCTCTCCTTTGTTAGGGGCGGTCTCCGGCGGCTGCGTTCGCCTTGCCAATATCAGCGGCCCTCGAACACGACCTTGTCGTGGAACCCACGGGGGCCGTGATCGAGCAGAGCCGTCACGCCTGCTTGCATGTCTTCGCTTTCGAAGAGTGGCGGGCCGACTTCGTCGACAACCCGGTCCGCCGCGCGGGTACCTCGGTCGAGATACGCTCGGACGATTCGCTTGCCGGCGGCATACGCCAGGGTAGGGCCGTTGGCCAGTCGCGCGGCGAACGCCCGAGTCTCCGCTTCGAGTGCGTCATCGGGAACAATGCGGTTCACGATGTTCCATCGTTCGAAGGTCGCCGCGTCGTACTGGTCGGCGGTATAGATGATCTCTCGGGCACGGCTCGGGCCGGCACGCTCGGCGAGGCGCTGAACGCCGCCGAGCAGCGTCGTGGTGCCGATCGATGCCTCCGCCTGAGCGAAGCGCGCGGAGGCGCCCGCCCAGATGAGATCGCAGGCCAGGGCGAGTTCGAGCCCCGCCGCGAGGCAGAGCCCCTGGACCGCGGCCACCGTCGGACACGGCAATTCTTCGAGGTCGGCAATCGTTCGCAGATGGCTAGTGACCCGCTCACGAGCGTGGGCCGACGTTCTTCCCTTGAAAATGCGGACGTCGGCGCCGCCCGAGAAGATCTTGCCTTCAGCCCGAACCAGCAAGGCTCTGAGTGGGGTTTGCTGTGCCGCAGTCACGGCATCTCGCAAGTCTCCGATGAGCTCCTCGCTGAACAGGTTCAGGGGGGGATTCGCCAGCGTGAGTATCCCGAGAGCGCCCGAGGTCTCGAAGCGCACCTGTTTATCCATCACGGCCTCCTACAATCAACCGCCACCGACTACCCGACCAATACCACTCTGCCGAAGGGACGGTCTTCGATCAGATGGCGGAGGGCCTCGGCGGCCTCGTCCAATCGATAGGTTCGTTCGACGATCGGGTTCACCTGTCCCGAGGTCAGCAGCGGCAGAATGGTGGCCCAGGCGGCTGCCTTGGTCGCGTGCGATTGTGCGGCGAGGGCGAAGCCGCTCATGCTGGCGCGCTTCCAGATCAAGTCCGTGACATCGATCGTGGTCTTCCGCCCCGCCGAATAGCCGAGCGAGGTCAGCACGCCATTGAGCGCCAGCGTCGCCAGTGCGTGACCCGTCAGGGCCCCGCCGACGCTCTCGATCACTACATCCACGCCGCGGCCTTCCGTGAGCCGGGCGACCCCGTCGGCGAGACTCTCTGCCGATAGATCGATGACGTCGTCAAACCCAAGAGCCCGGGCTTGCGCGGCCTTGGCCGGGTTGGTGGTCGTCGAGATCGCCTTGCCGGCGCCCTGCGCTCGAGCCAACTGGGCGACCGCATTGCCGACCGCGCCCCCGATGGCCGGCGCCAGGACCGTCTTGCCCGGTCCGAAGCCCGCCTGGGTGAGGGTAATCTGGGCAGTCAGATAGGCCACGGGCATTCCGCCGGCCGTCGCGTCGTCGATCTTGTCCGGGATCGGGCACAGATCCTCGCTGCGCACGGCGATCCACTCGCCATAGGTGCCGTTCTCAAAGACCCCGTACGGCCCCGTGAACATCACCCGGGCGCCGACTGAAAACGTCGAGATACCAGGATCGACTACGACGCCGGCTCCCTCGTTCCCCAGGACCAAGGGCGCCGTCGCTCGCGGGTAGCCGCCCGACAGGATAGTGTGGTCGAGCGGGGTGACGCCTGCGGCGGTGATGCGGACAAGGACCCGGCCATCGGTCAACGTGGGTCTTGGTACCTCGACGAGGTTCAGGCCACCGTACCCGATGAACGACTCCGCCCGCATCGCTCTCATCACGCCACCCTTGGATCTTGCCTCGGAGGCAAGCCGTGAATGATCTGGAAGAAATCGTCGGGCGGAATCCCCAATGCGCTCATCAGACCATGTTGAATCGCGTCCGATACCTTGCCGAGACGAGCCTCGGTGTTGGCTAGGGGCATGTGGAGTCTCCTCACGCTGAGCCGCTCGACCTGCGCGATCTATGGCCTCTCCTGCCTGTTGGGACGTCCGTCGAAGTCCGTCGGATTCACGCGTCGAATGGATATGGCCTGCATGAATATGTATCTGCATACAATACGGATGGCTCTGTGCACGACTGTCGGCGCCAGCAACTTCAGCGCTAAATAGCTATCGGACCAAGTCAATCCATAGTCTATTCGGCTGCGTGTGGCCGAGGCTCACGGGTTGACAGCGGGAGTGTGCCGGCCTAGCCTCCCGCTCAGCCGGGCGCTGTGGAGGGCGCGCGAGGGTAGGCGGCTCACGTCCGGCCGAGACGCGAGTGGGGAAGGAGAGGACAGATGGAGACGCAGGGGCCGGTCGTCGAGACGCAGCGAGGTCGGGTGCGGGGTACGGTGGAGGGAAGCGTCCGTGTGTTCCGCGGGATTCCGTTCGCGAAGCCTCCCGTCGGGCCGCAACGGTTCGGGGCGCCCGAGGCGCCGGAGCCCTGGCCCGGCGTGCGCGACGCCACGCGCTTCGGGCCCGCCTCCCACCAGGCCAGCCGCCCCCTGGCCCCGATCCTCGGCATTCTCGTCGACGAGGAGAGCGAGGATTGCCTCACTCTCAACGTGTGGACTCCCGGGCCGGGCGATGGCACCCGGCGGCCGGTCATGGTGTGGATCCACGGGGGCGCCTGGGTCATCGGCTCGGGATCGGAGCGGACGTACGATGCCTCCCACCTCGTGCGGCGCGGTGACGTGGTGGTCGTCACCATTAACTATCGCCTAGGGCCTTTCGGGTTCCTCCGGACCCGGGAGCTCGGGGGCGGGCTGGACGCCACCGGCAATGAGGCCATGCTGGATCAGGTGGCAGCCCTCGAGTGGGTCCGGGACGAGATCGCGGCCTTCGGCGGCGACCCCGGCAACGTCACCGTCTTCGGCGAGTCCGCCGGCTCGGTGAATATCGCGTGCTTGCTCACGATGCCGCGGGCCCGCGGCCTCCTTCACCGCGCCATCCTCCAGAGCGGGTCCCTCAACCTGACGCGCCCACCGTCGATGGCCCTCGACGTCGCCCGGCAGATCCTGGCGGAGGTGGGCCTCGCCCCGGAGCACGCCCACCGGCTGCGTGACGTGCCGGCGAAGGACCTCATGGCCGCGACGAACGCGGTCGCCGGACGTTCCGTGATCCCGCCGTTCTCGCCGGTGGCCGACGGAGAGCTGATTCCGGCCCGGCCCTTCGCGGCCATCGCCGAAGGGTCGGCCCGCGGCGTGCCCCTGATCGTGGGAACGAACCTCGAGGAGATGAAGCTCTATCGCTTCCTCGACCCCTTGCTGGAGCGGCTGGACGAGGCGGCCCTGCTCCAGCGCTGCGGCCTGCTCTTCCCCGGCGCCGGCCCCGACGGTCGTGCGCACGCGGAGCGCGCGGTGGATACCTACCGCTCGGCCCGGCGGGCACGGGGCGAGGACGCCTCCGCGGTCGAGACCTGGCTCGCCATCTCGACCGACCACGTCTTCCGGGCCGGCGCCCTCAAGCTTGCCGAGTTCCATGCTCGTCACACGCCCGAGGTCTTCGTCTACCAGTTCGAGTGGAAAGGGAAGGAGCCCGGCCGGCCGCAGGGTGCCATCCACGCCCTGGAGCTGCCCTTCGTGTTCGGTACACTGGCGACGTCGGAGATCGGGGCGATCGCGGGCCGCACCCCGGCGGGTCGGACCCTCTCCGCGCAGATGCAGGACGCGTGGATCGCCTTCGTGCGGGGCGGACCGCCCCGCGCCGCCGGGCTTCCGGAGTGGCCGGCCTACGCCCCGCCCCGCCGTGCCACCATGGTCCTCGCGGATCTGCCTCGGCTTGTCGACGCGCCCCAAGAGCCGGAGCGGGCCGTGTGGGACGCGTTCCTGGGCTGACGACGCGCCTGGGAGGTAAGCGCGGCGACCCGCTAGCGGACGTGCGTCGTCACCTCCACGGTTCGGGCAACGGGGCAGGGGCAGCCCCCGCCGGCGGCGCGGGTCATGGCTCCCTCAGCGGGCTTTGCGGAATGCGCGCTCGAATCCGGGCAGCGCGCGGACTACCGTGTCACGTTCGACCGTGAGCGAGATGCGGATGTGGCCGGGCATGCCGAACCCGGAGCCGGGCACCGTGAGCACGCCTTCCTCGGCCAGCAGGCGGACGAAGGCCACGTCGTCCGCGATGGGCGTGCGGGGGAACACGTAGAAGGCGTCCTGGGGCTTCACGCACTCGTAGCCGATGCGGGTGAGGCCCTCGTACATCAGGTCGCGCTTGTCCCGGTAGGGGGCGACGTCGATCGAGAGGTCGCCGACCTCGGCCACCACCCACTGCCAGAGCGCCGGCGCGTTCACGAAGCCCAGCACCCGGCTGGTGAAGGTGCACGCCTCGAACAGCTCGGCCGCCTCGGGCATCCGCGGAGAGAAGGCCAGGTAGCCGATGCGCTCGCCCGGGATCGCCAGCGACTTGGACCATGAAGTGGCTATTACCGCGCGGGTCAGCAGCGGCGGCACCTCGGGCACCGCCACGTCGTCGAAGACGAGCGTGCGGTAGGGCTCGTCGCTGATGACCACGATCGGCTGGCTGGCGCGGCCGAGCATCGCCTCGATCTCGACGTAGGTCGACGCGGGATAGACGACGCCGCTGGGATTGTTCGGCGAGTTCAGGATGATGGCGCGCGTGCGCGACGTGATCGCCGCCTCCAGCCGGCCTACGTCCGGCGTGAGGTCGGCCTTCGGGGGCACCACGATCAGCCGGCCGCCGTAGTTCTCCGCGTAGAAGGTGTACTCGACGAAGAACGGCGCGACCGTGAGCACCTCGTCGCCCGGGTTGAGCAGCGCCTTCAGCACGGTGTTCAGCGCCGCGCCGGCGCCGACGGTCATGAGGACGTGGCCGGCGGTGTACGCCAGCCCCGTGGCGGCGCGCAGCCGCCCGGCCACCGCCTCCCGCACGCGCGGGTGGCCGGCGTTGGGCATGTAGGCGTGCAGGTGGAGCTCGCGGCTGTCCAGCACCCGGCGGGCCGCGGCCAGCACGGCCGGGGGCGGCTCGATCTCCGGGTTGCCCAGCGTGAAGTCGAAGACCTTGTCGGCGCCCCGCTCCTGCTTGAGGCGCGCGCCCTCCTCGAACATCCGGCGGATCCAGGAGGCCTTTGCGAGGTTGGCGGCGACCGCGTCGGCGACGATCATGCCGGGAGTATAGGCCATCTAGCGAGACCGGGCCGGGACTCGCCCCGAGGTTGGGCGGACTTCCGCGCTCCAGTCCCGCGCGCCTAGAACTGGGCTGCCTGATGCACCGGGCGTTCGGTATCGACGTGCTGGCGTGTGCCCATTGTGGGAGCCGGCTACGCCTGATCGCCACGCTGCACGATCCCGCGGTCATCCGGAAGATCCTCGCGCATCTCGCCCGCGGCCACTCGGGGCAGAGTCCCGGCCCCGCCCTACCCGAATCCGGCGCCCCCGCGTCTTGATCGGACCGGCTCGGGGGCGCGGCGGACGTCGTCGTGCTGGCGCCGCGAAGTGGCATTCGTGCTGATTCGGTCGGTCCACCGGTCGATTGACGGCGGCCGTCTGTCTGGCCTAGCATGTCGCTCACCCGGGTCGGCTCGCTCGATCCGCAAGGAGGCCGCTAACGCCGCCGGAGGGCGTTTGATGGTACCTATCCTCTCATCCAGCGCTATGCCGAACCGATACGCGCCGCTCGGTGAATACGGCGTCATCGGCGATCTGCACACGGTCGCGCTCGTGAGCATGGACGCGTCGATCGACTTCCTGTGTCTGCCGTCATTCGACTCGCCGTCGGTGTTCGCGGCGCTCCTCGACGCCCAGCGCGGCGGCCGCTTCCAGATCGCGCCTATCCTCGACCGCGCGACGCGCAAGCAGCTGTATCTCCCCGACACCAACGTGCTCCTCACACGCTTCCTCCACGCCGACGGCGTGGCCGAGGTCTCCGACTTCATGCCGGTGGAGGACGCCGGGCAGGCTCACA